>Ga0307430_1000252_pt1 | contig 51857 bp, 47 predicted proteins | sample SalMarWE160130MG_FD_202159 | JGI IMG/M metagenome (GOLD analysis project Ga0307430, IMG submission 202159) | Salt marsh sediment microbial communities from the Plum Island Ecosystem LTER, Massachusetts, United States - WE1603-130 | ecosystem: Environmental > Aquatic > Marine > Intertidal zone >... | reverse complement strand
TGAAAGACTTTAATGATATGATCCATGGATCAAAGAAGGAGAAAAGCTAAGCAATGAATCTTAATACAAGACCCTCAGGGTGCGTAAAAGTATACGCCGATTTACTGCGTAAAACTACACGCCTCTTTACAGGTGCTCTGAGAGGAGTTGGTGAGTGTTTGGCAATACAGGTTTCACCCAGCCATACGGTCCATGCTCCATCCAGGTGTTGACGTACTAGGACGCGGCGCTTGGCATAGGATCTTTTATTTGGTCCAGGAGGGATATCAATAGTAAGCCCTCCCAGGCGTATGGTGTTGTCATTGGCTACAGTGGCTTTATAGGCGAAAGAGACCAGTCGGTAACGCTGCTCATTGGTTATCTTTCGAAAGACGCATCCTGGTTTTTCTGCTTTTTTGGCGAAACGGCGATTATAGCGCGGCAGGAAGTTGGCTTCGACCCACTGATTAGCTTTATCCATATCGGTTATTTCCTCTAAGGCCATCTCAGCAATCAGGCGATCTTGAAACGTACCGCCCTGTCGTTCAATACGTCCTTTAGCTTGAGCTGAATAAGCTGTAAGGGTCTTGATCTCTAACTCTTCAAGGACTCTTCCCACATTAGTGGGAAAACGCGATCCAGCCAGCTCTTCTTCATGGCTCCAGTGCTTGTCGTTTCTCTGCAGTATGCTGTGGCGGTCCTGGTAGACAGAGGCAGGGATCCCATGCCGTCTGAGTACCATGTCAAGCAGCTTGAGATAACCAATGGCGTCTTCAGTAGGCCGGAAGACCAGGCCTAGCACATAGCTTGTGGCATCATCAGTGGCATGTATGAGGCTGCAGGAAGGCCTCTGGGGACCGAACCATTTATGGGGACTCCCGTCCCATTGCATCATGAGACCCATCTGGGGACGTCGGGGGCGCCGGCTTCGATGCCGAGGTGGACGGCGTCTGCGTTTCGGTCCTATCCCAGCCTCCCTCAACCAGCCACTCACTGTCTCCCTGCTGATCTGCAAATCCTCCCGCTCTTCCAACATCTCTACAAAATGAGAGTCATTGAACTGAGAATAACGTTCCTGATGAAGTTTTATTACAATCTCACGAACCGCAGGATCAAAAGCATTATGAGCCACACGGCCTCGTCCCTTGTGAGCTAACCCCTCAGGCCCATCCCGGCGATACCTCGCCAGCAACCGCTTCCCATGACGGTAGCTGATCTTTAGCACCTCTGTCCCGTATATTAACGAAAGGGCCCCTCTATCAACTTGCTCTAAAATCTTTAACCGATGAATCTCACGCATGCTCAATGTTATTTTCTCCTTCATGCCTGCCTCCTTTCCGAAGGGGACATTTTAGCTCAGCAGTTGATGGGGACACTATTGCTTTGTTATCACATTGCTTCGTATTATTGTTGACTGGACCTGTTTTTTATACTATTTATTATTATTATTTCTTTGTCATTTTATTTTATCTACAAAATGGATTGTAAAAAATGAACTCAAAAACGGACAAAATATATCCTGATTCGCGTGTTGAATTAAAGCCCTTTTCGGCAAGAAATTATGATACGGTCATGAACATGGCTACACTGGGTCTTTATCGCGGCTTTATTCATAGGGCAATTAGGGCAATGAATATTCAGCATGGAGATAAAATTCTTGATTTAGGCTGCGGCACCGGTCGCAACGCCTGCATTATGGCAAAATATCTGAGTGATGACGGAAAAATAACAGGTATGGATGTTTCGTCTATTATGGAAAGACAATTCAATAAAAAATGCGCTAAAAATAAAAATATTACATTTATCAGTCAAAGAATTGACCTGCCATTTGATATTTCAGAGCAATTTGATAAAATATTTACCAGCTTTGTGATCCACGGCTTCCCTCATGAAGTCCGACAGACAATACTGAAAAATATCTACAACCATTTAAAACCCGGTGGTGCGTTTTTCATCCTCGATTTTGCCGAATTTAACATGAATGAGATGCCGTCATTGTACCGTTTTATTTTTAAAAACATTGAATGCAAATATGCGTTTGATTTTATTGAAAGAGATTGGAAACAGATACTGGCAAATTATTATTTCAATGGCTTTGAAGAATTTCTCTTTTTTAAAAAATATGTCAGATTATTGAAAGCCCAGAAAATGGATGCCAATAAAGAAAATAGCGTAAGAATTGCCGTTCCAACGAATGATGGCATAAATATTTTCCCGAAGATGTTGGGGATGGCAAAAAAGATGTTTATTTATGAAATTGAAAATGGTGATCAATTTAAACTCATTGAGAAAAGAAACAATCCCTTTGCAAATACGATGCAGCATTTAAAAACCCTGGATGTCTATGAGTTACTTGATGATTGCTCAATCGTGATATCCACATTTATCGGTAAAAAAGGGATAGCAAGGCTGCAAGAGAGAGGCATGAAACTCATTTTTAAAAAGGGGAAAATTGAACAGGCATTGGTTGAAGTAAGCATTAATCAAGAGATTAAAAAATAAATGCTATCCAGGGACATTAATAAGTAATTAAGTTTAGCGGTTGAATTCTTAAGAAATTGGAGTAAATCAAATTGGAAATTCATTTCCTCGGTTATTTGTTGATTGGTTTATTTTCGGGATATATGAGCGGTATGTTTGGCATAGGGGGTGGTTCTATAAGAATCCCCTTGCTTAATTTGGTCGGGTTACCATTACTAGGCGCTTTTGGCATTAATTTAATTGTAATCCCTTTTTCTTCTTTTATAGGCGCTATAAGTCACAGAAAAAATATAAATTGGAAAATTTCACCCTATATAGCTATCGGAGGAATTTTAGGATCGATTGTTGGTGCAGGCATGGCAGGATTAATACCGAATTTAATACTGGCAATTATTTTTGTCATCGTTTCCATTATTACAGTCATGGGAATTTATTTTGATAAGATTAGCCCCAAACTGGCTCAACAAATCAAACCAGACAAAATGAATATTTCCGTTGGAGCATTTATTCTAAATTTACTCACAGGCATGCGTGGTGGAAGCGGGGGTTCTCTTTTTCCATCTTTCTTAAAAATAATGAGACTAAACATCCATGCGGCAATAGCGACGTCATTATTTGTAACCATCTTTACGGCATCCGCAGCAGTCATTATCTATTGGTATCGCGGTGATATTGTATTGTTACCAGCCATAGTAGTTATTGTTAGCTCAATTATTGGTGTAAGAATTGGGAGTCTAATTTCATTAAAAACAAAATCTAAGTGGTTGGAAATGGGATTGTCAATATTTGTCGTAGTTCTTTCGTTGCTTGTAATTTATAAGGCAGTATAAATCAAAATGCTAACTATAAAATGTTTAAATTGCAAAAAGAAAATTTTTAGATATAAGAAAATTGGAAAAGGACGATTATGGCACTGCTGGAAAGACCGAATAATTGAGGATTATAGTGTCCGAGACGGTAGTAAAATTAAATGCCAATGCGGCAATTCAATTGGGATTGATGAAGGTGAGTGGATTAAGATGAAACAACATTCTTATATCCTTTCGGGAACCATAACAAGAAAGGGGAAAAAATGAGAGCCGGCTGACATCAACACAAAAACCAAATTCCTATCCCTATATGCTCAGTCTCAGCGCTGTGATTTTATTTTAAGAGGCAGATTAACTTCAGATATGGATTTGGTCTTTATCTCGTTTGCAACAAGATTTAAAGAATATTGACCGCTCTCCAATTCTGGCAGCCGAAACTCCAGCAGAAGGATGTCCATCTCCTTTTTTTCTGAACACGAAAGGATAGAAAAAGACAGGGGCATAACTTCCTGAGTATTGGAAAGAGGGATAAGGCTAGCAGAGAGGTCGATTTCTGGGTCCTGAATGCCAATCATCAAGCACCTGACTTCAGCCAAAAGCTTGCTTACTCCTTTATCCACTTCCTCGATAAGAACAGATGACTGCCCGGATATGGAGGGATAGATTGCCGCTAAATCAAGAAAACCTGAATTTGCTTTTTTCTGCCCCTTTTGTGCATATGTATAAGTGGCCTCTTTATCAGGTATAAAGACCAAAGGTTGGAAAAGATGTATCCCAGAGTATCTTCCTCCAGTGACTTCAGAAAGTCTTTCCAGCGAGAAAACACCGGTTTCCTTGCTATCTTTTTTGGGGATCTCTGACATTTTTCTACCCAAAACATAAGTGTCTTTATCTAATTCTAGGTTCATGTCTGCATCCGATGCTTCTGTGTATACAGAATGGATGGTACAGTTCGATGCTGCCATCTCTTTTGTCATCTCCTCATAATCCCTCATTATTTGGGATAATGCGAGGTATTCAATTCCAGATGAAAAGAAAACAATATGCTTTTGGCCAGGGACATAACGAAGAGCTTTGGCCAAATCCCTTATTTTTTTTGAATACGTTATGATATGGTATCCGTATTGTTTTTTTTGAAGCTGGAGAAATTCTGCACTTTGGTCCTTTGATGTTATATCTTCTGCTTTTCCTAAAACTTCCCTCATTCCAAACTTCTTCACGATCCTGCGAATCCTTATTCAGAAGACCTATAGGCCCAAAAATAGATCTTTTGGAGTAAAATCTTTTGGTCTTCAGTTCGGCGTTTTCTTGGTGTTTTTTCTCTCCGTTTTCTTCCAGTAAAGTTCTTTTTTATTTATAACAATCTCCGCTCAATTTCATCAAATTTTCACCCTTTGTGCTACCACATCAACAATAATATAGATAAAAAACATATACTGTCAACAAGGAGTCCGAGGAAATAGAGAATTCCATGAGGAGTATGTGTTCCTATTTAATTTTTATTATTTAATTAATTATAATTTAATTTTATTAATAAATTTGTATATAATATCAGATGCATTAATGAGAGCATGAAAATTGGGATGTTTCCCTATTTTAACAATTAGCCATGTATAACTATTTGTTTGGTCCTGTACCTTCCCGGCGTTTAGGAATGTCATTGGGGATTGATCTTGTCCCTCACAAAGTATGTACATTAAATTGTGTTTACTGTGAATGCGGACGAACTACAAAATTAACTCTTGAGAGAAATGAATATGTTCCATACGATGCTGTCGTAAAAGAATTGCAGCATTATCTTACCAATAATCCTGTGCCGGACTATGTTACTTTTTCCGGTTCCGGAGAGCCTACTCTTAACTCACGCATTGGGGATGTTTTACAATTTATTAAATCAAATTATCCTAATATTCCTGTTGCTGTTTTAACCAACGGAACTCTGTTTTATCAAAAACAGGTCAGAGCAGAGCTGCTTGATGCAGATGTCGTGCTGCCATCGTTGGACGCGGCGTCAGAGTTGTCTTTTCGCAAGATTAACCGCCCGTTTCCCAAGCTTAATATTAATGAATACATACAAGGTCTTGTAGATTTCAAAAAAGAATACAGTGGTAAGATATGGCTGGAAGTTCTAATTGTTCCTGGCTATAACGATAATCCTGAGGACTTACAATTACTAAAAAAAGCTTTTGAAAAAATTAAACCAGATAGTATTCAATTGAACACTCTTGACAGGCCAGGAACAATTGAAGGTTTAAGAGCGGCAAGTAAACATGAATTACAACAAATTGTAGACTTCTGGAATCTTGATAATGTTGAAATCATTGCAGCTGCACCCGAACGAAAAAAAGTAAAATCTTATCGTGAAGATACAGAAACCGCAATTTGGGAAACAATATGCAGAAGGCCCTGTACTATTGATGACCTTGTGAAAATTCTTGGATTACATATCAATGAGATTAATAAATATCTTGATGTTTTAGAATCAGAGAATAAAATTGAATCAGTTCGCCAGGAACGAGGTTTATTTTATCAGCGTAAACATATTGATTAAAACTGCAATTTCAAGTAACAAGTGTAATTGTTAGTAAAAAAGGGTTAATTGCTTAATATTAATCGGATAAAAAATTAATTATGTTATAAGATGGAAAATATAATAAATTTCTTAAAAAACTTTCATCCCATAATTCAGGCTCTATTTGCAACAGGATTTACATGGGCAGTTACAGCTCTTGGGGCAGCAACCGTATTTATGGCTAAACAGGCGAACAGAAAATTACTCGACGCCATGCTTGGTTTCACCGGTGGAGTGATGATCGCTGCCAGTTTTTGGTCACTGCTGGCTCCAGCCATTGAAATATCAGCAGGTAAAAATATCCCAGCCTGGTTTCCGGCTTTGGCAGGTTTTCTCGGTGGAGGTATTTTTTTAAGGATTGTGGATAGAATACTTCCTCATCTTCACCGTGGCTATACCTTGAAAGATTCGGAGGGGATTAAAACTAGTTGGCAGAAAACTACATTGTTAATTATGGCAATAACTTTACACAATATCCCAGAGGGACTTGCAGTTGGAGTTGCCTTTGGGGCTCTTGCTGCCGGGTTACCTTCTGTTACTTTAGCAGGAGCCATTACCCTGGCGATCGGTATCGGGATCCAAAATTTTCCGGAGGGACTTGCGGTTTCTATGCCTCTCAGACGGGAAGGAATGTCCCGCTTGAAAAGCTTTTGGTATGGGCAGTTATCCGGAATAGTTGAACCGATCGCCGGTGTTTTTGGAGCAGCCGCAGTCATTCTGGTACAGCCTATCCTGCCTTATGCTTTGGGTTTTGCTGCAGGCGCCATGATTTTTGTCGTGGTCGAAGATGTAATTCCTGAGTCTCAGAGTGAAGGCAATATAGATGTAGCCACCATGGGCGCAATGATAGGTTTTTCGTTAATGATGATGCTTGATGTCGCATTTGGATAGTCACAATAATCGTACAAATGGCCATTCGATTCTTATTTGTCAGACCATACAGGCCAAAACATAAACCATTCATCAGGACAGGAACGAATGTAATTTTCCAGTTCAGACAGGACTCGCTGTGCAAGATTTACTGCATCATGATACTCATCCCCGGTTGATTCGGGTTCAATCACAGGAGAGCTAACCCCTTTAATGAGACTCTCTTAGGGGGATTCATTATGAAAGATAAAGACAGTACCAAAGAGCAGTTAATCGTGGAGCTGCTTGCACTCCGCCAGCAGTTTGCCACACAGAAAAAACTTGATGAAGATCTCAAGCAAGCAGAAAAGTTTCTAACCAAAAACTTAAGGGGGAAGACTACAGGGCCGGATGAATTTATTCTAAACCGTGAGGATGGAACGCATGTTCCGGTGGAGATTAGCACATATCCTGTAAAGATTAAAGGCAAAATGGTGGTTTTAGGGATTGCCCGGGATATCACCGAACGTAAGAAAACCGAAATCATGCCATTTGTCAACAGCACTCAAATTTGATTCTTTCAAATTATGCCTAAACACAAAATTATCGCATTGACAGTCTTCAACAAGTTCATATAAAATAAGTAAGAATTTTATGTAAGGTTTTCATAAACCAACAGAGTATCTGAAACAGCTAATGGAGTATTTTCATGTTTAATCATTATTTTTGGATAGTACCTATCGGGTCGGTTCTAGCTCTCATTTTTGCCTGGATATTTTATAAAGAAATGATAAAAGAGAGTGAAGGGACAGAACGAATGGCAGCCATTGCAGACCATGTACGTAAAGGTGCCATGGCTTACATAAAACAACAGTATAAAATAGTTACCTTTGTCTTCCTTACTATTACTGCTCTGTTTTCTTTTATGGCCTATGGTTTACATGTCCAAAATCCCTGGGTTCCCTTTGCATTTTTAACAGGCGGCTTCTTCTCTGGGCTTGCCGGCTTTTTCGGGATGAAAACAGCCACATATGCATCTGCCCGTACTGCAAACGCAGCAAGAAATTCATTGAACTCAGGGCTGAAAATTGCCTTCCGCAGTGGTGCGGTAATGGGCCTGGTTGTGGTCGGCCTGGCATTACTTGACATTGCAATCTGGTTTCTAATTCTGAATCATTTTTATCCTGTTGAACCCGGAAATACTCACAGCCTGGTAATAATCACAACTACCATGCTGACATTTGGAATGGGGGCGTCTACCCAGGCTTTATTTGCCCGTGTTGGAGGGGGTATCTTTACAAAGGCTGCCGATGTCGGCGCTGACCTAGTTGGCAAGATCGAAGCAGGCATTCCTGAAGATGACCCACGAAATCCTGCAACAATCGCAGATAATGTTGGTGACAACGTTGGTGATGTAGCTGGAATGGGGGCAGATCTTTACGAATCTTATGCAGGTTCTATACTTGCAACAGCCGCTCTTGGTGCTGCCGCTTTCATGCATGGAGATGTAGCAACTCAGATAAAAGGAGTTATTGCACCAATGTTGATTGGTGCTGTAGGGACCGTTTTATCTATAATTGGAATCTTCAATGTCAGGACAAAAGAAGGAGCTTCCCAGCGCGATCTGCTGAGTTCTCTGGGCCGGGGAATAAATTTAAGCTCCATGCTTATTGTCATTTTTTCTGCCGGCATAATATTCCTTTTAAACCTGCCAAATGCGTTTGGCATCTGGCTTGCTATTGTCATAGGTCTATTAACAGGTATTGTTATTGGCAGGTCGACCGAATATTTTACTTCTCACTCTTTCAAACCAACCCGGCATATCGCCGAAAAGGCAAAAACAGGGCCTGCCACGGTTATTATTTCCGGTCTTGGTGTTGGCATGGTTTCCACTGTAATACCTGTCCTGGCCGTTGCAGTCGGCACAATTTTAGCTTTTCTCTCAGCGACAAACTTTGATGTCTCAAACATTTCTGGAAACATAAGCCACGGACTTTACGGAATAGGAATTGCTGCAGTAGGTATGCTGTCAACTCTGGGAATCACACTGGCTACAGATGCATATGGTCCTATTGCCGACAATGCAGGCGGAAACGCCGAGATGAGCGGATTGGGCAAAGAAGTGCGCAAGCGTACCGATGCACTTGACGCTCTCGGAAATACAACCGCAGCAACTGGCAAGGGTTTTGCAATCGGTTCCGCTGCATTGACTGCTCTGGCTCTTCTAGCATCCTACGTTGAAGAGGTCCGCATCGGCTTGATGCGAATCCCAGAAAAAGCAGCTCTTTTCGAGGCCTCCGAGAACATTAAAATCGCAAAAGCATCCATTACCGACTTCATGAGCTATTTTAATGTAACACTAATGAACCCTAAGGTGCTGGTGGGCATCCTTCTCGGGTCAATGATGGCTTTTATGTTCTGCGGTTTAACAATAAATGCTGTCGGCAGTGCGGCAGCCAGTATGGTCGAGGAAGTCCGCCGCCAGTTTAGAGAGATAAAAGGCATTTTAGAAGGAAAAGCTGAGCCTGATTACGCAAGATGTGTTGCTATCTCCACCAAAGGAGCACAAAAAAAGATGATGCTCCCCTCCCTCCTGGCCATAATTGTTCCAATCCTTACAGGGATCATCTTAGGCGTTTCGGGCGTGATGGGACTCCTTGTCGGCGCTCTTGGGGCAGGATTTGTGCTTGCAATCTTCATGGCCAATTCAGGTGGGGCCTGGGACAATGCAAAAAAATATATTGAAGACGGCCATTTCGGCGGCAAGGGATCAGATGCCCACAAAGCTGCAGTGATTGGAGATACGGTAGGCGACCCGTTCAAAGACACATCTGGCCCCAGCTTAAATATTCTGATCAAGTTGATGAGTATGGTCTCGATTGTAATGGCTGGATTGATAGTAGCTTTTTCCTTAATGTAGAAACACAACTTCTTATAAGGGGATTGCTTTCCTCCATGTCTCGCTTAATTTTTCCAACGAGAGGTTGATAATTGTCTTTTCACTGGACTGGACTATAAGATTTTTTCCGCCAACCTCTCCCAAAATGTTTAACGGTACCGAATGCTTGCCGGCAATCTTCTCCAAAACACTCAAATTATTCCTCTCCAGAGAAATTACTATCCTTGAAGGAGCCTCTCCAAATAAAATCTCATCCAGTCTCATTTGTTCTTTTTTTAAGCCTTTTAATTCTATAACCGCACCCAGCATTTGGTTTTTGTCAGTAAGGCATGATTCAACCAGGGTTACTGCAAGCCCCCCCTCTGAACAATCATGAGCTGAATTTACTATGCCTGCCTCAATTGCTTCCAGGCATGCTGTCTGGAGAGCTTTTTCCTTATCCATATCTATCGTGGGATTTCCCTTTTTCTGGCCATGCACAATGTACAAATATTCACTGCCCGAAAGATCCGCATAGTTTTCGCCTAAAAGGACTATCACATCATTTTCGTTTTTAAAATCTTGGGTCACACATTTATCAACATTTTCTATCAACCCTACCATTCCCACAATCGGAGTTGGATATACTGCTCCTTTAGGATTTTCGTTATAAAAGCTTACATTCCCGCTTATAACCGGAGTATCCAGGACTTGACACGCATAAGAAAGACCTTCTATGCATTTTTTAAACTGCCAGTAAATTTCGGGTTTCATCGGGTTCCCAAAATTCAGGCCGTCAGTAATAGCAAGCGGCCTTCCCCCTGCACAGACAACATTCCTTGCTGCTTCGGCTACTGCCATCATTGCCCCATTATAAGGATTCAGATAACAGTGCCTCGCATTACAATCCACACTTATTGCAAGGGCTTTATTAGTGCCCTTGACTTTAACAACAGCCGCATCCGAACCCGCTCCAACTGCAACCTCATCTTTATCGATTGCATTAAATTTTTGATATGCCGATTCTTTACTCGCAATAGTGGGAGAACCAACTAGCTGCAGCAGTACTTCACCAAAATCACCAGGTTCCCTCAAAAACTCAAGATCCAGGTTCTGAATTTTCTCCAAATAAGAAGGTTTTCTTGTTTCTCTATCATAAAGCGGTGCGCTTTTAGTAAGAGCTTCTGCGGGAATCTCGCATACTACAACTTTATTTTCCCTAACTCGCATCATTTTATCATCAGTGACTCTCCCGATTTTAACTGCGTTGACATCCCACCTCTTCAATACTTCCAGGGCTTCCTGTTCGCTGCCTCTTTTCAATATAACTAACATCCTCTCCTGGGATTCGGACAGGAGGATTTCATAGGGTGTCATTTCTTTCTCTCTCTGAGGGACCAGATTAACATCTATCTCAATTCCCGTTCTGGCTCTCGAAGCAGTCTCGCAAGAAGAACAGGTTAATCCTGCTGCTCCCATATCCTGCATTCCTGCAACAAGCCCATTTTCTATCAATTCAAGGCATGCTTCTCTTAAACGCCTTCCAAGCTCCGGATCCCCGATGGCAACTGCTCCTTTATCTGAGCTTGACTCTTCTGTAATTTCCTTGGAGGCAAAACTTGCCCCTCCTACACCGTCCCTGCCAGTATCTCCACCAACATAAAACACGGAATTACCCACTCCATGGGCTGTTCCTCTAACAATATTCTCATGTTTTACAATCCCTACAACAAAGGCATTCACTAACGGATTGCCTTCATAAACCTCATCAAAATATGTCTCGCCTCCTACCGCATTTACTTCTGCAATATTCGCATAATGAGCCAATCCCCTTATTACTTCTTTGAATAAAAATTTCACTCTTTCACCATCCAGGTTCCCAAACCTCAATGAACCCAAACCAGCGACAGGCCTTGCTCCTATTGTAAAAATATCCCTTAAGCACCCGCCAAGGCCTGTTGCCGAAGCCTCAAAGGGCTCCACTGCCGAAGGGTGGTTATGGGACTCTATCTTAAACACAACTCCCAAGCCATCACCAATGTCAACCACTCCAGCATTCTCCTCGCCCGCACTTACCATCACCTGCCTGCCTTGAGTAGGGAACAGGCTAAACAACTTGCGTGAATTTTTATAGCTGCAGTGTTCTGACCACATTGCTGAAAAAACTCCCAGCTCAGTAAAATTGGGTTCTCTTCCAAGCAGCCTTTTTATTTCATTATACTCTTCCCCTGTAAGCCCCAAACTTATTGCCAAATCTGTATCAACCTTAATCAGTTTTTCCATAATAAATCTCCTTTTATAAATGAATAGCACACTCTCTATAACAAAAATATTTTCTCCATCTCCCCTGCTGTTAACTGATTCCTGCCGCTGATTTTCCTTACGCCTTCTGACAGCTTTGTTTCTATGCAGTCTTTATAAACCTTACAATTTCCCATCTCATCAGGAACATATCCTCTGCATACTCTTAATACATCAGGAGATATCTCATCAATCAGAACAATCCTTCCGTCGCCCTGTTTCAACCTCCCCAATTCAAACTTTCCATCCACAACATGAAGGCCTTTTGATTCAAATTCTTCAGAAACAATAGCAGCTATATCCTTAATAAGCTTATCAACATAATTAACCTCTTCTCTCATCATAACACCTGCCGATTCCAACGCTTCATAAGTAATTAGTATATCCGAATCTCCTTTTGTCCATGCTTCGACAACTTTATTAAGATTTTTCCCTGGTCTTACGAAAGGATACCGCCTCCAAAAACTTCCTGTTGCATTATTTCTCCATGTGAACTCAAGATTCTGGAGCGGTGAAGCTCCTTCAATCTCAGGATCTTCTGAATCCATATTTATCGGAATCGCCGGTTCAACAATCATAACATTTTCATCTATTGTCTCGATATAATGTGTAGGGACCTTTTTCTCCTTCATCAATTTAAGGAAGTATGTTGCAAACTTGCATGCTATTGCCCCTTTCCCAGGGATTTCTCCGACAACATTATCATATCCCGGGTCAAAAAATATCTTTCCGTTTTCAATATATCCTGTTGCCCTGTCTGTAAAAACAAACCTATATTTTCCAGTAAAAAACCCTTCGGTTATTTCAAAAACGTCTTTTGATTTTCCGCGATATACTAATTTCTCATTCTTCATTTTTCACCTCACTCTTATTAAGAGAAGCATGCATATTCCAGTGAATGATCGCATTGTAAACAAAAGGAAAATTTGCGTGATTCATCCAGCGATAGAAAGGGTTAAATCCAAACAGCACAATGCGTCCTTTCCCCATTGGAGCATCAATTATCGCAGCAGTTCCATCCAAAGCATCCCCGCCCTTCAGAAGACCGCTTCTCCAGATAGAAACCTTTTTCTGATGATCTTTATATGTCTTTTTTTCCTTCTCGCTCATCTTGCTTACAATATCACGTGGCAGCTTTGTTCCAAACTGGAGTACTAAATACTCTCTCATGTGCCTGTCAACATTTAACAAAGGCAGCCGTGTCCTGAAGATTGAAGGATATTCTTCATAGCCATATACAATAGGGTTGTTCTTTTGCCTCACCCATCCTGTTACAATAGTCCCCGGACAGCTAAGATCTGAGTTTGTCTGACTGGACACGCCAGGAAGTATTCCAAAGTCCGTGACAAGGCGGCTGCCAGATCCCAGTGTGATAAGAGTGCCTCCGTTACGCACAAACTTCTCAATTTCAGCGACTCCATCCAGCCCAAGTCCACCGGTTATATCCAGGGAGTTTACAGGTTCTCCCAAATAATTAAATTCACTTGTTTTCACATAATCCAATGGGCTGTAACGGCTATCAATGCCTCGCAAGAAGCTGAGGCCAGATGCCCGGCTTCCATGATGAGGCACAATCAGCACATCTAACTCCTTATTAAGGTCTCCCCTCCTGATACGTTCTCTAGTAATCCAAATCCATGGGATTCCTATCTCGTCAAGTGTCCAGCGAGCCCACCCTGGGTCCTGTGTTGAAAACCAGGCAGTATATAATCCCACTCTCGGTAATTTTAATTTTCGGAGCACCGGAAGATCCGCCTTTTCCTGGAAGGCATTGACTCCAATGTCTCTGCAAACTTTCTCAACTTTTTCCATGGCTTCTGCTCTGAGGACAAAAGTACCCACAGGAAACGTTTTCTGTTTTACCTTAATATCAACATCTGTCACTCTGATATCTTCATCCTCCAGTGCAAGAACAACTGCGATTGTTCCATTTCCCTGGGGAGGAATGAAAATATGTGATCCCGATTTGCTTCCATTTAGACGTCCCACAAAAGGGTTCCCTGCTGTAGGCCTCATAGGCGCCTCGAGTATAGCCTTGTCATCTATCCTTTCTGTCTTTATACCCAGCATCATTCCCAAGCTCCATGCAGTTGCATCGTATGGATGTATGCTGCTTTTTTCAGGCCATTTCTGTATTTCAAGCAGAGATTTTGCAAAATTCCGATACGGTTGATCCATACATATCACAATACTACCCGGAGGATAAGATTTTTTAGCCGAGGGAAATTTAGTGCTAAGCCGTTTTGTCTCAATGCGGTGCATCTTGAAAAGCTGAAACATTCGCCTCGCTGTAAACAAATCGTTTTGATCCATAGGAACAATCCAGGCATACGGTTTTTCACTCCGGCCCTTTTCTACAGCATTCCGGCCCTTCCTCCAGAAATTTTCAAGGACCGTGTCCTTATGCCGCGCAGTAAAATCAAGTGCAATCAAACAAGCACTTTCCATGATATTTGTATTATTCCTGAGGCTCCACATTGTTTTCTGGGGAGGAGGCAATGGCCGGTACCATTCCTCAGAAGTAGTTCCTTCTCCAGGAGCCATACTTATCGTCCGCTCATAAGTGTTGGCACCGGCATTTCCGAAAGTCTCATAGAAGCGGCTTATAGCATTATGGTTGTTGCCAAACCAAGCTCCATAACCAGGATACCATCCAGTGAAAAATCCCCATGTCCAGACACCAGGAACACCAAGGCTTGTCATTTGTGTGACTTCGTTAAAAGCAAACCACTGCCATTCATTCCTTACAATCGGGCTGAGAGAGGGATAATAAGGCCCTGTTCCTGTACTGATATAAAGGAGAGGCACACTCTCGTGCAAATCATGAACCACCTGCGGGTAAAACATAAAAAAGGCTTCATTAAAATTCTTAGAAAGTGGCTGGCTGAGAACAATTCCGTCACGGTTGTTATCATGGAAAGTATAATTTCCCCAGAACGGCGGAGAAGATTTTGGTATGTCTTCGTATTTTTTTACTCCTTTTGTATGCCTGTAGTACCAATCGACCTGACGGTTCCAGCCATCCATTTCTAAAACAGGAACAATAAGAGTCACTACATCGGTTCTAATCCTCCTGATCATTCCTGTCTCACTAACAACAAGTCTATATGCCAATTCCATCAACATCTCGGGGCTGCCTGTCTCAGAGGAATGGAGGCCTCCGGCTAACAGATAAAATGGTTTTGCTATTTTTATGATTTCTTTCATTTCGCTTTCGCTGCACTGCCTTGGATCTGCAAGCCTCTTTATATCTCCGAGAAAAAGATCAATATCAATTATTGTATTCTCATCTGCGACTGCAACAACGATCATGGTATTCCCTTCATGACTCTTGCCAATTTCAAATATTTTCACACGGCTGCTGGCCATATCAAGCGCTCTGTAATAACGAAGAATATCATCATAATAGGTCATATGGCCCGGAGCCCCGGTGATATATCCAAGAATTTCGTGAGGTGCAGGGACTATTTCCGAATATGGCAAATAATCGACCAAAGAGGTTAGATACTTGGGATCCGTAGTGAACTGCCGAATTTTTTCAGTTGCTTCTTTGTCAATCTGATCCTGAGCCAGAAGTGGAACTGCCACAAATGTCAGGATAGCGGATAAAAGCAAAACAGCTTTTTTTCTCATAATAATGCCTCCTCTGAGGGACTGACTTCTCTATTTTTATCATAGAAAAAAATTAAGGTCAAAATTTCCTTTTTCACATATAATACATATAATAATATAGGACGATATTTTTACAACATAGAAACTTTAGTAATTACGTTGAGAGAAATCTAAGTGAAAAAAGAGTTTGGAAATCCCCTTATTCTTCCTCCTTTCAAAGGAAGAATACATCCTGAGTATGACCACTCGAATTTTAAGCAGTCGATTACTAACTGCCACGGCCTTTTAAATGATTCTTCATGTGAAATTTTACTCGACAGCAGGAACCGTATTGGGGTTTTCAATGCTTCATTAGGGAATGCAAAAACCACAGATGTTGTAATTAAAGAGTTTTACACTTACGGAATTAACAAGCTTAAGAGCACATTTATCCCGTCAAAAGCATTAAAATCCTGGCGAGGGAGTAATGCTCTGCTTGAAAGGGAAATAAAAACTCCTCTTCCTATAGCTTATCTTGAGAAAAGGAAGTCAATTTTCCTGGACCAGAGTTTCTTTTTATCCGAAATGGAAAAAGACGTTGAAGAAATCCGCGGTTTATTTCTGAAATTCCCCGATAACGAACTTAGAGAAATTCTCAAATCTGTTGCAAGCTTTCTCTCTTATTGCCATGAAAAAGGAATCCTTCACCGTGATCTTTCGGATGGAAACATTCTAGTTAGAAAAACCGAATCGAATAAATTCGTGTTCAATCTTATTGATACAAACCGAATCAGAGTTAAAAAGCGGATCGGGTTATTACAATGCATCAAGAATCTTATCCGGCTTGGCGTTCCGGATCCCTATCAACGGTTCTTTTTGGAAAATTACCTTGGAGTGCCTCATGTGAAAAGAGCTCTCTGGTTCTGGTATAAAATAAACAAAAATAGCTACACCTGGTTTATCGAGTTTAAGAAAGTGCTTCGACTAAAACAGCTAGCACGCAAAATAAAAATTCAATAAAATGAGTGAATCATTCCAATGGAACCCACATTCTGACCAACCCCATAATATTGCACCGAAGAAAAAACGGATCAAGCATTATTTTAAACATGCAGATAGTTATGTTGATATCTTTTCGGCCAATCTCAATAAGGCGGTACCTGCACTTTCCTTATACAAGCGTTATAAAAAGAAGATGTATAACGATCCTGTAAAGATAGTAAAGCCTTTTGCGATTTCTGTCTCTCAACAAGAAGAAAAAAACCCTGAAATCGCAGACAGTTTGAGAGAGATCGGAGTCTGCCAGACTCTTGTAAGAATTCCATCATGGGAAAGAGACAAACTTCAGTCTTTCGAGAAATTCTTTGACATTCTCCAAAAAAAAGAAATTGAATTTTCTGTTGCACTGATACAACAGCGGGATGATATTCTTCATCCTTCCCATTGGGAGCATTTTTTAGAAGATGTATTTTCCAGCTTTGGGAGGAAATGCTCCTTTTTTGAAATAGGGCATGCCTGGAACAGATCAAAATGGGGAGTTTGGGACCACAAAGAATATCTAAAGCTTGCACGTCCTGCCTTTTCCCTGGCGAAAGATTATGGAGTAAAACTTGTGGGCCCGGCCGTGATTGACTTTGAATTTCATCTTTACGCTCCTGTCCTGAAAGAAATTCCCTTTGATAAGGTGAGTTCTCTCCTTTATGTAGACCGCATGGGAGCTCCGGAAAACAAACAGTTCGGCTGGGATACTCCCAGGAAGATAGCACTGCTTAAGGCAATTATTGATGCTTGTTTGAAGAAAAAACAATGTCTATGGATAACAGAAGTAAACTGGCCCCTACAAGGAACAGGAAAATACTCGCCAGCCTCAGGTAAGCCAAACGTATCAGAGGAACAACAGGCTGATTACCTTGTACGCTATTTCATACTTGCACTTGCGAGCGGCTATATTGAAAGGATATATTGGTGGCAGCTTGCCGCCCCGGGATATGGACTCATCGATTGCCGAGAAAAAACCTGGAGAAAACGGCCAAGTTTTTTTGCAATGAAGACCCTGATTTCTTTTCTAGAGGGAAGCACATTCACAGGAAAAATTAATCAGCCTGGTGTGAAATTCTTCTCGTTCAGCAAGGGAAAAAAGAATTTCACAATCTGCTGGAGTAACCATGGACAATCACTATTCTATGAGTATTGCTTTCCAAAGAAAGTGATTAAAGTTGTAGGACGGGATGGGAAAGAAATCGCCTTCAAGGATAATAAAATTAAAATTACCGAAAGCCCAATATATGTCTTTTCTGAAGACAGTTCGTAAGGGAAAAAGAAGAAATGAAAAAGAATACAACGTTTAAAAAACATGAAGTTGAAGACTATGAAAGAAAGAGGTACAGAGGAATAGACCAAAAGATTGTCCATACGAGAGAACAAAGAATCCTGGAAAAAATTCTAAGGACCGCTGGCAAAGATGCAATACGGGTCTTAGATCTTCCATGCGGATATGGACGGTTTTCCAGCTTGATGCTCAAGAAAGGATATTCTCTTGTAAGCAGCGACCTTTCATTTTACATGGTCAAACGGGCAGAAGAACACAGCAGACTATACAATCTGGCTTCAGCATCAGGGGTCGTTGCAGATGCAAAGCATGGACTTCCATTTAAGCAAGAAGTATTCAATATCATTCTTTCCATGAGGTTTTTTCATCACCTTCATGAAAAGAAAAATAGGGAATTTATCCTAAAAGAATTCTTTTATGTTTCTTCCAAGTACCTGATCCTTTCATATTACCAGATGAATTTTCTTCACATTCTCCAGAGAAAATTCAGAAAAAAACTGAAAAAGAGTAAGACACAAATAAAAATGATTTCGCGCAAGGAATTTCAAGAAGAGATTGAAGATGCCGGTTTCTCTATTATAAAGATTTTTCCATTATTCAGAGGGATTCACTCTCACCATATAGCTTTTTTGCACAAGGGCTAGAACCTGATCCTGATTCCTGCCTTTATGCTAAATCCAGAAAGGTCGATCATTGCATTATGGACATCTGAAACGCCTGCTTCAGTCGGCTTTTTATCACGGATAAAAAGAAGAGAGCAAGAATTTTCTTCTGATATTTGATGCTTAAAAATATAAAGTATACCTTCTTCAGTATATGTCAGGCCTGTTGAGTCTTTGTAATCCGTTTTGCCTTCGAAGCCGTTAATTCTGGCATATCGTCCAGTAGCTTCAATAAAAAAATCCAGATGAGGAACTATTTCCTGTACAAAACCAAATCCCCCAACGATTCCGACATCTCGAGCTTTTGCCTCGCCTGTCCAGTCTTTAAAAATGTTATCTTCCTTAATACGATAAAAATAGTTGCACTCAGTAAAAAAGTATTCTAGACCTGTTTTAATATAAAAAAAGTTAACAGGATAGCAGTAAATAACCACCCTCACAGGAATAGCCTTTATTTTAGGCCGCGTGGTCAGACTGTCAGTGAAAGAGGAGCTCTGAAACTCAACCCGGCTTTCTCTTTCTCTAAGAAAATAATCCGCTCCGATCCCTACAGAAAATACATTAGAAAGAGAAAAAGATATTTCTGCTCCAAACATATAGCTCAAGTTAAGAGGTTTTATATCTCCTTTTCCTTGAATTCCCAGATAATCACTATAGTAATCGGCTAAACCTTGAGAGCCCTCGTTTAAATCCCCGCCAGAAATAAAATTCCCTCCGCCTGACAGAAAAAGATTAAACCTGGAGAATGAAGCTTTGAGACTTGCGGGAGTGACAGGAGAAGGATGTATTTGTTCTACTTCTTCCCTTTTAACCTTGCTGACTTCTTTCCTTTCAATCTTTTTTTCACCTGCTTCTCTTTCCTGGGGAAGTTTTTCAATCTCTATTACAAGGCTTTCATGGACATATCCCGAGACAGTGTCTTCCTCATCCTGTACCAATCTAACTCGATACCATTCACCTTCTTTCTCTGAAGAATCAACGATTGTCCCCTGAGGCAGCTGATAGATGATTATACTTCCTATATCTGGTTTTAATCTTACATTAGCCTGTTCTGTGACAACTTTAAGTCTTATTGAAACACTCTGGGCCCAAACAGTCACAAAAAAGAGCAAGAAAAAGGCAAGTAAGAAAACCAGAAATTCCAATCCATTTTTAAGGCCGAAAGTTTTTTTAAATCTCACTTTTTCACATCTGTTCTATGTACACTTATGACGAAAGAATGCATTTTCCTTTTTTCAAGGATTATAGATTAGAGGCCACAGCCTGTCAAGGACACAAAAATCCTATCGCCAGCAAGCAATAAAAAATGGTAAAAATATAATCTGGATTATTCATAACTCAATGTTAGCTCAGGGGTAGAATGGGACGGCTTGCTTGAAAGGTGAAAAATGTTGATAATAGATTTGGATGTTATTATAAAGGCACAAAAAAATGATCCTTCTTGCCAATTTTTTAATTGCAACTGCAAGGATAATCCATATGCTTTTTATGATCTATATCTGGATTGTTATCATTCGTGCCCTTCTATCCTGGATTCGAATTCCCGCTTTATACCCGCTTTCATTTATCCTATATCACCTAACAGAACCGGTATTAAGGCCTCTCCGAAAATTTTTTCCCCCTTCCAAGATGGGCGGTATTGATATAAGTCCTTTTATTATTATACTGTTGATTCTCTTTGTAGATAGTTTCCTTGTACAATTTCTATCTCTCTATGCTCAACAACTACTCAGACATCAGACATTGTCATTTTAATAATAATGTGCACTGTATCAAAACCCCAATTTCAAGATATATACAAATCACTTAAGGTATCAATTTGAAGCATAAAGATAAAATTTATTTAAAGGTCAAGGTTCAACCATGTTCCAGAAAGCGTGAGATAGAAAAAAAAGGTCCAACCGAGTACAGAATACGTGTTCTTTCTCCTCCCTCCAAAGGAAAAGCCAACAAGGAAGTCATTGAAATAATTGCTTCCCACTTTGATCTCCCTGTTTCCTGTGTAAGAATCATAAAAGGGCACAAATCCCGCAATAAAATCATTGAACTTGAAAGCGGGAAGTAAATGAGAGCTTAAGAATGGAAATCCATACTAACGGCTCGATCCTTTTTGGGAAATAGCAGGGAACTTCTTGTTTTTTTGTTTTTTCATGCTAAAATATTTTTGATATCGCTGAAACCCTTGTATGGGAGGAGCTAATAATGACTAACTTTTTAAAAAAAATTCTCTGGGCTACTGATTTTTCTGATGAATCTCAGGAAGCGCTTTTGTATGCCAGCATATTCGCAAAAACCTTCAAAGCCAAACTTATCGCATTGCATGTAGTGCCAGATTTTTCGCCTGCACTTTATGACACCGAAATAATCATAAAAGGCGAGCTTGCCAAAAAAGTGGATATAATAAAAAAGGAAGCAAAAAATAGGCTTGACAATTTGAGAGAGACAAAAGGCATGTCGTTTGAGAGCCTGGTTAAAGAAGGAAATGCCTCCAAGAAAATTTTAGAAACAGCTGAAGAAGAAAATGTTGACTTGATTGTAGCAGGAAAAAGAGGCATGTCAGTGATTGAAAAACTTTTTATAGGGAGTGTCGCTAACCAACTATTGCGTAACTCCCATATTCCCCTTCTTATAACAAAAAAAAGGCGCGGAAAACCCCGGTTTAAAAATATCCTTGTGCCTACAGATTTCTCAGAACGCGAAGAAATAGAAAGAGATTATGCCTGGAATTTAGCAAAAGCTTTTGACTCCGATCTTATGCTTCTCAATATCCTGGAACTTCATGACTATGAATTCTCCCCTAGGGAAATTGATGAAATGTTTGATGCTGTTTTGAAGAGGCTCAAACGAAGAAGGAAAAGGGAAAAAGAAAAAATAAAAGTCTCAGAGGACGTTTACCGTGCTGTCAATGCCTCTATAGGAATCGTGGATTATTCCCAGACTCACGGGTTTGATCTAATCGTCATATCTACCTGTGGCCATAGTAAGCTGCAGAGGTTTTTCCTTGGAAGCACTACAGAAAAAGTCATTTCTTACAGCAATATCCCTATTTTTGCTATTCCTCCTTCTCGTTTTGATAGTTAAAGGTGAACAAAAATCTGCAGTATTGGGTCGCTTTAAACCTTGTTCTATCCGAAAAATTAAACTTCGCCAGAAAGATTATCACTCATTTTTCTTCTGTCACAGATATCTTTGAAGCTGGGATACAAGACCTGTTAGCCATCGGAATAGATAAAAAGCATTCCGAGTCCATAAAATCTCCAAAGATACTAGACCAGGCCAGCAGAGAAATTGATAGACTTACAAAGAAAAAATATACTATCCTTACTCTGGACGATAGAAATTATCCTGATTATTTAAGAGAAACTTTTGACCCTCCGCTCGTCCTTTATTGTGCAGGAAAAGCTGAAGTGCTAAAAGGCCCGGCTGTTTCAATTGTCGGAGCACGTAGACCGACTCCATATGGAAGAGCAGTCACAGAAAGGCTCTCTCAGGATCTGGCATCTCGTGGAATAATTATTGTCAGTGGGTTAGCATATGGCATTGATTCTATTGCCCATTGGGGAGCACTTAAAGGAGGAAAGACTATCGCCGTGTTGGGATCAGGATTAGAATACATTTACCCGAAAGAGAATTTAAAGCTTTTTGAAAAAATCACAGAAACTGGAGCTGTAGTGTCTGAATATCCGCATAACGCACCTCCGCTAGCGTCTCACTTTCCTTTGAGAAACAGGATTATCAGCGGTCTGTCACTTGCCCTGGTAGTAGTGGAAGGTACAAAGAAAAGCGGCTCCCTTATTTCCGCAAGGTTAGCTCTTGAACAAAACAGGGAAGTCATGGCTGTTCCTGGAAATATTACCTCCAAACTCAGCCAAGGAACAAACTGGCTGATCAAAACAGGAGCAAAGCTTATTGAGAACTGGGAAGATATTGCTGAAGAATTTCCATCGCCTTTGAAGGATAATCTTCTTTCACAAAAAGAGGACAAAAAGGACATCCCTTCAATGACACCCAAAGAGAAGATGCTGTTTGAGCTTCTCAGCCCGGATTCTGAAACTCACATCGATAAACTCGTGGATAAAAGCGACCTCTCAGTCTCTGAGATTCTTTCGATTTTACTCAATCTGGAACTTAACGGTTTAATTTCACAAAGTCCAGGAAAATACTTCCAGAGGAAACTATAATGGCAAAACATTTGGTTATTGTTGAATCTCCTGCCAAGGCGAATACTATTAACCGCTATCTTGGTGCAGGTTTTTTGGTCAGAGCTTCGATGGGTCACATCCGAGATTTACCCAAGAAAGAACTGGGTGTAGATATTAAGCATGACTTCAAGCCTGATTATAAAATCCTTCCTGCTAGAAAAGGACTTGTCTCAGAACTGCAGAAATCCGCCAAGCAGTGCGATACGATTTACCTTGCCGCTGACCCCGACAGAGAAGGGGAAGCAATTTGCTGGCATCTTGCAACTATCCTCGAAGATTTCAATAATAATATTTACAGGGTTCTATTTCACGAACTAACAAAAACTGCTGTTAAAGAGGCGTTTAATAATTTAGGACAGGTTGATCAAAACAAGATTGACGCCCAGCAGACAAGGAGGATTTTGGACAGGCTGGTTGGATATAGTATCAGCCCCCTGTTGTGGAAAAAAATCGGAAGAGGACTGAGCGCAGGGAGAGTGCAGTCAATAGCATTACGATTAATCTGCGAGAGAGAAAAAGAGATAAAAGATTTTGTGCCCGAAGAGTATTGGTCTGTAACAGCACAGCTTCATGCTGTTAATCCTCCTCCATTTAGTGCAAACCTTATCAAAATTGACGGCAAGAAAGTAAAAATAACTGACGGAAAAAGAGCTAAAGAAGTAGTCTCAGATATTAAGAAACTGAACTTTATTCTCGAAGGGATCGAAGTCAAGGAAAGAAGGAAAACTCCAAGCCCTCCTTATATAACCAGCACTCTCCAGCAGGACTGTTTCCGCCTTCTTCGTTTTCCCGTGAAGAAGACAATGCTCATTGCTCAGAAGCTTTACGAAGGGATTAAAATTGGCAATCGAGGGCTGATAGGTCTTATTACTTATATGAGGACAGATTCTGTCCGTGTTTCAAACCAAGCATTAATTGAAACCCGCAATTATATTCAAGAAAATTATCACAAAGAATATCTTCCCACGAAACCAAAAATATTTAAAAACAAAAAGAAAGCTCAAGACGCCCATGAATCTATCCGCCCAACTTCATTTGATCTGCCTCCAAAGAAAGTCAGTCCCTATCTTAATGAAGAGGAATACAACCTTTACTCCTTAATATGGAACCGATTCATAGCTTCTCAGATGAATCCGGCTCTGATTGAGGAGACCGAATTTGATATAAAGGCATCAAAATACCAATTCAGAGCCAAAGGAGAAGTTATCAAGTTTGATGGATATCTAGTTCTTTTCCCCAGCATGAAAAAGAACGAGAAATTACTGCCTAAAGCTGAGACAGGTGAAGATCTTAAACTGCTCGATCTTGATTCCAAGCAAAACTTTACTCAACCTCCCCCGCGATATACTGAAGGAAGCCTTGTTAAGGAGCTGGAGGCCAAAGGAATTGGGCGTCCGAGCACTTATGCTCCAATTATTGCAACACTTCAAGGGCGGGAGTATGTCATTAAAGAAAAGGGAAAGTTTATTCCTACGGAAATCGGCATTTATGTTACCGACTATTTAATTAAAAATTTTCCAGATGTGATGGAATTTAAGTTTACAGCCAGGCTAGAGGATGAACTCGATTTAATAAGTGAAGGAAGAAAGGACTGGTTGGCCTGTCTCAAATCCTACTATGCTTTACTCGATAAAGATCTGAGGGAAGCTGAGAAAACCGATGGAATAAAAGTAACAGGGATCCCTTTAAATGATGTTTGCCCGGAATGCGGCCGTCAACTTGTGATAAAAGAGGGGAGGTTTGGCAGGTTTCGCGCATGTTCTGGATACCCCGAGTGTAAGTACCGGGAAAGTATGACTAAAAAAGCAGCAAAACCCATCGAAGAGAAATGTCCCCAGTGTGGTTCCACGCTGGTTATACGCCAGGGAAAATACGGAACATTCATTGCGTGTTCGAATTATCCCCGCTGTAAGTACATAAAAAAGGAAAAAAAAGACACTGGTATTTCCTGCCCACTGGGATGCGGCGGGACAATCCTAAGGAAAAAAACTAGGAAAGGAAAAATATTCTTCGGCTGCAGCAATTACCCAAAATGCAAGTTTGCAACTTGGGATGAACCTATCAATCAGCCCTGCCCTGAATGCAGTCGTCAATTCGTACTGCGTAAAAATTCCCTGAAAGGAAAACCATATCTTTACTGCAGCAATGAAAACTGCAATTATAAGGAGTATGTGGAACCAAAAAAAATTTGGGAACAAAATTGAAAAAAGAACTAAACGAATTTTTTTCCTACCTAAAGCATGAGAAAAATGCTTCTCCTCATACCATTGCAAGTTATAAGAGAGATTTGACCCAGCTCGCAGCATACATGGATAATAAAAAATTCAGGCTGAAAGATGTCGACAATGTTATTCTCCGGGGGTTCCTGGCTTCTCTCTATGAAAAAAAAGAGAAAAAATCCACTATTGCCCGTAAATTGGCTGCTATACGTTCGTTTTTCCAATTCTGCATGAGAAAAATGTGGCTTGATGATAATCCTGCTAAAGTAGTAGCCACTCCAAAACAGGAAATATACATACCCTCTTTTCTATCAGAAGAGGAAATGGCAGACTTCTTGGACCTCCCGAAATCGGATAATGTTCTGGCTTTAAGAGATAGGGCTATACTCGAACTTCTATATGCCACTGGAGTCCGAGTAAGTGAGCTTGTCGGTATTAACATTGAAGATATTACTTTTGAAGAAAAAATGATCAAGGTAAGAGGCAAGGGAAAAAAGGAAAGACTTGTACCATTCGGCAAAATGGCAGAAAACAGCCTTTATTCTTATCTGAAGGCTAGACAATTAATCAACAAAACAAAAATCGATGATAAAGTACTCTTTCTTAACTACCGTGGGGAAAGAATTTCCTCTCGTTCCGTAGAAAGGATTGTAAATAAATATATCCACCGCTCAGCAACCAAGAGAAAAATCAGCCCCCATTCTCTTCGGCACTCATTTGCTTCTCATCTTCTGAGCAGGGGAGCTGATTTGAGGGTTATTCAAGAACTGTTGGGACATGAAAGTCTTGCAACAACACAAAAATATACCCATCTTGATTTAAGACACCTGCTTGAAGTATACAAGAAAAGCCATCCAAGGTCCTGAGTAACTGCAAAAAAATGGAAACTATTGTTGTCGCTTAAACTACTTGTATGTAAACACCTGTTTACTATCTTTAAACAGACGTTTTTTAACTAATTGATAATAAAGATGTTATATGTATTCACATGATGGCCTCGATGTTGCATACAGAATAGGCAATGGAGGTTATCATGAAAAACTTAATTATGAAAGGCATGGTTTTCAGCCTTGTTTTCTCTCTCTTGTTCTTGTATTTTAATCCTTTTCAACTTCAGGCTGAAACAAAGCCAGCCAGCCAAAAGATTAACATTAACACAGCCTCATTGTCAGAGCTTCAAAAACTCCCAAGGATCGGGGCTAAAGTGGCCCAGAGAATCATTGACTTTCGAAAAGAAAACGGAAAGTTCAACAAGATCGAAGAAATCATGAAGGTTAAAGGGATAGGAGAAAAAACATTCAATAACTTAAAACTCCTGATTACTGTGGGAAGTACAGCCAAATCAAAATAGGAGAGGGGCATTTTCCCCTCTCCTAAGGTATTTCTCGAGAAATTTGCTCATTTCTCTCAGGGCATATCCTCTGTGACTCACCTGGTTTTTCTCGTCTGGCAGAAGTTTTGCGAAAGTTTTTCTTAAGGACGGATAATAGAATATCGGGTCATACCCAAATCCTAACTTGCCTTCTATCTTAAGCCCTATAAAGCCTTCAACTATTCCCTCGACCTCTGTGATAATCCTTTGTTTTTTAGACAAGACCATATATGAAACAAACCGGGCTTTCCTCAGGGAACGAGGGATTCCTTCCATTAAACCCAGAACCTTTTGAATATTCTTTTCATCAGTCGCATGAGGACCTGCAAACCTAGCAGAAAAAACTCCCGGAGCCCCATTCAAACATTCTATCTCAAGACCTGAATCTTCTGCCAAAGTGAGGGATTCCACTTTTTTGCTGTAGAAAAGGCTTTTTCCCCTGGCATTCTCTACAAACGTTTTCCCCTTTTCAAAAAAATTATTGCCAATGTTTAGATTATGAAGAGAATAAATTGTAACAGGGAGACTGGAAAAATGTGCTTTTATTTCGAGTATTTTTCCCTTGTTCGTAGTTGCTAGAAGAATTCCGTTTTTATTCAATCTTTATCTCTAGAAGTCCGTCCAAATTAAGAAGGCTCCACTTAAATCTTTGTTCTTTTTCTTCCGGCGCGTGAAATGAAAAATCAAGAAGGGTGATATTTCCGGCATCTTTATGGGCAAATTCTTTAAATTTTATTCCTTCATGAATGGCCAATTTTTTAATATTAATAAGCATGTCGTCGGAGTATTTTGTTTTAAGAGAATATCTATAAAGTGGAATTTCAGGCTGTTCTACTTCAAATCTCCTGAATAAGACCAAAGTCATAATAGTAATAGTCGCGAATATAATCGCAATCAAATAATAACCGGCACCTATAACAAGGCCCAGCCCTGCCACCGCCCATATTGTTGCAGCCGAAGTCAAGCCAATAACGCTTCCTCTAGCCTGGATAATAGTCCCTGCACCGATAAAGCCTACTCCAGTGATTACCCCTGCAGCAATCCGTGAGAGGTCACCACCTGTCTCATTTCCCTGCAGCAAAAGTATCGAGAGAATCATCATCATTGTTGAACCAATACAGATAAGTATATTTGTTCTGAAACCTGCAGGCTTATGGCTGGATTCTCTCTCAAGTCCGATCACACCCCCCAACGCAATAGCCAACAGAAGTTTTAATGTAACTTCTAGGATGTTCATTCTTCTCCCCCCAGCTTTAACATGCTGTTAATGTACCATGAAAAAAAGAAAATAGGCAATTTTTTTATTTGAGAAAAAAAATTAAAAATACTAATACAAGGAAAAAAGTATAAATGGCAAACATGGGATGTATTAACAGTCTTTCCGGTTCTTCCATCACCTCATCCTCCCTCAAGGTCTTCCTGAAAATGAGAAAAAAATAAAAGACTAAAAAAGGCGAAAGATAAATAAAAAACTGAAGCTTAAAACAAGCAGCAAAATAGAAATATGCAGCAAAAAATACAACAACACTCGTAATCATACCAGAAATCAAGGATTTTTTGGAATATTTTCTGAGGGGACTCCTATAATCTCCTGCCTTCTCTTTCAGAAATCTGAACTCTGAGAGCCTTTTTGCCACCATTAAAAAATTGCCGAAAGCCCACCAACTCAGCAAAATAGAAACAGGAGGAAAGCCTTGATATGAAGATAGGGCAAACCAGCCGATAAAGAAGCGTATTGGATTGTTGGCAGACTCAGAAATAGAATCCAAAAAAGGAATATCCTTTGTCCGAACCGGCTTAATATTGTAAATAAATCCGGCCAGTAAAAGCGCAAATAGAGACAGGAAAAAAGGCCTGGAAAACAACGTAAAAGCTATAAGCAGACTAACAACAGCAAGGATAATCCCCATGCACAAAAACGGAGTTTTTTTTATCTCTCCCATGACTAAAGGGCGGTGCCGCTTTGTTGGATGGTGAATATCAAAGGGAGCATCCGCTATTTCGTTTATTACGTAGTTGGCCGTTGATATTGCCCAGGTTAATAAAAACGAGAGAACAAATTGAGACACAACGCAAAGCAAACCGAAAGATTTAAAAAAATCCAGATTTAAGAAGAAAAAAGCTGCACTTCCTGCAAATATAGCAAGGCTTCTAGGCCATCTTCCAAGACGCATTGCTCTGATATAGGCATTCATTCCTTACTTGCCTTCCTGGCGTATATTTCTAAAGAATCACAAAGAGCTAATTTTATAGGGATTTTTTTCCAAAGAGAAGCCATGTCTGAATTTTTTATAAGAAATTTTAATCGGTCCTTGCGGGAAATAAGATAATAGGCACTGAATGTCCATGAATATTTTCTTAATTTTATTATTCGAAAGCCAGCACGCTGAAGAAGAAATGCTATGCTTTCTTTTGAAAAATAGCCAATATGGGCAGGGCGGAAATGCCACCATCTTCCACCCATAATTTTGGCCGCAACACTACCGATATCAGGTGTTACAATACATAGAGTTCCTCCAGGAGACAAGGCCTTAAAAGCTCTATTTACTGCTTCAAACGGATTAGGAATATGCTCAATGAAATCAACCATAGTCACGACTGTGTAATGGCTTTTTTCAAGCTTGGCTGATTCAAAAGAACTTTCTTGAATATTAAGATTATATTTTCCCCTGGCAAACTTTGCAGCCCATGTGCTGGCTTCAACCCCTGCCGGTTTCCACCCTCTCTGGCGAGCTAAATTTAAAAGTATCCCGGTCGCAGCCCCAACATCAAGAAGACTCCCTTTCCCCGGATGGATTTTCTCAAGGTACGATAGAATCCTAAGAAAATTTTTCCTTCTCCCTTTTGCCTCCTCCTCGTAAAGAGGATCTTCAATTTCACCATAAAGCGAATGAATAAAATCAGGCGAAGGGCATGGATTTGCAAAAACATGGCCGCAATTTTCACAGAATGTCAAATCCCCGATTTTTCCGTAGTCGCTATCTGTAATCTTTATATGCTCTTTGTTTAAAGAAAGAAAATCGAATGTTCCTTTTCTAAAAAGCCTTAAGCGACAACCTGAACATACAGGACATTCTTTAAACTTGATAATTCTTAGAGGCGTTTTTTCCATTATATTGATAATGAATCCTGTTCAATAAATTACCTGAATAATCCAGGTTGTCTGAATTTTTAGCATTGATAAGAGTGAATGTCAAACTTAGCAAACATTCTCTTGACATTATGATTATGATATGATTTCTATAATATAATTACATGACTTAATCAATTGAATTAGTAGACTAATAAAATGCGGTTATCAACAAGAGGACAATATGCCAGCAGGGCAATGCTGGAATTGTCTCTCCGCTACGGCGAAGGACCGGTCCATATCAGGAACATTTCTCACAGTCAAGATATCCCAAAACGCTTTCTTGAACAGATTCTTCTATCACTGAAAAGAAATGGATATCTGCGCAGCAAAAAGGGGCCGAACGGAGGTTATTATCTTGCCAAACCTCCTTCTGAAATCAATGTTGCCGAAGTCATCCGTGTACTTGAGGGCCCTCTTGCTCCTGTTGACTGTGTAAGTGTCACAGCACATGAAGTATGTCCAAGAGAAAATTTTTGTGGGCTAAGATGGCTTTGGAAAGAAGTCAGAGACGCGGCAGCTCAAATTCTGGAGAGGACTACCTTCAAGACCTTGGCTGAGAGGACAAAAGAAACCCAAAAAACAAGAAAGTGAAAAGGACTTAAAAATTTTTAGATTATAGATTACATAATCGGTCGACATAGTCGACATAGAGATGCGAAATGAACGCGATTGAATTTTCCTTACTGATCATCATTTTAGCTTTTATTTGCGAATATATTGATTCTTCCCTTGGGATGGGATATGGAACTACTTTAACTCCCATCCTCCTTATAATAGGATATAATCCTCTTCAAGTTGTCCCAGCTATTTTACTGTCCGAGTTAATAACAGGGTTGAGTGCGGGTTTCTTTCATCATCAGTTCAAAAACACTAACTTCAAAGTCGGAGGCAAAGATCTAAAAATCGCTCTGGTTATGGCTGGATGCAGCATTTTTGGAACACTTGCCGCTGTTTATATTGCACTAAATATTCCAGCCTCTTATGTAAAATTATACATCGGATTGCTTGTATTGAGCATGGGCCTCCTGATTCTTCTCACTTTGAAGCGAACATTCAAATTCTCATGGAAAAAAATCGCTTCTCTGGGGCTTCTGGCCTCTTTTAACAAGGGAGTAAGTGGAGGAGGTTACGGTCCTGTCGTTACAAGCGGACAGATTCTCTCGGGGGTGAAGTCAAAGGCAGCTATCGGCATCACTTCTCTTGCTGAAGGATTGACTTGCCTTGTGGGAGTCATAACCTATCTTATTTTCACAAACCACAGTATTGAATGGACGCTGGCTCCCTCTTTAATTCTGGGAGCTGTTCTTTCTGTTCCGCTTGCAGCCTATACTGTAAAAAAAATCAAAACAGATTACTTAAGATTGATTGTCGGAATATTTACAGTAATACTTGGTTTAGTAACACTAGGCAAAATTCTCCTTTAAAATCACACCTCGTCTCTAGATTGATTTTTGATATATTATCCCCTATAATTTTTTCAAATGAGTCCAAAAGATTATACTTTTTAACGAATCCAGCTTATTAACTTGCTTTTTCACTTGAAAAAAAAGTAAAATTTAGACAAAAGGAAAAATTATTTTCGTGAAGGAGGAAAAATGAATAGAAAAATTATTGCTTTAACAGGATTTGTCCTTCTTTTATTTGCTTTCTATAGCTGTTCATCAAACCCTGAAAAGACTCTTCTCCAGAAGTATTTCCACGCTCTTGCCCTAAATGATGTAACTACATTATCTACTATGGCAATAGAACCAATTACAATTGATTTTAACAGCTGGGAGATAATCGGTGAAGCAGAAGAAACAGTCGAACCTGCTAAATTACCTGATATGAATAAAAAAGAACTTGAGCTAAAGAAAAAGAGGGAAGAATCTATTGGAACAACCCTTGACGCCAAGGGCGAGTGGGATGATGCAGTGTTTGACTATGAAAAAGCCCGCACAAGAGCTGCAAAAAGAGCTGCAAAAAAGAAGGCTGATGAATTAAAAATAAAATATGATGAAATTCTTGCAATCCACAAAAACATACAGAAAGAATACAATGAAGCAAAAGCAGCAGCAGCCAGGGAAGAAGAAATCTCGATTTTCTCTCTTGGGGTTGGAGAACTGCCAAACATAAGAAATTTCACAGGAGAAGTTATTCATAAACAAGTAAATTTGAAGATAAATAGTGAAGCTGGCACAAAAAATTATAATGTTTATTTAAGAAAGTATACTCTTGCAGATGAGGAATCAAACCGCACGTTCCACGGAAGATTTATTATTATAAAGTTCGAAGCAATTAATTGATATTGACACTTCTTGTTTTTTCCTTTATAAATATTAATTTCCTTAGAAGGGGCCGTTAGCTCAGAGGGAGAGCACCGGCCTTTTAAGCCGGGTGTCGCTGGTTCGAGTCCAGCACGGCTCACCATATCATCCGTGCCCCTGTCGTCTAGCCTGGTCTAGGACATCGCCCTTTCAAGGCGGCAACACGGGTTCAAATCCCGTCGGGGGCGCTCCCTTCTGTATATACAAATTCTTAATATACGAGCTCGATGGTTTTGATCTCAGATTTTCCGAACTTTAAGGTAAAAGACCTATCATTAAAAGAAACAAGATGTTTCCTGTTTTCCATCAGATCTAGCTCATAAATTTCTCTAGGTCTACGGAATAGTGTAACAAGCATCTCCGTATTAATTCCTTCCGCTTCATAAAACCTTAAAATAACAGTTTCCCTGTCTTCTGTTTTTTTAACTGTCACAAGGATAATGTTGGATGCAGACACTTTAAAGAATGAATATTCCGGGGGCATTTCACCTGGATGCGAATCCACAAATAAAGCAATCAGAGGATAATTAAATTCATAGCCTCTCCGGACTGTATCAGCTTCTCTCCAGTCGCCTTTATGGGGATAAAGTGCATAAGAAAAACAGTGTTTCCCTCTATCTGCAACAGGGTCAGGACTCAAAGGAGAACGTAAAAGCGTTAGCCTCATTACATTTCCTTCAATATCATGACCGTATTTTGACTCATTAAGGAGGCCTACTCCATATTCCCCATCCGAAAGGTCAGCCCACCTGATTGCAGACACTTCAAACCTTGCTTTTTCCCAATCTGTATTCCTATTAGTAGGCCTTTGTATATAAGCAAACGGGATTTCATAAGTCGCATTATCGCTATTAATAGCTACAGGAAAGGCAACTTTTAGAAGAACATGGTTCTCCCACCAATCAACTCTCATATCAATATCAATCCGAGGGATATTTTCATAAAGAATTATTTCCTGAGTGAAAAAAGAAGATGGAAAGTTAGTAGTTGGTTTACGCCTGCTCTTAGAGAGACCGAGATAGCTTTTTTCAACCATGAGTGAAGCAATAACAGGACCTTTTTTCGCAATTTTGATGGAGTCTGCTTTATCTAAATACCAGCGCCGCCCGGTATATTGGATATTCCAGGCGTCATAATCCTTTGGAATGTCCTCAAGAAGCTGAAGCTGGTTTCCTTGAGAAGATAAAGCCAGGACTTCTCTTTTCTCGATTTTATCAAAAATACTAACGATATTCCCGCTTTCAGGATGAACAGTTACTCTAAAATAGCGATTTTCGAGTGTCGTCTTTCCAGCATTTAACAAGCCAGGTGCAATTCCCCTCCCCCCTTTTTGGATCTTGTATATCCTGTATCCCAAGGATGGCACTTTATTAGCAGAAAAACAAAGAATATTTCCTTCCCGGGATCTCAATATTTGTGAAGGTATTATTTTCCCCAAATCATCTAAAACTGTGACTTCATCCTGAAAATATGGAAGAAGCTTAACTTTAACTAATCCATCTCTGTCCCATGACAGCGAGTTAAAAACGAAAAGCGGAATTCCCTTTTCTCCTCTAGATGTGTCTATTTTTGTCGTGACATACATCAAGTTCTTATCCTTTTCATTTTCAGCTAATTTCTGAGCTTCCAAGTAAAATTCCTTAGCATCATTATAAACAGGATTAATACTAGAACCTGGAAGAATATCATGAAACTGGTTTAACATTACTTTTTCCCATGCGGTTTTTATACTTTTCTGAGAGATTTCTTTCCCCAAGAGAAAGGCAATGGAAGATATTTTCTCTGTATTAGAAAGAAGAATTTCGGATTTTCTGTTTAATCTTTTTGTTTCTGCCTGAGTCGTATATGTTCCACGGTGATACTCTAAGTACAATTCATCTTTCCAGACCGGAAGGTCCTTGAGATCTTTTTTCTTAATGTGCTTCAAATAATTAGAAAACGAACTGTGTTTGATTTCCGGGAAAATCCTTTGCTTCTTGTAATCATTCGCCCGGTTAAGCATCTCGCGGTTCGGGCCTCCCCCGTGGTTTCCCAATCCATAAAGGATAAACATGTTTTTCTGTCCTGTATTCCTTTCAAAATATTTCAAGCCGGTTGCCATTCTTTCGGCTCTCAATCTACCAACATATCCAGTGGGAGGGAAATAAGATAGAACTCTTGAGCCGTCTGGAGCTTCCCACCAAAAAAAGAAATATGGAAAAACATTAGTATCATTCCAACTGATCTTTTGAGTTACAAAAGCATTGATCCCACTTTTCTTAAAGAACTGAGGTATATTCCAATTGTAGCCAAATGAATCCGGATTCCAGCCCATTTTTACATCGATACCGAATTTTTCTTTGAAATATCTCTTGCCGTAAAGAATCTGTCGGATGAAGGATTCTCCGTCAATAAGATTGCAATCAGGTTCAACCCACATCCCTCCTACTATTTCCCAGCGTCCTTCTTTGACCTTTTGTCTTATTCTCTCAAAGACATCAGGATAATATTCCTCCATCCATTTGTATGCCTGAGCCTGGCTTTGTATATAGACAATCTTTGTATACTCATCCATATTATCCATGATGGTAGAAAAAGTCTCTTTTGCGACTTCAACTGTTTCTCCCCATCGCCACAACCATGCTAAATCGATATGTGAATTCCCGCCGGCAAATATAGTGTAGCTTTCGGCAAACCGGGAAATTGGTTTCACTTCCTGATAAAATTTATGGAGACAGGCCTTGACCTTTACAAAATTGCCCTCTTGTAAAACTGATACGGGAAAATTCCCAATAGCTTTTCTAAAAATTTGCCTGAAACTCTGGAAACTTTTCGATGAGGATAATTTTTGATATATCATCGAAACAGGCCTCACCTGCTGAGCCAAACGCGTTCTTTCCGTAACAAAGTCTAAAAGAACTGCACCGATTTTTAAATCCAATAGAAATTGAGAAATCATATTGTAGGCATCCTTGGCTGCTTCGATATTAAATCGCGATTCCTGAATCTGAAAGAAACACCCGGTTTCAAGAGTATTTCTCTCTATTACAGGGATCTTTCCTAAATTTTCTATCCGGAATGCAAGCAACATTTTTTCTTCATGGCTGGCATTTGTTGTCAAGTGAAATATTTTATTTATCTCAGTTGCTTGATTTCCAAATTCAAGATCAAACGATTCATTTAATATTCCGTTAATAAAAAATTTCCCTCTTGTTTTTCCTACACCTCTAAACCTGCAATTCAAGTTTATTTTACTTCTCTCAGTTTTGATTCCCGAATAAACTTCTGGCACACGAAACTCATAGCGAAGCCATAAGATTTTTCCCCTAATAATCTGCCAATTTTGTATCAGATCCCAACCAGAGTCTATAATCTCAATTTTTTCACCGTTTGGAAGATCTTCATTTTTTAATTTCCATGGTGAAAGGTCATTATTTAGGAGAGTCTCTAAATCCTTTATCTTCGCTTGAACATCCTCTTGGCTGTACGGGAAAAGAGGACACGTAATAGCAAAAATTATAACTATTAAAAGAATCCTGGCTTTTTTCATATTATTCCCCTTAAATATCTTTTCTTTGAAGCATGATTTCCTATAAATCACATTGAATATTAACAGCATAATAAAAGCCAGTCAATATAACACAAGAGGGAGGATGCAGCTTATAATAATGTCTTTTAAAGTTTCGTCAGTCATCCCGGTTTTTTCTTTTTTTCCAGAGCGAGAATAAATAAACGGCTGGTGCCTGGTAGAAGGCGAAAATAATTGGAGAGAGGATAAGCCAGTATATATCAAACTCAGGGATAAAGAGAATAATAAAAAGTGCAATTCCCCCCAGAGAGGCGCATATAGAAGCTGCCAATAGTAGACAAGAATAGAATTTTTTCATTTATTCATAAAACCTGGGCTATTCATAAAGAATGCCGATACCTTTATTTAAACTTGATGATATCTGCTTGTCAGCATGATTTCTCGCAATATTAAGATAATCGCTTTCTTTGTTGACTTTTATTTTAATTATTATCGGCATTCTTTACCTTCCAGGCGAGCCGATCTTATGGCATCTGCATCAAACTCGACTCGTGAATAACCCAGGTTACCTGGATTATTCAGGATAAATTTTTAGATACTTCAATACAGAAATAATGGTTGAATTAATCGAATTTAAATGCTTTATCTTTAAAAAGTTTTAAACAGGCATCTACAACTTTTGCATCATAAAGCTTACCTTTATTCATTGAGATCTCATCGAGTGCGACTTCTATAGGCAAGGCAGCTCGATAAGGCCTGTGAGAGCACATGGCTTCAACAACGTCAGATACAGCCAAAATTCTTGCTTCGATGAGAATATCTTTTCCCTTTAAGCCGGAAGGATATCCGCTTCCGTCCATCCTTTCGTGATGTTGGAGTACAATTTTGGCAACAGGCCATGCAAACTCTATAGCCTTTAATATGTCATGGCCAACCTGTGGATGAGTTCTTATTATGTTCTGTTCGACTTCAGAAATCTTGCCTGGCTTACTAAGTATTTCAGCAGGAACATATATTTTGCCTATATCATGAAGACTTCCGGCCAAACGCACTGCATCAATCTTATCTTTACTAAAATGCATCTCTTCAGCTATTGCACAAGCAAGCTTTGTTACACGTATTTGATGGCCTGCCGTGTAAGGGTCTCTAGCTTCTATAGTAAAAGCCATAGCCTGAACAGTTCCTTCCATTACCCGCTTCTGCTTTTCGAAACTCTTGAACAATTCTTCCTCTGCCTTTTTACGGCGGCTGATATCAGTGAAAGTTATAACCATGCCTGCAATTTTTCCTGTGTCTTCCTTAATAGGAGTAACTCTGTGCTCGATAGGGATATTTTCCCCTTTTTTAGAGATAAGAACAACTTCACTATTATATTTCATTCGCTTCCCAGCAAGGATTTTCCCAACAGGAATTTCATGCTTTTCCCCTGTTTTTTCGCTTCTTATATCAAAAATATCGCTTGCAGGTTTCCCCAAAACTTGTGTTTGTTGCCACCCGGAAAGAGTTTCGGCAAGTGGATTCATAAATGTGGTCATTCCTTCTTGGTCAGTTGCAATAACAGCATCATCTATACTCCTCAGTATCGTAGAGAATAATTGCTCTCTGGATTTCAATTTGGAATCTATCTTAAATTTGTACAAAGCAATCTCAATTGTCGTTTGCAGCTCTCTTTCTTCGAACGGCTTGAGTAAATAACCGAAGGGCTCGGTCATTTTTGCTCGCTGCAATGTTATCTCATCTGCATAAGAAGTAAGATAGACAATCGGAATATTGAACTGCTTATAGATGTGTCCTGCCGCTTCCACACCTGTCTTTTCCCCCTGAAGCAGGATATCCATCAGGACTATATCCGGCCTTGCAGTTCTAGCTGTTAGGATAGATTCCTTCGCGGTAGAGACAATTGAAACCACCTCATACCCTAATCCTAAAAGCATATTGCCAATATCACGCGCAACAATGCTTTCATCTTCAACAACCAAGACCCTTGTACTCATCACTTTATTTAAAAAATCATATATTTATTTTGTAAAATATCATTAGAACTCATACAAGTCAATTTTTAAATTGTACCTCAACAACAATGGTCAATCAGCTAGCCTGGATTATTCATAAAGAATGCCGATACCAATATTTAACCTTGATGATATCTGCTTATCAGCATGATTTTTTGCAAGATTAATAATGTTGCTTTCTTTGTTAAATCTAATTTAATAATAATCGGCATTCTTTACCCTACAGGCGAGCCGATCTTACTGCATCTGCTTCGTTACAGCACATTCGTGGTGAAGGACCACAACTTCATGTGCTGTGCCTTGCATCTGCAGCAAGCTTGACTCGTGAATAACCCACGCTAGATTTCCTTGACCTCGTAAAAAAATTATGCTTGCGAGGAATACTATTGAGAGAAATAATCTCTGGTGGGCGGTACTGGATTCGAACCAGTGACACCCGGTTTGTAAGACCGGTACTCTACCGCTGAGCTAACCGCCCTGATTCTTACTCCGTTTCCGAAAATCCATAATTAAAGTAGAGAAAAACAACATTTTTGTCAAGACAAGTTAAACACGTCCGCTCCGTATTGACATAGGAACAGCCGTATGTTAAATTTAGACTCCATAAAATCTAGAAAAAAGGTATAGAAATGTTCGCTGTAATTAAAACTGGTGGAAAACAGTACAAGATTCAAAAAGGAGATGTCTTATCCATCGAAAAGCTAGGACTGGAAAAAAGTCAAAAAATGACTTTTGATAAGGTTCTTCTTATTGAAGATGAAAACAAAACTCAAATAGGAACTCCATTTATCGAGAACGCTCAAGTCAAGGCTGTCGTTATTGAAAATTTTAAGGATAAAAAAATTATTGTTTTTAAAAAGAAAAGAAGGAAGCAGTATAGAAAAAAGAGTGGTCACAGGCAGGAATTGACAAAGGTCAAAATTGAAGAAATAATTTCCAGTGAAAAAGCCTCTCAACAGAAAAAACAGGCCAAAACAGTCAAAGAAGTAGAAAAAAAAGAAAGTATTAAAAAGCAAAAGCCGAAGCCTGAAATAAAAACTGATTCCGTGAAATCCAAAAGCCCCATAAAGCGGGAAACAAAAAAACTAGGCAAAAAAACAGCAGCACCAAAAAGCAAGGATAAAAACGCCAAAGCTGAAAAGATAAAGCCCAAAACTCCTGCAAAAAAGAAAAAAGCAAGTAATACAAATTCAAAAACCAAAAAATCTACCGTAGCAAAGGAGTAAGAGAATGGCGCACAAAAAATCTGGAGGAAGTGCCAAAAATGGAAGAGACAGCCATTCGAAGAGGCTGGGCGTAAAGCGTTCTGCCGGACAATATGTCAGCGCCGGTTCTATCCTCGTACGCCAGAGAGGAACACCATTTAAGGCGGGAATGAATGTCGGGAGAGGAAAGGATGATACTCTTTTTGCTAAGGTGTCAGGAAATGTCCGTTTTGAAACAAAAGCAAGAAAAAGAAAATTTGTTTCCGTCATCTCTTCCTAGCCTGAATAATTCAGGTTAGAAATTTCTGACTTAAAATATGTTTGTAGACCAGGTCAAAGTAACCCTCAAAGCAGGAAAAGGTGGCAACGGGTGTGTAAGTTTCCGAAGAGAGAGGGGCGTCCCACGAGGAGGACCCAACGGCGGCAAAGGAGGAAAAGGGGGAAGCATATCTCTTGTTTCCGATAAAAATATTTCTTCTCTTGTCTTTTTTCGCTTTCATCCAATAAATAAAGCCAGAAATGGTTCTCACGGAGAAGGAGGAAATCGCCAAGGAAAACGTGGCAGTGATTTATACCTTAAAGTGCCAGTAGGAACAATTGTAAAAAGAGAGGAAAAAATCTTGTTTGATTTTCTTGCTTCGGAACAAATCTTTCTATCTGCCGAAGGAGGGAAAGGTGGGCGGGGCAATGCAAGTTTTGCTTCACCCACACATCAAGCCCCACGAATATGCCAGGAAGGGCAGTCTGGTGAGGAAAAGCTCTTAACCCTAGAGCTAAAGCTCATCGCTGATGTAGGTCTAATTGGTTTTCCAAATGTGGGAAAGTCAACCCTGATTTCAAAGATTTCAGCAGCAAAGCCTATCATTGCAGATTACCCTTTCACTACTCTTAGTCCCAATTTGGGTGTTGTGGACGTTGATGAATTCAGGAGCTTTGTCGTTGCAGACATCCCAGGTTTGATCGAGGGCGCCCATATGGGTCATGGACTAGGCATCAAATTTCTTAAACACGTGGAAAGGACAAAAATATTGGTTCATCTTATCGATGTCTCTCCTTATTCTCAAAGGGATCCTGTGCAGGATTTCAGTTCTGTGATAAGAGAACTCGAAGCTTTTAATCCTCAATTGACAAAAAGGCACCAAATATTGGTCGCGAACAAAATTGACCTTCTTGAAGAAAATAAAGCAAGCCTGAATAAGGTAAAATTACTGGCAAAACATGAAAATCTTCCTTTTTTTGCAATTTCTGCTTTGAAAAAGCAGGGCATTAAAGAACTAATTTTATGGATTAAAAGAAAGTTAGACATATTAACAAATAAAACAGAATAACTCTATGAAAATGGAAAGGATAGGACTCTTTGGCGGAACCTTCAACCCGATCCATTCTGGACACATAAGGGCAATAGAGATTGTTCAGAAGAAATTCTCATTAGATAAAATCCTAATTATTCCTTCGTATATCCCACCACATAAAAAATCTGACGGCATTGCTTCCCCAAAAGACCGATTAAAAATGGTCAAGCTTGCAGCTTGTTCTTCCTCTACATTTGTCCCTTCTTCTATTGAAATAGAAGAAAAAACAAAATCATACTCGATTATTACTCTGAACAAAATAAAAAATTTCTATCCTAATGCCTACATCTTTTTTATTCTCGGTATTGATGCCTTTTTAGAAATACACACATGGAAAGACTATGAAAAAGTGCTTGATCAATGTTTTTTTGTTGTTGTCAGCCGATCCGGTTATAAATTGGAAGATGCAAAAGGCATTTTGGAAGAAAAATACGATAACAGAATGCTTAAACTCCCGCAATCTCAAAAGTGGATAGAGGAAAACCTTACTTCTTTTAAAATCTTCCTGTTACCTATACTTGGCTTGGATATTACTTCTTCTAAAGTCAGGGGAAGAATAAAAAAAGGCGGTTCCATAGATGGATTAGTTCCAGAAGCAGTGAAAAACTATATAAAGAATAAGAAGCTTTACAAGTGATAAAAATGAACAATAAAACTTCAAATGTACTTTCTAAACAAAAGCTCCCACCTGGAGTCAAGATTTCTGTAAAAGCAAGTCGTGCTACCAAAGCAGAAAAAATTTTTATTCTAGATTTGAGTAGGATATCTTCTTTTACTGATTTTTTTGTTATTATGAACGGCAATTCCAGCAGGCAGAACATCGCGCTCTACGAAAATATTGAACGCGAATTAAAAAAGAAAAAAATCATGCCCCTGAGTATAGAAGGAAGGGAAAATGCAGAATGGATATTAATGGATTACGGAGATTTTATTATCCATGTTTTTTCCAAGAAAGCACGTGAACATTATTCACTGGAAAAATTATGGGGCGATGCACCGAAAACTTTTTATTGATGGCTAGGTTGGGGCCAGACTGACTAACTAAAAATCTTTTAAAATAATTGTTGACATTTCTTTCTCTAAATACTATTTTTTATTGACAAAATTTACAAAACATAAGGATCTGAAAGTAATTTTATTTAGTGAATGGCTTTTTACATAAGAAGAAGGAAGACAATACTCTAATCAGGGAGAAAAATCTTGGATAAAAAAGAGAAAGAAAAATACAAAAAAATACTTCTAGAAAAGAAAGAAGAGATAAAAAATAAGTTGAGTGAATTTTACAGCGAAAGCAAAGAACTTGAGACAGGAATTGCACAGGATGTCGCTGACAAAGCCGAAAGTTCCTACACCAAAGAATTTCTTTTGAGCCTTTCCAATAAGGATCGAAATCAGCTTCTCATGGTAGACGAAGCTCTCAAAAGGATTGAAAAAAATACCTTCGGCCTTTGCCAGAGGTGTAATAAAAAAATCAATGAAAAAAGATTGAATGTTATTCCCTGGACACCTTATTGTATTAACTGCCAAGAAAAGGAAGAGGAAGAATCCTTTTGACTCACTCTTTCCACAAAGATATCTCGACTTTCTTAAAATTAGCCGAGCTTACATTTTTCCCATCTTTCTGCCACATATGTTCATCCTTACTTGAATTACCCCACGAAAAAATAGTTTGCAAGTCATGCTGGGAAAGTCTAAAAGTTCGCAGGGCCGCATATTGTTTATGCTGTGGACGTTTTTTTAAGAGTTCAACAGAGCCTCATCTTTGCGGGCTGTGCTTACATAAAATCCCTCCTTTTTCCTGTCACCGTTCTTGCAGCCGATATGAGGGGAAGTTGAAAGATATAATCCTATTATATAAATACCGGAAGCTGCACATTCTAGGTAAAGGACTGGCCCAATTCGCCTATCAAACTTTAGGCAATGAGGAAGCATTATGGTGGGGTATTGACGCTATAATTCCTGTTCCACTTCATCCAAAAAGAAAAAAACAAAGGGGATTTAACCAGGCTCAAATAATCGCCAGGGAACTGGCAAGACTCAAAAAAACAGTAGTGATTGAACGAGTATTGATTAAATTAAAAAATGTGCCACCTCAAACTTCTCTTGCAGCAGAAGAAAGAAAAAAGAATGTCAAAGGAATTTATAAAGTTTCAAAAGCGGAACTAATTAAAGGAAAAATTGTTCTATTAGTCGACGATGTATTTACTACAGGATCTACAATCTATGAATGCAGCTCAGTCTTGAGGAAGGCAGGAGCAAAGGATGTCAGAGCACTTACTATTGCCCAAGCTTAGCTTGGCCCAATAAGGATTGTTATTTCCCCTTTTACGGTTATATCCGCAAGTTTATTTATCAGCTCATCAGGCATTCCTCTCAAAAATTCTTCATAGATCTTTGTTATTTCTCTTGCAATAACAACCGTTCTTTCAGGAAATCTTTCACTGGCGATTTCAAGAAAAGCAAGAAGTTTTCTGGCAGGAAGATAAAAAACAAGAGTCGCTGTTTCATTTTTAAGAGAACCTAAAAGCTTTTTTACTGCCGCCTTTTTAGGAGGGGCAAATCCTAAAAAAAGGAATCTATTAGTAGGAAGCCCAGCAGCAGAAAGAACAGTTGTTACTGCCGAAGGACCTGGAATGGGCACTATTTCTATACCCGACGCTATGGCCTCTTTTATAAGTACAAAGCCTGGATCTGAGATACCGGGAGTTCCTGCATCAGAGACCAGAGCCACGTCTTTACCTCCCTTAAGCAGATTGATAATCAATGGAATTTTTTGTCTTTCTTTAGGTTGAAAATAACTAATAAGCTTTTTTTTAAATTTATACTTATTTAAAAGCTTAATGGTCTGCCGTGTATCTTCACATGCTATAAAAGAGACATTCTTTAAAATCCTTAACGCCCTAAAAGTTAAATCTTCCAGGTTCCCTATAGGAGTAGCAACAATATAGAGTTTGCCACAAGATTTTTGGCTAAAGTTCCCCTCTTGCATGGCTCATTTATCCCAGTCATAAGGGAAAAGAAAGTCATGCCCAATCGTTCGCTCTGATAATTTAGGAATAGGAGGAAGTTTTCTTTTAAATTCAGAATTTTTTATCATTTTTATAATCTTTTCAACATCATCTTTATTAAATCCTAAGGTAACAATCTCTTCTTTTGTTTTTCTTTTGTCGACAATCTGAAAGAGAATCTTATCAATTTCGTCATAAGTAAGCCCGAGTTCTTTTTCGTCTGTTTGTCCATTCCATAAGCCGGCGGTTGGCTTTTTTTTAAGGATTCTTTGCGGAATCCCAAGATAGACGGCAAACTGCCGAATTTGCGTCTTGAATAAGTCACCCAAAGGATTAATCGCACAGGCTGTATCTCCATGGATTGTTCCATATCCCAAGAGCAACTCTGTTTTATTGCTTGTGCCTAAGATCAATGCTTTTTCTCTAGCAGAAAAGTCATAAAGAATAGACATCCTTTCCCTTGCCATCTTGTTTCCTTTTAAGACTCTGTCATCAGTAGGATACCTAGCAAAATATGGATCGACCATAGGAGAGATATCAATCGTTTTTGAATGGATCCCCAACAACTGGACTAGTTCTCTGGCATCCTTGACATCCTCAAAGAAGGAATCCCCGTAAGGCATGATCATAGCAATAACATTTTTTGGCTCTAATGCTTTTGCTGCAATGACTGCACATACAGAAGAATCAAGCCCTCCTGAAAGACCCAGGATTCCCTTTTTATAATTGAATCTGGATAATTCTTTCTGTATAAACTTTATAAGGATTTTTTCAACAAACGCTCCATTAATCTTCATTTTTGCTGACTATCCTTTTCAGAGCTTCAAGTATGACCTCTGGTTTTTCATCCCTTTTGTAAGACCATTTTTTGCGAGCCATCCGGACCTCCTCAAGGTCAATTTCGTGGATAAGAAAATCTTCATCCAGATAGGAGGCTTTTGCCAACATCTGCCCTGACGGGCTAAATATGAACGAGCCGCCGGCAAAACACACCCCGTCTTCAAATCCAACCCTATTGCAGTAAATTAGAAAAGCCGTTGAGAAGCGGGAAATTGCCTCCCCCATCAGTTCCCACATACGGCTTGTTAAATAAGCCTCTTTGTCCGAGGTTCCCCTTCCGGGAGCTGCACTTACGACAATAATCACATCCGAACCACCGACAAAAAGGAGATAGCTTGCCCCATAATGTAAAAAATCATAACAAATCATCATCCCTGTTTTTCCAAAGGGGGTTGGAAAAGTATGGAAATTTTTTCCTTGAGCAAAAATCTTTGCTTCCTCAAACATTCCATAGTTTGGTAGAAAAACTTTTCTGTGGATATTGAGAATTTTTCCCCCGGAAAGAAAAGCAGCTGAATTGTAAAACATGCCGCTTTCTTTCTCTTCAACAAACCCTAAAACAACAGAAATCTCACGGCTCAGTGTTTTGATTCGATCAAAGAATGGATTTTTTTCTGGTTTTATAGCAATTTCCTGTGCCAGATCTTTAAGAGTATAGCCTGTAAGACTGAGTTCAGGGAAGACGAGAAGGTTAACATTTTTATTTTTTGCCCTTTCAATAAAATCTAGATGCAGTCCAAAATTTTTTTCCAAGTCACCTAAATAAGGAGAGATTTGGACTAATCCAACCTTCATAAATGAGAAATTATCATAAATTTTAATACTTTGCAATTCTGTCACTTAGAATTAAAATAAAAACAAGTAATTGAAAATTTATTTAAGTTTGTAATATATATAATAGTGGAATAACATAACATCAAAAAAAATAATATGAAACATATCGCCTGGCACCTTAAAAACGTTTACTTCCAAAATAAAATGGGCCAACTTACGTTCCGGCACGAAAAGACTATTAAACACATATTTTTTCAAGATGGGTACTTGATCTTTGCCAAAACAAACAAGCAAGAAGAATTACTGGGGGAAGTCCTCTTCAAATTAGGGAAGCTTTCAGATGAAGCTTTTGCCCGAATCGATGATTACATCGAACCGAAGAAAAATATTGGACGGAACCTGGTTGAAGATCATTTGATATCCAAAGAGGATCTACGAGAAGGATTGATCTATCAAATGAGAGAAATAATCCTAAACACTTTCTCCGAATTTGAAGGAAACTTCAAATTTCAAGAGAAAGAGGTCTCCATTGAACAGGAATTTGAAGTAAGAATTGGCATTCCCACTTTAATCGAGGATGGAATAAGGCGAATGAAATATGACCCTCAGCTGAAGATATTTATGGAAAAAAAGACTTGTTTTCGTAAGTCAAAGAGTTTTTTTTACCGCTTAACAGAAGAAGAAAAGGAAATATTAGAAATAATTAAAGAAAATTCTACTCCTGAGACCATTTTACATTCGTCTGGCTTAAATCCTGAGCTTTTCTGGAAAAGTCTTTATCTCTTTTATTGCCTGGATTTGATTGATGTTCAAACCGAGGGGAAAAAAGCAACCTCTGACATACCTGAAACCAAAAAATCGCAAAAAGAACTGGATGATTTGATTGCATTTCACGGTAGGCTCCAGAATATGAATTATTACGAGATATTAGACGTTCCGCGCATAGCATCACCAAGCGAGTTAAAAACAGCTTATTTTAATTTAGCTCGTAAGTATCACCCCGATCTCTTTGAACGAGATCTTCCATCTGAAACAAAAGATATAATATCAGACATTTTTGACAAAATTACTCAAGCTTACAGCACGCTTAATAATCCTGTTATGAGAAGGGAATATAATGAAAAGGAAAATCTTCCGAAAGGAAATGTAAAAAAAGGTTCAAAAGAGGCAGCAAATGTAAAATTTCTACAAGCAAAAACACTTTATAACAAAGGTAGATACGAAGAGGCCCGGCTTCTTTTAAAGGAAGCAGTAAGATTGAATAAGGATAAGGCAAATTATTATTTGCTTCTTGCTCTGGCAGAATCGAAGATTCCCTCATATGTAAAGAAAGCCGAGCAGAACTTTCTGCAAGCTGCAAAATTAGAACCTTGGAGCGCGGAATCATATGTTGGGTTAGGCTTAATGTATAAGAAAGAAGGACTTAAATTTAAGGCAAGTAAGCAATTTCGAAAAGCCCTGAGTATAGAGCCGAATCATCAAATCGCTCTTACAGAACTTGGTTTAACGGGTAAAGATGGCAAGAAAAAAGGATTAAAAGGAATATTCTCATTCGATTTGTTTGGGAAAAAGAAAAAATAATTAAAAAAACCATTTCGTATATTTATAATAACTTCCAGAAATGGTTCAAACAAACTTATTTACAAGTTTCAAAAACTCCAGCTCAGTGAGAATAGTGACCCCAAGTTTTTGGGCACGCAAAAGTTTTGTTCCAGGTGATTCCCCAGCAACTACGTAGGTTGTCTTAGTACTGACCGAATCCGATACTCTACCTCCAAGATCCTCGATTATTCTTTTTGTTTCTTCCCTGGTCAGACTGGAAAGTTTCCCTGTAAATACAAATGATTGACCCGCAAGAGCTGCTCCTTTGTTTCTATCCAGTCTTCTGGAATAAAAGTTTATACCGGCTTCTTTCAGTTTGTTTACTAGTTCAATATTTGCAGGCTCTCGAAAAAAGAAATAAATGCTTTCAGCTACCTTCTGTCCGACATCCTCAATTTTTATAAGCTCTTCTAAAGATGCCTTGCTTAAAGAATCCATGCTATCGAAATGTAAGGACAAAGTCCGGGCTGTTCTTTCTCCCACATACCTAATTCCGAGGGCATAAATCAACCTGTCCAGGCCTATTTGCTTCGATTTTTCAATCTCGCCCAATAAATTTCTGGAACTCTTCAACCCCATCCTTTCAAGAGCTACAATATCCTCAAGCCTTAGAGAATAGAGATCAGGAATCATTTCAACCAGCTTCTTCTCCAGAAGTTGATCAACAAGGGCTTGCCCTAAGTCCTCAATATTCATTGCTCGACGAGAGGAAAAATGGAGAATAGATTGTTTCAATTTCGCCGGGCAAGAAGGATTTATGCAGCGGGAGATAGCTTCCCCTTCGGGTTTGAAAGTCGACGAGTTGCAAACAGGACATGTTTTTGGAAAAACAAATTCAAATTCTTTCCCAGTACGCCTTTCTTTCATTACAGAAACTATCTTTGGAATGACATCTCCGCTCCTTTCGATAAGAACATAATCTCCGATCCGTATATCTTTCCTTTTAATTTCATCCTCATTATGGAGTGTTGAGCGGCTTATTGTAATTCCCGAGAGTTTAACAGGCTCAAGAACCGCCACAGGAGTGAGTGCTCCTGTTCTTCCAACCTGAATAATGATGTTCTTTATCCTAGATGTGGCCTGCCTTGCAGGGAATTTAAATGAAATAGCCCACCGAGGAAATTTAGCTGTGCTGCCAAGCATCTTTTGCTGTTCGACCGAATTAACTTTCACAACTATCCCATCAATATCATAGTTCAGACTATCTCTTTGTTCGAGCATCTCTTTATAAAAAGACGCCACTTCCTCTAAAGACTTGCATTTAGAGAAACACGTATTTATTTTGAAGCCAAGCTCTTTCAATTTCTTCAAATTATCCCACTGGCTATCCTGCTCGATACCATCAATAAAAATCGAGTAAAGAAACATGTCTAACTTACGGATCGCTACTTCTTTTGGGTCTAGAAGCTTAATAGAGCCTGCAGCAGCATTCCTGGGGTTGGCAAAAAGTGTGACCCCATTTTTTTCTCTTTCCTGGTTTATTCTTTTAAAAGAATTGAAAGGCAAATAGATTTCCCCCCTGACTTCTACTGCCTGCTGGGTATTTATTAAGAGAGGAAGGCTTCTGATAGTCTTGACGTTTGCAGTAACATCATCACCTTGATAGCCGTCTCCTCTTGTTATTGCCTGAGCAAATTTCCCATCATGATATATTATTGAAATACCTAACCCGTCTATCTTCAATTCCGCGACATATTCAATTTTTCTTACTGGAAAAACTTTTTTTATTCTCTCTTCAAATTCACCTAATTCATCAATGCTATAACAGTTGTCCAGACTAAGCATAGGAGTTCTATGTCTGACAGATGTAAATCCTTCGAGAGCTTCTTCTCCCACTCTTTGGGTTGGGGAATCTGGAGAAATTAATTCTGGAAACTGTTTCTCCAATCTTTCCAGTCTTTTAACGAGAAGGTCGAATTCGTAGTCAGAAATCTGGGGGTTGTTATCAACGTAGTATTTTTTTTCGTGATATACAATCTTTTCTCTCAGATTCTTGATTTTTTGTTCAGCTTGCCTGAGAGAAATATCTTTCCCCATCAACTTCTCCCCTGGTTTCACAGCGAACAGGAGAAGATCTTTTTTATTAAATACCTAATCTTCGCTTTGTCTGTTCGATAATCGAATTGAATTTATCCAGGATAACTTTTTGCTCTACCTGTAGCTTCTCAATTGCTTTGTGTTCTGATTCGATTTGCTTAAGTACGCTTTCCATCTCTTTTTTTTCATCATCAGACAGGTCTTCTTCATCTTTATCGCCGAATTTTTTATTAAAAGAATTTGTAAGTTCTTCTACTTTCTTGCTTTTTTCACTAATCTGTTTGACTTTTTCGTTGTATTCTTTGTTTTTATTGAAGTATATTCCCTCAGCCAGCTTCATGGCCTTTTCAGAATGAGAAGCAGATAAGAAACTCGCTTCAAGCAAGTATCTCATTGCCTCGTCAGCAACAGATGAATTTGATCTTACTTTCTCGGCTAAAATGATCCCGATGTTGTAAGCCAGTTCCCCATTTTTTTGCTTCGTATAGGCTTCTTTATAATACTTAAGAGCCAAGTCCTTTTTCCCGCATCTATGAAGGCTTTTTGCATAGTATCTGCAGCTTGCAAAATCATTTAAAGCCTTGTATGCGATCTTAAATGCCTTTTCTGCATCACTGTAGGATTTTTCGTCATAAAGAAATTTCCCTGTTTTTCTTAAGCTGACTGCGACCTGTTTATTCTTTAAAATATTATATGAACTTATATACGAATTCACTGCGCCTTTTAAATCTCTTGTTTTTTCAAGGACGTGGCCGTGTACAAAATAACCAGCCCCAATAAGCTGATCCCATTGAATTTGATTGGATGATCCGGCATTCTTATTCTTATTAGCTTTTGCAATTTGAATTGCCTTCATGGCATATTTATTTGCCTTCTCTAGATTCTGATCAAGTTGACAATAAATACCAGAAACAGCAACAAGAATCTGGTAGTTTATTATGTCATCCAGCCCACCTAAAGCCAAGGCTCTTTCTCCATACTGAATGGACTCGCTTGCAGTCTTTCCACTGTAAGGAAGAAGACACAGTTGGGCATAGGCATAATTCTCATTGGGGATCCCTTTACCTGCATATTTTGCAATAAAATCTTTAAGGAGACGGTATTTTTGGGCTGGGTCTTTGGTTGTCACAGCTTTAACATAAGCATCATTTGCCGAAATATCTTGAGCACATAAAGAAGCAAGGACAAAAACAATAAGCATGAAGGAAGTCAAGATTATCTTTTTCATATTCGACCTCTCATTGGAATTTTTTGAATAATATCGCGCTCAAATAAAAATGTCAATACTAAGACACAACAAGCAATATACATATATATACTAGACTAGCAAACAATGTGCCAAATATAAAGTCTTTTGGTTATTATGAATAATCCAGGGACGTGGACATTTGACTTAATTATCTCAATATCATATAAAATTAACCAGTGAGTTCTGATAGAAAATATTTTTCACTTCATTTTTCAGATAAGGTCGGTAAATCCCTGGAACTATCTGTTCCTCTTCGAGAACATTCCAACTTCAGGATTGGAGGAAACGCAGATTTTTTCTTCAAAGCATCTTCACGCAAACAAATAGTAGAGGCTGTACATCTAGCCAAAAAATGTTCTATTCCGTATTATATTATTGGAGGGGGGTATAATCTCTTATTTGATGACATGGGCTTCAGGGGTCTAATCATTAAAAACTGCGTGAAAAGTATCAGCAGGAGGCAAAGAGAGGAAATTGAAGTCTCTTCCGGAACATCCCTTCAGGATTTACTTCTCTTTTGCGTTGAAGAAGGAATGGGCGGTTTAGAATTCCTAGCAGGAATACCCGGAACTGTTGGAGGAGCTGTTTTTGGCAATGCAGGCGCTTTTAATCAGGAAATCGGGGCCTTTTTAAAGGAAGCCTTAATTCTTGATGATAAAGGAAATGAGACAGAAGTTAACAGGGAATATTTTGACTTTGAATACCGATGGAGCTCCCTGAAGAAAAAACACAATGTGCTTTTAAGGATTGTTTTAAGCCTTCAAGAGAAGGACAAAGATAATATAAAAAGTATAATCGAAAACAACCTTGAGAAAAGGAAAAGAAAGCACCCGCCTGCAGATACAGCATGTGCAGGAAGTTATTTTAAGAATCTTGTACTTCCCAGCGGCAAAAAAGTGCCAGCTGCTTTTTATTTAGACCAAGTTGGGGCAAAAAAGCTCCAAGTTGGAGGGGCATCTGTATATCCTGGCCACGCCAATTTTATCATTAATCGGGAGAATGCTTCTTCCCTTGATGTTCTTAACCTGGCCTCTGAACTTAAAAGAAAGGTAAAAAATAATTTTGGGATTGATCTTAAAGAGGAAGTCCTTTTTCTCCCAGCAGTGATTCCAAATCCTTAATTTTATTTGGAGAAAGTTTTTTTTCTCTTTTTGCAATTTTAATAGCCTGGGCAACTGCTCTCAAGTATATTTCATAATAAGGAGGGAAGCCCTTTAATGCATCGAGATGCTTTTCTAACGATTTCCGGTCGCCCCTTATAACAGGTCCGGTTAAAGAAGCTGCGATAGTAAATTTTTTTACATTGTGTAAAGTTCCTTGCACTAAAGGAAGAAGGGCTTGAGAGGCTTCATGTTCCTCAAGGCCAAGCATTTTAAGAAGGAATGCTGCTGCATCCAACAGCACTATTAAGAAATTGGATGCTATACAGCAGGCAGCATGGTAGAGAGGTTTGTCCTCGGGTTGTATAATGAAGTAAGAGCTTCCCAGTTTACAGACAATTTGTTGCGCTAAAGCCACGGCTTCCCTGCATCCCTCAAGGCCGAAATAAATACCTTCAAATGCTTTTGGATCTGCATTTTTCTGGGCGAAAGACTGAACAGGATGAACAGATGCAGTTATGGCCCCCTTTTTTTTCAGAGGTTTTAATACATCAGAAGATAGCAAGCCGCTGCAGTGAAAAACAAATTTTTTCTCCCATTCTATATCTGAAAAAGCCAGTTCCCTAACAACCTTCTCAATCTCATCATCAGGCACAGAAATGATTATCAGTTCACCACACCCGGCGGTTTTTATGTTATCACTTGATGGTTTCCCCTCTCCAATTATCCGACTGCTTTCATTTGCAGAGGACATTCTTCTACAAGAAAGAGCTTTAATCCTGTATCCTTTTTTTGAAAGAGCATACCCCAGTGATGTTCCAAGATTCCCTGCGCCTATTATGCATACGTTTTTCATTTCTCTGTATTGAATATTTTTTCCCAATAATCAACTTCAAGGGGCGACGGCAGCGTAATATTTTTTTCCATTTCCAATAATTTTTTGTATTCTTTCCTTGTCTTATTTAGCTGCCGGGAAAATTCTTTGCAGGTCAATGACTTCGCTCCTTTCATATAAGTGTATTTTCTAATATCATGGTCAGTACTTACTACAAAGAAATTTCTTAAATCTGTCTGCTTTGAAATTATTTCCTTTATTACGCTATCAGCATTTTCTTCTGGAGGAGGATAAATAATAGAGAAAGACTTCTTCCTGAATTCTGAATCTGTAATATTTGGATCAGGAGGCCCGTCAAAAACAAGTAGAATTCTTTTCTTTTTGATGCTCTGGAAAATCAGCAAAGCAGCAATAAGCCTATACCTGCTTTTTGGGTCCTTAAGGTCATAGGCAGGAATGTATCCTATCAAATTGTTGCCATCGATTAAATAAGGCATTCTTTACCTCTCAGGCGAGCCGATCTTGCCGCATCTCAGGCTGTGTCATAACTGGCATTAAAATAAGCATTTTATTTCAAATTACAAAAATAAAAGTCTCTCTAAGGTAATTTTTCATTAATATAGACATTTATTTGTAATTTTAGAAAACACCC
>Ga0307430_1000251_pt1 | contig 51879 bp, 47 predicted proteins | sample SalMarWE160130MG_FD_202159 | JGI IMG/M metagenome (GOLD analysis project Ga0307430, IMG submission 202159) | Salt marsh sediment microbial communities from the Plum Island Ecosystem LTER, Massachusetts, United States - WE1603-130 | ecosystem: Environmental > Aquatic > Marine > Intertidal zone >... | reverse complement strand
CTTTGTCTCTGCGGGAAAGAGGCCATCCTGAAATACCTCAAGGCCGTAACAGGCAAAGAGATTGTACCAGGCATTATTGCCGTGATACAGTCGTTTGAGTCCCGAATGAATTTTCATCCGCACCTGCACTTTCTTATCACAGAGGTAGGTGTGGCCAAAAACGGTCAATCCCTCAGGATCTCAAAATTCAATGACTCTCTCCTCTGCCCAGAGTGTGGTGGCCAGATGTCAAGCCTCACCTTTATCGAAGAACCGAAGGTTATCGATAAGATCCCCCGCTCACCTCAATCTGACTTTCTTTGCCGAACGACCTCCCCCACCTCAAATTGTCCAACAGGAACTCTCGATGGCAGCCGAAGAGATAGACGAGTACTTCTGAGACCATTCATGACTGCCTTTTGTCGATTTGAGAGGAGGAGTCTATCTTATAGCTGATTCTTTTGCTTTCTTTGTCGTTTTGCTTCTTTTCCTAGTCCGCTCGACTTAAAGTCATCACCATGGACTATGATTTTATCCCGGAAAAAAGAGATCAGTATCAGGAAAGTGCTCGGCGCTTCAACTTCAAATATTGTTTCCATGCTGTCAAAGGATTTTGTTAAGCTCATCCTGGTTTCTGTTTTGATCGCCTCCTCCCTAGCCTGGACAGCTATCCAACTCTGGCTGCAGCATTTTGCCTACCGGATCGATATGAACCTTCTTATTATCTTTGCAGTTGCTCTGGGAGCCCTGGTGATCGCGATTGCAACAGTAAGTATTCAAGGAGTCCGTGCAGCTGTTGCAAACCCTGTAAACTCCCTGCATGATAAATAAAAAAGTCAATTGCAGCAAAAAACCGCTTTTGTTAGAAGGCTTCGTTGGCCGTGATGTAATAGCCCGAAGTGCCTTTCCCGAAACCATAATCTAATCTGATATTGGTTCCTTCCTTGGGAACGACCAGGACACGGAGCCCGATACCAACAGAATATTTGAGATTCCCCAGGCTCATCCTTCCGAGTTTATCCGCCACATCCGAAACACTTGCGAACACAACCGCTCCGAATAATTTCGAGATTTTTACTCTCAGTTCGGTCTGGAGGACAATCATGGACATATCTCTATAACGCCCACTGTATAAACCCCGCATAATCATATCTCCCCCAATTTCGGACATGTGCCGAAAAGTGGGTGACCCGGTCACAGATTGGAGGATCGCTTGAACCGCAAAAACATGGGATTTAAAGACGGGGAAATACTTTCTGAGGTCAAATTTTACAGTGGTGAATTTGAAATCGCTTCCGAATATCGGGGAGTTGAAATTGCTAGTTAACTGGAAATAATTTCCTTTATGGGGGAAGAAGATGTTGTCGCGTTTATCCCAGTTGAGGATAAAACCCAGGGATGAGAGTTTTCCCCCTTCGCTGCCGGTGATGAGTCCTGAAGCGAGCTGTTTGTCCTCTTCAATTTCGACAATATTGAGGTTTTCGAATTTGTACTGGATGCCAAAATACAGCCTCTCTCCCGGAAGGATTCTTTTCTGGAGACTTAAGTCGAAATTGAACATTTTTGGGGTGTAATCTTCTTCCGCCTCATCTAGGGTTTGGTTCCCGTATCCCCAGAATTTATTGGGGAATTTGCTGATTTTTAAGTATGAGTTAATGATATAGGCTTCATTCTTCAAATAGATCTCAGGCTTGAGTTCTATGCCGTACTGCTTGTTCTGGGTGTAGTAAGCCTGAAAATACAGGGAAGAAGGCCTTGCGTTTTCTGGGATACCTTTGGCCCTATACGTGAGAAGCCCTCCTCCTCCGAGTCCCCAGCGCGTCTCCGGCATGCGAAAGATGATAGGGAGCACAACCATGCTTATTCTTTTATCCTTCTTTTTTTCTTTTTCCTCTTTTCCCGCTCCCAATCCTAGACTGGTCGAAGTGATCAATATCAAAGATAAAAATAAAATTAGAATGGGTATCCGTTTAAACATCTGTCCTCCCCAGGTTAGTAACCCAAGTGGAATGTTGTTTTATTATAAGTAAATAAAAATGAATAATCAAATTGGGGAGCAATCCTGTACTCGTTCAGATAGATTAGTGACACATTGTAGGTACGATGGGTGGTAGAATAGGAGTTACTATGAGTAGATACGGATCAATTATTCCTGGGTCTAATTTTATAACCTCACTTTCGAGACAAAGTAAGATATCGAGAGATGCGAAGAAGCGATTACGTTGGTTTGATCATTACCGTAAATACGGCAATGCCAGAATGACCTGTCGCTATTTTGGCATTTCTGCCCAAACTTTCTATTGATGGAAGAGACGTTTTGACAAATATGATTTAACGACATTGGAGGGGCTCTCATGGAGGCCTCATCGGGTAAGGAAGCCTCAGATATCTTCCCATATTGTAGAGAGGATTAGAGAGTTAAGAGAGCAATATCCGCGTTGGGGAAGGGATAAGCTGGCAGTACTTCTTCACAGAGAAGGCATAGAGATCTCTTCATCGAATGTAGGGAGAGTAATCAATCGGCTGAAGGCGAGAGGAATTCTTCGAGAGCCTATTAATACTAGGATAGCCAAACTTGCCCGGAAGAGAAGGAGGAAGCCAAGATATGCCACCCGTATTCCTAAGGATTATAGAATTGAAGCGCCTGGTGATTTAGTAGAGGTAGACACCCTGAGGGTGAAGCTTCTGCCTGATCTGGTACGTTATCAATTCAGTGCCAGAGATGTCATATCCCGATGTGATGGACTTAGAGCTTATTGCAGACAGAGTAGTTTTGCCGGTTCTTTGTTTCTGGAATACCTGGAGAGAAAATTTCTATTCCAACACTCACAGGGGAAAAGTACGCAAGACAGGAGTTTCCTCTTCTCATCCGCTTATCATTGAAGAAGAAGAGAGGTTTGTTGTCTCCAGAGGCTGGGCCGAGATGATCAAGAAAATCTATGAAGTTGACCCTCTGTTGTGTCCTCGCTGCGGTGGCCAGATGTCAATCCTCACCTTCATCGAAGAACCGAAGGTTATCGATAAGATCACCCGCTCACCTCAATCTGACTTTCTTTGCCGAACGACCTCCCTCACCTCAAATTGTCCAACAGGAACTCTCGATGGCAGCCGAAGAGATAGGCGAGTACTTTTGAGACCATTCATGACTGCTTTTTTGTCGATTTGCTTCTTTTCCTAGTCCTCTAAAATTGACAGAAGAGCGACCATATCATAAAATCTAGTTCAAATCGATTACAGTTAATTTCTTTCATAACTTAATGATAATATTTAAGTTACAAGGATTTTAAATTTCAACGTTGGGACAGCACTGATAGTGTCCATAGAATTTCAGGTTACAATTCAATTTTTTTAGTGCTTATATTTGATATCGACAACACGTCCCTTCCAATATGCAAAACTACCTTGAGGAAGGTTCCACTCAACCTTTCCTTCTAAAGGTATCAATATACCATTTCGTCTCTGGTAGTTACTAAAATAACCTGTCCAAGATACTAATTTATACGTATCGTTAATCAGTCTATATCGCTTAGAAGTAACTTTAATTATTTCATCTTCATTGTTAAAATAGAATTTTAAACTAACTTCATTAACTCCGTCTTTCAGTATTGCAATTGCCGTATTATCGTCTATTGCTTCCCATTTTGTTGATTGACTGGGCAACAAAGCAGTCGGGAACCAAACACTCTCTGCCAAATAGCGGACTAACTCACCAGTATCCAACTCTTTAGCACCCGAGGCATTTGCTACAGTGAAAGTATTGAAAAGTTTGGCATTAAGGATTCCAGAACCTTTCTTGTACATATCGAGAACTCTCGCTGTAATGAGTGGAGCCATTTTAATTTTGGCATCCCAAACAAATCCGGGCGGATTGGTTGTAAAATGTTGAGTTGCATTTAGTGGTAGCCACTTTTCTGAATCTTCACTCATGCGAAAATAACTGATTTGTTTTAACTCTACAAAATGAATGTATTGCTGCCCCTCAGGAATAGTTTTTTTAAGATATCTTTTCACTGGAATAGGCAATTCATTTAAATCCTGAGACATAAAATTTCGTCCATTGCTGGTATTAGCATGAGCATTTAATTCGACGAATATTTTTCTCGTTGATTTCTCAAGACGGTATCCATTTATCCAGATAGACATAATAATCAAAAAGACAATAAAGCCAATGATTGCAAGTGTATATTTTACCCACATAATATTAACTCCATTTTAATTCTCTCTTAACGAAAAAGCTCAGCGGCACCGTTCAAGCGGCGTCCGCTGGAGTAATTTGTTAGATTTTTTTCTTACAGACATCTCATCTGTGACCAATTCTAAGAATAAGGACATCATCTCCCAAAATTGCATAGATAACCCTATAATTACTGAATCGATATTTTCGAAGATTAGCAAATTGCCCTTTAAGAACCGGATAAGTATCTGCTTTCTTTGAAAGCTCTTGCTCAATTTTATCTAAAATACGACAGGCCTCTGCCTTAGAAAGCTTTTTCAGATCGCGATGTACTGACCTCTTGTAAATGATATTATAAGCCAAGGGATTTTCTCAGTTCTTTGCCTGAAACAATAGGATCTGTCCTGTCATGCAGCCGGTCAAAAGCCACTTGGAGATCTGCATAGTCGTCAATGTAAGACTCCAACGCTTTTTGAATGATGTAAGAGCGGGGCCGTTCTGTTTCTTTGGCAATATTGTCTAGGTGATTGGCAAGCTCATTGGGGAGTCTAACTGAAATTGCTGTCTTCATAAAATACCTTTTGATATCATTGTAATATATTGTATACAAGAATTCATGGAAAGTCAAATATTATTTTAAGGAATCTAACAATAGCTCCTCCTCTTATGCTTTGGCCACCCTTTTTTCTACACGTTTCATAGAAAGAATTCTTATCTGACTAATTTTCACCCAGGATTTTTTAGTAAGTCTGGAATCTGTAAGTTCTAAGGTCAGCGGGAATCATGCACGTTGAGGTTGGCTCGTTAGAGCAACCGCGATAACTGTCCCTGAGCGTTCGTTAAAAACATTATGACTCAAAATAAGAACAGGGCATAAACCGACCTGCTTACTTCCGATAACCGGATTAAGATCAGCCCAGTAAATATTACCTCTCAATATTCTGGCCATTCTTCAAGTTCCTTTGAAAAGCCTTCTTCTGCTAAAGCCTGTTTATATTTTGGATCTAACTTCGCACATTCTTGTGAAAGAAGGGCCTTTTCTATTCTCTCACCATAAAGATAAACAATGATCACTTGGTAATCCACTTCGGTGTTGGTATAGTCAAGAAGAGATTCGAGATCAAGGATATCGAGGATACCTCCCATGTCCCGGACAAAGGACAGGTCATGGTCCGTTATTACGGGCTCTACTCCAATGCCCACAGAGGGAAGAAGAGGAATACCTATGAGAGCCGAAACTCCTAGATCAGCAATTAATAGCGAACTCTACTCTGTATGGGCTTTTATAAACCAATTCTATGAAATTCTCTCTTTCCTAATGATTTCTTATTGACTTTATATTTTTGTTTTATGTATTATCTAGCGGCTCAGAGGATAAAAATTTGATGAAATTGAGAGAAAATCGTAAGTTTAAAAAAAGGGAATACCTATCAAGAAATGAAAAAGGAGAATGCATTGACTAATAAAAAATGGATTTCCGGATTTCTTTTATTGCTTTTAGCTGTGATTTTCAGCCTCGGGTTGACTTTTGCCTCAGTGGAACTACCAGGTCTTTTGAACAAAGCTCTTTACAGCACGGTTCCTGCTTTAGAGGGAGATTCCCATGCAGACGAATCAACTGTTTTCCATACTGAATTGTTCATAAGCCATTACCACCTTCGGCTTATTGGATATATCTGCTTTGTTCTTATGATCGTGCTAATCGCAGCTGGTTTTATAACCGGAAAAAGAGGGCTTGCTTCTGCTGGAGCTCTGATGATATTTCTTCCCGTTTTTGCTCAGTTTGCGACCGTTATGTTTTTTCTCGCCGGATTGGGTGTGCTTAATATCGTGTGGCTGCCTGTTCTGGATATTTCTTTTAATGCGGGCCAACTGGGAGATATTGTCTATTTTCCCTATAGGCTGATTAGGTCTCTCTTTTTAAAGATTGGAGTTGATATTCACTATCCGCTGATCTATTTGCTGGTAGGAATTGGGCTTCTTCTTTTTATCATCGGCACTTTCACATGGTTTATCTCTAGGCAGCGAAAAAAAGATATGGCGGATTTCTGGATCTATAGGATTTCACGCCATCCTCAGTATTTAGGATGGATTATCTGGAGCTACGGTATGCTGCTGGCCCTGATGCGAGTAAGATATCCCAAGAGAAGCTGGGGCATTGCAGCCTCCCTTCCTTGGCTGCTTTCAGCGATGATCATTATAGGCGTTGCGCTTCTTGAAGAGCGAAAAATGAAGAAACAACTGGGAAAACAATATGAAAAATACAGTATGAAAACGCCTTTTTTCTTTCCACTGCCAAAGTTCATCTCAAGCATATTTACGATACCCGCACGTCTTCTCTTTAAAAAGAAAATTCCAGAGCGGAAGGGCGAAATCGCGGCTGTTCTTTCTATTTATATTTTACTGCTTGTCGGACTTTCACATATTTATGTTCGTTCTCGAATGTTTCCCAAAATTCCCGAAGGAATAAATTTAATTGAGTCGGAAAGCCGCGCAGAGAAATATATCCGTGCCCTGCGGCTGACTGACAACTGGCATTTCCGTTATCCCTATGTTGAAGCGCTGGAAAAAATCGGTGAACAGTCAGTAATCCCTTTGATAAAGCTTCTTAAAGATCCTGACCCATCACTGCGCCAAATAGCTGCTTCTTCTCTGGGAAGAATCGAGTCGCCTAGAGCAGTTGATGCTTTAATAGAAAGTCTTACTGATAAAAACAATAATATACAATACTATGCTGCTCGTGCTCTAGGACAGATACGTACCGAAAAGGCAGTAGAACCGCTTAGCATTATGCTCAAGGAAAAATCAGGCCCTGCATTCTACACTGCAGCTGCTGCTTTAGGAAAGATTGGTTCACAGAAAGCCCTCGATCCTTTGATCGCAGCCCTGGACGAACCTAATAACTGGAACCGCAAGGCTATTGTTTCTGCTTTAGGAGACCTTGGTTCAGAAAAAGCAGTGGATCCTCTTCTCAATATTCTGGAAGAGGCGGAGCTAAATGTTCATGTAAAGCGGGAAATTATGGTGACTTTCCTTAAGATAGGATCAAAACAAACTGTTAGCGCTTTGAAGAAAGCACTGAGTGATGATGATGCAGAGGTCCGGCTTTATGCTGGGGAAGCGCTGAAAAGATTGGAGAGGAAATGGCGTTAAAAATCTTAGTGGAGCGCAGACATGCCCTCAAATTCATCTGTTCCTCTTCTTCTTGTCTTCTAATCAGGCACTCATTATTGTGAAGAACCAGTTTTTAAGGCAAAATATCAGCCCTTATTATGGGGTATCTTTCATGATATCTATAAGTTATCATGGCCCAACCCCTTTTCGTTTCGCTGAGAACCTCCGCCTGAGAAAACGCACTGTCTGAACGAATAGGACGAGTACAACAGCTGTCTAAGCAAAGTCAAAATGTCCCCCTATCAGCAAAGCAAGAATGTCCCCTTTTTGGGTGGGCGGGAGTGGTTTCGAGATAGACCTGGAGGATATGCTTGGCTCTTGGGTCATCTTGTTTTCTACGGGGTCTCCATTTTCTGAACGGTGCTCTGAGAGGAGTTGGGGAGTGTTTGGCAATACAGGTTTTACCCAGCCATACGGTCCAAGCACCATCCAAGTGTTGACGAGCCAGGACGCGGCGCTTGGCATAGGATCTTTTGTTCGGTCCAGGAGGGATATCAATAGTAAGTCCTCCTAAGCGGATGGTATTGTCGTTGGCTACTGTGGCTTTATAGGCGAAAGAGACCAGACGGTAACGCTGCTCATCGCTTATCTTCCTGAATACACTGCCTGGTTTTTCTGCTTTTTTGGCAAAACGGCGATTGAAGCGGGCAAGGAAATTATTTTCGACCCATTGATTGGCTTTATCCATATCGGTTATTCCCTCTAAGGCCATCTCAGCAATCAGACGATCTTGAAACGTACCTCCCTGTCGTTCAATGCGTCCTTTGGCTTGAGCTGAATAAGCAGTAAGCGTTTTGATCCCCAACTCTTCAAGCACTCTTCCCACATGAGTGGGGAAACGCGATCCAGCCAGCTCTTCTTCAAGGCTCCAGTGTTTGTCGTTTCTCTGGAGAATGCTGTGTCGGTCCTGGTAAACAGAGGCAGGGATCCCATGACGTCTGAGGATCATATCAAGCAGCTTGAGATAACCAATAGCGTCTTCAGTAGGCCGGAAAACAAGGCCCAGTACATGGCCTGTGGCATCATCAGTGGCATGGATAAGGCTGCAGGATGGGTTCTGAGGACCGAACCATTTATGGGGACTCCCATCCCACTGCATCATAAGCCCCATCTGAGGACGTCGGGGTCGCCGGCTTCGATGCCGAGGTGGACGGCGTCTGCGTTTCGGCCTTATCCCAGCCTCTCTCAACCACCGACGGACTGTCTCCCGGCTGATCTTCAAATCCTCACGCTCTTTCAACATCTCCGCAAAATGTGTGTCATTGAACTTAGAATAACGTTCCTGATGAAGTTTTATGACAAGCTCACGAACCGCAGGGTCAAAAGCATTATGAGCCTTTCGTCCTCGTCCCTTGTGAGCTAATCCCTCAGGCCCATCCCGGCGATACCTTGCCAAGAGCCGCTTCCCCTGACGGTAGCTGATCTTCAGCACCTCTGTCCCAGATACTAACGAAAGGGCCCCTTGATCAACTTGCTCTAAAATTTTTAACCGATGAATCTCTTGCATGCTCAATGTTATTGTCTCCTTCATGCCCGCCTCCTTTCCAAAGGGGACATTTTAGCATTGCAGTTGATGGGGACACTTTTGCTTTGTTACCACAATGGAGTGTTTTACTTATTGACAGACTAAATTCGACTAAATATAATAAGAAAAGATTAAATTCAGGCAAGAGGTGCTAAAATGAGTAAACTTACTCTTCATTTAAGCAAAAGGATTATTTTTTATTTAGCTGCAATATTAGTTTTTTCTCTTTGTAATAATGTGGTGCAGCCAGCTTTTTCTCAGAATTCACAGGAGCAGGAATATAAAACAGAAGAAGCTTTGATCAATGAGGATCTCTATCCTCTTATTTCTGAATCTGACTTATATTGTTCTATTTTTGTGTTGGATAAGGAATATCCGGATTTGAAGATCATTGGCTCAGAGAGGGAGTATGAAAGAAATCTGATGAGTGATGGAGATATTATTTATATCAATAAAGGAAGACAAGATGGACTTGAGTCTGGGCAGCTTTTTTTAATATTTGAGGTTGGGCCTAATGTAGAAAGTTATGGACATCTTGCCATAAAAAGGGGAAGAGCCCGTGTAATTGACCTGGAAGAAGAACGAGCATCTGCTATGATCGAAAAATCTTGTGGTGGTGTTATGAAAGGAAATTACTTAGTTCCCTTTGAAGAAAAAGAAAGTTTCATAGGGAAAGATTTAGGCTATGATGTTCCTGCTCATAAAGGGGAAGGACTAAAAGGGCAGGTAATCTACTTGCAGACGGATTTTGCCCAGATAGCAAGTAATCATTGGGCTATCATTAATATTGGAGAGGAAGATGATATTCATCTGGGACAGCAGTTAGTACTTTATAGGGAGATTCAGAAAGGCGCTCCGCTCCAAATTTTCGGCAGTCTTATCGTTATTGATGTCCAGAAAAAGACTTCGACAATAAAGGTTCTCACTTGTAAAGATGCTGTAAGAATTGGCGATGAAGTACTGGCAAGAACAAAATAGCTCATTTTCCTTAACATATCCTGAATCCCCGGTAAATTATTAATTATGTAAATCTATGAATGGCAATTTTTACCTTTTTAAGTGCTATTGACAGAAATTTTTGTTTTTGGTAGCTTAAGCCAATAGTATTGATTTGTAGATAACAATTAAGAGCGGGCGTAGTTCAGTGGTAGAACGTCTGCTTGCCAAGCAGAAGGTCGTGGGTTCAAATCCCATCGTCCGCTCCAGGCTTACCCCTTATTTTTCAATAGTTTTCCTCTGAGTACATTTTAGCCAGATTTAGTTATTTTAGGTTATTTTGAGCCAAAAATGGCAAATGAGTGGCAAATCTCTACCCCATATAATCGGTTATCACAATTAAGACTCATTAACGCCATTCTGTTTCTCAATATGAGTGCCAGGGCAAGAGGCGCAGTCCACTTCTACAATGGACGTGGCACTGCCGAGCAGTAGATAAAGGAAAGCAAGTTTGTCATGTTTCAAATGGGAAAGGTTGCTATAAGCAAGGAGATATTTTCTAAGGTATTGTTTCGGGTAAATCGATTAAAACATTGTTCGTTATATGCAGCAATCTCTAAGAGAAATAGATGGACAAGTATCCCTAATTCTCGGATTTGTAAAAGAAAATTGCAAAGGTTTAAGAAAATAGTAATATTTTAATTTCAATTTACTGATAAAATGTTGTATTATATAAAAAACGTGATTAAGAAGGATTTTAAATCAAAATGATGCCCAATATTCTCTCTTAGCCCATAGAAGATTCATTTTCCCTCGTATTTGTAAAGTTGATATATGTAATATTAGTTTAATATACTTTTTGCTATTTTATGATAGAGAAGCCTAAAAGCAACTAAATAAGTTTTTTTTAGTTGTGTGTAAGCAGCAAAAATGAAAAGTTTAAGAATCGGCCTATTAAATAAAAAAAGGGGTAATTTTATATTACAGGAAAAGTTTGCAGGAAAAGAAAATGTTGTGGATGAAACATCCAAAGAAGTTGCACAGTACAGAAAAGCTTTGACCGCAGCAGGTTATGATGTTGTTACAATAAATTGGGGACCTAATTTTATTAATTCTTTAAAAAAAGCAAAGGTTGACCTTGTATTCAATGTTTCAAGCCTTATTGAAGCTGAGGTACTAGAAAAACAAAGGATTCCTTATGTAGGTTCTGATAGTTCTACAATTGCTCTGGCAACTGATAAATCACTTGCAAAAAGGATATGGAAGATAAATGGTTTACCAACGTCACCCTATCATGTAGCAAGAAATGAGGAAAACTGTAAGCCCTTTAAAAAGAACCCTCCCTTTGACTATCCTCTTTTTATCAAGCCTCTATCCGGCAGAGGAAGTTGTGGGATAACTCCTGAATCTGTTGTTAAAAACTACAATCAACTGGTACGTATTGTTGAAAGAATATATACTACAATGAAACAACCTGCTCTAATTGAAAGGTTTCTAGACGGCAGGGAGATAATCGTTGGAATAATAGGGAATGATGGTGATGCAAGAGTACTTTCTCCATTAGAAATCAGAAAAAACGGTCAGATACTAACTTATGAAAAAAAGCAACTAGACGATGATGAATTCATCTGCCCCGCAGAATTAACTAAAGCGGAAACAGCAAGAATGCAGTCCTTAGCAATCAAAGCTTACAAGCAACTTGGCTTTAAAGATTATGGTAGAATAGATACAATCCTAACTAAGGAAGGGCCTTTTCTTCTTGAAGGAAACACTTTTGCCGGATTATTATGTACACCTAAAGAAAAACCCCATAGCTATATTGGATTTATGGCAGTGGCAGAAGGCAAAGGAGAAAAAGAACTGCTTGATGAGATAGTAGAAACAGCTGTAAAGAGATATGAACATTAAGTGATGTGCAAACCAGAAATATAAATCCCTAGCTACATTGAAATCTTGGATAGAGCGAGGGAAAATAATAGCAGGGGATTAATGTGACATAAATTCGCCCCTAAACAAGCGAGTATGAACTTAAATATAACTGATTATGGTAAAATGACTGCAAAGAAGGATACTAAAAAAATAAAATTAACATTCATGAATGCTGTTGGAAACAGATTGGTTATAGTTGATGAATATTTTCAAACGCTTGTAGAAGAAGAAGCCAAAAATGATTTTGTGAGAGAAGTTTCTAAGTCATGCGGTTTTGACCCAGACAGCATATTATTCTTGTCTAGACCAGGTACAGGTAAAGAAGATATTATGATGAGGATATTTGATAGGGACGGAACAGAAGAAACCATGTGCGGCAATGGTTTAAGATCTATTGCAAGATACGCATTTCTGAATAATTACATTGGCAAAAAAGCATGTATAAGAACACTTGATGGTATAAAAACAGTTCAACTTTTAAATGGAAATATTTGGACTAACTTGGGTATTGTAAAACAGTTTTGTAGTATTAACCCGGAACTACACTTTGCCTATAGCGGTCTGCCTCATTTGGTACTCTTTACAGAGAATCTGGAAGAAATTGATGCAGAAAAAGTTGCAAAAAGTTATAGATACAATAATGAACTGACTTCAAAGCTGGGTTACCCAAACAACATGCATGTTGATCTTATTGAGATAATAGACAGGCACACTATCAAAATAAAAACCTATGAAGCGTGTGTTGAAAGAATCACCCAGTCTTGCGGAACAGGAGCTGTTGCATCAGCTTTTGTTGTTGCTAAACTGGATGAATGTGATTTTCCCTTAAAAATAATTAATCCTGGCGGAATTCTAATTGCAGATAAGGAAGGTGAGAATATGATGCTGACAGGGGCCTGACTGACGTCAACTATTTTTTCCTTATTTCGTCACGAGTGCATTGAAGAAAGCAGGTATTAAAGACTTTCATTTTCATGACCTAGGGCACACTTATGCAAGCAGGTTAGTTAGAAATGGTGTTGACCTGAATACTGTCAAGGAGCTATTAGGACACTCTTCCATAACTACTACTCAAAGGTATCTCTACTCTCAGGCTGAACAAAAGAGAGAAGCAGTTAATTCTTTAGCTGGACAAAATTATACCCATGGGCTACAATGGCAAACGAGCGACAAAATAGCCACTGTAGCTGTTAAACCTGATAGTGTAATTCCTTCTTATTTAAGGAGTTAGGAGTGGCTGAGGGAGTATGTTTGGCTGCTTGCCAAGCAGAAGGTCGTTGGTTCAAATCCCATCGTCCGCTCAAGATTTATTCCAGCAGGAAGAATGGCGCGGTACCCAAGTGGCTAAGGGAGAGGTCTGCAAAACCTCGATTCGTCGGTTCGAATCCGACCCGCGCCTCCAAGCCTAAATAACCCAATGTGGGTTATTCATAAAAATTGCTGATAAGTCATAACAATTAAACCTAGATTTGATCGTTCTTGATGAAATCCTCATAACTAGGTTATCCTCTATCATATCGATAATATAATTTAAATCTATTATCAGCAATTTTCACCTTACAGGCGAGCCGATCTTACTGCATCTGCTTCGTTACAGCACATTCGTGGTGAAGGACCACAACTTCATGTGCTGTGCCTTGCATCTGCAGCAACCTCGACTCGTGAATAATCCACGTCCACCTGGATTATTTATAAAAATTGCCGACATTCCTGTTGACTCTTTGTTTGACACAAATAAATAAAAGTTATATAGTTTTTAAAACTTTCGATAGAAGGAGGATGTGGATGGATTTAATACCTCGGATTCAAGGAATATTATTAAAGCCCAAAGATGAATGGGAAAAGATTAAGGGAGAAGATCTTCCGGTTCAAAGCCTTTTTACTTCTTATGCAATGATTGTGGCTGCCATTCCGGCTATTGCACAGTTTATTGGAAACGGGCTTATTGGTCGAAGCGTTCTTTCCTTTGGCTGGTATAGACGCCCGATAGGATCGGCTTTACTCCAGGCTATTCTATTTTACATATTCTCTCTGGTAACTGTTTATGTTTTGGGTATAATCATTAACGCATTAGCCCCGACATTCTCATCTAAACAGAACCAGAATAATGCTATGAAGATTGCGGTATTCAGTATGACAGCGGCTTGGGTGGCTGGCATATTTTATATCATCCCTTTTCTAGGAGTCTTAGCAATTTTAGGCGCGTTTTACGGGTTCTATATTCTTTATCTTGGCTTTGATGCGTCTCTTATGGATACACCTAAGGAAAAAATACTTGGTTATTTTGTTGTAAGCTTGGTAGTTGCACTTGTATTGTACTTTCTGATTTCGGTCATTCTGGGTGCTATTTTTGCAGTGGGTGCTGTTGGAGGATTATACTGACGGACTTATAATTCTTCTTCGATTTTATTGAAAGCAATACCAGGAGAAGATGCTCTTATTATCGGCCTTCCTATGACTAGATAATCGGCTCCCTTTTGAAAGGCAAGCGACGGTGTCATGATCCTTTTTTGATCATGGGCAGCTGCCCATGAAGGACGAATTCCCGGAGTAACAACCAAAAGATTACTGCCGAACTCTCTCTTTATTATTTCGATCTCTTGGGGAGAACAGACTACTCCATCCATTCCGGCCTTGTGGGCTAAAGAGGCAAGTTTGAGAACCTGATTTAAAATATTGTTTTTCATTCCGATTTCTTCTAATTGTTTATCTTTGAGACTGGTTAAAATGGTTACAGCTAATAAAATAGGCTTGCTCACACCTTCTTTTTTTGCTTGGCTAGCTGCTTCCTCGGCGGCTCTAGCCATCATTTCATGTCCTCCGGAAGCATGAAGAGTCATCATATGCACACCATGCTTTACAGCGATTCTGACTGCTCCGGCTATAGTATTGGGGATATCATGGAGTTTTAAGTCAAGGAATATTTTTTTTCTCATACTATTAAGTTCTTTGAGCAGAACTGGACCTTCAGCTGTAAAAAGGTTAAGGCCGACCTTGAAAATTTCGGCTTTTTCGAGCTGTCTGACAAGTGAAATAGCCTCCTTCCTTGTGTCAACATCGAGTGCAACAATTATCCTTTCTGCAAGATTCCCTTTTTTCTCCATTTGTTATCCCCTTTCAGAATTTTCCTGCCCGCCCATTTAAGTTTGTCCGGTAAGGCAAAATAGATATCATGTTTAAAACTTTATGCTTTTTCTTAAACTTAGAACAAAGTCTTTTTTCATCTATGCTGTATACTTGTTATACTATAATGTTAGGGAACCGATTACCTCTTCTATATTTTCTATGCCCTTTACCTGACAGTATTCTTTGAGCTCTTCGATGATTTTTACAGTGGAGGTAGGATCAATAAAATTTGCTGTTCCCACTTCAACGGCTTTTGCTCCAACCATTAAGAATTCGAGTGCATCTTTCCCTGATAGTATTCCTCCTATACCTATTACAGGAATTTTAATGTGGCTTGCAACCTGATAGACCATCCTGAGGGCAATGGGTTTAATAGCTGGCCCACTGAGCCCGCCGAACACATTTCCTAGTACAGGCTTTCCTGTCTCTGTGTCAATCGCCATAGCGAGGAAAGTGTTAACCAGAGATACAGCATCAGAGCCTGCTTCCTGTGCGCTGACTGCTATTTCAACTATGTCCTTTACGTTTGGGGAAAGTTTTGTGATTATAGGACGTGAGCTTGATTCTTTTACAAGTCTGACAACAGAATAGGTGGTTTCAGGATCAAGCGCAGGGCAAAATCCCTGTTTTTTTACATTCGGACAGGATATATTCAGCTCATAGGCTGAAATCCCTTCCTGTTTATCCAGGTAGTTAGCAACAAAAGCATATTCTTCTTCATTCTCTCCGCAGATATTTGCAATAATAGCTGTTTGGAAAATTTCAAGCTGAGGTAGTATCTTTTCTGAAAATTCTTTGACACCAATACCCTGAAGACCGATAGAATTTAGGAGTCCGCTGGCTGTCTCAACAAGACGAGGGGGAGGATTTCCCTGTTTTGGAGAGGAATAAAGGCCTTTGACGACGAACCCTCCTAATTTATTTAAATCAATGAATGGTGTAAATTCGAGTCCGTAGCCAAAAGTACCGCTGGCAGCTATTACTGGATTTTTAAGCTTAAGAAAACCTAAATCTACTGAGAGATCTGTCATTTTTCTTCTTCCTGCCAGATAATTTCCTCAGCCTTAAAAACAGGGCCTTCCTCACATATTTTGTGCCACCCTGCTTCTCCGTCTTTTACAATTTTTCTCACACATCCCCAGCAGACACCAAAGCCACAGCCCATAACCGATTCTAGAGAGAATTCGGCCGGAATTTTTTTATCCAACGCAGTTTTAGCGAGTTTTTTCATCATGAGTTCCGGACCGCATGCATAAATATATGTTGGGAGCAGTTTCCCAATTTCTATCTCAAATAGATCAGTTATAAACCCTTTAAAACTTAAGGAGCCGTCATCTGTTGAACAAAAAAGTTTAATGCCAGCCTTTTCGAATTTCTCTCTGAGTGGAAGATCAGAAAGGGTTTTTCCTCCATAGAATACTCTTACCGAAGCCCCTTGGGAACGAAGTTTTTGCGCTAAAAAATAAATAGGAGCAATTCCTCTTCCCCCTCCTATGAGAGCAACATCTTTTCTATTCAGATCTGATTCCGAATTAAAGCCTTTTCCTAGAGGGCCTATAATGTCAAGAAATTCATTTGGCTTTTTCTGGCTTAATAGGGAAGTTCCAAGGCCTGATTTTTGGAAGAATATTTCTATGTTTTTTCCTTCTTTTGAGTGGATACTAAAAGGTCGTCTGAGAAGAGGATTAGAATTCAAAGAGGTGCGGACCATGATAAACTGACCCGGTTGGGCCTGGGACGCTATTATTGGAGATTCCAAAGAAAAGAGGAAGTAGTCTTCCCAGGTTTCTTTGTGCGTTATTCGTGCTTGTGAGTGTTTAATCATTTTTATTGCCGGGAATTATCTAGATAAAAATATCAAAATCCATTGTTGATGGCAACAGAAATTTGACAAATTTATGTGCTTTTGAAATAATCGAACCTCTTTTTTATTCATGTTTGGAGGAAGTTATTATGCATATTTCAAAAAGAGGCATAGAAATTCAGGCCTCTCCGATCAGAAAGCTGAAGCCCTTTGCTGAGAGGGCTGAAGAGCGAGGGATTCATGTATATTATATAAATATAGGGCAGCCTGATATTCCTACCCCCCAGCCTGTATGGGATGCTTTGAAAAACTTTAATGAAGAGGTTCTCAGCTATGGCCCTGCTCAAGGATTTCTGGAATTGCGGCAGGCTATTGCCGATTATTTTGTCGGCTTTAACATCCCTCTAACCTATGAAAATGTCATAATTACAATAGGCGGTTCAGAAGCAATCTATTTTTCTTTCAGTATTGTGGCTGATCCCGGTGAGGAAATTATCATTCCTGAGCCATTCTATACTAATTATAATGGTTATGCAGCTTCTGCAAATGTTAAGATTGTTCCTCTGTCCCTGAAAGTAGAGGATGGATTCCGGCTTCCTCCTTCGGAAGAGATTGAGGCGAGAATAAATCCAAAGACTAAAGCAATACTTCTTTGCTCTCCAAACAACCCAACAGGAACGGTTTATTCCTCTGAGGAGTTGGAAAGAGTCATCGATATCGTAGAAAAGCATGACCTTTTCTTGATTGCTGATGAAGTTTATAAAGAATTTGTCTATGATGGAATCAGCCACAAGAGCATCCTGGAATATGAAGACATCAAAGACAGAGTTATAGTTGTTGACAGCATTTCCAAACGTTTTAGCTGTTGTGGGGCACGGATCGGAGCGCTTGTGACGCGAAATAAGGAAGTTTACCAGGGAGCGCTGAAATTTGCGCAGGCAAGGCTTTGCCCACCATCAATTGAACAAAAGGCTGCGCTTGCTGCTTACCGCATGGGCCGAGATTATTTTAACCCTGTTAGGGAGGAATACCAGAAAAGAAGGGATATCTTGTATGAGGGATTCAAAGAGATTCCAGGAATAATCATGGACAAGCCACAAGGAGCATTTTACATAATTGCAAGACTTCCCCTAAAAGATAGCGAGCACTTTGTGCGATGGATGCTTACAGATTTTCATCTTGACAATGAGACAGTAATGGTTGCCCCTGCTCAGGGATTCTACTCATCTCCTGGCAGAGGAAAGGATGAAGTGAGAATAGCATATGTGCTAAAAGAGAAAGATTTAAGGCGGGCAATTGTCGTTTTTAAAGAAGGACTTAAGAAATATCTGAGTCTATTTTCTTAAGTATCCATTGGACTATCGATCTGCTAGCCGGTAATTAAAATAGGAGTTGTAAAATGAGTAAGAAGTATGTTTACTTTTTTGAGAGAGGGAATGTTGATGGCAACAAGGATATGAAAGATATCCTTGGAGGCAAGGGTGCTAATCTGGCTGAAATGGCTGGAATAGGACTTCCTGTCCCCCCAGGTTTCACTGTTTCCACAAAAGCCTGTAATCTTTTTCTTAGGTCGGGCAGTAATATCCCGGCTGGAGTAGAAGAAGAAATTTATGTTTATCTTAAAAGGCTAGAAAATACCACACAGCAAAAATTGGGGGATGAGGAAAATCCTCTTCTTGTTTCTGTCCGTTCAGGAGCCAAAATCTCAATGCCAGGAATGATGGACACCATTCTGAATCTTGGACTTAATGATAAAACGGTTGAAGCATTAGCAAGGAAAAGTGGGAACAGGCGATTTGCGCTGGATTGTTACCGCCGTTTGATTCATATGTTTGGAGATGTGGTTTTAGAAGTTTCCAAGAAAGAGTGTGAAGAAGTCCTCAGGAAAATAAAAATAGAAAAAAATATAACTAACGATTATGAGTTAGAGGAAAAGGATTTAGAAATAGTTATTTCAGAATATAAGAGAATAATCAAAGAAAAGTCAGGAAAAGATTTTCCTCAGGATGTTAAAACACAGTTATTTACGGCCATTTCCGCTGTTTTCCGTTCTTGGAATAATCCCCGCGCGATCACTTATCGTTGTTTGAATCGCATTCCTGATGATTTAGGAACAGCAGTGAATATACAACTGATGATTTTCGGTAATTTTGGAGAGCATTCAGGAACGGGTGTAGGGTTCACAAGAAATCCAGCCACAGGTGAAAATGAGCTTTTTGGTGAGTATTTGTTAAATGCTCAGGGGGAGGATGTCGTTGCTGGTATTAGGACTCCTTATCCTTTGCGGAACATGAAAAATGAGATGCCAGGAGTTTATAATGAGTTAAAAGATATTACTTCCGGGCTGGAGAAGCATTACCAGGATGCACAGGATTTTGAATTTACGGTTCAGGAAGAAAAACTATATATGCTCCAAACTCGGAGTGGAAAAAGAACTGGCCCTGCAGCAGTTAAGATTGCTGTAGACATGGTGGAAGAAGGTTTAATCAGCAGAGAAAGAGCTCTTTTACTGGTAGAACCTGAAGCCTTGGACCAGCTGCTCCATCCTGTTTTTGATATAAAAGAGAAGGCAAAGCATGAGTTGCTCGCAAAGGGACTTGCAGCTTCACCAGGGGCAGCGGCAGGACAGGTGGTTTTTTCGGCAGATGAAGCTGTCAACTGGAAAGAGCAAGGGGAAAATGTCATCCTCGTAAGAGAGGAGACTTCCCCGGATGATATCCACGGGATGAGTGCATCCAGAGGCCTTCTGACTGCCACTGGGGGCATGACTTCCCATGCCGCTGTTGTGGGAAGACAGATGGGTAAGCCTGCTGTTGTTGGTTGTGACACAATAATGCCTAATGAAGAGAAGAGATTTTTTCAGGTTGGCGGAAAAGAAGTTAGAGAAGGCGAATGGATTTCTATCGATGGAGCTACTGGAGAAGTTATTTTGGGCAAAATACAGACAAAGCCTTCGGAGATCATACAAGTTATAAAAGGAGAGAGAAAACCAGAGGACTCTAAAATTTACCAGAATTTTACAAAGCTTTTATCATGGGCGGATGCAGCAAGAAAGTTAAAAGTCCGGGCAAATGCGGACACTGCGGAAGATGCCAGGATAGCATTTGCATTTGGGGCGGAAGGTATCGGTTTAGCCAGAACAGAGCACATGTTTTTTGAAAGAGAAAGGCTTCCATTTATTAAAGCAATGATTCTGGCTGAAACCAAGGAAGGAAGACAGGAAAATCTGAACAAGCTGTTACCTTTCCAGAGAAATGATTTTTATGAATTGTTTAAAGAAATGAAAGGAAATCCTGTTACTATCCGTACCCTTGACCCGCCACTTCATGAGTTTTTACCAAAAAAAGAAGATGTGATGACTGAGATAATAGAGCTAAAAACTTCTGGAAGTGGAGATGAAGAAAAGATTCAAGAATTGGAAAAATTACTGGAAAGGATAAAAACAATATCTGAGTTTAATCCTATGCTTGGCCATCGGGGGTGCCGCCTCGGGATTACTTATCCTGAGATTATTGAAATGCAGGCATCGGCTATATTTGAGGCAGCCTGCAAGCTGGCCCAGGAAGGAGAAAAAGTTTTTCCAGAAATTATGGTTCCTCTCATTGGTTCTGTAGAGGAACTTATCAATCAGAAAGAAATCATTATTAAAGTAGCTGAAAGGATTGTTAAAGAATATAATGTTGATCTCAGTTACACGGTGGGAACTATGATTGAAATTCCCAGGGCCGCCATTACTGCGGATAAGATTGCAGAGGAGGCCGAGTTCTTTTCGTTCGGCACAAATGACCTTACTCAAACAGCACTTGGAATCTCACGAGATGACGGAGCTTCATTTATCAACCATTATATCACTCATGGGATATGGATGGATAATCCTTTTGCAACGGTGGATATAGATGGAGTCGGGGAGTTAATGAAATGGGCAGTTGATAGAGGACGGGAAACAAGGCCTGACCTGAAGGTTGGGATCTGTGGAGTTCACGGAGGAGACCCGCGCTCTATCTCCTTCTGTCATAAGATCGGACTAAGTTATGTAAGCTGTTCTGCCTTTCAGGTTCCTATAGCCAGGCTGGCTGCAGCCCAGGCTGCATTAAAAGAGAAAACGGGTGGCAAATAGGCTGTCAGTGTGAAAAGAAAAGGAGAAATAAAATAATTCATATAATTTTTTATTAGAGATTCGAGATAATAAAGAATTTTGGAATGTTATTTAATGGTTGATTTTAGGAGATTTTTTAGGGGATTCCGAAAAAAAAGATTTGCCTTCAAGTTTATATTTAGTGATGCTTACTGGATGGTGAATCTTGGGAATCACGTTTTTCCAGTAGATAAATATAGGATCATTTATGAGGATCTTCTGTATATGGGAGCTAAGAAAGAAAATTTCCTTTCTCCGGAGCCAGGTTTAAAAGAGGATATTCTTTTAGTCCATTCAGTGAGGTATTTGAATAAATTGGAGATGGGAAAACTTTCCCATACTGAGATAATGACAATGGAACTTCCATATTCACCTGAACTTTTTGAGTTTGCCAGACTCACAGTAGGTGGAACTATTATTACAGGAGAACAGGCATTAGAAGATGGACTTGCTGTTCACATTGGAGGAGGATTTCATCATGCTTTCGCAGATCATGGAGAGGGCTTTTGTATTTTAAATGACACTGCTGTTGCATTGGAAAAACTCAAGAAAGAAGGAAAAATTCAAAAAGCAATGATTGTTGATTGTGATGTTCATCAAGGAAATGGAACTGCTGATATTTTTTCCAAAAAAGATTATGTCTTTACTTTTTCTATTCACCAAATGGATATTTATCCTGCAAATAAATCTATAAGTTCTCTAGATGTTGGGGTGTGGTCTGGAGATGGAGATGAGGAATATATTTCGGCTATCAGATCTAATTTTCCACACCTTTATGAAGAATTTCAGCCTGATTTAGTTTTTTATCTGGCAGGAGCCGATCCATATGAAAAGGACAGGCTGGGAGGCTTACAGCTTACTCTGGAAGGCCTGATGGAAAGGGATAGGATTGTGATAGGAGAGGCTCGGAAGCTTAGTATTCCTGTCGGAATTCTTTTTGCAGGTGGTTATGCATATGATGTTCAAGATACAATCTCTGTCCATCTCAATACAGTAAAGATCAGCCAGAAAATCCAGAGAAAATATTCTTAATCCATCAAATGTGCTGTAACGAAGCAGATGTGGCAAGATCGACTCAGAAAGGCTAAATCTTTCAATGTCGCTTCCTCCATCCCCTCAAATTCATATGCTTTGATAAGCAGATTTCATCAAGGTTAAATAAAGGTATCGGCATTCTTTATGAATAATTCAGGAGGACGTGGGTTATTCACGAGTCAAGCTTGCTGCAGATGCAAGGCACAGCGCATGAAGCAATTTTTATGAATAACTCATGTTTATTCTTGTAGAAATATATGCGCAAATACTTTAGTATCGCCCATCATGTTGTCGATGATACAATATTCATTAGGCTGGTGGGCAGTTTCATCGGTTTTTGACCAGCAGGCGGCTTCATACTGCATATTTCGGAAAAAAGTGGCAACTGTTCCACCTCCAATGCCTATAGGCCTTGCATCTTTGCCGTAGATTTCTTTAATGCCTTTTTTTAATGCCTTAACCACTTGTGCTTCAGTAGAAGTTGGAGGAGCTGCAGGAGCCTTCTGTTCTTCTTCTGTTATGATTTTTACATGGAAATCTTTTTCGATTTTAGTTGTTATTTCTCTGATTTTTTCTTCAACCTCTTCAATGCTGTATTTTGGCAGGATCCTGCTGTCCATATAAAAAATATCTTCTCCGGGGATTGTGTTAATATTTGGGACATTGGATTCTTTTTTAGTTGGTTCAAATGTTGATATAGGTGGGTCGAAAAGGGGATTATTATATGAAAAAATCTTGTACAGCCTTGTAAGTTCTGTGACCAGAAATGAAGCGGCCTTAAAGCTGTTAAGTCCTTTATCGGGAGTTGAGCCGTGTGCCTGCTGTCCTAATGTTCTGAATTTAAGCCATAGGATGCTTTTTTCAGCAATTTCGATTATTGTTCCGTCTTTGTTTCCTGCATCCGGCACAATAATCAGGTCTGTCTTCCGGAATGGATTGGAATTTTTAAGAATATATTCAATTCCTTTATCATTTCCTGTTTCTTCATCTGCTACTAGTGTTATTCCCACATCATAATTAGGTGTGATTCCCTCAGCTTGAAATGCTTTAAGGGCATAAAGAGAAGCTACCATATCCTGCTGGTTGTCTTCCACTCCTCTTCCATATATCTTTCCTTCTTGTATCCAGGCTCTGAAAGGGTCTCCATCCCAAAGGGCCAGTTCCCCAGGGGGTACAACATCCATGTGAGTAATGAGCCAGATTGTTTTAGAGGAATTTTTCCCTTTATAAGCAGCAAGAATGTTAGGCCTATAGCCAACAGGGGCATCAAGGTCAGGGGCCTTGATAATGTCAATGTTTTGAAAGCCTGTTTTCTTTAGAAAATCAAGGAGGATCCCTGCTTTCTTGAATTCTCCTTCCCCTCCGTTTTCCGGAGAGATTGCGGGTAAAGAACAAAGTTTAATCTGCATGTCTATCATTTCGTCACGGAAGCTGTCTATCCTGTTAATGATTCTCTCGAAGTTATCCATGTGGCTTCTCCATTTTATGGAAGATGATATCATTGGAAGAAATCAGAAGCAAGCTCTCTGTAACTTTTGTCATTTCTTATATTTGGATTGAGTTTGACACCTTGACTTTTCCTTTCCTTGAGATTACATTAACTCAAAATGCGGATAGGTTGTGATATACGCCCTTTCCTTAGGGAAAAGACAGGTGTTGGAGTTTATTTTAAAAATCTTCTTTTTTCCCTTTCTAAAATAGACAAGACAAACGAGTATTATCTTTTTTCTTCCTCATTTAAAGATCGGTTTGATACTAAAGAATTGCCGCCTTTTGCAAAGATGCATTTTCGTGATTTCCATTATCCAGTAAAATCTATAAATTTTTTCTGGTATAAATTCTGTTGGCCCCCTTTAGATTATTTTTTCAAAACCGAGTTAGATTTGACTCATTCCCCTGGTCCCCTTCTTCTGCCGACAAAAGGCAAAAAAATTGTTACAGTACATGATTTGTTCTTTATGGATTTCCCGATGTTAGTAGATACAGAGACAAGAGGAAATTTTGTGACCAGGATTAGAGACTCTCTCATCAGAGCCGATAGAATTGTAGCGGTTTCAAAGTTTATCAAAAATCAGCTCATAGAAAGGTTTGTTCTTGAAGAGGAAAAAGTGAGAGTTATTTACCATGGATTGGATCGCAAATTTAATGCCGATATTTCAGAAGAAGAAACAAAAGAGATTCAGAGAAAATTTTCTCTTCCTTCTCCTTTTCTCCTTTTTGTGGGAGCTTTTGAGCCCCGGAAGAATCTTTTGAATTTAGTTGAGGCATTGAAGATTGTTCATGAAAAATACAGGAAAATTCCTCTTGTTCTGGTTGGCCGTAAAGGGCAGGATTCTAGAAAAGTTGTTACAAAAATTGAAGAACTTAATCTTGAACCATGGATATCTCTAACTGGATATGTGCCAGAAAAGGATATGAAAAGCTTTTACATCTCAGCGGAAGTTTTTGTCTTTCCTTCTTTTTGTGAGGGATTTGGGTTGCCACTCCTTGAAGCAATGGCATGTGGTGTGCCTATAACGGCTTCCAATGCTCCTGCAATTCCAGAGATTGCCAAGGATGCTGCTTTATATTTTGATCCTTATGAACCTGAAGATATTGCGAACAAAATAATTCTTGTCTTAAAAAATAATGAATTAAAGCGAAGATTGGTAGAAAATGGGAAAAAGAGAGTCTTGGATTTTGATTGGACAACGGCTGCGGTTGAGACTCTGAAATTCTATCATGAAATATTTGAAAAACGAGAAGAATAATTTAGTCGATTGCGGTGAAATATAATGAAAATTGGATTTGACATAGACAGCTTGACAATAAAAAGTGGTGGAATAGGAAGATATGCAGTTAATTTAATTAACAGTATTGCAAGAATATTATTAAGTAAAACTCAAAATGAGATATTTATTTTTTTTCATAATTCTTTTGATAGAAATCTTATAGAGAAATATCCGAATGTAAAATTTGTAAAAAAATATACAAATGTCAAGAGTAATGTTTTGAGAAAAGGAATATTTATTCCATTTTCCATTAAAAGAATGAGGATAGATCTGTTTCACGGCTTGGATCACATTGGGATTCCGTTTATATATAAAAGTAAAAGATGTAAATATGTTGCTACTATACACGATTTAATAACACTGATTTATCCGGATAAATTTACTTCTAAACATAGATTAATACAGAATACACTCCTCCCGAAAATTCTTAAAAAAGCGGATAGAATTATTGCTGATTCTAATTCTACAAAAAATGACATTGTTAGATTTTATCCGGAATATGAGAGCAAAACAAAAGTAATATATGAAGGAATGGATAAAAGATTTTTACAGAGAAGTAATCATGAGATAGAAAAAACCCTAAAAAAATATAATATTAATTTTAAATATTTCTTATTCCTCGGAACAGTCGAGCCTAGAAAAAACATTATTAATGTTATAGAGGCTTTTATAAGATTAAAGCAGGAAGGAAATGTTGAACATAAATTAGTTATAACAGGACGAAAGGGATGGCTCTATAAAGAAATTCTCGAAAGAATGAGGAAGACGCCTTTCTCCAATGATATTGTTTTCACAGATTTTATCGATGATGAGGACCTGCCATTTTTTTATTCCGGCGCCGAGATATTTTTATATCCTTCCTTGTATGAAGGCTTTGGCCTTCCGGTTTTAGAAGCAATGGCATGTGGGACGCCTGTAATAACTTCAAATGTTTCATCCCTTCCTGAAATTGCTGGAGATGCAGCTTTGCTGGTTAACCCCGTGAATATCGAAGAGATTGCCCGGGCTATAGAAAGGCTAACAAGAAATAGTAAGCTTAGAGAAGAGATGCGAAAAAAGGCATTGGAAAGAGCAAAGTTTTTCTCATGGGAGAAGACTGCTAAAGAGACCTTGAAAATATATGAAGAGATAATAGGATAAGTTGAAGAAAATAAAAATTCTAGGGATGATTGACAAGCCTTTTTTAGGCGGAGGTCAAATAAATCTTCTCTCTCTCGCAAAATCACTGGACAAAAGAAAATTTGATGTGTCTGTATGCTCTCAATCAGGCGGTCCTTTTGTAGATAAAGTTAACGAAAATAACATCAAGCATTTTCCAGTTTGCTTTAGAAAGCGAATTGACAGGAGAATTGTCAGGGAAATTGTGTCTATTTTGAAAAATAATCATTTTGATATCCTTCATACCCATGGAGGAATTGCAGGTCTTTATGGCCGCTGGGCAGCTCATAAATGTGGTGTACCAGTTGTCATTCATACTCTTCATGGCATCCATTATCTCCATTACAGAAATATAATTTTAAAATATCTATATATACTTTTGGAAAGGTTCTTTTCAAAATTCACCGATGCAGTAATTTTTGTTTCTGATGCGGATAGAAAAAAGGCTGAAAGACTTGAATTAGTCCCTATTAGCAAAATGGTGGTGGTTAAGAATGGGATTGATTTTTCAGAGGCCAAAACAGAAGTAACGGCAACAAAAAAGAAAGAAGATATTAGACTTGGTATATCCCAGCCTGTTGTTGGTACGGTTGCCCGTCTTCACCGCCAGAAAGGAATCTCATATTTTCTCAAGGCGGCACTAAAGATTTGCAGGGCTTTTACAGAAGCAAAAATAATAATAGTAGGAAGCGGGCCTCTTCAGAAAAAATTAAAAAGGATGGCAAAAAATTTGAGCCTTGGAGACTTGGTTAGCTTCCTTGGAGAAAGAGAAGATGGCCCACAGCTTATTTCACTTTTTGATGTGTTTGTACTTCCATCTCTTTGGGAAGGGCTGCCTTATGTTTTGATGGAAGCGGCTGCATTGGCGAAGCCCGTAGTAGTAACTGATATTGATGGAGTAAGTGAACTGGTTAAGAACATGGAAACAGGTATATTAGTACCCCCTAAGGATCCGGAAAGTTTAGCCGGAGCTGTAATTTACCTGCTTCAAAACAAAGAAATTGCGTCGAAATTCGGCGAAAATTTTAAAAAAGATATTACAAGTAGATATTCACTCTCCAGAATGGTTTATGAAACAGAGAGTCTTTATCTTAGGTTGTATAAAGAAAGGTCAAAAGTATAAATACAGATCCGGACGTGGCCGTGAATAATCCAGGCTATTTGACAATTATTTTTCTACTTTTTATAATCAATCTCAATGGAAAAGCTAAAAGTTGCCCTTGTTCATGACTGGCTAACTGGACAGCGTGGGGGCGAGAAGGTTTTAGAGGTTCTTTCTGAAATCTTTCCAGATGCACCCATATACACTCTATTTCATTTTGCTGGCAGCCAGACGGAAGGCATTGAAAAAAAGAAAATAGTAACGAGTTTCCTTCAGAAATTTCCTTTTCTGGAAACGAAATACAGATATTATCTACCGTTTTATCCAATGGGAATTGAACTTTTTAACCTTCAGGAATATGATGTCATTATTTCGAGTTCTCATTGTGTAGCCAAGGGAGCCATTCCGAGTCCTGATGCACTCCATTTTTGTTATGTGCATTCTCCTGTACGTTATGCTTGGAACCAATATTTTTCCTATTTTTCGCCTGATAAGTTAGGCCTTTTCTCTCGTGTTTTCATTCCGGCTGTTACTCACCATCTTAGATTGTGGGATGAGTCGTCTTCTCACAGAGTTGACTATTTTATTGCCAACTCAAAAACCGTTTCAAGAAGGATCAAAAGGTATTACGGCCGCCAAGCAGAGGTCATTCATCCTCCTGTTGATACAAAATTTTTCAATCCGATAGAAAAAGAAGGAGAGTATTATTTAATTGTTTCTGCTTTGGTTCCTTATAAGAAAATTGAGCTTGCTGTTGAGGTTTTTAACCGTACGGGATTGCCATTGAAAATAGCTGGCCTGGGGCCTGAGTATAAAAAACTAAAGAAAAAATCGCACAAAAACATTAAGTTTCTTGGTTTTCTGAATCCCATGGATCTCCTCAAGACTTATCAAGGAGCCAGAGCCTTAATTTTGCCGGGTGAGGAGGATTTTGGCATCAATTCTCTAGAATCTCAGGCTTGCGGAGTGCCTGTCATTGCGTATGGGCGTGGAGGAGCCACAGAAACAGTAATTCCTGTTACGACTGGACTTTTTTTCCCTGAATTAAGCACAGGGAGTCTTCTGGAGGTTCTTGACAAATTTAAAAACTTGACTTTTAATAAAACTGACATAAGAGAAAACGCATTGAAATTCTCTCGGGATGTATTTAAAGAAAAGATGCTGGCATTTTTTAATGAAAAATATGCAGATTATAAGAGCAGACAATGATTAAAAAACAGCGTGCTCGACTGATTAGTATATTTGTACTGAGTGATATTATAGGTATTTTTATTTCTTATTTTTATTCCTATCTATTTAGATTTTACGCATACGTAATTCCTGTCAATCCAGAGAAAGGCATTTCTCCTATTAGGCCATATATAACTGTATTCTTCCTGTTTTTATGCGTCCATTTGGTGATTTTTTTCTTTCAGGGCTTTTATAAAACAAGACTTAAGAGGACAAAAATCGATGACTTCATTTTTATTAGTATGAATGCTGTTTTTTCAATTCTCATTGTACTTGCTATTTTGAATTATCTTTATGCTTACAGCCAGGGTGCAGCTCCCCTGTTTCGCATGTCATTCAAGATATCTCATGGCTTCATTGCACTTTATTTTATTGTTGTCATTTTTATGATTTCTTTCCTTAGAAACCAGATCTATTTCTTCATGAAGCGGCGGTATGCCAAAGGATTAAATCTTCGGAGTGTGCTGATTATAGGTGCAGGGGAAATGGGGGTAGCAGTTGCCCAGAAGCTCTTAAAGTATAAAGATTTGGGTTTTGTAGTGAGGGGGTTCCTAGATGATGAGAAAAGGGTTGGAGAAGAAATATATGTTGACGGTGGGATCAAAGTTCTCGGCCCTCTAAGAGAGCTGGGCTTGATTATTGAAAAGGATAATATCAGTGATGTCTATGTAGCTTTGGATCTGAATAATTATGGTAAGATCCTTGAGACTCTAAAAATTGTTGATAAATATATGGTAAATATCAGATTGATCCCTGACCTTTTCCAGCTTCTTACTCTAAGAACAAAACTGGAAGATTTAGATGGATTTCCTGTTATCAGTATCGATGAACCTCCCATGCGGGGGATGATGATGTTTACAAAGAGAATAATTGATGTTTTTGCTTCTTCTATTCTCCTGCTTCTTCTCCTGCCTTTTTTGCTGTTGGTGGCTGCTCTTATTAAGTTGACTTCTAAAGGGCCTGTATTCTATCACCAGGAAAGAATGGGGCTGGATGGGAAAAGCTTTGTTATGCACAAGTTTCGAACCATGGTTTGCGATGCTGAAGCAAAAACAGGACCGCTAATGTCTTCACCAGATGATTCCAGAGTGACAAGGTTTGGAAGATTTTTGAGAAAGTTCAGTATTGATGAATTCCCGCAACTTTTTAATGTCTTAAAAGGAGATATGTGTCTTATCGGGCCCCGACCGGAGAGGCCCGTTTTTGTTAAAGATTTCAGGGAAAAAATACCTAAGTATATGCTCAGACATAAAGTAAAATCTGGAATCACTGGTTGGGCTCAGGTTCATGGCTTGCGCCAGGATTGTCCCATTGACAAGAGGCTTGAATATGATTTTTATTATATTCAAAACTGGTCTCTTGCACTTGATTTTAAAATATTCTGGAAGACTCTAACAAAAGGTTTTATTGATAAGAATCTTTAAGATAGATTGTTTTACTCTTGTGAATAATCCAGGATAATTCACTTTTTATTGGATACTGAAATCCTCCGCAAATGGGTAAATGAATATTGGATTCCTGATAGAATAGTCAAAAGAAAAGTAATCACAAATAGCCAGGAAAGCCAGGGGGAAGATATTTGAATTGAGTTTAAGAGAAGGATAAAAAACAGAACTGCCACCTGGCAGACAGTACTTGCCTTTCCCAGGATAGAAGGATTAAAGGTTTTCTGGCCTTTGAGTTTATAGATGATGAAGGCTCCTGAAACAATTAACAAGTCGCGTCCGATGATAGTAATTGTAAGCCAGAGAGGAATAATGTTGTAAAGGTTTAAAGAAGGAATAGTAAGAATGATGAAAGAGGCGGTCATCAGAAACTTGTCTCCCGCAGGGTCAAGATATGCGCCAAGTTTTGTTTTCTGATTTAAAAGTCTGGCAGTGGTTCCATCTAGGAAGTCTGTTAATGCAGCCAGAGAAAATATTATTAGTGCTCCTGTTGCTTTATTATTGAGGACCATTATCAGGAACACGGGAGTAAGAAGAATTCTTGCGATGCTGAAAAAATTGGCCAGTGTAAATATACGATCTTCAACTTTATGAGTCATTCATCAGTACCAAAATACAAATCGTCAAGTGAGTATTATCCCTTTTTTGTTACATTGCTCATTTTATTAAAGCTTCTATGATGTTCAGGAATTTTATGCATTCATGTCCCGAAACGGGAAGATCAGGATTAAATATTTTATCTAGAGAGAGAGTCATTATATCGTATGAAATGATTAATACAATTGGTTGGTAATAATAGTTGTCTGGAGAAACGTCTGAGAGCTGGATATTTTCAGGGGGAATCTGTTGAATAAAATTATAACCTTCCTTCTTCAATCGATCGATAAGGGAGAGTAGTATTTCAGCCATCTCTGCCCTTGCTATGATTTTTTTGGGCTGAAAAGTGTGGTTTGGGTAGACATCTATGATGCCTAAGGAAGCTGTTTTAAGGATGAATTTTGATGCCCACGAAGTTGAGATGTCGATTATGATTGGAGGCTTGCCAGGTGTTTCTTTAAGAATGTTTTTGAATCTGATTCCAATAAGGGCAGCTATTTCTTCCTTTGAAATAGCTTCTGAAAATTGTATTGCGTTGTACTGGCTTGGGAGTTCATAAATACCCAATCGGTTTTTAATTGTTTGAAGCCGTTCCTCTATTGTTTTATTTCCTGGCTCCAGTTCATTTAGTTTTTCGTAGATATTAAGGCTTTTTTTATTCTCCCCTGCCATGAAGAGAGTTTCTGCATAGTCTTTTTGTATTTCGACATTCTCTGGTTCATTAAAACAAGCAGTTCTCAGATGTACAAGGGCATTTTGATAATTTTTTTCTTTTTTGTAGATATTAGCAAGGTTAAGATGAGCCTCTGTTGACATGGGTGAGTAATATAGGGCTTTCAGAAATGCAGCTTTACTTCTTTCTAAATTTCCTGAGGCAAGAAAAGAGTTTGCTTCAGATAAGATTTCTCCAGTCTTCCTGATTTTTATGATTTCGTATTTGGATTTAGCCCATGGGTTTTCTGGCTCTCTTTTCAGAATCTCTCTGTATTCTACGAATGCCAATTCTTCGTCCCCTATCTCCTGATAAATTTGGGCAAGGCCAAAATGATTTAAGGTCATGTTCGGGTAGTCTCTAAGGGATGCCTTGAAAAATTCTTCAGCAGCCCTCCAGTCATTGAGTAGATAATATACATATCCCAGTCCGACATAATAGAAAGGACTTTCACTTCCTAATTTGGAAATGATCTTTTTCGCCTTAATCCCTTTTCCCTCTTTTAAATTTTTCCATGCATCTTCAGTTAATATTCTTTCATCAAGAGAAAGTTCAGATACAATAGATGGGGGGAGGTTTCCTATGTAGAGTGAGGGAGCCGGGGTCTGATAAGTGGCGCATGAGCAAAGCAATAGGGTTAGTGGTAGGAAAATAAAAAATATTTTTTTCACCAATTTTTTTCTCCTTTTTTAACAAAAGGCAAATAGTTTAATATCAACTTTGGATTTGCCATTATTTTTAATTCGTAACAATCGTTTTTTTCTCTTCTTTTTAACACAACTGACCATTTAGGAAAAGATTTGATTATTTCTTTTCTTGATTTAGGTATGCTCAGATAAAAGAGTTTCAGATCCTTGAAAAGAATAGAATGAAGTTTTTCTTTAAGGTTTTGGATCCCGTTTCCATTTTTTGCTGAGATATAGACAAGATGCTCGTTTGAACGCCTGTTTTTCTCCAGAAGTGCTGACTCATCTGGTAAAAGGTCGATTTTATTGAGAATTTCGATGATTGGGATTTCGGATGTACCCAGTTCTGATAGGATATTATCAACCGCATCTTTCTGGCTGCTATATTGGGAAGAAGTTATATCGATCACATGACATATACAGTCTGCTTCCCTGAGCTCTTCCAATGTGGCTTTGAAGGATGATATGAGTTCAACTGGTAATTTTTTGATGAATCCTACGGTATCACTCAGGAAAAAACAGAGGCCGTCAGAGAAACTAACACGGCGAATCACTGGGTCAAGAGTAGCAAAGAGCTGTGATGATATGAAAACATTTTCTTTTGATAGTGTGTTGAAGAGAGTGGATTTGCCTGCATTTGTGTATCCAACCAGTGAAACTATAGGAACAGGGCCTTTATTTCTACTTTTTCTCTGGATGGCTCTTCTTTTTTTAATTTTTAAAAGGTCCTTTTTTATTTTGGAAATTTTGTCCTGAATCCTCCGTCTGTCTTCTTCAAGCTTTTTCTCACCTGGTCCGCGTGTTCCGATCCCTCCTCCTAAGCGGGAAAGAGCTTTCCCCTTCCCAAGCAAGCGTGGTAGAAGATAGTTAAGCTGGGCAAGTTCGACCTGAAGTATTCCTTCTTTGCTTCTAGCACGTTGTGCAAATATATCGAGGATGAGCTGTGTTCTGTCAATAACTTTGCCCTGAATTTTAGCCTCCAAGTTGCGCTGCTGGATGGGACTGAGATTATGATCGAAGATAACTAGATCGGCCTGGAGTTCGTTTTTTAGGCTTATGATTTCTGAAATTTTCCCTTTTCCGATGAGTGTTTTTGGATTCTTTTCGGGAAGGAATTGAAATATTTTATGGATGCTCTCAGCTCCAGCTGCACGTGCCAGCCCCTTAAGTTCCTGCATTGATTCTTCTGCTTCAAGTTTTTCTTTCTTGGAAGAATTCACATGGATGAGGATAGCTTTTTCCATTTTTTATTTTAAATTGTTCTTAATATATTCAACTATGGAAGCCAAGTCATTGGGAAAATACCATTGTATTCCTTCCATTTTTTTGAACCACGTTATTTGTCTTTTTGCATAATTCCGTGTATCTTTTTTTGTTAAAGAGATAGCTGTTTCAAGAGATATTTCTTCTCTCAGTAACTGGAGAACGGATTTATAACCGAGGGCACGGAATGGAGGTGAGGCTTCACTTACTCCTGAGAGCAAGAGCTTTTGCACTTCTGTGACAATGCCTTTTTCAAACATCTTGTCAACTCTGTTTTCGATTTTTTTATATAGCTCGTTTCTTTCTAATTTTAATCCAATTTTTATAATATTAAAATCTTCTAGCAACGATTTAGTGTTGGGAAAATGCTCAGAAAATGGTTTCCCCGTTGTATAAAAAACTTCTAATGCTCTTATGATCCTTATCCTGTCATTCCTGCCAATTTTTTGGGCATAGTAGGGATCAACTTCTTTAAGTTTTTCCCTTAATTTTTCAAGGCCCTTGTCTCTGGCTTCTTGTTCGAGCCTTAAACGTATGATGGGGTCTTTTATCTCTTCAGGGAAAAGGCCGTTGATCAATGCCTTCAAATATAACCCAGTTCCCCCTGCAATGATGGGAAACTTTTTTCTCTTCATGATGTATTTTATAGCTTCTAAGGCACGATTAACAAAGTCGGCAGCCGTGAATTGTGTTGAAGGTGGTAAAATATCTATAAGATGATGAGTGATATCCTCCATTTTGTCAACAGGAGGTTTGTCTGTTCCAATATCAAAGCCTTTATAGACCTGCATGGAATCGCAGTTAATGATTTCCCCATTAAAATTCTTGGCAAGCTTGATGGCTGTAGCGCTTTTGCCTACGCTGGTTGGGCCACAGATGACTAGTAAATTTTTTGCTTCAGGTTCCAATTTTTATTAGAAGAAATACTATAACTAAAGTGACGAAGACTAAAAGGGCCAGAATTTGCTTTCTTTTTAACTCCATTAGCTAATATTTTCCAGGCTTTTTACAAGAATAGATTCGTGTTCGTTACCTAGCGTTCTTTTTACTACAAGAACTTCTGCTGCGAGGATTTCATTTAAATCTCTAAGTATATTCTCTCGGCAATCCTCTGCTGAAAGAGCAAGGCTGGCTTTTAAGATTGAATTTGTCTCAATCCTCCCGTCTATTTCGATCCTGATATTTTGAAAAAGTGGAGACAAATGCGCTTTTGTATCTTCCATACATTTTTCAATAACATTCAATGCTACAGGTCCTATTTTCTTTGAGATATATTTAAAGATGAAAGAGCATTTTTTATTGAATGTTTTGAGTATATTAATTAATTCTGCCTGAGAAAATTCTTGACTGTGTTGGATATTTGTTTTTGTTTCAGGAAAGCCTGCTAATTCTAAAATGAGAAAGCTATAGATGACTTTCTGGTTTTCTTTCGCTCCTAATTCACTTAATTCATAGATTCTTTTTAAGTTTTTTTGTTTTTCTGTTATGTTCAAGAGATATTTTTCATGGGGGGCAAGGTTTATTTGATTCGTATGACCTGGAAACAAAATCTGAATATCTTCCTTATCTGGAGGGAGATATGCTTTGATGAGATCGTTGTTTTGCATCTGCCGTATTCCTTCAAGGATGTACTCAAGGGTATGAATGTAGAAAAGGATTTGGCATTCATCAGGGAAATATTCTGAATCGAAGTAATATTCGCCTTGAGTCCAGTCAAAAAGAGGATAGAATTCTGATTTGATATATACTTCCATGAGTTTCCATAAGTATGATGGAGAGAGAAGATTAAGCTCAATAAGGGATTTTATCATGGAAGGATTCGTTTTGCGGAGCTTTTCATATTTTTTTAAAGAAGGAGTTAATATCTTTTTTTCTGACAACTTTTGGAGAAAAACATTCTCATCAAATTGAGCTTTTGTTATTATTATATTCCCTTTTTTAAACTCTAATTTCTTACTGCTGATGCGGTTTTTAATTTCCAAACGGCCGGTTTTTTGCGATTTCCAGATGCGAAACAGAAGGCGAGAAAAGTGGTTATCTGACAAATCTCCGTGAAACAATACTCTTTCCATATATTTTATAACAAAATTAATGGGGACATTGTTAAGAAAATCGAATATTAGACTGTTTTTCTTTCTTCTTTTTCAATCTCTCCATCTTTTAAATGAATAATTCGTTGGGACTGCTGGGCAATATTTATATCATGGGTAACAATTATTATAGTATTTCCCTGAGAATGGAGTTTATGAAAAAGCATAAGAATTTCCTTTCCGGTTTTCGAGTCTAGATTGCCAGTTGGCTCATCTGCCAATAGAAGAGAAGGTTCATTCACAAGAGCACGTGCAATAGCAACCCTTTGTCTTTCGCCGCCTGAGAGTTCAGCAGGACGGTGATGCATTCTATGATCCATTTCTACCATTTCCAAGGCTTTTCGCGCTTTTTTTTCTCTTTGTTTCTTGTTTTCTCCTTTGTATATAATGGGGAGCTCGACATTATGAAATGCGGTGGCTCTGGGCAGAAGGTTAAAGACTTGAAAGACAAAACCGATTTCCTTGTTCCGAATATGGGCAAGTTCATTTTCGCTGAAGGTGCTTACAAGTTTTCCGTTTAGATAATATTTTCCCTCAGAGGGAGTGTCCAGGCATCCTATCATGTTCATCAGAGTAGATTTTCCTGAACCTGAAGGTCCCATAATTGCTAAAAACTCATTGCAGTACACATTGAAAGTTACGCCGCAAAGAGCTTTAACTTCTTGCTCTCCTAACTTGTAAATTTTCCACAAGTTCTCTACAGAAATAGTCATATTGTTTTGAGAATTCATTTGGCTTCTTCTTTCTTTCCTTCGGATTTTATCAACATATCATCCTTGAGCGTGCGGAGGGCATTATAAGGGCCTGTTACAACTTCCTGTCCTTCCTCAAGGCCCCATGTTACCTCAATCATCAATTCCCCCATAATCCCCTTTTTAATAGGATGAAATTTAACCCGGCTGTCCTTTACAATATATATCCCTTCCTCTTGTTCGTCCTCTTTTTTCTGATCTTCCTCTTTTTTCTCTCTTGAAACAAGGGCGGAAATTGGGATAGCAAGTACATCTGTTTTTTTTGCAGTAATTATGTCTGCTGACGCGGAAAGCCCTGGCTTTAAATCTTGTGGGGGATTCTCCAGTGTGATAACAACTTTAAAATCTTTGGATTCTTGAGAGGAAGTTGACTTTTGAAGGGCAGAACTTCCTATTTCTGTGACCTTTCCCTTGATAGTTTGGTCTGGGAGGGCATCTATTTTTATATCGGCATCTTGCCCTAGTTTTAATCCAATCACGTCAGTTTCGTCAACTTCAACTTCTACTTCCATAACTGATAGGTCAGCGATAGTCATCAGAACAGTCCCTGGATTGTTCATTGTGCCAATCATTGCGATTTCCCCCTCTTCTATTCTTAGGCTTGTGATGATTCCTTCTATGGGGGAATGGTAGACTGTTTTGCTTAAAGTGTCCAGCGTGCTTTGGAGTGAAGCCTCGGCCTGTTTGATTTGAAAAAGGATGGCTTCGTGTTGAGCTTTAGATATATAATACTGTGTTTCTGCCGCTTCAAGTTGTTCTCCGGAAATAAGCTTTTCATCATAGAGTTTCTTCTGCCTTTTGAAAAAATTTTCATCTTTTTTCAATTGTGCATTGGCCTTAATAAGTTCTGCTTTATAAGCGTGGATCATAGCCTGGTCGCGATCTGCATATGCCTCATATTGGGTCGAATCCAGTTTTAAGAGGAAATCTCCAGATTTTACTCTTTGTCCTTCTTCAACACCGATTTTAATTATTCGTCCTGAGACATGAGCGCTTATGTTTACATTCTTTTTGGGCTTAACCTCGCCAGACGCTGAAACCGTTGCGGTTAAATCTTGCCTTTTTACTTTTTCAGCCGTGACTTTTACTGTTTTTTCTCTTTGGGCCTTCAAATTGAAAAAAACAAAGGCAAAGATTATGACAATCGCAGCAGCGATAAATATGAATTTTTTCTTCTTTTTAGAATTTTTCTTCTCAGTCATCTTTTTTGCTAATCGAATCTTGTATAACATTTCTGTTCCTCTCAAATATAATAATCATAATATACTACGTTTAAAAAGGCAAAAAGTTTAGTTTTATTTAACAGTCTTAAAACTTTGCTACTCCGTTTAGTAGATTATGTTGTAAGGAGTTAGACCGAGATAGCAGAAAAGAAAAAGGTAACATGATAGAGCTAAAAATGAATAATCCCTGGAGAGAAGTTGCCAGACAAGCTTAGACTTGTTAGTATAAATAAGCTATGAAGTTAGAAAATTTAATCAGATTAAGGATTAAGATGGTTAATTTTAGGTTGAAAAAACTTAATGGGAAGAATGAATCGGATAGAGTGAATAAAATATATTTTCTAGTCTGCCTTACTCTTCTGACATTTTTTGTTTTTCAGGTAAACGGGCATGAGAAAAGTTATGCAGATATAAAAAATAAGAGAATGTTAAAAATATCAGTACTGGCAAATACTCATTGGACAGACACTGGAATTGATGTTGTGGATGGGCAAGAGGTTTACTTTAAAGCATCAGGTGGAATTTCCCTCCAAAAAGGGAATCCGATGGCCTATTGCGGACCTGATGGATATAATTTAAAAACAGTTCAGCAGCCTATTAAAGATAAAAACATCGGGGCTTTGATAGGAAAAGTCGTTATGCTTATCTCAATTGATGTCGATGAAGAAACTGGCGAAGAGATACGAAATGAGCTTGTCAAAGAGTTTTATATAGGGAGTGAAAACAGTGTGGAGATTCCTATAGGAGGACGAATTTTTTTAGGCGTCAATGAAAATGTTGTTGAGGATAATTCTGGAGAATTCAGGGTTGAAATGCGTTTGTCAAGCTTTCCTTAATCTGGAAGTTTGTAGCCAGGATAATCTAGGGAAGACTGGGTCTGGGGCAGGTTGGCTTTGGATATCTTTGTCCGTAGCGTGAGTGGTACTATGAGGGAATAAGTAAAAACTTATTTATTCTTCTTGGAAAGGAATTTTTCCATGAATTGGATGTCATACTTCCCTTTTATAAAATCGGAGTTTGAAAGAATGCTTATGTGAAGAGGGATATTTGTTTTGACGCCTACAATGGTTGTCATTTCTAGAGCAGTCTGCATTTTTTTTAAAGCCTCCATACGTGAGGAACCCTTTACTACAATTTTGCCTATGAGAGAATCATAGTCAGGAGGAATAGTCCATCCACAGTAAGCTGCAGAATCCACGCGGATTCCCTGGCCACTGGGAAAGACCAGAAAATCAATCTTTCCAGGAGAAGGAATAAAGTTCTCGGGATCCTCGGCATTTATCCGGCATTCGATGCTGTGACCGTTCATGTTTAGATCGTTTGACAGGGATAGATTTTCTCCTGCTGCTAATCTGATTTGCTCTTTGATAAGGTCGATATCGTAGACCATTTCAGTAGTAGGATGTTCAACTTGAACCCGGGTGTTTGCTTCAATGAAGAAGAATTTTTTCTGAGCATCTACCAGGAATTCAAAAGTCCCAAGACTTTCGTAACCTACAAAATGAGCTGCTTCTTGAACAGCTCTAATTAATTTTCTTCTGGTTTTTTCGTCGATAAATGGAGATGGGGTTTCCTCTAGCAGTTTTTGGTATTTTCTTTGGATTGAGCATTCCCTTTCGCCGAAAGCAAAGATATTGCCTTTTTTGTCGCCGATGACTTGGATTTCGATGTGCCTAGCACCCTCTATGTATTTTTCTAAATAAAGGGAGGAGTTTCCAAAGGCTGCTTTGGCTTCATTTTGAGCTATTGAAAATTGTTCTTCCAAATGTGCAGCCGAGCGGACAATTCTCATGCCTTTACCCCCTCCACCTGAAGCTGCCTTCAAAATGATAGGATATCCTGTCTTTTTACATATATTTTTTGCTTCTGATAAGTCATCGATGATTTTTTCACTTCCAGGGATAATTTGCAACTTGGTTTTTTTTATCTCCTGCCGGGCTCTGTTTTTATCCCCCATGAGCTTCATGATATGGGCTGGAGGTCCGATAAACGTAATTCCTTCGGTTTCACAGATTTCTGGCAGGCGTGGGTTTTCGGCAAGAAATCCGTATCCAGGATGGATAGCATCAGCCTTTGTTATGATAGCTGCGCTTAAAATATTTGGAATGTTCAAGTAGCTCTCAGAAGATTTTGCGGGGCCTATACAAATATTTTCATCTGCAAGCATTGTATGGAGCGAATTCTTGTCTGGTTTGGAGTAAACAGCGACGGTTTTTATTCCCAGTTCTCTTGCAGAACGGATGATTCTCAGTGCAATTTCGCTGCGGTTTGCTACTAATATTTTTGAAAACATAAGGGTGACTTAAAGAGGCTTAATAGCAAAAAGTCTTTGCCCATATTCAATTGGGCTTTCGTTCTTAATAAATATTTCTTCTAAGACCCCGTCAATGTCGCATTCTACTTCATTCATCAGCTTCATGGCTTCTATTATGCAGAGGGTTTGGTTTTTCTTTATTGTTTCTCCAACTTCAGCGAAAGGAGGGGAGGAAGGGTCTGGTGCCCTATAAAAAGTCCCTACCATTGGAGAAGTGATATAATGGAGACTATTCTGGTTTTTTTTTAGCTTAGATTCTGAGAGAGAAGTTTTTTCGTTGGGAAATTCTTCTGGAGTGATAGAGGGGTTGGAGGGTAAAGATAGAAGGGAGGTCTTGTGATCGCTCCTGCTTATTTTAATTTTAAAGCCTTCAATTTCTAATTCAAAATTAGATAAATCCCTATCTTCTAGAAGATCTATAAGCTTGATGATCTCTTTATAATCTATTTTGGATTTCATTTTTATAATCCTAGAAATTAGTAATACATTAATAGCAATAGGTTAAAATGTCAAGCTGCTCTTTTTAAGGAGTTCCACCACAATTTTTTCACCTTATAGTTCATGAGAAATTGCAGCTGATCAGCGACAATAGGTTTGGATTTTATTATAGAGGTGATATAAAATAATAATATTGAGAATATGATGGAGAATGATTCTTGCTTTTTGATAGAATTGAAATTATTTAATTATAGCGGAAGTTTTATGAATAATTCGGGTTAGAGGGAAAAAATGCTTGATCAGTTAAGTGAAAGGCTGCAAAAAGTTATGAAGTTTATACGTGGGGAAGGAAAAATAACTGAGAGGAATATGGCTGAAGTGCTAAAAATGTTGCGTATGGCATTTCTTGAGGCCGATGTTAATTATCGGGTTGTGAAAGATTTTGAGGCAAAAATAAGAGCTAGGGCGTTAGATGAGAAAGTTCTCCAGAGCCTTACTCCTTCACAACATGTAGTAAAAATTGTCAAGGAAGAGCTTACTTCGATTTTAGGACAGGAATCGCATAAATTGGATTTTTCAAGCAGGAAACCTTCTGTATTTATGTTAGTAGGACTTCAAGGTTCAGGGAAGACGACGACCTGTGGGAAACTGGCAAAATGGATCTCGGATATACACAAAAATCCTTTACTTGTCTCTTTTGATTTGAAAAGGCCAGCGGCTCAGGAACAGATAAAAATGATTGCTCAAATACTCAGGCTGCCGTTTTATGAATTGTCAAGCGAGCAAATGGCTAGCCCCGAAGATTGCCTTAAAGCTATTGTTAAATATACAGTAATACGTGGCCTTGATCCTCTTATTATTGATACGGCAGGTAGATTGCATATTGATGATGAACTCATGGAAGAACTTCGAATGATAAGAGATATTATTAACCCTACAGAAGTTATCTATGTCGGCGACTCTATGACCGGGCAGGATGCGGTAAAAAGTGCCCGGTTATTTGAGGAAAAGATCGGACTGACTTCCATAATCTTGACTAAGCTTGATGCAGATGCCCGTGGAGGAGCAGCATTGTCAATAGTGTCTGTTACAGGTAAACCAATAAAATTTATTGGTACTGGGGAAAAATTCGAGAAGTTTGAAGTTTTCTATCCGGACCGAATGGCATCACGTATCCTTGGAATGGGAGATGTTCTAACGCTGATCGAAAGGGCTGAGAAGGCAACTGATTTAAAAGAGGCTAATGAATTGGCAAGGAAACTTAAAAAAGAGGAGTTTACACTGGAAGATTTTAAAAAACAGATCAATCAGTTTAAGAAGGTGGGATCTTTATCCCAGTTTTTAAATTTATTGCCTAAAAGTGGACCATTTAAAGATATCTCTCGAATGAAGGTGGATGATAGAAAAATTATTTATTTTGAAGCCATAATCAATTCTATGACAATAAAAGAAAGAGAAAATCCAAAGGTAATAAATGGAAGTAGGAGGCAGAGAATAGCAAAAGGAAGCGGAAGACCATTGTCTGAAGTCAATCAGTTATTGAGACAATTTTTTGAAATGAAGAGAATGATGAAAAAATCCCATTTTAAAAAAGTCCTATCGTCTTTTCCTTTGTCTCATTAAAACAAGTTGACTTATGGTAAAAATTTAGATATTATTTTTAATCATTTAAGTTCAAAAAGAGTGCAACAATATGATTTCAATACGACTGATGAGACTTGGCGCAAAGAAAAGACCTTTTTACCGAATCGTTGTGACTGATTCACGAAGGCCAAGAAAAAGTAAATCAAAGGATATCATTGGTTTCTATAATCCTTTGACAGAACCCCCTGAAATGAAAGTAGATTTGGAAAAAGCAAAATATTGGCTAGAAAGAGGAGCTCATGCTTCTAAAACAGTTCAATCTCTTTTACATAAAGTTTCAAAGACAGAGAAACTTTCCAATTAACAAAACATAAAGGAGGTTACAGTGAAAGAACTTGTTGAATTAATTGCCAAAGCATTGGTTGACAATCCAGACAAGGTGGTGGTTTCCCAATTAGAAGGGGAGCAAACTTCGATTCTGGAACTCAAGGTTGATCCTGAAGATTTAGGTAAAGTTATCGGGAAACAAGGAAGAACCGCGCGGGCAATAAGAGTTATTCTTGGTGCAGCTGGAATGAAATTAAAAAGGAGATTTAATCTAGAAATTATCGAAAAAGGTTGATTTAGTAGGAATTGGGAAAGGATTAAGAACTCAAGGAAGGAAAAGCGAGTTAAGGTTTAAACTTTATTCTGAATTCTAAATGGAGCTTTTTTTTCAAGGGTTTTTTTTAGAAAAAGGGGATTTTAGAAGAATTTCAGGTTGAGTGCTCTCGTTTTATAAAGATTATTGTGTTATTGAACTAAGAGTTCTTAAGACTATGATGGAGAAGTGCCTTTACTCCTTGGGAAAAAGGTGTTTATATCTTTTTGTAAGTACTATCTGCCTCAGAGTTGATTTTAAAAAAAAGGAGATTATTAGCAATTCTCCAAGGGAATTTTTAGAGTCGAATGAGATTTGATATAATTACAATATTTCCTGAAATGTTCCAGAAAGTTTTTTCTGGAGGAGTAATAAAGAAAGCGCTGGAGAAGGGCTTAATAGATTTAAAAATTCACAATTTAAGAGATTTTGCCTTTGATAAGCACAGGCAAGTAGATGACCGCCCTTTTGGAGGAGGCCAGGGAATGGTTTTGAAACCCGAGCCCATTTTTCTTGCTGTAGAGAAGATAAAAAATGATGAGAGCAGTCCTGTCTATTTATTATCTCCTCAGGGCACGAGATTCGATTTTCGTTTTGCGGAGAATTTAGCTAAGTGCAATCAGGTTATTCTTATTTGTGGCCGATATGAAGGAGTTGATGAAAGAGTAATTCAAGATTTGGTGACAGACGAGATCTCAATTGGAGACTATGTACTGACTGGAGGGGAACCAGCGGCAGTGGTTATTATTGATGCAGTGTCAAGATTTGTGCCGCATGTTGTAGGAAAAATGGAATCTGTCAAATATGATTCTTTTTCAGAGGGATTGTTTGATTTTCCTCAGTATACTCGACCACGTGTTTATAGAGGAATGGAAGTTCCCGAGGTTCTTTTTTTAGGAAACCATAAGAAAATTGAATGCTGGCGGAGAAGAAGATCTTTAGAAAAAACTGGGAGATTAAGGCCTGATCTTTTGAGTGCTAAGGAATCATCTGAAAAGAATTTTCTTGGCAAAATACAAACAGAAAAGAAAGGAATGAACAATGAATCTCATTAATTTGGCAGAGAAAAAACACATAAAAAAAAATTTGGATTCTTTTAATGTTGGAGACAATGTTAAAGTAAGTGTTATTATCAAAGAAGGAGAAAAGGAAAGAATCCAGATTTTTCGGGGAGATGTAATTGCAAAAAGAGGCTCTGGCACAGGGGCAACGTTCACAGTTAGGAAAATTTCTTTTGGCATAGGGGTGGAGAGGATCTTTCCACTTTATTCCAAAATGATTAGAAAAATAGACGTTGTGAAAAGAGGAAAGGTTAGGAGAGCCAAATTAAATTATCTTCGGAATCTAAAGGGTAAAGCGGCAAGGATTAAGGCAATAAGATAAATTATTTTAGTTTATAGTAGGATCCCAGGGGACAAAAGTTAAGGATTGAAGTGGCAAATTTCCTGATAGAAAAGGGGATTATTAAGAGAGGATTTGGTGCTTTAGCAGGTTTGGATGAAGTCGGAAGAGGGGCTATATTCGGTCCTGTAGTTGCGGCAGCAGTTATTTTCCCTCCAACATTAATAAGAAAAGGAGATGATGTGGATTGGATGAGGGAAATTAATGATTCCAAACTAATATCACCTGTTAAAAGAAAGAGACTGGCCAAACTGATTTTGACCTTTGCCAGTTCTGTGGGGATTGGGGTTGTAACAAATAAAGAGATTGACAAAAAAAACATATACTGGGCGTCCTTGGAGGCTATGAAGAAAGCTGTTAAAAATTTGCCAATACGTCCGGATTTTCTTTTAGTTGACGGATTTAGGCTTAATGATGTAAATTATCCTCAGAAGTGTATCCCTAAAGGAGATAGAAATAGCAATTCAATTGCAGCTGCTTCGATTATTGCGAAAGTTCTTCGGGATGAGATGATGGATAATTTGGATAAGATATATAAAGGATATTTTCTATCGAAAAATAAGGGATATGGAACAATGGATCATTACAGAGCTTTAGAACTAATTGGTCCATCTAGTTTCCATAGGTTTTCTTTTAATCTAAAGGCTAAAAAGTGAATTCAAAAATAGACAGATCCAAAATTGATGTGCTTGCAGAAAAGTATATCAAGAGGGGCAAGCTTCTGGAGGCTATTGCTGAATACAAAAAATTATTATTAAAGGATAAGGAGGATATTTCTGTCAGAAATATTATTGGCGATTTATACATAAAGGCAAATCAAAAGGACAAAGCAGTTGAAGAATTTCAGAAAATAGCCAGCCATTACGAAGAGAAAGGATTATTTTCCAAGGCAATAGCCATTTACAAGAGAATTAGCAGATTAAATCCAGATGATACAAAAGCAGTTAATAGATTGGCTGAGCTTTACCGGAATAAAGGTTTTATCTCTGAGGCTGTAACAGAATATTCAAAGTTAGCAAAGAAATTAAGGAAGAGTAAAAAGACAAAAGAGGTTATTCGCATATATGAAGAGCTACTTAAATTAAATAAAAATGACTTTCAGTCAAGGTTGGCTTTAGCTGATATTTACATTGAAATAGAGTCAATTGATCAGGCAATAGAGGAGCTTAACAAGGTAGCTGAATTTAAGATAAGGAACAACGAGCTAAAAGAAGCCGGAAAGATACTCAACCAGGCAAAAACATTAAAAGAGGACAATCCTAGGACTTTAGAAAATCTTATAGTCTTACTTAAGAAAGAGAATAAAAGAAAAGAAGCCCTATATCTTGTCAAGGAAATTCTCAAAAAGGACAAGGATAATTTAAAAGTTCTTTATCTTTTAGGTAATCTTCATTTTGAGGACAAAAGCCACAAAGAGGCAGAAGAGATTTTTTTGAGAATTATATCTATCCGGCCAAAAGAAGTTGAGGCAAAAGTAAAATTGGGAAAAATTTATATTCGGGAGAATCATCTGGATAAGGCTTTTGAGCTTTATGAGCCTCTTGTTGATGCTTTAATGAAAAAGCAAAAGTCGGATAAAGCTGTTGGCCTACTTGGCCTAATCCTGGCTTCTAAGGAAGCCCACCTTCCTACTTTGAATAAATTGGCGTCTATTTTCCAGGCAAAAAATCAAGTGAAGAATCTGGAGTTGGTTTGTAATGTTATTTTTGGAGAATATCGAAAGAATAATTTAAGGGAGAAAATGTTATATGTTTTAGCAAAACTTGTTAATATATCGCCGGAGAATGAAGAATATTATTTAGAGTACAGGAAGTTGAAAAAGGAGTTAGGAATCTTAGAAGAAGGAATATCGGAAATAGGTGATTCTTCGATTCAACTGGAGGATATTAAAGATATAGTTGAAACAGGAATAGCAAAAGCTGATTTGTATATTGAGCAGGGATTGATTAGAAATGCAAAAAGAATTCTTGAAAATCTTAGAATCAGATTTCCTGAGGAGATGAGAATAGAAGGGAAGATAGAAGATCTTGCAAATATCTTATCGACAATTAAAACAGAGGAAATTCCAAAACGGGTGGAGAGAGTATCCGAGAGGGAAACGCAATTATTTGGGAGAACAACTGATCTATCTCAGAATGGTTTGCCTTCTGATATAAAGGAAGAACCAGGAGAGGAAAAGCTCACTGCTGCAGATATTTTTGCTGAAACTGATATTATCCCAATTGTTTCGCAGGAGAGTGGAGAAAAGAGCTATTTTGATCTAACAAAGAAAATTGAGGAAGAATTGGATGCTATCAAAACTATTTTCAATTATCAGTTAAGAGGGGATACAACGATTGTAGAAAAAGCTTTGTCTGATATTGTTTCTGAATTTAGAAAAACGCTTGAAGAAAAAGTAGATAAAAAGGATTATGAAAGTCACTATAATCTTGGTATAGCTTTCCTGGAGCAAGGATTGCTGGATGAAGCTATAGAGGAGTGCAAACTGGCTTTAGGAGATAAAAACCTGGAAATTGAAAGCTCTAGTGTTATAAGTTTCTGTAATCGGAAGAAAAAGGATTTTAAAGAGGCTTTAAAGTGGATCGAAAACGCTCAAAAGCTTTCTGAAGATAATCTGCCACAGTCATTTGCATTGAAATACGAAGAAGCCTTGATTTATGAAGAGATGGAAAATGCCCAAAAGGCATTAAAGATGTACAATGAAATAAAGAAATGGAATCCTGAATACAGAGATGTAGCGAATAAAATTAAACACCTTGAAAAGAATCCGTAAAGAACTATTTTTCCTGCTCCATAATGGCTCAGGGACATTGTGGCGTTGCTTAAGATAAACATGCGGAATTCCGAGCCGAGAAGATCGGGGAGGAAATGGCATTAAAAATCTTAGTGGAGCACGGACATGTCCTCAAATTCATCTTATCCAAATCTATTATCGGCATTCTTTACCTTTCATGCTCGTGAATAATCCAGGTTAAGTGTTTAAAAGAGCGAAAAAAGTACTAGGAACTTTTTTTATAAAATGATTGATAGTTTATGAGAAAAATCATTTTAAACAATCGTTATCTGTACTGATAGGATAAACGAAGAAAATATTTCTGTGAAAAATGATTAAAAAATCGTTTGAGCCATTATTAATATCAAAGCTTATATGTTTAATAATGGAAGTAATTATTTCTGATCGTGCTTCGGTTTTAGTAGTGAATCAAGATAAAAATGTGCTTTATGAACAATCTCTACCAGAAGACAATTTTAAAAAGGATGATATAAGTTTAAGGGTTATTAGAAAAGCCTTGACCGACAAAAATCCCATTATGATTGACGCAAAAAGAGCAGAATGTTGTTCTAGGGATGAGATAAGCAGCATGGAAAATAGTAAAAAGAATATTCTTTGTATGCCTATTATCATTAATAATTTCCCTGCTGGAACTATTTATCTAGAACGAAATTGTAACTTCGAACCTTACTCAACAAGGGATTTAGAGTTTTTAATTGCATTTCAAGGTCCTATTAAGCAGGTCTTAAAGAATTGTTTTGATTTTAATAAGATAAATGAAGAGAATTTTTTCAATTCAAATCCATTAATTATTGGAAAGAGTAAGTCTTTTATCCGTGTTCTCAGATTAATCAATCAGGTAAAAGATCATGATGTTCCTGTGTTTATATGGGGAGAAAGTGGTACAGGAAAAGAACTTGTAGCCAGAAATATCCACTATAATGGATCAAGAAAAAATGGGAAATTTATAGCTATTAATTGTGGGGCTATTCCTGAGTATCTGTTAGAAAGCGAATTATTTGGCTATGTAAAAGGTGCATTTACTGGGGCAAATAGAAGTAAACCCGGACTTATTGAGGAAGCTGATGAAGGGACCTTTTTTTTAGATGAAATCGGGGATCTTTCACTCAATCTGCAGGCAAAGCTGCTGAGGCTGCTTCAGGAGAAAGAGATTAGAAGAGTAGGGGATAACAGAACACGTCCTGTCAATGTCAGGTTTATTAGCGCGACGAATAAGAATATTGAGGAAGAGATTGAAAGTGGAAATTTCCGCGAAGATTTATATTACCGCATAAAAATTATTGGGATTGAACTTACTCCATTAAGGGAAAGAAAAGAAGATATTATTTCTCTATTAAATTATTTTGTTGGGAAATACTGTGATGAAATGAATCGCGAAAGGTTATATTTTTCACCTCAAGGATTGGAATTATTGATAAATTATTCCTGGCCTGGGAATGTCAGAGAGCTTCAGAATGAGATTCAGAGATGTTTGATTTTATGCGGAGAGAATAATCTTATAAAAGAGGACTTTCTTTCTTCAAGGATAAATCCGGAGGGAAAGCGGTATTCATCATCTTCATATGACTTTTTCAAGGCAAAAGCCGAATTTGAAAAGAGGTTTTTAAATCAAGCTTTGTCGCGGTTTAGTTATAACAAAGCGGCAACTGCTAGTCAGATCGGTTTAAGCAGGCAGGGCCTTTTTAAGTTAATAAGAAAGCACAATATTGATGCGGCAACTGAGGGGTAGGTTGAGTCGGCTAATGCATAATCCATGTTTACCTGAATCATTCATGAAAACTATTGAAACCAGCGAAGCATTTGCTTTGTATTTGGATTTTTGCTAACCTGAATTATCCAGGTTGAATATTTTTAAATGGAAGAAGAAAAGAAAAAAGCTAAAGTGTTTCAAGTTCAGTGTCCAGTTTGTCAATCTTTTATTTGGATTGATTCTGTAACCAATGAAATAATTAAGTTTGAGAAGGAGAAAAAGAGAAAAGGTTCCTTAGATGAATTGCTGAAGAAAGAAAAAAAACGAATGGGTGAATTTGATCGAAAATTTGAAGCAACAGCGGAGTTAGGAAAAGTAAGATGGAAAAAATCTCAGGAGAAGTTTGAAAAAGCCTTAACTGAACTTGAAAATGAAAAACAGGAATAATCTGTAAATATTATATGAATCAACTCCCAATTTGGGTTTCATCTTCCCTTATTTTAGGTGCCATTGTGAATTTTGTGAAACCGAATACTGCCAGAATAACTACAGCAGCGTAATTCATGATAGCCCAAGGGAGGTAACTAAAAGTGGCGACTCCAATTGTTCCTGTGATATAGACTCCAGCCATGCTCCATGGTATAAGAGGAACTATTATTGCCCCGCTTTCTTCAATGATTCTTGAAAGGTTCTTTGCTGCTAAGGCTTTTCTCTTGTAGATTGGAGCAAGAAGCTCTCCGGGGATTATCATGGAGAGGTAAGAGCTTCCTGTAACCAATGCAGTGACAATAGAAGCTGCTATAGTAGTAATAACAATACTTGATACTTTGTTTGTAAATTTCATAACCTTATCGAGTATGACAGAAAGAAGTCCTGTGCTCTGCATAATTCCTCCAAAGCTAAATGCTGTGAAGGCAACCAGCTGAGTTTCCATCATGCTCATCATTCCACCTCGTGATATAAGTTGGTCGACCTGTTCAATTCCTGTGTTAGATTGGTATCCGCTGTTCAAAGCTGTGGCAATTTCGGGAATAGAGGCTTTTTGGAATATGATAGCCAAAATTCCTGCTATGAAAGAGGAAATAAGCATCCCAGGGATAGTAGGCTTTTTTGTAGCAGCAAAATAGAAAACAATAACCATGGGGAGAAGAAGGAGAATATTAAAATGGAAGTTTTCTTTTAATGTTTGAGTGATTAACGCCATACTTTCAGATTCGACCTGGTCAGCTCCATATTTAAAGCCGACTAAAAAATAAACAAAAAGGCCAATAAGCCAAGCTGGGGTGGCTGACCACATCATGTGTTTGATATGGTCAAAGAGATTAGAACCTGCAGCCACAGGTGCTAGGTTGGTTATATCGGAAAAAGGAGACATTTTGTCACCAAAATAAGAACCTGCAACAATCGCCCCTGCAGCTGGCCCCAAAGGAATTCCTAATCCCATGGCGATTCCTATAAAAGCTACTCCTAGGGTTCCTATGGTTCCCCAGGATGTTCCAGTGGCTATTGAAGTAAGTGAGCAGACAAAACATGCAGTTACCAGAAAATATTTTGGGGATATGAGTTTTAATCCATAATATATAATCATAGGAATTGTACCACTGGAAATCCAGGCGCCAATAAGGATTCCCACACAAAGCATGATTAGTATTGCAGGCATGGCTTTATGAATGCTGTCTACGATTCCTCTTTCCATTTCTTTCCATTTAAACCGTAATATAAAACCCAGAATTCCTGTGATGAAAGCAGCTGTGACAAGAAGAACTTGGGGTCTGATTTTATAGATACCGTACCCAACTCCAAGAAGAAGACCCATAATAATAAGAGGTATTAGTGCGATCCCGAACTTAGGTTTTTTTTCTACTTTTTTTATGTCTTCTTTCATTAATCTCGCCTTTTCTTTTTAAATTACACTGTTTTATGATCTCTCAATTGTCAAAGCGTTAAGAAAACGTTCCCTTCACGAGAAGTTTACCCTCAGCCATCATAGTAGATCCCATAGCAATACAATCTGTTAAATTATAATTCTTATCGAGAAAAATCAGGTCAGCGTCTTTTCCGACCTTGATTTCTCCTTTCTGAGTGAATTTATAATAAATAGCCGGGTTTGTGGAGAAAAGCCTGATAGAATCCTCAAGTTTTAATAGGTTCATTTTTAGAAGGTAACGGAAGTTATTAAGGAGGCTTTTCTGAGAAGCAATGGTCAGGCCGGTAAGGATTCCCTCCTCATCGAATACAGGAAGGCTTCCATTGCTGTCAGAGCTAATCGTGACCTGGGAAAGATAGATGTTTTTTTCAAGACAGCGATTTATGGATTTTGCAATACTCATTTCGCGGTTGTTGTTATGTGCCGGATCGCCTCCGGCAGTTAAATCGATATATCCCCCTTTACGGATAAATTCAATTGCCTCGTCCAGCAATTCAGGGTTGCGATTGCAATGTGTTGGGATGATTTGAGTTGGTGGGATTTCTGTCTCTTTAATCAGTTTGAAAAACATATCTAACATTCTAGGGCCGTCACCTATATGGCAGTGCAGAATACCTGGTTTTCCACCAAGCATTCCTCCTACCCGGCAGTCAGCTACAAGCTTGGCAAATTCATTAAAGGTTGGTTGAGAAGAGCGATGATCAGAGATTGCAATTTCTCCTGCGCCGATTACTTTGTCGATTATAATTAGGTCAGAACGTACATTTTGTGTGATTGTTACTGCAGGAATTTCATAAGACCCTGTAAAGATATATGTTGTGATTCCTTCTTGCTCAAGGCCTCTTGCTTTGGCCAACAAAGATTCCATATGCCGTGTTGTTCCATCTGTGCCCAGACAGCCAATAACAGTAGTGACTCCACTTGAAATAATGTCTTTTATAGAAATTTCTGGAGCTCTCGTGGCTGGCCCTCCTTCTCCGCCGCCTCCGAGGATGTGAACATGACTGTCAATAAAGCCGGGAATTATTATTTTTTCTGAAGCATCAATCACATCAATGTCAATCCCGTCAATTTTAATCTGTCCAGGTTCAGAAATAGCACCGATTTTGTTATCCAGAATTAAAATATCCTTTTTACCTAATGGTTTAGGTGAATAAATATTTCCATCTTGCACTAAAGTAATCATCTTATTCTCCTTTTTAATGATTTCATATATAAGATTTTTGGATAGATGTTGAAAACCTAAGTTATCATGCATCATGTTGATTTTCAAGTGGGGTGTAAGAGAGTATCTCAAATGGATTTTTGAATTTTTTTTTTGAATTAGTTAATATATGATAATAAACAAGGAATGATGAGTAATTTTGAAGAAGAATTTGCAAAGATTGAACCCATTGTTAATAAACTTTGTGATTTTTTCCTTTTCGGAAAGAAAATTGTAACCCACGGAAGTAAAAATTTTGTAAAAGAGGGACCCAATATAATTGTGGGAAACCATATTGGGACATTTAAAGATGTTGCATTATTATTTAAAATAGTATCTAGACCGATATTTTTTACGGCTAACAAAATGATATTCACTAAAAAGGATTTTAATTTCCTTATTAGAAAACATTTCAAGAGACATATGAAAGACTTTGGGCTCTTCTTGGATTTAATCCTTAAGCCGGTAAAGGCACCTCTTGTCAATTTTATATCAACAAACATAGCAAAAGTTGGGGGTATGCCGGTGGATTTAGACAAGAAGAAGAGCTTGGCCATAAAAAAATGTCAGGATTATTTAAAAGAAGGGAGAATTGTCATTCTTCTTCAGGGACGCGGCCGTGTTATGGATGGAGATCCTAATCCTTATGTTTGCACTTTCAGGAAGGGAGCTTCAGCAATTTCTTATAATTTGTACAAAAAAGAAGGGATCTCTGTTCCTGTAACTCCCTTAGCAATGTTTGGAACTCACTTGCCTTTTCTGGTTCCAGCAAAAATAAGAGTAAATGTTGGTAAACCCATGTATATCACCGATTATTTAGAAGATGGATTTGCAGAGACTATAGCCAGATTCAGGACAGCAATGGAAAAGAGAGTGAAGAGTCTATTCTACGAGATCATTCACATGAATTATTCATAAAGAATGCCGATACCATTATTTAACCTTGATGAAATCTGCTTATCAGCATGATTTTTCGCAACATTAAGAGAGTCGCTTTCTTTATTGAATCTAATATTCATTATAATCGGCATTCTTTACCTT
>Ga0307430_1000245_pt1 | contig 52599 bp, 48 predicted proteins | sample SalMarWE160130MG_FD_202159 | JGI IMG/M metagenome (GOLD analysis project Ga0307430, IMG submission 202159) | Salt marsh sediment microbial communities from the Plum Island Ecosystem LTER, Massachusetts, United States - WE1603-130 | ecosystem: Environmental > Aquatic > Marine > Intertidal zone >... | reverse complement strand
CGTTTCCCGTGCCCACCCTCGTTTCCCGTGCCCACCCCACAGGGCGACCACGAGGGTCGCCCCTACGTTACCGACGGGTATGGATGCGTTCCAACAACACTGCCGCCGGCTCGTCGTCCGGGTGCTGCTCCACCAACCGGCCCTCGAACGCCTGCTTGAGCACCGCCTGCCGCAGCCTGCGAGCGCGCGCCAGCGCCGCCGCAACCGTCCCCTCCAGCGCCGCCACCACCGACAGCCGCCGCTCGACCTCGGCGACGATACGACGTTGTTCGGGGAGGGGGGCGAGGGGAACTTGCTGCTCTCGCAAGATCTTTCCACTAATCGCTGAGAAAGTCGTACCCGTGGCTTTGCTCTGCCAGTCTTGCTCAATACCCCGCAGGAAATAGAAGAAGTACAGATTAGGCATCCCAGCTTTGGGGCGTATGGCCGATAGACCTCGACCAATACAGGATTTCTCGCGACACAGATTGGTCGGGCCGACTGGGGCGCGGACGGAAATCAGGATATCACCGGCTTCAGCGATCTTCTTGGGTTCTGAACACCATTTGACCGGCGTGGGATACGTATCGCCGAATTCGGCTTTCCCCTGATAGAAGGGCAAACCAATGCCATCTGCGTTATACGTGCTGGAGGGCGGGGACTGTCCCAGGATAACCTCGCAAGCTTCTCCGATTGTCGTCCACACCCACCCATCGGGCAACTCCGCCAGTCTCTCCGTATCCGGCGGAGCAGGTTTCTTGTACCGCTTGCCGGGATGCTCCGCCTCTCACCGGGCGCGACGCTCGGCCAGGATGCGGGCCAGGAGTTGGTCGGCGGGCTCGTAGTCGCGGCCCTCGGCGCGGGCCAGGGAAGCCTCCGTGGGGACGAGCCGCCCCTCGCAGGCGGCCTTGAGGACGGATGCCTTGTAGCGCCGCAGGTTGGCCTGCACCCGCGCCAGCGCCGCGACGCCAGCATCCAGTCTCGATCTCGGCCACGATGCGGCGCTGTTCGGGGAGGGGGGCGAGGGGAACTTGCTGCTCTCGCAAGATCTTTCCACTAATCGCTGAGAAAGTTGTACCTGTGGCTTTGCTCTGCCAGTCTTGCTCAATACCCCGCAGGAAACAGAAGAAGTACAGATTAGGCATCCCAGCTTTGGGGCGTATGGCCGATAGACCTCGACCAATACAGGATTTCTCGCGACACAGATTGGTCGGGCCGACTGGGGCGCGGACGGAAATCAGGATATCACCGGCTTCAGCGATCTTCTTGGGTTCTGAACACCATTTGACCGGCGTGGGATACGTATCGCCGAATTCGGCTTTCCCCTGATAGAAGGGCAAACCAATGCCATCTGCGTTATACGTGCTGGAGGGCGGGGACTGTCCTAGGATAACCTCGCAAGCTTCTCCGATTGTCGTCCACACCCACCCATCGGGCAGTGGCGGCGTGCCATCTTGCCCATTCACCAATTCGCCGACCCGCTGATTCGCTGACTCGCCCATTCGCTCGTTCTCAGCCAACGCCCACTCCTTGCCCGTCACCAACTTCGTCATTCCGAGCGAAGCGAGGAATCTCACGCTGCGATCAAGAGATTCTTCGCTACCCTCAGAATGACGCGGTATGTCACTTCGCTCAAGACAGGTTCGCCGACCCGCTGATTCGCTGACTCGCCCATTCGCTCGTTCTCAGCCAACGTCCACTCCTTACAAAACGCCAACACGCTGGAATCCGGCTAGAGCCCCCACACTTCCGGCTGAAAATCCTCAGCAAAAGGATTGACAAACCGAACTCCCTCAATGACGGCGCCTGGGTTAAAGTCCTCGCTGAAGACCACCGGCACCTGGTTCAGGCGGGCGACGGCCCAGATCTGGGCGTCCCAGAAGCTGAACTGATAGTCACACGCGCCCCGCACAGCCTCCAACACCACCGCGCCGGTCACATCCAGCACCTTCCAAACTTGTAAGAAGTACTTAATCTGGTCATAAGCCTGGGCCGGACGCAATGGTGTGGCAATTTTACGCGTCGAGGTGTTGTAGAACTCGGCAAGCACCTGCGTGCTGAGCACACCGGCGTCCGCCGCTACCAGCCGATCCAGCACGTCCAACGCGCGCCGCTGCTTTTCCGGTTCCGCACGGTCGTGGACGTAGACCAGGACGTTTGTGTCAACCAGAATCGCGGCCATAGCGGCTCAAGCGCTCCTCGTAGATTTCTTCCCGGGTCCACGTCCGTCCACCGGGCACAGGGCCTTGCACAATCAACTCCTCGATGAACGCTCGCGCCTGTTGCCACGCCTCTTGAGCGCGGCGCTTGCGCGCTTCGGACCCTTCCCACAGATCAATTGCCTGCCTGATGATCTCGGCCTCGGTCATACTGGTCTCTGCCGTCCACTGCTTTAGCAACTCATCTTGCCGGGGTTCGATGTACACCTGCTTACGTATCATCGCCGACATCTTTTGCCTCCTTATCTGTGTGTTTGTACATCGTATTATACATCACGCTGGGCGCGAACGCAAGAGGGAGACGATGGGAATCTTATACCACGAGCGCCTCGTTCAACTCCTCCAGCAGCACCGGCAGGTCTGCCCCAAAGAGCCGCCTGGCCGCGATCCACCCGCCGCGCTCGAAGAGCGCGCCCACCTGGAAGTCGTCGCTGGTCACGCTCAGGTTCACGCCAATCGTCTCGGAGATATGATCGAGCCACCAGCGCTGCTCCTCGGTAAACGCGCGGCCCCCGGCCTCCTGCGCCGCCAGCCACTCCCGGTAGCGGTGCTGCACCAGGTCGGGGTAGGGGATCAACTCGTCCTCCAACTGCACTGCGTGGCGCACCAGCGAGACCAGGTCAGTGAGCGTGCGCCGGGCGCCTACGCCGCGCACGCGGTCGCGCTCCAGTTGGGCGTAGGCCCGCCACAGCCCCTCCGTCGTCCAGGCATTAGGCGGCATCTCGACGCACGCCGCCAGTTCCTTGATCTGCTCATAGGTGATGCGCTGCTGACCGTAGGGCTGGCCGAAGACGATCTGCTGGGTACCTCGCTGCGGCCGGGAAAGATCTCGCTGAAGAGCCGGCCGCGGAAGGTGCGGATCACCGTGCGGATCTGGTCCGGCGCGACCACGTCGCGGTCCAACTGGCTGGCGTCGTACACCATGTCCTCGTCCAACTGCTCCCAGCGCACGTCACGCGTCTGGCGGTCGCGCTTATCAACCCACTCCCCGGCCTCGACGCGGCCGCCCCGCTCCGTCACCTCGGTGCGAATGCGGTAGACCCAGCCATCAACGTTGACGCCGTCGGCGACCGCCCGCTCGCGGGGGTACTCCATCACCAGGTTCCCGTTGAAGAAACCGAAGGTTTGCTGGGAGGGCGTGGCCGTCAGCCCGATGAGGTAGGCGTCAAAGTACTCCAGCACCTGCCGCCAGACGTTGTAGATCGAGCGGTGGCACTCGTCTATGACGATGAAGTCGAAGTACTCGATGGGCAGGTAAGAGTTGTAGACCACCTCGCGGGGCCGGTCGCCGAAGATGGCGGCCAGCCGGGCCAGGGGACGGGCCTCCAGCGATTCGTCGAACGTCTCCTCGCCGCGCAGCATTGAGTAGAGGCGCTGCACGGTGGTGATGCACACCTTGCTCACCGGGTCGAGCACGTTGGAGGTCATCAACTGGACATTGTACAGTTCGCCGAACTTGCGCCCGTCGTCGGGCGTCACGTACTGCCGGAACTCGCGCAGCGCCTGGAGCCCTAAGTTAGTGCGATCTACCATGAAGAGCACCCGGCGGGCCCTGGCGTGCTTGATGAGGCGGTAGACGGAGGTGACGGCGGTGTAGGTCTTGCCGCTGCCCGTCGCCATCTGGATCAGGGCGCGGGGCCGGTCAGCGGCGAAGGAACGTTCGAGGTTCTGCACCGCTTCGATCTGCGCGGGCCACAGGCCGGTGGTGATCAGCGGCGGGAGGGCGCGCAGCCGGGCGCGGAGCGTGCTGGCGGGGACAAGCCCTGCCCCTGCATCGCCCGCCCACTCGGCCAGTGTCTCCGGGCGATGGAAGGCGAACACGCGCCGGCTGCGGGGCTCGGGGTCGCGCACGTCGGTGAAGAAGGTCTCCACGCCGGTGGATTGGTAGAGGAAAGGCAGGGGCGTGTGCCAGGTGTTGCCCTTGAGCAGCGGCGGCAGTCCCTCGCTGTACCTGGTCGTCTGCGGTTCGACGCCGCTCAGCGTCCTGCCCACAGGCTTAGCCTCGACCACGCCGATGGGCCGCTTATCCACGAAGAGCATGTAGTCGGCGAAGCCGGTGGTGAGCGGGAACTCGCCCACGGCGACGCCAGGGGCCGCGCCCAGGTTGGCCGCGTCGCGGCTCTGGACCGTCCAGCCGGCGGCTTCGAGCCGCTGATCAATGTCTCGTCGGGCTTTTTCCTCGGGCTTCATTGGGGTTCTCCTTTATGCTGGTGCACTACCATACGAATTATAGTCGTTTGCCGGAGAGGGGCAATTCGCGCTCTTGATTTGACTTGTGCGGGTTTTAGGCTATAATATCGGCATCCGATAACGGAAGCCGATAAAATGATGCGCGAACTGCTCTTAGGCTTCATAAAAATCCACATTCTTTACCACGCGGGCCAGCAACCTGTCTACGGACTGTGGTTGATGGAGGAACTGGCCCGCCACGGCTATACTATCAGCCCCGGCACGCTCTACCCCACGTTGCACAGCCTGGAGCGGGCAGGGTACCTGACCAGCGAGAAGCGCGTGGTGGGAGGACGCCAGCGGAGGTACTACGCCATCACGCCGGCCGGTGAAACGGCGCTGGCCGAGGCCCGCGACCGGCTGGCGGAGTTGGTGGCTGAGGTACTGGAGGAGCGACCGTGACCCCCTTTCTATGGCTGTGCCTGATGGGCGGGCTGGCTATCTTCTCCTCGACGATGAGCAAGAACCCCACCCTGCCGCTCTTCATCCACAGCCTGGGAGTGGACGAGGGGACGCTGGGTTTCATCGCCGCTGCTTCGACCGTCGTCGGCATCATCGCCAGCCTGCCGGCCGGCGTGCTTTCTGATCTATGGGGCCGGCGGCGGGTGATCCTGCTCAGTATGGCCGTCTTTGCCACAGCCCCTTTCCTCTACCTGCTGGTGCGTGCCCCCTGGCACCTGGTGCTGGTGCGAGTCTACCATGGGCTGGCGACGGCGATGCTGGGCCCGGTGGCGCTGGCCGCCGTCGCCGACACATTCCGGGAGGGGCGCAGCGAGCGGATGGGCTGGTACTCCAGCGCGACGATGATCGGGCGCTTTCTGGCCCCCACCGTCGGCGGGCTGCTCATCTTTGGCGAGGACTTCCGCTGGGTCTATCTTGGCTGCGGCGCGGGGGGCATCCTGGCGCTGCTGGCCGCGTTGCGACTGGACCGGCTGGGCCAGGCCACGCGGCCGGAATCCCCCACCGCCCACTGGGCGACGATGCGGCGCGAATTACGTCTCATCCTGACCAATCGCAGCCTGCTGCTCACCAGCGGGATGCAGGCAGCGCAGTATTTCGCCTTCGGCGCCGTGGAGACTTTCCTGCCGCTCTACCTCGAGGGGCTGGGCTGGGAGCCGCGCATCATCGGGCCGCTCTTCACCGTGCAGGTGCTGGTGACGGCGCTGACCAGGCCGCTGATGGGGCGACTCTCCGACCGCTGGGGCCGGAGGTGGCCCATCATATCTGGCCTGCTGGTGGGGGCAGGGGCAATGGCGACCATGCCGTGGATACGCGCCTGGTGGCCGATGGCGGCGCTGGCCGCGCTCTTTGGGCTGGGCGTGGCGGCGGTGACAGCCTCGACCTCAGCGCTTGTCTCCGACCTGAGCCGCGCCGCCGCCTACGGCGCGTCGCTGGGGGTGCTCTCCAGCGTGATGGACGTGGGCCACTCGACCGGCCCGATGGTGACCGGCCTACTCGTGGCGGCCTGGGGCTACGTCCCGGCCTTCACGCTGGTTGCGGTGCTGCTGGTCGTCTGCACCGCCATCTTCGCCACACTGGTGTATGATAGCAAGACGCAAGAAGCAGGCTAGGCCTCCTGCATCCTGCATCCGGCATCCTGCATCCTATATCTTTCAAAAGGAGACTGTGATGAAATGGGTAACTCGTGAGAAAGTCAAAGTGGATCGCGTCGCCTGTCCCTGGCTCATCAAGCGCTTCATTGACCCCGGGGCGGAATTGCTGTTCGTGCCCGCCGAGGCGGTGCTGGAGGTAGCCGAGCGGGAGGGAGCAATCCCCTACGACGCCCGAGGCCAGGGGCAATACGACCATCGGGAAGGGAAATGCACCTTCGAGGTGCTGATCGAGGAGTACGGCCTGGACGACCCGGCGCTCCGCCTGCTGGCCGACATCGTCCATGGGGCCGACACCGCCGACCGCGACCGCACGCCCCAGTCAGCGGGACTACGAGCCATCGCTGAGGGCTTCCACTACCTGGACGCCCCCGACGAAGAGCGGCTGGCCCACGGCTTCGCCACCTACGACGCACTCTACGCCTGGTGCCAGCACACCGTCCGAAGTCCGAAGTCCTAAGCGCTCATAAAAGAATAACTTCCCGATTTCGTAGGGCAGGTTGGCCGCGACTTTGACAGAGGCGGTGGGACACCGATGGGCCATAGTCAGCACCGGGTCGTGTTAGGGAAAACGAAAGAGCGGCCTACCTGCCGTTTCGCCGGGCTTAACGATCCCTAAGTCCGAAGTCCAGGTCGGACATCGGACGTAGGACTTCAAACACAAGGAGAGATATTATGGTTTCGCCTGAACCAGAATCTACTAGCACAAGCCTTCGTTCCCTTCCCCGCAACGTCTGGGCCGTCAGCCTGACCAGTTTCTTTATGGACATCTCGAGTGAGATGGTCATCAATATCTTGCCGCTGTTCCTTTCCAACGTGCTGGGGGTAAAGACCGACATCATCGGTCTGATCGAGGGAGTGGCCGAGGCGACTGCCAGCCTGCTCAAGGTCTTCTCCGGCTGGCTCTCCGACCGATTGCGAGCCCGCAAGTGGCTGGCGGTGACGGGATATGCTCTCTCCGCTATATCCAAACCCTTCTTTTACTTCGCCAACTCCTGGGGCGCAGTGGCTGGCGTGCGCTGGGCCGACCGGGTGGGCAAGGGCATCCGCACCGCTCCTCGTGACGCGCTCGTGGCCGATAGCATTGACGAGCGCCACCGGGGGCTGGCCTTCGGCTTCCACCGTGCCGCCGACACCGGCGGGGCCGTCGTAGGGGTGCTCATCGCGCTGGGCGTGGTCTGGTTGACGCAGGCTGGCGGCATGGAACTGAATCGCCCCACCTTCCAGACGGTGGTGCTCATCAGCCTGGTGCCGGCGTTTCTGGCGGTGCTCTCGCTGGCATTAGGCGCGGAAGACGTGCCAGTGACTAAGAAGCGCGAGATGCCCCGATTCGCCTTCCGCGGCCTGGGCAGACGCTTCTGTATCTTCATGATCATCGTCGGCCTCTTCGACCTGGGCAACTCCTCCGATGCTTTCCTGATACTGCGAGCGCAGGAGCGGGGGCTGAGCGTCATCGGTGTGCTGGGGATGTTGGCCACCTTCAACCTCGTCTACGCGCTGGTCAGCACCCCGGCGGGCTCTCTCTCCGACCGCATCGGGCGGCGGCGGCTCATCATCGGCGGCTGGCTGGTCTACGCGGTCATCTACCTGGGGTTCGCGCTGGCGGGCACGGGCTGGCACGTATGGGTGCTATACGCCATCTACGGCATCTACTACGGGCTGGCCTACGGCACGGCCAAGGCGATGGTGGCCGACATCGTGCCAGAGGAGTTGCGCGGCACAGCCTACGGCACCTACAACGCCGTGCTGGGCATCCTGGACTTTCCCGCCTCGCTCATCGCCGGGCTGCTGTGGAGGTACCTGGCCCCATCGGCGCCGTTCTACTTCGGCGGAGGGATGGCATTGGTCGCAGCGGTACTGATGGCACTGGTGATGCCCACCTCTCAAAATCGGACGCGGATTCACGCAGATTGACGCTGACAGAGCCGCAGAGAAGAAACCAGGTTTCCAGGAAAAAACCTGGTTTCTTCAGTTCAGCGCCGCCGCTTGCGGGCCAGGCACAGCGCAGCGCACCGCCTCCACCTGGGCCACGTCCTCTGCCGGGTCGAAGCGGTGCACTCGTAGCCTGGCCGTCTGTAAGCCCATTTCCCCCCGGGACGCTCACGCCAGGATGTGTCCCAGGCCAGATGCACCCCCACGCCGATGATGAAAGGCTACTCGAGGCGCCACACGCGCAGGTCGTCCAGGCAGATGGTCGCGTGACCCTCGTCGTATGTAGAGCCACCGATCCCGATTCGGCCCGTCGGGAAACGGTCGCTGTTCACCTGGCCCACCAACACGCCGTTGATATACAGGAACACGACTCCGCTGACCCGCTCCATACTCAGATAGTTCGCCCCGTCTGGGTCAACGTTCCTGGACACGGTCCAGTCAACCAAATTGTCCTGCCAGGTCCCATTTTCCAGCAGGAAGAGGGCAAACGTTTGGTCGAACGGGGAGACCTCGAACCAATAGAGATTATCCCCATCCGGGCCGAAGCCCAGCCCACAACTGGCATCCTCCGCTCCCTCAACGGAGCAGGACACCTCGGCGACGAACTCATCCGTGCGGAAGGGCTCGTACCACTCCCAGGCCGTAAAGTTGCTGCTCTTGATCAAAATGCAGTACTCGCCGTTGGCCGGGCGCATGTAGAAAACGTCTTCGTTCTCGACATCGAGCCCCCAGTTGTTGCGGTTGTCGTGGAAATCCTCGTCGAAGCGCAGCACGGCGTTGCTCGGCAAGGGAATCTTGCCCGCCACCGTCCAGCTACTCTGACCGGAGAGACTGACGTTGTGGAGCACCTCTACGATGTCCTCATCTAGATCTGCGGCCTTGATGTCGTATGTACCACGCGGTATGCCACCTACTATGTAACTGGCACCAGCGTCGATCATATCCTCGCCCAGCCAATCATCCCCCCAGGTAGTGCTATCGGAGGGTGATATGTAGAGATAGGCGATCGTGTCGTCCGATTCGTTGATGACTTCAAGAGAGGCCAACCCGGCGATGGTCCAGGTCATCTTGCCCTCAAAATCCATCTCCCACCAGACCTCAATCACCTCCCTGTCCTGATCCTCGGCTTTGACGTCGTAGACGCCTTCGGGAATGCCCGCGATAGAGTATGTTTCGCCATCTCGGATCACATAGTCTCCCAGCCAATCCTCACCCCACTCATCGGCTTTGCTGGGCGACAGGTACACGTACCACACGTCTGTACCTGAATCATTGGTGATCTCGAGCGTTGACCCTTGGGGCACTGATGTAGGCGTATCCGTTGGCGGGAGAGTGGGCTGTACTTCCGAAGTAGGCTGTACTTCCGAAGTAGGCTGCACTTCCGAAGTAGGCTGCACTTCCGAAGTAGGCTGTACTTCCGAAGTAGGCTGCACTTCCGAAGTGGGCTGTACTTCCGAAGTAGGCTGCACTTCCGAAGTGGGCTGCACTTCCGAAGTGGGCGTCTCTCCACTGGAACTGCACGCCAGAACAACCAACGCCAATGCTGCTGCTGCCAGCAAGATCCAACGGATACCCTCTATGTTTTTCCCTGCCTTCTCTGTGTACTTTGGTCGAAAGACTTCTGAACCCATGTTTTTTCTCCTTTCTGTGTATGCCACCTGTCTTAGGTTTACGCCCACGTGCCTGCCCCCCTGCCCCACCTTTACGCTCCAAACGATCTTCAGCCCATCTACTCCCCTGCCAACGCCTCATAAATATCGCCGAACTGCTACTCCACATAGCCGCCGTGGAAGACGCCGTCATCCCGCAGGACGTTGCAGTAATTCCACAAATGTTAGTACGAATCCCAGGTCAACAATGACCTAATAGCTCTCTCAATGGCCCTCGCCAGTTCCGAGGAAATATCCGGCTGCGATGCCTTGAATGTCTCGTGAACCTGGCGAATGACGCCATACTCGGCGCGCATGCTCTCCTGGTATTCCGGCAGTGGTATATTGAAAAACGTTCTTGAAGTCATCGTGTATTGGAGTTTGATCGCCCCTTGGCCGAGAAGGCTCAGCAGCGCCATGTAAACAATAGTAGTCGCGTCCTGACCCTGAGAGAGTGTACAGATACTGGCGGGATAATTCAACGGACGGCGCAGTTCTGCATCGAGAGTGACTGGCTGCAACGCTGAAGCCGTGAATTGGGCCAGTGTAAATCCGAACATACTAGCAATTCTGGTCCAAGCGGGCGATAACATTTCTCGCAGCGTAATACCCCTTCACCCACTCCAGTCTCGGTCCGGTGGCCAAAGAATCTGTCTTGCCTGGCCTTGGCCTTCCGAACCAATTTTCTGTTACGTCCCAGCGCCACCCCAATCCCCCCCATCAGCAAGAGCATGAAGAGTAGGACGAGCCCAGAGATGTAAATAGATGTAAGCTCAGGCGGGTGCGGGTGATAGTCGCTCTGGATTCTGGAAATGTCAGGATCTCCAGGGAGATAGATGATGGTCACTGGCCCGCCGAGTGTCAACCCATCATACGTTTTGACTTTTACGCTTGCCGTTCTGGTGAACTGCTTCTTGTCACCAGCAGGTACTGGCGTGTCAAATTGATAAGTAATGCGAAAAGATGTACCATCCTCGTCAGACCAGACTTGTTGGTCTATCACAGTGGCCTGGGTGACGACACCAGAGTCCTGGAGCTTTATATACGTTGCGTACTCGTATCGCTTTCGGACATAGCTGGCCACAATCATCACGCTAAAGCACGCCCAGCAAAGCAGAACGGACAGCATAAAGATCCCAAACAGAATCTTTATTACAGGATGACACCCGGGTTCAGGACGCGCAGGCGCTTGATTTACGAACTTGTTTCTCATAGCCTTATTCCTGCCCTGTGGACACCACTGCTCAACAAAGTTGTACTCCTGCTAAGGTCGCTCTAGAGATGGTGGTCTACGCCGTCCAGCCGCTCCAGGGCATGGCTGAAAGGCGCGTGACCCACGTCGTGCAACAGCGCTGCGGCACGCAAAAGGACATTTTCAGGGCAGAAGTGCGCTACCAACGAAAAGACGCCCAGAGTATGTTGCAAACGGTTGTTTTCGCACGCAATCGTCTCGCTTACATGGGCAAAGGGTTGCACATAACGTCTGCGGACAAGCGAAATGTTTGCGCGAAAGGAGCGACTCGGCAGCTTCATGTGCCCCTCCGCACAGCGTTCTTGTCCGCCCGTCGCCCATTCAGTATAGTCCAACACTGCATGGGAGTCAACACCTCGTGAGCACCAGGCGAGGTGCCGGGCACTTGTGAAGTACCCGGCACCTGAACTCTCTATTCTCCCCAGGGTGTGGCGCAGTTTGGTCACGAACCGCTTGCGCTGGTCGTAGTTGTCCATTGGTCATTCTTAATCCAGGCTCCGGCTCAGGTTGCGCACGGCAACGGCGGTCACCAGCAGCCCCATCAACAGCATCGCCGCCGCGTGGGGCCACAGCGTGTCCAGGCCCGCTCCCTTCAGCATCACTCCCCGGATGATCGTCAGGTAGTGGCGGAAAGGGACCACCTGCGCGATAGCCTGCAGTGCGACGGGCAGGTTCTTGACCCGCACCAGGTAGCCGGAGAAAGTCATATCCACCATCGCCAGGACAAAGACGAAGAGGATGGCCTGTTGCTGCGTGCGGGCAATGCCGGAAATAAAGATACCATAGCCGATCTCGGTGGCAATGAAAAGCAGCGTCAGGGCAAAGAGCAGCGGCAGAGAACCGCGCATCGGGACCCGAAAGGCAAAGACGGCGACGGCCAGCATAAACAGGAAGTTGAACACCCCAATGACCAGGGCGGGGATTGCCTTGCCGATGACCAACTCGATGCGACGCAGCGGCATCACCATCAATTGCTCCAACGTACCCAGTTCCCGCTCGCGGGCCAGCCCGATGGAGGCGACGGTGAGCGTCACCTGATAGACAATGAAGCCCACCTGCGCTGGCACGGTGAAGAATTTGGCATTGAACGTCGGGTTGAAGCGCACCGTGGTACGCAAGTCAATGGGAGGGCTGGCAGCCAACCCGTACGCCGCAGCCAGGGCTTCGGCGAGCCCAGCCGAGCCGCCGGCCGCGAAGTCAGCGATGGCTTCACGAGCGGCGCTGAGAGCAATGAGAGCCGGGAGGTGGTTGCTGGCGTCAACGACGAGTTGAATGCGCGGCGTCTGCGCAACGTCGGCCATGTCGGCAGCCAAGCCAGCGGGGATGATGACGACAAGCGTGGCCTCCCCACGGTCGAGGAGGCGATGGGTGTCCGCCAGGGTCACGGGAAAGTGGCAGACCTCCAACTCCCGTCTGGTGTCGAGTGCGGTAACGAGCTGGCGGCTGGCGTTGGAACGGTCGAGATCGAGCACGGCCACGCGCAGGTCGGAGATGCGAGAACCGGTGGCACGGGCCAGCAAAACCAATTGAAGAACGGGCAGCGTGAGAATGAAAGCCGTCATCAACCAGTCACGCAAGAACTGGATAAACTCTTTCAGCACCAGGTTCCAGATGCGTCCGAGCGCAGCTTCAGAAATGAAAAATGGCAAATGACAAATGGCCAAAATCCACCTCAGGCGATCTTCTTCTCGAACAGCACCAGGCTGACGACTTGGCATGCGACTCCAACTCCCAGCAGGATGGATGCCGGCTTCCACAGAGCAGCCGGTCCCAGCCCCTTCAGGAATACGCTGCGGCAGATGGTGATGAAGTGGGTGGTCGGCAGGGCGTAAGCGGTGACCCGCGCGATGGGCTCATCAGCGACAGGGACAATGAGGCCCGCAATGAAGAAACTGGGCACGAAGAAGACTATCAAGATAAGGAACATCGCGGTCTGCTGATTGCGGACAAAGTTGGCTACCACCAGGCTGATGCCCATGCCAGCGACCATGTAATCGGCTGCGAGCAGGAGAAAGGCGGGGAAACTGCCCCGGAAGGGAACGTGAAACCACAGCGTGGCGACGGCCCAGGCCAGGACGGCACTCACCAGGCCGCTGATCTCGTAGGCCAGCAACTTGCCGAGCAGGTACTCAATCCCGCGCACCGGCGTGGCGATGAGGCTCTCGAAAGAGCCCGCTTCCTTCTCACGGGTCAGCGCCAGCGCCAACGCCAGCGCGGGCATACAAAGGACGACGGCCAGCATACCGGGCACCATACTGACCAGCGATTTGAGCGTCTCGTTGTACCAGGCGCGGCTGCTGACGTCGAAACTCCCAACCACACCACCTGATCGCCAGGGGTGCAGGCTGGCAGCAAAGGCGTCCACGCGGCTCTCCAGGAGGCCGATGGTCTGGCTGGCGATGATCGCGTCTGCACCGTCAACGACACACTGCACCTCGGCATGGCCGCCCCCCAGCGCTGCATCGGCAAAGCCATGCGGGATCACCAGCACCAGGTCAGCAATATCACGGGTGAACAGACGCTCAATCTCCTCATTTCTCTGCACGTAGGCGACGACGCCCAAATCCCCGTCAGCGATGAGGCTGGCGATGAACTCGCGGGAGAGCGGAGTGCGGTCCAGATCACGGACAGCGATGTCTACCCGACCCACATCAAGGGCGAAGACATAAGAGAAAGTAGCCAATAAGAAGGCCGGCGCGATCGTAACGAGGAAGAACGTGCGTACGTCACGGGTAATGTGACAGAATTCCTTGCGGGCAATGGCGAGCAGCCGGCGGATGGACATGACTCAGCAGTGAGCGGTTAGCAGTCAGCCGTCAGCAGCATCGGCTATCTGCTAACGGCTAACGGCTGACGACTAACGGTTATCGCAAGCGACGTTGCCACTCCTCCTTCAACTCCAGCGAAGCCAGATTCTCTCCGGCTTCGAGGAAATCCTTCAATAGCCGATTGAACTTGTTCCGCTCCTCCAGCATCGGGAAATGATGTGCGCTGTCCAGGAAGATGGCACGCACATTATCGTTGCAATCTCGTAGCCATTCTTTCTGCGGTGGCTTGATAAGCGGATCGCTTCCACCGTGCACCAGGAGCACGGGGATATTGAGAGGAGGCAACACGCGACGCAGGTCGATCTCCATCGTCGAGTGCATACTATCGGTAACGGCGGACATGTCAGTCTTGTGCACCTCCATTTCCACCTCGGGAAACTTGGCTCGCCGCGCCGCCAGCCGCGCCAGTGCATCTCCACTGCCAGAAAGACTAGTCAGGGGTCGGTTGATGGCCGCACCGATCAGAGGCACACTCACCCCCACTACCTGCTCCACTCGATCCGAGGCCTGGGAAGCAAACAGCAGCGCGACCACGCCCCCCAACGCATGCCCCACCAGTGTGAGGTGCATGACACCCAACTTGTCCAGGAACTGCCCGAGTAGCCTGACGTACGCGTTGATGCTGTAGGGCTCGCCCAGTTCGTCCGAATCGCCAAAGCCCCACAGGTCGAGTGCATAGGCGCGGTGCTTGACCGACAACTCCTCCATCGTCGGGACCCAGTAGCGCCATGAGCCTAGCCAGCCGTGGACGAAGACCAACGGCCGGCCACGCCCGATTACCTCATAATGTACGAGACCCTCACCGACAACAACGGCGCTCATTGCCGAACCACCGCCCAATGTAACACAGGTAAGAATTCAGCCACCCTTGCAAAAGTTACGCCCAGCATCGGCAATGGGACGGTCCCCTGTGGGAGAAATCGTTTCCGACCCAAACGCTGCCGCGCGTTTTCCTTGAACCCTTCGCAAGAGTTCCCCCCACCCGAACCACATACCGGTGCAGACCTCCGCTCGCTACTCTGAAGCCCCCACACGCTGCAGAACATCCTTGACCTGATTGGTCAGATCATCCGGTGCAAATGGTTTCACGATGTACTCTACCGCTCCCAAATCCAGGCCTTCCTTGATCTCGCCATTCTGCCCTTTGGCCGAAAGGAAGACGATCGGAATCGTGCTGGTGACCGGATTCTCCTTCAATTGGCGACAGGTCTCGTACCCGGTCATCTTCGGCATGCGAACGTCGAGGATGATCAGATCGGGCCGCACCTGCGGCGCTTTCTCGAGGGCCTCGATGCCATTAGCAGCCAGCACCACCTCGAAGCCAGCAAAGCGCAGCGTGAAACCGATCAGTTCACGGATGTCCCGTTCGTCTTCAACAACGAGTATCTTCGACATAGTTCCCCCTACCCCGCCCAACAACCAACAACCACTAAGGGGCATTGTCCCCCTCAGGCTGGTCACCCTCCCACAGAACCATCTCGATCTCCTCTATCAGTTCCTCGACAGAGAACGGCTTGTTCATAAGGCGAGCGGCCCCCAGGGCGAGCACCTTCTGTCGCTTCGCATCATCAATAACCGTACTCCCCGTCATCACGATAACCGGGATGTCCCGAGTGACCGGGTTGTCCTTCAGTCGCTTCAGGACAGCATATCCATCCAAATCTCGTATTTTGAGATCAAGCAATATCAGAGCAGGTCGTACCTCGCGTGCCACGCGCAGGGCGCGCCGGCCTCGGCCGGTCGTCCGTACACCGAAGCCATTGGCACGCAGTATCTCCCGCATCAGCGAGAGATTATCCCTATCATCGTCCACCACCAACACAGTGCCACGCCGCGCCAGCACTTGACGTACCGCGCACAACAACCGTTGCTCGTCAATCGGCTTGGTCACGTAATCCACCGCACCCAGCCGCAGGCACTCACCCCGATCCGGCAACACGGAGACGACGACTACCGGAATTTTTTGCGTAACGGGGTTTGACTTTAACTCCTCGAGCACGGCGAAGCCATCAACATCCGGGAGCAAGATATCCAGCGTGATCAAGTCCGGGCGCTCACGTCGCGCTAACTCCACTGCTTCATCGCCCCGCTGCGCGATCAGTACCTCCCGCCCATTCCCAGCCAGATGCAGTTGAATCAGCCGGGCCACGTCGAGATCATCTTCGATGACCAGCACCTTCACTGCGGCTCGTTCGGGCTCCTCTCCAACCCGAGCCACTTGCCCGGCTCCCACGGCGGGGAGAGTAAACGTGAACGTGCTTCCCTCCCCTAACTCGCTTTCCACCCACACCCGTCCTCCCTGCATCTCCACCAGCGACCGGACAATGGAAAGCCCTAACCCCGTGCCCGGCGTATCCTGCACCACCGAGTCATCGGCCCGGAAGAAGCGAGCAAAGACCTTCTCCTGATCCTCCTGCGCGATGCCGATGCCCGTGTCGCGCACTGAAATGTGCACCTCGTCGCCGTGTGCACAGGCTAACACCACAATCTCACCGCCGGTTGGCGTATAGTGGCAGGCATTCGCCACCAAATTGGTCAAAATCTGGACTACGCGGTCAGGATCAGCGATGACCCAGGAGAGCGCGGGCGGCACATCTGATCGCAAGGTCAATCCCTTGTCTATCGCTCGACCCTCCATCGCTACGACGACCTGGTTTACCGCTTCCCCTACGCGCATCACCTTGGGCGATAGAGCCATCCGCCCGCTGTCAATACGTGAGAGGTTCAGCAGGTCGCCGACCAGCATAGTGAGACGGTCGGCGTTATTCTTGATGATGGACAGGAAATGCCGCTGATTAGCCGTCAATGTACCGGTCGCCCCCATCAGAAGCAGGTCAACGTACCCCTTGATGGAAGTCATTGGCGTGCGCAATTCGTGTGAAACTGTGGAGACGAACTCCGTCTTGGCACGCCCAGCGTCCACCTCGGCGGTGACGTCACGGAAGACCGAGACGGTGCCCAGAAACTCGTCACTCATCAGCACCGGTGCCAGGTGCACACTGACGACGCGGTCTCCAATCTCCAACCGGGCAGCCAGATATTCCTCCGTGGCGTACGTCCCGGATTGCTCCGCCCACCCGGCCACCGTCTCCATCCAATCTCGCGCCTGCCTGCCATATAGGCCGAGCATCTCGCTGGTCGTCCGACCCAGCGCTTGCTTCCGCGGCAACTCCAGAATACGCTCCGCAGCCACGTTGAACAAGATGATCTTACCATACGCGTCAGCCACTATCACCCCATCCGCGACGCCTTCCAGGATGGCCTGACTCTTGGCCGCCTCGACTTGCTGGGCCTTGAGCATGCTTCCCAGCCGCTCTGCCTGGTCACGAATAAGGCTGTATAGTTCGGCATTCTTGATGGCGTTGGCAACCTGAATGACGGCGGTCTCCACCAGGAGCAAGTGACCCTCGTTAAAGCGATCAGGCTGAGCATGGAACAGAAGCAACACGCCCAGCACCTCATCACCAACCAGGAGCGGGACAGCCAACGCTGAGCGGTACGCCCGCTTCCTCTCCTGCGGCTCCACCCAGCGGGGGTCCTGTCGAATATCGGGCACGATGGCCGCCTCGCAATGCTCGACCACCCAGCCCGCCAGTCCCTCACCCCGAGAGAAGCGAGTGGGTATGCCACCCAGTGGCAGCTTGACTTCTGCTCCCAAAGCCGCACGGTAGATCAACCTCCCGGACTCCTGTTCCAGCATCAATATGGCCGCCCGTTCAGCCCCCACAGCCTCCACGACCAACTCCAGGGCGCGATTCAGCACGCGGTCCAGATCGAGACTGGCAGCAAGTTGGGAGGTGACGCGGTAGAGCGTTGCGACCCGGTCACGCTCCTCGGCCAATGCCTGGGTACGCTCCTCGACGCGCTGCTCCAGTTCCTGCGAAAAGCGACGCACCTCATCAAACAGGCGAGCGTTTTCTACCGCCACGGCTACCTGGTCGGCCAACGCCGAGAGCGCCGCCACCTCGGCCGGCGAGAACCTGTGAGGCTCCCGGCGGTCCCCGCATAGAACGCCCATAACCTGGCTGCCGACCGTGAGGGGAGCCAGAACTGCGGACCCCACCTCCAGCCCTCTAGGGCCAGGTACGAAGCGTGAATCCTGCTTCACGTCGTCAACCGTCAGTGGCATACCGCTCTCGGCCACCACACCTACCAGTCCCTCGCCTGGGGCGAAGGTGAACGATGAGATATGCTCAAGTGCGAATCCATACGTCGCTCGGGGCACATATCGCCCGCTCTCGGCATCCAGGAGGAAGATACTGCTGTGATCGCACGCGAGCAACCGAGGAATCGTCTCAACGACGGTGTTCAACACATCGCTCAACTCCAATTTGGCCGCGGCCGAACGGCTGACCTCGTTGAACAACGCCAACGTTTCGGCGCGGCGCCGCAATGCCTCCACCAGGCGGGCATTTTCGATAGCGATCGCCGCCTGGGCCGCGAAAATCTCCAGCGCCTCGACGGTGGCCTGGCCAGGAACACGACCATCGCGAGGCTGGTCCACCGAGAGAAGCCCCTGTACGTCGCCACCAGACCCGATGAGCGGGACGAGCAGCATATCGTGGGGACGCCAGCGACCAGGCTCACGTGTCACGCCCTCGGATTCCTCCTCATATACATCCAGGCGGTCGCGCCAACAGGCATCTCGTTCAGCCGGAATGTAATAACTCTGGCTGACGCGGAACTCCTCGCTCATCACATCCGCCACGACAGACCAGGGCTGCTGTACCTCTTTCATGCGCTCGAATTCGGCAATAGGCATACCGGCAGCGGCCACGCGGCGCCAATAGGGTGGATCCCCCTCCAACACGCTGATCAGTACCAGATTGAACCCTACGCTTTCCTGGATCGCGTATGCAATCTCCTCCAGTATCTCCTCCAAAGGCCGATCTGAGCGCAGCGCCCGGCTGACCCCCAGCACCAGCGCGAGTTGGTCCGCCCGGCGGCGCAGCAACTCCCCCCGCTCCAACTGTTCCTGATAGCGCTGCGCGTTGCCGATGGCTGTGGCCGCCTGAGCAGACAATCCTTCTACGAACTCCAGCCTCTCTTGATCGAACGCCCCTTTCTCAGCATTCTCCATGAAGATCAGACCCGCCAGAGACTCCTCGTAGAAGATCGGCACGAGAAGCATAGAGCGGGTTTCTGAGCCGATGCTGATCTTGCCTCCTTCGGCGGCCACGTCAGGGATGAGTAGCGACTGATTGGTGCGCTGTATCTCGGCCAGGGCCTCCACCAGAGCAGGATGTGCCTCCGGCTCTCGCAGCACTGTGTGGATGCGAGCCTGCTCCGCTTCCGAATAGCCCGCACAAACCTCCAGCCGCAGTTCGCCACTCGCGGCATCCCGAAGCAGGATAGCCCCGTGCGTGGCCTTGCCCAGGCGACTCGCCTCCTCCAGCACCAGGTGCAGAATGTGCCTCAGATCGAGCGTGGCGCTGATCTCGCGACTCACGCGCTGGAGGCCGCTCAGCGCTTCCACCCGCCGCCGCAATTCCTCGTCCGTTTGCGCGTACAGACGGGCATTCTCAATCGCAATCGCCGCTTGATCGGCGAAGGCGGTTAGCAACTCGACATCCATCTCGGAGAACCTGTGCGGCTCGACAAACATGACCGACAGTATGCCGATGGCACGATCGGCCCGCTTGAGCGGCAGATCTGCAAAGGCGCGGAATCCCTCCCGGACAGACAGCGACGAGGAAGTCAGCAGGCTCTCGTCGGCTTGCACGTCCGAGATGATCAGCGGTTCCCCGGTCACGACGGCGTGCGCCCACCCTCCACGCTCCAGTGTGAGCACCTGCGATTGTGCCGCGTACTCCTCGCTGAGTCCCTGGGTCATCGCCAGCCGCAGCACATGTTGTGTCTCGTCCAACACAAAAATAGCCGAGCGCTGGCAGCCCACCACCTCTATCACTGCCGAAGTGATAGCCTGCAGCACGTGTTCCAGTTCGAGCGACTCACTAACGGTGGCCGAAACCGCTGTGAGCGAGGCCAACTCGGACGCTCGACGCCGCATGGCGTCATACAGACGGGCGTTCTCGATGGCGCTGGCGAAGTACCCAGCGACGGTCTTCAATATTCGCACCTCTTCGCGTCCGAATCCATCCTTGCGGTCGCCCAGGTAGAGTTCGCCAATACTGTGATCCTTCAACCGCAGGGCCACGCCAGCGAAGTTCCGGACGCCGAGCGCGCTGATGTGGGGACGATAGGCTGGGATGATGTTGGGGTCATGCTCAGGATCGTTGCAGAAGTAACTCCCGCCACGGGAGAAAATAGATCGCTCAAATCCCTCAATACTGGTGGGGAGCCTGAACATCTCCACCGCCTCGCGGTCCGCGCCAGCCGACGCCAGGTAGCGCGCTACCAACGCATCCTGCTCCTCATCATAGAGTAAAAGTACCCCCATCTCCGCTTCCAGCAGCCGGATCGTCTCGCCCATCACCCGGTCCAACAGTTCGTCCAGGTCCAGTGTGGAACTGGCAAGGGCAGCGATACGGGCCAGCCCCGCCTGCTGTTCCACGCGCCGCCGGGCCTCCGCGTAGAGATGGGCATTCTCAATGGCGACCGCTGCCTGGCCAGCAACGGCCTGAAGCACCTCCAAATCACGCTCTGAGTAGACGTCCCTTTGATAACTGGCCAACTCAAGCGTGCCAACGAAGCGGCCTCGGACCTGCAAGGGGATACCGATGTACGATCGGAAGGGATAGACAGGCGTATCCAACCTGGGACGCAAGTCGTGCCGGGCTTGAACGCGGGGGATGAACAGGGAACGTCGGTGACGGATTATCCAGCCCGTGTATCCCTCATCGAGACGATAGATACCTCCTACCTCTTGGGCATAGGCCTCATCCCCCCCCCAGCCCTGGGTAACACAGCACTCTCGTTCTTCATCCCAGAGCGTGATTTCGGCAACGTCGTAGGGGATGAATTGACGAGTGCTCGACAGGATGGCGTCCAAGGTTGCCTTCAGGTCAAGACCGCCACTGGTAGCGGGGCCGATGTGAGCTACCGCCGCCGCTTCGTCCGACGGTCGCCGGGGGAGCACCGGGCTACGCTGTTCCCCCCACCAGGCGGCCAACAGGGCCACGGGGAAGAGCGACCCACCAGCAAGCAGCCCATCTACGACAGGAGATATGACAACAGTGACCCATTCAGGTGACGCCTTCACCATCCACACCGCCAGGCCGAGCGTCAAGGCCGCTGCACATAAAGCAACGACCACGTCTGGCCATTTATATCGGCGTACCCCCGCCCGCCTATGCAAACGTCGCAAACATCGCATACGTTCTAACCCCCAACCAGCCCGGCTGGTCCAACCTCTTCGCGACAGGACAGTTGCCGGCCCGCCCGGACTGCCTACCCTTCGCGCCGCGCATTGGCGGCCGCTTCAGTGATCTCCCGAATGTCGTAGAAGGGGCCATCATCGACGGTCACCACACCGATGGAGAGTGACATCAGATCGACCTTCGCTTCGTTGCCCGCCTCATCGTGCACGACCAGGTACCCCTGCTGCCGTGCCTGCCAATCGTAGTGCGTCCCTATCTCTGTGTCGAAGCGCTGCTGGAGGTCTTCTACGACGGGCACGATCAGCTCTTTGCCAGTAATGACCAGGAAATCATCGCCACCGATGTGACCGATGAAGTCGTTGGTCGTTCCCACACTGTCCACCACATTCCCCAGAACCATGGCGGTGAACCGTAACACCTCCTCACCGGCCACGAAGCCGTACACTTCGTTGAACGCGCCAAAGTCCTGGATGCCCACGTAAATGATGGCCCAGTCATCCCGCCGCATCAACCGCCGCAACTGATCCTCAATCAGCCGGCCGCTGGGCAGACCGGTGGTAGGGTTGGTCAGGCTTGTGTATTGTGCCCGGGCCATAGCGCTCTTGACCCGCAGTTTGAGCTCCTCCAAATCGAAGGGCTTGGTGATGTAGTCATCAGCGCCCAACTCAAGGCCATGGATCTTGTCAGAACGCTCATCTTTCTGGGTCAGAAAAATGATCGGAATGTGGCTGGTACGAAGACTGCCCCGCAAATTGCGGCACACGTCATAGCCATCCATATCCGGCAACATTATGTCAAGGACGATGATGTGAGGTAGTTTCTGCCGGCACATCTCCAGTGCATCCTCACCGCGTTGGGCTACCGCCACATCGTAGCCTTGCGATTGAAAGTAGATGCGCAGCATATTGGAGATGTCAGAGTCATCCTCTACTATCATTATTCTACCCTGAGACATATTCCCTCCTTGATCAAACGATAACCGCTAGCCAGTAGCCGACACCCTAAAGCCGTGCTTGCTCGCCAGTTGAGCAATCTCACGCACCTGTTCGATCCGAATCTGCCGGCCTAACGAGTAACTTTCGTATCGCCCATCCAGCGCCAGCACCATAGTCTCCGCCATGCAGGCGTAGGCCTTGCCGGGTGGGAGGCCGAAATCGAAGCCGAAGTCCACCTCGCCAGGCACGTCTACTATCCCCCCCTCGATGACCAGCACATCATCTCGCTCTCGAGCCACCCGCGGCGACACGTCCGGTGGAAGGGCCACGTCGCACACGACCGAGTCGCGTTTGAGGTGCTGTGGTTGAATGACTGGCCTGGCGGCATTGGTGGCACTCAGCACCATGTCGGCCTCGCGGATGTCCTCAACGTGCGTCGAGGCACGCACCAGACGCGCCCCGGCCTCCCTGACCCGCGCCTCTGTCTTTGCCAGGCGAGATTCTCGCCGGCCAACCAACACCAACTCAGCCACCATCGGAGCGAGCAACTCGGCACACGCCGAGCCGATGCTCCCCGTCGCTCCGACCACGGCCGCGATAGCCGATTCCGGCCGGATGCCTTTGCTCCGTGCTCCTTCCTCCAGCGCCTCAACTGCGACGGCCACGGTGAGGCTGCGACCCGTGGTGATGGGTATGCTTAGACGCCGGGCAATAGCCACTCCGCCATCGCCAACCACGGATGTAAAAGCCAGCAACCCCAGAATACGAGCCCCCAGCCTCTGTGCCAAGCCGCCTGTCTCAACGATCTTCTTGTAAACTGCTCGAGGCGGCAACTGCAGCATCTGGCGGGCAGTGAACGGGCAGGCCACCAACCACCCCTCGATCTCCGTCCCCGTAGCCTCCGAACGCACCCCGACGACGTGCGAAAGGTAGACTGGTGGCCAGAAGCGGGAGAAGAAATGGATCAGCGGCGTGGGCAACACCTTCGCCAGCAGCGGGTACTTGCGTGCCACGTCCCGCTTGGGATTCAGTGGATGGATGACGAAAGCGAAGTTGTCCATCTCTGTGCCCGGGTTCAACGCTCATACATTCTAAGGTGCAGGTCCGCCCCGCCCTTGAGTTTCAAATGGTCGCTGTCTTCGTAATAGACCGTTCGACTAATCACGCGCCTCTCCGGCGAAGCGAACAAGACCACATCCGACTCGATAGCTCGTGCCGGATGCACCACCATGCCAGAGCCTATGTAGCAATTGTGGCCCACACAGCCGCCCACCACCGGCATACCCGTCTCCCTCGGTTCCCCCTCATATATCGCACGAATCGGTTTGCTGGGCACCAGGTTAAAATCGGTGAAGGTATTCCCTGCACCGACAAAGGTATTGCGTCCAATACTGCAAAACTGCAAACACGTATTCTGCGCCACCATCGAGTCTTCCATCATCACAGTCGTGAAGAGCGCTGCTCGAAAGGGAAGGAAACAACGATCCGACACCACGCTGAGGTGGACCTGACTGCCCGTCCCAATACTCACGTTATCTCCGATGATGGCGACATCTATGACAGCCCCTGGGCCAATGCTGACATTATTGCCAATATACGTCGGCCCTCTGATGATGACAGAGGGATCAATGCTGCAGTTGCGGCCTATATGCACCACCTCCGATGAAGAAAGCACTTGCTTCCGCTCCAATATTGAGCGCCATAGTATTCTAAGTTGCTTCCCTACACTGTGCTCGATCTCGCGATCCAGCCGCGCCCCGTTGGCGTACACGCCAAAGACGACGTTGGCGATAATGGTATGCACCCAATGCTCAATCGAGCAAAACGCCCTGGTGGGCACCTGGTATACCAGGTCGCCCATCTCATTGGACATGTGAGTCGGGACGTGGTAGTAGCCCATCTCGTGTGCTTCGGTGTCCATCACCAAGGGACGCACGGTGGGCTCGACACCATACGGGAAATACCATATATCGGCGACGTACACGTCACCCTCGCGACGGATACCCCGCTGCAGATGAATGGCATGGGCCGTGATAGCAGGATCATCCAATGCGAAAGCGACACGGCAGGCCTTGCCCGACTCCTGAGCCCGCCGAACGAACTCGTCCAGGAAGAACTGGTCAAAGAACAGGTTGTCCCGATAGACCAGCGTCTCCACCCGCCGGGAATCAACCTCGGCCAGCGAATCCACCTCACGCTCCTCTGTAGCGTAGCGCGCAAGCACATCCCGCTGGTAGAGCCACAGCGGCTTGTTGAGCACGCGCAGCTCACGCGCTGGCTCGTTGAATGGAAATATCTTGCGTCGGTTCCGCAGAATAATCTTGCGCATCTATCTACTCAGTCCAGTGGGCGCTTGTCGATCAGAATAGTACAGGTGCGGTCACCAGCGGCAATGCACAATACTTCTTCAACGCAGAAGTTCTTGCCGCCGCTAACCCAATACAGTCCCTCCTCCAAGATGCCGACAGCCAGATGACAGCAGGGCGAGTCGCACTTGCGTCCCCAACACGTACCGCAGCGCTCCATAATCCAGTGAAAATACTGCTCGTCCTCCCCCAATCGCACCAGGTGGTCGGTGAACTTGTTAAATGTCTGAGCCATGACTTCAAAACCCACCTTAAGTTTCATCCCCAGGGGCAAGACGCGAAAGGTCAGATCCGCGATGCCCAGCATCGGACCGAAATCCTTGATCGCAAACTTGAAACAGGCGCGACCAGCCCGCCGCGCCAACCCACGTCCACCGCGTGGGCCATACATCTCATCCAGCGCCTGCATCAATTGCCCTACCTCATCGAAGGAAAATTCCCTGGCAAAGTTGTTGGGCGGATAACTTCCAATGCGATGCTGAAGCCGGGCCAAATTCAGGACTGCGTTCACCCCATTATGGCCCATCACCTCTTCCATCGCCAGGAGTATGATCCGTCCCATTTTGTTGGGAAAGAAATATTGCGGCGATTCCTGAACCGCAGATACAGGTCCACCCGTCATACGAATGCTTGTCCCCGCTCGGCTGATGAATTCACATTCAGTCAGACTTACTAGTCGGCTGACTCACGCCGAAGCCCTGATCATGTTGTCGCGGACCAGACGGGTTGTCCAGAAACTCACACAGCGCCCGATAGAACCGTTCGGGCTCGTCTAACATCGGGAAGTGGCCCGAACGCTCGAAGTAGCGTACCTCAGCCATCGGTATACCCTGCACCAATACCTCACCCTGCTTGGGATCCACAATACGATCCACCTGGCCAAAGATACCCAGCACCGGCACTCGAATCTCCCCCAGCCGTGGGCGCAGGTCCGTTTTGCGTAACGAAGCGATGCTATGGTGAAAAGATTCCAACGTCGTGCGCGAAAGATCGCGCTCAAACATCTCGTACCAGGTCTTCCAGTCCCGTGCCAGGAATGGAGAGAGGAGTCGGGCACCCAGTGGGAGAGCACCGGGTACCTGGTAGAACAGACGGGCCAGGGAACGCCGTGCTGACAACCGCAGAAAAAGGGACAGTCCATCGCCCACAATGGGAGAACCCACCACCGCCACTTTCTGAACTCGCTCAGGGTGATCCAGCGCCAGACTGAGCGAGACAGTGCCACCCATAGAATGGCCTATGACGAGTGCCTGCTCAATGCCCAGGCACTCCATAAACTGGTCCACCATCTCGGTATAGTCCTGGACCGCGAAGCTTCCTGCTTGCTTCCCTGACTCGCCAAAGCCCCAGAAGTCAAGTGCATAGGCCTTATGGCTACAGCCTAGCGCCTCCATCGTCCCTATCCAAGGGATCCACGATTCCAGCCAGCCATGCAGCAAGATCACAGGCCGGCCGCGGCCATAAGCCTCATAGTGGACCAATCCCCGGTCTGTAACAATGGAACTCATACGAGTACCGCCCTCGGTGGCCGAACTGTCCCCTCGCTTACCAGGAGTTACCAGACCCCCCGGAACGGAGATATGCAGAGCACCGCTGCGTTACTTAAATATACCATGAAACTGCACAAGGAGAATTGAGAAATCATTGCAGTTCCGTTAAAGTGAGGTTACAGTTCCCGATGATACACGACGGTCGAACCTGCCGTCCCGCATGGTTCGACCGCCGGGAAGATATGATCCAGAAATACGCAGACGAGGTCTGCATCACCTTGACATAATACAAGCCCCGGCCATGGGACGGCGTGCCCACCTCTCCCCGCCTGCGTTCTTAATCTTCCTCATCCATTAATTCCAGGACCGAGAATAGGAGTTCCAGCAAGACTTGCTGGACGCTCTCTCGATCAGTCGCCACACAAGGCACCACTTTGATCTCCGGAGGAATACGAAGTGCGATGCGCAAATCTTCAGGCGTCCATGCGTCCTCTAAGTCCTGCTTGTTGGTAGCAACGATGTAGGGCACAGAAGCATAGGAACGAAAAGTATCGAGGATGCTGCGCGCCTCACGAAACGTCTCCGGCCGTACACTGTCGAGCAGGACAACGAAGCCAAGCATGCCTTCAGCGAGAATTTCCCACATGAAGTCGAAGCGGCGTTGACCGGGGGTGCCGAACAGGTAGAGCACCAGATCCTCAGCCACAGTGATGCGCCCGAAGTCCATCGCTACCGTGGTATGGTCCTTGATGCGCTCCTCTGCACGAGAGATCCGCTTCTCTGTCGCAACGACGTCAATCTCGCTGATGCACTGGATGAATTGCGTCTTGCCTGCTGAAAAGGGACCGGTTACTACTATCTTGACAACTTGCATCCCTAAGATCTCTGAAAGAAGCTAATCAATCGCTCGACCACACCTCGCTTGACGGCTGGACGGCGCATAGCCATGGGAGCCTGACCAGGCACCCCAGGCGGCGCGGACACAGCCACTCCTTCTGGCCGGACCAACTCTATCAGTCCCGCCTGCAACAAGCCGTATACTATCTTGCGGATCTGGAAATCACTCATATTGTTATACTGCGCAATCTGGCGGGCAGTATTGCGCGGGTTGATGAAGGAAACCACACGCCATTCCTCAACGCTAAGACTGATGTCACGCAGGCGCGCATCAGGACGCTCGGCGAACCTGAGTGCTACGTCAAGACTGGGCAGTTCTTCCTGCAGCCGCTCCCACTCCTTGAGGCGGCGACTGCCCTCCATAATCACACTCTCCAGTCTAATCGGAATGGTAATGCGATCTTCAAATGGTAGCACGTTCGATTCGAAGCGGAAGGTCCCATCTGGCCAGGTAAAAAGAGGATAGACGTTGTTCAGAATGCAAGTGCGCACACTCCGCACAATATCATCCTTGCTCACGTAGCCCGCATTCATCAACAATAGACCCAGTTCCTTGTCGCTCTTAACGTCAGCCCGGGTCTGGATCGCACGTGCCTGCTCTTCCGTGATCCTGCCAGTCTGTTGAAGCATCGCAGCCAGATGATCATCCTGCCCATCCATCATCGCATAGATGAGCTTGCCCTCCTTGAAACACAGTCGGGCCTGTGCTTCACGCGTGCCGATCGTCAGCGTGCCCGTCTTACGCGCCAGATTGATCAGGTTGAGCAACTGTGTTGTGCTGAAATCCCGCAGATTCCCCTTCAGCGCCATACTTACCTCCACTGCGACCAGGAAAGTCGCAGACTTGAACCTCCGTGCCCTCTGTATACCCCATACTAGAAGAGAGACTGTCCGCTCAATCGTTCGGCTGAGCTCACGACGAAGCCTGCGTCAGGTTTCCCAGGTACTGAGATTATACCTTCTATTAGCATGCAAGTCAACCGCCGGACCAAGCCGCAGGAGCGTCACTCGTTTATTTGCCCATCTCTCGGGCAGATGGTATACTATTAACAATGACCGAACTCATCCTCATCCGTCACGGACAAACTCACGCCAATGTCGCTGGTCGCTGGGAGGGGTGGAGCGATGGCACGTTTACCCCTCTCGGCCGGGCACAGGCTGACGCAGTCGCCCGCCGCTTAGCCAGTGAATGTGACAAGGTCACAGCCCTCTACACCAGCCCCCTACATCGTGCCCTCCAGACAGCACACATTATAGGCGCGGCGCTGGGGCTGCAGCCAATGAATGTGGATGACCTCAGGGAGATTAACTTCGGCGAACTGGACAGGATCACACTCGAGGAGATGGAAGCGCAGCATCCCGCACTCTTCGCTCGCTGGAAGAACAAGGCTGATATGGAATTCAAGTGGCCGGAGGGAGAACAGCGCACCGATTTTTTCCGCCGCGTAGCCCACGCCTGTGACCACATCCTTGCCCTCCACCCCAACGACAGCGTGGTGATCACCGCCCACGGCGGGACGCTGCGGGCATGTCTGGCTCACCTGTTACCCGACCAATTGGGCCAGTGGTGGGGATACGTCCTCGACAATTGCGGACTGACCCGCGTCAGTGTAGAGGGAGCCGGTGCCCGGCTGCTCGTACTCAACGAGGGAGCACACCTACCAGTCCGATAAGGAACGAGATGGCCAAACGACGACGTCGCGGAAACCGCTTTCGCTTGTTAATCTACGAACGCATGTGGCAGCGCTGGTCCTGGCCTTGTATCCTGACCGTGCCGGCTTCGGTTGCCCTATGGTGGTTTGCGTCTCGCATCCCGATCACCTATGCGCCATTTCGCGCTCTTGCCCTCGTCCCGGCCCTTGTTTCCATCATCATCCTGGTTTACGCCTACTTGGCCCGACGACTGGCCTGGGTGCAATGTAGGCCAAACCACCTGCGCATTCAGACCCCTCTTTACCCACTTGTCGTCTCCTACGGCCGCATCAACGGGGTGCGTCCCAACACCTTTAACCAGGTTTTCAGCCCCTCCAAAGAGAAAGCGGCTCGCCAGCGTTGGCTGCGCCCCTATTGGGGCAGAACTGCCCTGGTGGTGGGACTCTCAAAGTACCCGTTTAGCAAAACGTGGCTGCGTCTCTGGTTCAGTCCCTACCTCCTGGCCCCTGATGTCACCGGCTTCGTCTTCCTGGTTGAGGACTGGATGACACTCTCCCGCCAACTGGATGAATTCCGCACTGTCTGGGGGATGCGCCGCGCAGAGAAACGACAGGAGAGGCTGGCGCGACGGATGTGATGAGTGAGAAGAAGTAGGTCGGCACGTTCAAGGCGCTTCGGCCAACACTCGTCTTACCCTTGCTATATCACTTCTACCACCGAGCCCTCCGGCGTCTTGGTCACCTGGATGCGCGCAGGGAAAGCGTCCTTCAACTCGTCAATGTGCGTGACCACCAGCACGCGCGCGAAGTCATCCTGAATAGCATTGATCGTTTCGACCAGCCGCTCGCGGCCCCGCGCGTCCTGCGTGCCAAACCCCTCGTCAATCACCAAAGTCTGCAACTGCGCCCCCGCCCGCCGCGCCAGAAGTTTGGAGAGGGCGATACGGATAGCGAAGTTGACCCGAAATGCCTCGCCGCCAGAGTAGTTTTCATAGGGCCGCGTCCCCAGTTCGTCGGCGATCTTGATCTCCAGCGTCTCCCGCACCTCGCCCGCCAGCGTCTCCCGCTGCGTGTCGAAGCGCACGTGCATACATCCCCCGGTCATTCGCGCCAGTAGCCGGTTGGCCTCGGCCTCAATCTCTGGCACCGCCGCCTCAATGATCATCGCCGGCACGCCTCTGACGCCAAAGGCTGTCCTCAGTTCTTCGTAGATGGACTGTTCGGTGGCCAACTCGTCCCGCCGCTTGAGTTTGTCCGCCTGCTGCTGCTCAAGCACTTTGCATGCCTCCAGCCGCTGCTGTGCTGCGCCCAGCCGCTGGCGAGCGGCGGCCTCCTCCCCGCGCACCCGCTGCAATTCCGCCTCGACCGCCGGGGCGTCCTTCAGCCGCTCCCGCAGTTCCCCGGCTTTCTGCTCCAGCTCCGCCCGGCGCGCCTGCTCGGCCTCAACCTGCTTCTGCCACCGCTGTTCAGCCTTTTCCAGCCGCTTGAGCGCTGCCCGCTCCTCCTCCATCCCCGTCTGCGCGGCGCTCAGTTGTGCTTTCCGGTCAGCGAAGACCTGCCCTTCGGCCACCGCCCGGCGCGCCGTCTCGTGGGCCGCCGCGTCGTAGCCCAATTCCTCCGCCTGCGCCAACACCTGCGCCAGTTCGGCCCGCACCTCAGGGGCGTAGCCCTCCGCGGTCAGCCGCTGCTCCACCCTAGCCAGTTCCCCCCGGGCGTCGTCCAGCGCCTCGGCCGCCTGCCGCCCCTGATCGAGCCGCTCGGCCAGCACCGCCCCCCGCCTCTGCAACGCTGGCAGGGTGCTCAGTATTTGATCACCCTCGGCGATCTGTCCCTCCAGCGCCCGCGCTCGCTCAGTCAACTCCTTCGCCGTCGCCTGGTTCGCGCGGTAGGCATCCCCCCTGGCCCGCCCCTCGGTTTGGAACTGACCAAGTAACTGCAACCGGTGCTCGTCGGTGAGAGGCTGCTCACAGAGGGGACACTCGGCTCCCGCCCGCTCCAACAGTGTGATTTTCTCCCTGAGCGCGTCCATCTCCACGCGCAGCGCCTCGTTATGAGCCCGCAACTCCGCCTGCTCCTCGGCGATGCGCACCAGGTCTGCCCGTGCTGCCTCCCGGCCCTCCGATAACTGCGCCAGGAGTGCTAGTTGCGCCTGTACCTCGTCGTACTCGGCCACGAGCAGTTCGTCGGGCTGGCGGCTCTCCAGTTCGACGATGTGCTGCGCGACGATCTTGCGCTCCGTCTCAAGCCGGTGCCGTGCCTCGAATAGTTGGGCTTCCAGCGCCCGGCGGCGTTCATCCAGTTCCACCGACTGGCGCAGTTTGGCCCCCAGCGCCCGCTCCTGCTCGACCGCCCGCTGGTAGGCCGCGTACCCGGCCTTGATCTCGCCGGCCTGGGCCAGCAGGCTCTCATACTCGGCCAGCCGTTTCTCACGCGCAGCCCATTCCTCCGCCAGCGTCGCCAGTTCCCGTTCCGCCTGAGCGATCCGCTCGGCCAACTCAGTGATCTGTGCCTCGGCGTGCCGGAGTTCCGTCCGCGTCGTCTCGACCCGCTGGTAGGCCGCCTGTGCCTCCCGGAACGCTACACTCAGTTCCGCCACGGCCGCCTGGGCCGCCTGGAGTTGCGCTTCGTACTCGGGCCGACGGGCCAATTCGGCCTCGATCTCCCGCAGCCGCAGTTCGATCACCTCCGCCTCGGTCTTGATACCCCGCAGCCGCTCCTTGGCCCGCTCTTCGTAGACCGTCCAGCGGTCGAGCCCCAGGATGTCACCCAGCACGCGCTTCCGCTCGGCGGCGGTCTTGACGGTGAACTCGTCGGCCCGGCCCTGGCGGAGGAAGGCAGAGTTGACGAAGGTGTCGTAATCGAGCCGCAGGACACGCCCGATCTTCTCCTGCGTAGCCCGGATGCCGCTCTCAGCGATGGAGCGCCACCGCCCACCATCCCCCCTCGTAGGGGGGACAGAGGGGGGTTTCTGCACCTGGAGATCCAACAGGCTGCTGCCGCGCTTGCCCCCCTTGCGCCGGCGCAGCACGCGATAGGCCTGCTCCCCCAGCCCGAATGTGAACTCGACCGCCATCTCGTCCTCACCCAGGCGGATGAGTTCGTCGTCCCGTCTGGCCCGCGACTTGCCCCACAGCGCCCAGGTGATGGCATCGAGCAACGCCGACTTGCCCGCGCCGTTTTCACCTGCCAGGCACGCGACGTGGATGCCGGCGAAGTCCAAATTCGCCTGGCGGTAGCACATGAAGTTAGAGAGAGAGAGTTTTTCGGGAATCACGTTTCAGGTTCCAGGTTAACGATTCGCGTGTTTGCGAAGTACCGAAGGCATTTGGGTGAGCGAGCTGATCAGTTCTACCTCTCCCCCTTTGGATCGCCTCACCAGCGGCTCGTTGCGAAACCAGCCGGTGCGTTGCAGGAACAGCCGCTTCACGTTGCCAGTGAGCGTATCTTGATCGTCCCACCGCTCCAGGTAAGCAGGTACGCCGCCCAGGATTTGGTTTTATTTCGTTCATGCTTCCTACCTCCAATTGGTATTCCCTTTATTGGCTGTATGACCAATAGACTTTCATATTGGGGATTCCCAATCTTCCCTTAAGAGCGATTCCAGATGCTCCCTGCTTCCTGCCTTTTGCCTCCTGCTTCCCTCAAACGCCGATATTCTGCGACGAGCGTGGAGTCGTCCAGCGCCTGCTCAAATCGGCGCAACCAGTCCAGCACATAGGCATCGTCCAGTGCATCTCCCTGCCGGCGGACGACGCCTGCAGCATCCTCGTAGTCCCGTAGTCGCGTAGAAATCATCTTATAGATGATCAGGTCTTCGGCGCTGCAAACGTGAGCGACCAGTCCAGGTTGCAACTCCACAGGCTGCGCCCGTCGAATGGCGGCTGCGTCGAAGCCTGTATCGGCCAGCAAAAGATCCAGGCGCGTGCCCAACCTGTCCTGCACAAACAAGATGCCGGTATGGGTCAGTGCTCGCAGCGGAGCGGCCTGTAGGGAGATGTAATCAGGCGCGATGACTTCTAGCAAACGCGGTGCATCGTCGCGTCCCAGGAGTACTTTCACGTCCACGTCGCGCGTCACACGCGGCTCGCCCCACACGCCCACCGCCACCCCGCCGATGACAGCCGAAGGAATGCCCGCCCGTCGCAGCCGATCCTGCAGAGCCACCAGGGACTCAAATAGGTTTTCCACCCTGCTCCTCCGTCTACCTGGCCAACATAGCCAGCCGGCGCTGCAACTCTTCCAGGTAGGCCAGACGCTCAGCGCGAAAAAGCGGTTCGGTCTGTTGTAATTGGGGCTCGAAGGCTCGCTGAAGCGCCAGCAGATGGCGCAGGCTCTCCTGCACCGTCATCTGACGCAGCAGGCGGGTCTCTTCCGCCTCCACCTCATCCCATCCATCGCGCACCCGGCTCAGATCCTTCATCCCTGCTCCCTTGCTCCTCTGCTCCTCTGCCCTCTTGCTCCCCTGCCTCTTGCATCTTACACCTTGCCACCTGCTCCAGTATCTCCTCCGCACTCCGGTACGCTCCCTCGCCGGTCGCGCCGAGCATCTGTGCCAGTTCCTCCACGCGCGCCCCACCCTGCAACCGCCTGATCCGTGTCACCGTGCGCTCGCCCGCTTCGGTCTTCTCAATGTGCTTCTCCACGTGAAAGTGCACATCTCCGAAACCGGCCAACTGCGGCAGGTGGGTCACACACAGCACCTGGTGACGGAGGGCACCCGGCCCCGCCGCCAGGCTCCACAGTTTCTCGCCCACCGTCGCGCCCACGCGCCCGCCGATGCCCTGGTCAATCTCGTCGAAAATCAGCGTCGGCGTCTCATCGGCGCGAGAGAGGACCGTCTTGAGCGCCAGCATCAGCCGGGAGGTCTCACCGCCGGACGCAATCTTCACCAGTGGCTTCAACGGTTCGCCGGGGTTAGGAGAGACCAGGAACTCAACCTGGTCAATTCCCGTGCTGTCGAAAGCAAAGCCCCCCTCCGCTAAATCGCTCATTCGCTGATTCGCCGATTCGAGACTTGAGATTTGAGATTCCGTAACTGGAACACCCTCTGTATCCTCCCGCCACCGGAAATCAACCCCAAACCGCGCTCCCTCCATCCGCAGGTCGCTCAGTTCCTCCTCAATCCCAGCCGCAAGTCGCTCCGCCGCCTCGCGCCGCCGTTGGGAAAGTTCCACCGCGACGGTACCCAACTGCGCCAGCAGCCGCTCCTCCGCCGCCTGCAACTCGGCGACGCGCTCCTCGCTGTGGGTGATCGTGTCCAGTTCCCGCGCTGCCTCCTTGGCGTAGGCCAGCACGTCGGGGATCGTCGGGCCATACTTGCGCTCCAGCCGGCGGACCAACGCCAGCCGCTCCTCCACCTCCTGCAGCCGCTGCGGGTTGTACTCGACCTGCTCCCGATAGTTGCGCAGGCTTCCGATCAGTTCCTCCACCTGATAGTTGACGCTCTCGGCAGTGCGCAGTCGAGATTCCATCGCCGGGTCAACGCGGGCCAGCCCCTCCAGGGCACGCAGCGCCGCGCCCAGCAGGTCTAGCGCCGCTGTGGCCTCCCCGTCGCCCTCCCCAAGCGCCCGGAGCGCCTCGCCGGCCAGCGCGGCCAGTTGCTCGGCGTGAGTCAGACGTAGCCGCTCTCCAAGCAACTCCCCTTCCTCGCCAGGCTGGAGGACCGCCGCTTCTATCTCGCCGATCTGGAAGCGCAACAGATCGGCTCGCTGCGCCAGTTCCCGCTCGCTACGCACGAGGTCCGCCAGTTCCCGCCGCACCGCCCGCACTCGCCCCGCGAACTTCGCGACTTGCACCCGCAGTGGCCCCAGTTCCGCGTACCGATCCAATAAATTGACGTGCTCGCGCACCCGCAGCAGCGAGAGGTGCTCGCTCTGGCCGTGGATGTCCACCAGCCCCTCGGCCACTTGGCGCAGGATCGCCAGCGTGACGGCCCGCCCATTGACGCGGCAGACGTTGCGCCCGTTGAGCCGCACCTCGCGCCCCAGGAGCAGCAGGTGGGGGTCGTCTCCCTCCAGCCCTTCCTGCCCCAGGATGGGGTCAATCACGGCCCGCTGCGCAGGCTTCAGTCGGAAGGTGGCCTCGACGACGGCGCGGTCGGCCCTGGCGCGCACGCAGGTCACGTCGGCCCGCCCGCCCAGCACCAGGTCCACCGCGTCAATGATGATGGATTTGCCCGCGCCAGTCTCGCCGGTCAACACCGAGAACCCGGGCGCGAAACTTAATTGCAACTCATCAATGATGGCAAAATCGTGGATGCGCAGTTCAACCAGCACGCCCTACCTCCTGCACAGCAACCGACCCAAGTGGGGCAGCCTGCCGGGGCTGCCAGCAGACTCAAAAGCCTGCCCTACACGCGCTGCCCGGGGCGCAGCCGGGCATAGGCCGTGGCTGTTGCCGCCACCAGGTAGACGACGTCCCACAGCAGCCCCATCAGCCCAGAGGCAACGTAGTACCCTGCCGCTGCGGGGTCAACCACAGGCCAGATGAAGGTAAACAGGATGCGCAATAACCGGGGCAGCGTCCCCACGACGATACAACCACATACGACCAGCCAGGTATACTGCCCGCGCCGACGGCGGATGGCCCAGTGCGCCACCTCGGCGATGCCCCCGCCCGCCAGCGGCCCCAGGATGATGGCGTACCAGCCCAGGCTGGGGATAAGCCAGCCCGCCACCAGCGCCAGAGGCAATGCAACCGCAGCAGCGATCAGGTAGTGGACGGAACGGAAACCGGTGTAGAAGACCTGCTGCTGGGTATTGATGCAGTCCCGGCAGCGGTAGCCGACCGGCGTCAGCACCGCGCACTTGGAACAAATGGGCCGCCCGCACTTATTGCAGCGCAGGTAAGTCTCGACATCAGGGTGGTTCACGCAATGCATTGGTTCGGCCATGCTTTTGACTCCAGATTAGGCTCTGAGACTCGAGATTTGGGATTTGGAATTTGGAATTTGATTCCGTGGCACCAACCGCGCCACCAGCGTCTTGTAGAAGTACGTCTTCTCTTGCACCCGCGCAAAGCGGGCCACGTGTGGACTGGCCTCCACCACCACCTCGTCCCTATCCTCCAGTTCCGCTTGCACCTCTCCGTCCACCGTCAATACCGCCGGCCGGCCGCCGGTGACGGCGATGTGGACTGTGACCCCCTCGGACAGGACAATGGGACGCTCCATGCTCAGGTGCGGCGCGACCGGCACCAGAAGGATGTTGCGCAACTGCGGCGGCAGCACCGGCCCTCCGGCCGCCAGTGCGTAGGCGGTGCTCCCCGTCGGCGTGGCAACGATGAGGCCATCGGCGACGTACGTGGCCAGGTACCCCCCGTCAACCTCGGTGTGCAGGTGCACCACGCGAGCCCGTGCTCCCCGTCCCACCACCACGTCGTTCAGCGCCTCGGCCTGCCCCAGCACCTCATTGCCCTGTTGGGTTACGACACGAAGCATCATCCGCTCCTCGACCCAGTAGTCGCCGGCCAACGCCCGTGACAGGACACCCCGCCACGTCTCCGGCTCGGCCTCGGTGAGGAACCCCACCCGCCCCAGGTTGACCCCCAGAATCAGAGCGCCGTAAGGGGCCGCAACCCGTGCTGCCCGCAGAATCGAGCCGTCGCCACCCAGTGTCACCAGCAGATCGGCTTCTTGCAAGCAGAGTACAACCGGGGCGTCGTCTGCTGTGCAGACCTGCGCTTGCCGTCCCCGCTGCTCCATCCACGCGGCCATTTCCTCTGCCAAAGGGTGTGCTTGAGCAACACGAGGGCTGTAGAGGATGCCGATTCTCTTCACGTCAACTCAGATCGAGGGACCCTGATACCCGCGCTTTCAGCCACTCCACCAACCCTGCCAGTTCCACACTCACCTGCTCCCCCGCCTGCATATCCCGCACCGTCGCCGTCCCGGTCGCCAACTCGCTCTCCCCCAGGATGACGGCATAGCGAACGGCACGCTTGCCGGCCTCGCGAAGTTGGCTCTTCAACCCTCGCTTCCCAAACGCGATCCACGCCCCTACGTCCTCCCGGCGCAGCGCATCTACCAGCCGTAATGCCTCCCGCTTGGCCTGCGGCCCCAGATGCGCCAGGAAAACCGGCGGTTTCGGCAAGGAGGGCACCTCCACGCCCAGGCCCTTCATCGCCAGGATGATACGCTCCAGCCCCACGGCCACACCCACGCCCGGAGTTGGCGGGCCGCCCAACAGTTCGATCAGGCCGTCGTACCGACCACCGCCGCAGACGGCCGCTTGCGCGCCAATCCCAGCCGCCCAGACCTCGAAGACTGTCTTGGTGTAATAATCGAGCCCGCGCACCAGCCGGTGGTTGATGACGTAACGCCGGCCCAGCAGGTCCAGGTACTCGCGCAGGGTGCGGAAGTGCTCGGCACACTCATCGCATAGGTGATCGAGGAAATGGGGAGCACCTGCAATGACTGGCTGGCACTGGTCGGCCTTGCAGTCGAGCACGCGCAGCGGGCTGCGCTCCAGCCGCCGATGGCAGTCCTCGCACACCTCGTCGCGATGCTCGGCATAATACGCCTTCAGCGCCGCCACGTAACCCGGCCGGCAGCGCGGGCAACCGGTCGAGTTGAATTGAAACACCAGGTCGCGGAAGCCCAGACCGGCGTAGAGGTCCCACACCAGCGCCATCACCTCCACGTCAGCGGCGGGATCCCGCTCACCTAAAATCTCGACGTTGAACTGGGTAAACTGGCGGTATCTGCCCGCCTGGGGCCGGTCATAGCGAAAGATGGGGCCGAAGGAGTAGAGTTTCTGCGGCTGGGCACGCACGCGGAGCCCATTTTCGATGTAGGCGCGCACCACGCCAGCGGTGAACTCCGGCCGCAAGGCCAGTTGATTTCCTCCTTTATCGGTGAACGTGTACATCTCCTTGTCCACCACGTCGGTCCCAACGCCAATGCCCCGGGCGAATAGCTCAGTCGCCTCGAAAACAGGCACGTCAATGCGCTCAAAACCGGCCAGTTCCGCCAGGTACCGCGCCCGGGCACGCACGTGATCCCAGTAATGCTGATCCTCCGGCAGGACGTCCAGGGTTCCGGTGGGTCGCTGATAGCGGGGCATAGGATAAGCCTCCTGTCACAGATACACGCTATTATAGCCCAAGTTGGGGGGGTTGTCTAATACTTGACCAGAACGACAGCGTAGCGAGGCAGGATGATGAGGAGCGCGAGGGTTAAGACGAACACTACCTCCACCCCTACGCTCAGGCGGGGCCGGACGATCGGGCCGCAGAGAGGCGGTGACCAGGAATCCTTGGGCCGATACGGATGGGCTTGCGCTCTAGGATTGAGGACAGGTCTGATAATCGGCGCCTATGATCAGGCGGAAGCCGAACGTGGAGGACTCGCCCGGTCGCTGGATCACCTGGCTGTCCGGGACGCGGAACATCTCTTGCAGGTACCCCACCCCGGTGCCCTTGACCTGCTTGCTGAAGATGATCAACTGGGTCTCGGCGTAGTCCCGCTGGTCCGATTCGCCGACCACAGCCGGGAACCCAGCCCGATACAGCCGATCCGCCGCCAGCAGATCCCAGTCCGGGTTGGAGGTTCCATTCCACACCTCGACCGGCATGTAAGTACGGCCCAGGCGAGCCTCGGGGACGGGAGCCATCGCCTCTGCCACGATGGGCTGAATCTCCCCCCAGCAGGGGAGAAAGACAGATCCGCCGTAAGGTGTCGTCCACGGAGTCAGCACGCCTGCGCCGATGTTGTAGAAGCGCACGTTCTGATCCTCCAGCGTGAGGGCTACTCGCGCCAGGTCCAGGACGTCGGCGAATGCCAGGTCCGTCGCCACCATGTCCTGCCCTTGCTTCCACAGGGCCGGAACCCGAGAGAGCATCCCCGCGTCCCGTGCCTTGTGCCAGAGAGACTGAAGTACCTGCTGCTGGCGTCTTTCGCGGGCGAAGACGCTGGTGGTCTTCCGCGAACGGGCGTACCAGAGGGCGGTCTCCCCGTCCATGTGATGCACCCCCGGCTCCATGGTCAGGATGGGATACTCTCCGTTATCGTCCGGGTAGGGCCAATGGTCGCTGAGACGGCAGTGGACAGGGACGTCCACCCCGCCCATCGTGTCCACGATGCCAATCAGGCCGTCGAAGTTGGTGCGGACGTAATAATCCACCCGGATGCCCAGGTTATAGAGTAGCGTGTCCCGCACCAGCGCCGGGCCGCCCCCCTCGTAGCCATGAGCCTCCCCGTAGAAGTCGGCAAAATTGATCCGGCTCATCCAGAAGCCAGGGATGTAGAGGTAGAGGTCACGTGGGATGGAGATGACAGAGACCGCTCCCCGGTCACGCTGGATGGAGACGACCTGAACGACATCGGTATGCCACTCTGACCAGTCTGGACGCTGGTCACTGCCCAGGACGACGATGTTGACGGCGTCCGCGGCCACCGGGACGGGTAAGACAGGAGTGGGGATAGGAAGCGTAGTGGAGGGCACAAAGGCTTTCGGACCAGGGATGGGGAAAGGTTCTGGAACAACAAGGCCGACGGGCGAGGGAGTGGGCGAAGGAGAAGGTATCGGCGTCAAGCTGGGAGTTGGTGAGGGGGTACAAGTAGGCAAGGGCATGTGGGTCGGGCTAGGGGTGGGAGCAGGCATTGTCGAGGGGACAGGGAGATCGGCAGTCGTCGGCGGAGGAGAACTGAGGGGGGCGGAGGCCAGAGCCGCCATGGCCGGAGCCTCAGTCAGCAGTGGAAGACCAGCCGTCCACCCGACTATCGCGACCAGCAGGAGCAGCATCCCCAGTGCGGGCAGCCTCGCTACCGCCTGTTGTGCCCTCCGCCGATGTCGGGGAGGCCCTGACGGGGAAATGGCCCCACGCCTCTCAGAGGCTGCCCCAGCAGGCGGGGCAGCCACTCGTCGCCACGCCCACCGCAGCGCCGCATAAGCGCGGGGGCTCTGCAGATGGGCCTCCAGCGCCTGGGTGATGTAGGTCAGGCTGGCGTGGGGGTCATCGGCCAGGTAGCCCAGCCACAAAAGTGCTGTCTCGTTGACCGGGTTCTCGTCCAGCACGGACTGAAAGGCGGCCCTGGCCTCTGCCCTTCGTCCGGCCCGGGCTGCCCTCATTCCCCTTCGCAGATTTTCCTGGACCAATGTCATCTCGCCTCCCAAGCCAAGAGCACAGCCAGTAATGGTAATGGTAGACGGTAGAAAGCATACGGCAGGCAGGGAGGGATGCCCTGTTTACTGTATGCCGTCTACTGCCTACCGTCATTTGACAGATCAAGAAAAGTCCAATGCAGCGCGGCAGTGGAGCCGACGCCAATCACCCCCATTGTACCTGGCTTCAGGCAAAACGGCGTTACAGCCGGGTTACAGGCAGGTTACGGGCGGCAGGGCAAAGACAAAGAGCGACGCATTTGACAGCACGGGCAGGAGTGGTTGACGGTACGGGCAGAACGGGTATAATCCAGGCAATTCTATGGGAGGAAACGGGCTATGATTGGCGTCAATGAGTTGCGTAGAGGTGTCACCTTCACGATGGATAACGAACTGTACAAAGTGCTGGAGTACCAACATCACAAGCCAGGGCGGGGCAAGGCGGTCATCCGCACCACGCTGCGCAATCTGCGCACTGGCGCGACCATCCAGCACAACTTCATCTCCGGCGACCGGGTGCAGGACATCCGCATTGAGCGACGGGGAGTACAATATATTTACACTGACGGCGACCTGTATCACTTCATGGACACCGAGACCTACGAGCAGACGGCCTTGTCCACCTCTGTGCTGGGCGACCAGGTTCGCTATCTCAAAGAGGGAACAACACTGGTGCTGGCAACTTACGAAGAGGAACCACTGGACGTGGAACTGCCGACGACGGTGGACCTGGAGGTAGTCGAGGCAGTGATGGCCATCGCTGGCGACACGGCCACCGGCGCGGTAAAGAAAGTGACGCTGGAGACTGGTCTGGAGGTGCAGGTGCCGCTCTTCGTCGAGCAGGGCGACGTGATCCGCGTGGACACCCGCACCGGCGAGTATGTCACGCGGGTGTAGAAGCGCAGATTGCCAAAAAGGGCCGGCATCTACTGGGAGGCGATTTGTGAAAGGCGTAGCGGAGATGCAGCCTGGGCAAGAGAAGACAGCGATTGGTATGACGCTGCACGAGATGGAGGTGTATCGGCGTGCAGCACGGGCGCGCTGGCAAGCGCAACAGCGGCAGGCAGCGGAACGGCGAGAGCGTGCCTGGGTTTTAGCCCGGCAGGCAGCGGCGCTTCTGAAGACCCGGTATAGACGAATATCGCAAGTTTCGTCACCTGGTGCGCCACGTGTACGCGGTCAACCTGGACCCGGGACGTATGGAGGCATTGATGAACAGTCTGGTCCCCACCTGGGAGCAGGTACGGAGCGAGCTGCTAGCCTTTGCCGATTTCCTGGAGCAGTTAGCACAGGAGAGTGAGGCATAGGGTCACATCTTACGCATCAAAGGGCTGATAATGGAACAGAGATCAAAACGCATCATCATCAGGTATCTCATCGCTGCCGGAGTGCTCGTGGCCCTATTCGTCGTCTTCATCAGCACGATAGGCATCTACACCGACTGGCTGTGGTTCGACAGCCTGGGGCAACTGAGCACCTACCAGACCAGTCTGTGGACGCGGGCCGGCCTGTGGCTGGCAGGCGGGCTGCTGGTGATACTCGTATTAGTCGTCAACTGGTTCCTCATTCCACGCCGGCTGCTTGGCCAACTACGGCTGCGTCTGCAAAGTCGCCAGCAACACCGCCTGACCATCGGCTCACGCGCGCTCACCATCATCATGCGCGCGGTGGTAACCTTCGTCACCCTGGTGATGGCCTCGGAAGCAAGCACTCGGTGGATGACCTTCCTCACCTTCCACCACGCTGTCCCCTTCGGCCTGAGCGACCCCATCTTCGGCCTCGACGCCAGTTTCTACGTCTTTAGACTGCCGCTCTACCACTTTCTCGTGGGCTGGCTGCTGGTGTTGATCACGGTGACATTGATCGGAATCGGCCTCGTGTACCTCTTCGCCCAGCAGATTCAGAAGCAAGCGGCGACGACGCACCTCTCAGTGCTGGGGGCGCTCTTTCTGGCGGGGAAAGCCGTGGACTACCAACTCCAGCGGTTTGCGCTGCTCAATTCGTCCCAGGGAGTGGTCTTCGGCGCAGACTACACCGACGTGCACGCCCGCCTGCCGCTCTTGCACCTGTTGACCGGCGTGGTCGTGCTGGGCGCGCTGCTGCTCATCGCGAACATCTTTATCCGCCGCTGGCGATTGCTGCTCATCGTGGGCATCGCCTGGATTGCCCTCTCATTCCTCGGCCCGCTCTACCCGGCGTTCGTGCAGCGCTTCATCGTGCAACCCAACGAACTGGCACTGGAACGGCCTTACATCGAGCACAACATCCGCTTCACCCGCTTCGCCTACGGCCTGGAGGACGTGCAGGAGTCCGACTATCGGGTCACGGGCGTGTTCACTGCGAAGCAACTGGAGACTAACACCGACATTCTCGACAACGTGCGGCTGTGGGACTGGCGGCCGCTGCGCACCACCTACGAACAACTACAGGAGATTCGCACCTACTACACCTTCGTGGACGTGGACGTGGACCGCTACATGCTCGACGGCTGCCTGCGCGAGGTCACACTGGCAGCGCGCGAACTGGACGTCGAGCAACTGCGTGAGGATGCGCGAACGTGGATCAACCAACACCTCATTTACACACACGGCTACGGGCTGTGCCTGAGCCCTGTCGCCGAAGTCAGCGAGGAGGGGCTGCCGTACCTCCTGGTGCGCGACATCCCACCCCAAAGCGGTGACCCTGCGCTGGTCATCACCCGGCCGGAGATCTACTTCGGCGAGGCGACTACCAACTACGTCATCGTCAACACCACCGAGGACGAGTTCGACTACCCCAGCGGCGACCAGAACATCTACATCCGCTATCAGGGCCACGACGGCGTACCGCTGGGTGGCTTCCTGCGCCGGTTGGCCTTCGCCCTCCATTTCGATAGCACCCCCATCCTCATCTCAAGCGCCGTCGGCCCCGAAAGCCGCATCCTGTTCCACCGCTCCCTCTCCGACCGGGTGAATACGTTAGCCCCAATGCTCTGGTTCGACGCCGACCCCTACCCGGTCATCGTGGACGGACACATCGTCTGGCTGTACGACGCCTACACATGGAGCGCCCACTTCCCCTACTCAAAGCCTGGCTGGGCGTCTTCAGAGGAGCCCGTCTGGGGCCTCAACTACATCCGCAACAGCGTGAAGGTCACGGTAGATGCCTACACCGGCGAGACGGTGTTCTACATCGTGGACCCCTCCGACCCGCTGATCCAGACCTACCGGACCATCTTCCCCGACCTGTTCGCCGCCGGTGAGGAGATGAACACAGCGCTGCGCGAGCACTGGCGCTACCCGGAGCAACTGTTCCGCATCCAGGCGGACGTCTACGCCGCCTATCACATGCAGGACCCGAGGGTTTTCTACAACCAGGAGGACCTGTGGCAAACGCCGAAAGAGATGCGGGAGACGGGGGAGACCCAGATATCGCCTTACTACGTCATCATGCGGCTGCCCGGCATGGAGGAGGTGGAGTTTATGATGATCCGCCCCTATGTGCCGGCCGGCAAACAGAACATGATCGCCTGGCTATATGCCGATTCCGACGGCCCCGATTACGGCCAACTGGGCGTCTACAAATTCTCCAAGGAGGCATTGGTCTACGGGCCGATGCAGGTCGAGGCCCGCATTGATCAGGACCCCTACATCTCGCAGCAACTGACGTTGTGGAACCAGCGCGGCTCCTCGGTCATCCGGGGCAACCTGATCGTCATTCCCATTGACGGCACGCTGCTCTACATTGAACCGCTGTACCTGCAGGCAGAGGCAGGCCGATTGCCCGAACTCAAGCGCGTGCTGGTGGCGCACGGCAACCGCGTCGCGATGGCCGATGACCTGGCGACGGGGTTGGCACAGGTGCTGAGCAAGGCACCGGTGACGGCCCCGGTCGAGCCGCTGCCGACTGATGTGGCCGCGCTGGCCCGCTCGGCCCAGGCACACTACGAGGCGGCCCAGGAATGTCTGCAACGGGGGGACTGGGCCTGCTACGGCATAGAACTGGAGGCGCTGGAACGCGACCTGGAGGCGCTGGTGGCTGCGACGGAAGAGTGAGAGCCCTCATCCCCCCGGCCCCCTTCTCCCAACCTTGGGAGAAGGGGGAGAACTCCCTTTCCCTCTCCCAGGATTGGGAGAGGGAAGGGGTCGGGGGATGGGTGAGGGCCCCCACACTACTAGACTTTAGGACCTGAACCATGCTTACTCCCGCCGGCACCGAATGTCCCTACTATTACGAAGACTTCTATCGCGGCCGCTCCACCCAGGAGTGCCGCCTCATTGGGCGCAACCCGCGCTCAGGGCCCTGGGAACCCAAACTGTGCACCCGTTGCCCTGTGCCTGACATCCTGCGCGCCAACGCCTGTCCCAACATGGTGCTGGAGGCGCGGGTGGTGCGGCGCTGGCTGGGGCTCGTGCGCCGCGTCGAGGTCTACGCCGTGTGCACCGCATACCAGGTCGAGGTGGCCGATCCCTACGTCGGCTGCGGCCACTGCCACCCGCAGGCGGCGACGATCCTCGACGCGCCCGTAAAATAGTAGGTCGGATTTGCTTATCCGACCTATGGCGGTTAGCAAAACCGCCCTACAGAGATTTGGTTCCAAGGAGTAACACGATGCTCAAAGCCATCCTCTTCGACCTGGACGATACACTACTGGTCAACCCGATGGAGACCTTCGTCCTGGCCTACTTCCAGGCGCTCACCCGCTACGTGGCCCACCTGATCCCGCCCGAGCGTCTGATCTCCGAGTTGATGCGCGCCACGCAGACGATGGAGACCAACGACGGCAATGGTCCTACCAACGAGGAGACGTTTGCGGCAGTCTTTTACCCGGCGGTGGGGTACGAGCGGACAGCACTGGAGCCGATCTTCGAGCGGTTCTACGCCGAGGCATTCCCCAAATTGCGAGCCCTCACACGACCGCTGCCGGAAGCCCGTCCGCTGGTCGAGTGGGCCTTCGGGCGCGGCCTGCAGGTGGTCATCGCGACCAACCCGCTGTTCCCCCGCTCACCCATCGAACAGCGGCTGGAGTGGGCCGGCGTGCCCGTGACCAAGTTCGGCTACACACTGGTGACATCTTATGAAATCATGCACGCCACCAAGGCCCACCCGGCCTACTACCGCGAGATCCTGGCACGGTTGGGCCGGCAGCCCGGCGAGTGCCTGATGGTGGGCGATGATTGGGAACGCGACATCGCCCCGGCCGCCTCCGTCGGCATCCCCGTCTACTGGATCACAGGGCCAGATGACGCGCCACCTTCCTTCCCTCCTCATAGGGGGGATAAGAGGGGGGTCGACCTCCCCCCTCGTAGGGGGGATAAGAGGGGGGTTCTGCTCGGACAGGGGACGCTGGCGGACCTGTGGGAGTGGGTCAAGACGGGGAATCTGGCTCTGTGAGCGCCTGTCCGGGAGACGCCTCACCTGCGACGCGCCAGCACCAGATAGCGGTCGGGATCATCTCGCACCTGGGCCTCCATCAGCCCCGCTTCAGGGAGCAACCGCGGCCTCGATGTCCCTGCCGTAGGTTGGCACCCCCTGCACCAATTCCATCGTGGCTGGGGAGGGCACGGGAAGGAGGCCATGGGCGCATTTCACGAAGCCCCTGCCGAGGTGCAAGGGGGAAGAACAGACCTCCTCGATGCCCATGAGTTTCAGGCCCACGACCGAGCCGACGATGTCCACGATGGCATCCAGGCCGCCCACCTCGTGGAAGTGGATTTCCTCAACGTTCACCTCGTGCACCCTCGCCTCCGCCTCGGCCAGCCGGATGAAGATGGCCCCAGCCCTCTCCTTCACGTCCTCCGGCAGGGCGCTTCCCTCAATGATGTCCAGGATGTCTCCGAGGTGCCTCTCCACTCCCTCCTCCTGAGTTTTCACATCCACGAGCGTGCCGGCGATATACCTCTTCAGCACCTTCCTGGCCTCGATCTCGTAGCCGGAGATCTTCAGCCCGGCCAGCGCCTCCTTCAGCGCACCCAGCCCCAGCCCGGCATCCAGAAGGGCACCCAGCACCATGTTGCCACTGATGCCGGAAAAACAATCGAAATAGGCGATTTTCATCTTTCCCCCTCGCTCATGCGATTGATCAGGCCGGCCAGATACCCGGCCCCGAAGCCGCTGTCAATGTTAACCACCGAGTAGGCGACCAGCACGCTTCCCATCCCAGCCAGGATGTGCTGGAGGGTCTCCAGTCTGCTCCTTCGAGTCTCCACAAATTGCCGCCCCTTCCCGGCCCTCTTTCAGCCTCAGCGACGTCGCAACGGTGTAACTAATGGTGCGGCCCCGCGTGGGGAACAAGGGAATGGGGCCTTTCCACTCCGAAGACGCTCTCATCCTCCACGGTGAGCGGATATCTCGATCATAGCCGACCATCCCGGCAGGCCAGCACCAGGTAGCGGTCAGGCTCGTCCCGCAATACGACCCTGTCCAGCCCAGCCTCCCGCAGGAGGCACAGCATCTCCCCCTCGTCGGGGATGGTGTCGTGGGCGACGATGCCACCTGTGGAGCGGTGGAACTCGTTGATCGCCTGGCGGCTGGCGGTGTGGCAGATGACCAGCCGCCCTCCCTTTCGCAGCACTCGGCTTATTTCGGCCAGGGCGCGGAGTTTGTCGGGGAAGTGGGGGAAGACGGCGCTGCAAAAGACCCAGTCGAAAACCCCCTCCGGCAGAGGCAGGCTCTGGGCATCCCCCTGCACGTAGACGGCTGGCTGTCCCTTACCCAACGCTCGCTTGAGCATCTCTCCAGATAGGTCGAGGGCTACGACGTGGCCGTCTCCGCTCATGCTCTCGTGCAGCAACGGCAGGAGCACCCCGGTGCCGCATCCCACGTCCAACACCGCCGCCCCCGGCGCGATGTCCAATCCGGCCACGATCTCACGCAGCCGGACGTGGGTCTCCTCCACCTCCAGCGCGTCCCAGTTAGCGGCCGCCCGGTCGAAGAACTGCTGCCTGTGCTGAGCGCAGTCGAAGCGGTGATTCAATTCATCTCTCCAGCGCCTCCAGTGCGGCAGTGAGCGCCTGGTTGCAGGCCGCCATCTGCTCCACTGCTTTCTCTATCCGCCGCGCCGTCTCCTCCTGTCCCAGCGCCCGCGCCCGCGCCACCCAGCGCTGGAAACTGGCCGCGTGCTCCTCGTTGTGCTCGATCCAGTGCGGGAGCAGGATGCGCAGTTTGGTCAGATCCTCAGGCTCAGCCTCTGCCTCCTCGTGCGTATGCCCGGCATGGTGGTGATGATGGTGCTCCTCATGCTCTGGCGGGTCTGCATCCGGCGAAGGGATTGCCCCGCAGGACAGGCAGGTTGCCTGACCGTTGATAAGCACCATTCTTCCGCCACACTCAGGGCAGATGAGGCCCGTGTCAGACCCACAACCACATTCTTCACACATTTTTGATTTCCTCCCGCGTTTTCAGCGAGCGACTGAAGTCGCCACTACGAATCCGGCGCGTGCCGACGACCAGCGCGTGGTGTTCAGTCTCGCCGCGTGAGGTCTCCATCTCGAAAAACCTCTCTACGCCGTTCACCTCAAAGCCAGCCTTGGTCAGCAGGCCCGTCCACTTCTCCTGGTCGAACTCCGTCCCCAGCGGCTCGACGGAGAGCAGTATCCCGCCCGGGGCGATCACGCGCGCCATCTGGCGGACGATGCCGGCTGCGTCGAGGTCGGACGAGTCGTGGTGCAACACCCAGCCGATGACGGTGGTGGGGAACGTGCCGTCGGCAAACGGCAGCGCCTCTCCCACGGAGCGCACGATGCGGCTGAGGCCATCGCGCCGCATCAGTCGCGTCCCCAGCGTCGCTGGCTCGGCGTAAACCGCCTGCAAGCCCAATTCGTCGTAAAGTGGAGCCAGCCAACCCCAGCCCGCGCCCACGTCCAGCACCGGCCCGCGCGCCCGTGTCAGTTCACGGCGCAGCAAAGCCATCTCACGTCGCTCGGCCTCGCTCTCATCGGCAGCACGGCGAAGCGCGACGTCGGCATAGTCACGCAGCGTCACCTGCCAGTCCGCGCCCTGCTTGCTGACAGTCGTGCACACCCAGTAAGCATAGGCCGTGAGAGTGCCTTCCAGGTCAACGTCGCCCGGCAACTGGCCGGCCAGGGCCTCCCGCAGCCGTTGACGCGTCAGGTCGTACAAGGCGGGTTCGTCAGATGGTTCCTGCATCAGTGAAACCAGAAAGGGCCACGAAGACCGGCTGGCTTCAAGCCGGAGGCGGCCTTCATGGCCCTTCGAACTATTGTGCTGTTGGCTTCAGGAACGCAGTATGTGCCCGATTAGCTCTCGACGGCGGCTGGCTCCTGCGACTGGCCCAGATGGAGGGTGTGCTTCAGAAAGTCTATTTTCACGATGCACCCCTGCACCAGTTTCTGCTCGCCCAGGATGTTGACCAGCAGGTAAGCGTCGTCCTCGGGCTGCACGAGCACTACATCCTCCATGACCTTCCGCTCTTCGCCGTCGTCGCTGAGATAGACGGTGGTTTCACACATCTTGCACCTCCAGAGAAAACAAAAGACCGCCCATACCAGGCCTTCAGGCCGGCCGATGGCGATCTTCATGATACGCTATTTTGCGCCGACTTCATGCCGGCGGCGATGACCATACCATGATCTCCAGAAAATGTCAAACCAGGTCAAACTTCCTCGGCCTCCAGCGCCTGCCGGATGACTTCGATGGCGGCGCTGATCTGTTTGGTGAGCGGTTTCCACTCGATGCCCACGATCTCGAAGTGGGGCTGGTTGATGGGCAGGAGGAGTTTGCGCCCCCGCGCGTTGGCCACGACCGTGGCGATGGCCGGCGTAACCTCGCCCATCAAGGAGTTGGGAACGACCACGCCGATAGGGGCCAGGATGAAATCAGCCTGACCGACGCACACGCGAATCGCGTTCTCACCGCTGGCTCCTCGGTTGGCGCGGGCTCTCATCATCTTATCGGTGGCGATAGCATTGGTGCCCAGTGCGAGAACCTCCACCTCCAGCGACAGTTCTCGCCGCAGTTGGGTCACAATCTGAGCTCCAATGCCCCCGCCCATGCCGTCAATCACTGCGACGATCATAAAGACCTCCGTCCCGATGACCAATGAACAAATGACCAAAGACTGATGACCGATTCCTCCGGGTGTGATTCTACCGCGAGTAAGCCCTGACGTCAAGCCGGCTCAATGGGTCGGCCTGACTGTTCTGGCGCTGCCACACAGCACTTCGGGGCGCAGGAGGATGTTTCAGGCGATGCGAGAGGGCGCCGCGTCAACCGCGCGCTGCCGGCCGATATACTTGACAGATTCACTCAGGTGTCGTATAACCACCAAACTTGCGGAAAGTGCAAACACGCAACGAGGACCGACATTGAGGCGTTTATCAAATCAATTCTTTGCCACAATCCAACTAGCGCTGCGGCGCACGTGGACGGCGCTGGGGAGCCACGCGGCCGTGGCACTGGGCGTGCTGGTGGTCACCACCACCATCTGCGCGCTCATCCTCTACGCCGAGGGGGTCAACGTCGCCGTCCTGCGCGACCGGCTGGATGCGGTGGGGATGGCCAACCGTCTGAATCATCGGCCCCACGAACTTTCGGGCGGCGAGCAGCAGCGCGTCGCCATCGCCATCGCGCTGGCCAACGGGCCGGGCCTCCTGCTGGCCGACGAGCCGACTGGCGAACCGGACAGCCGCACCGGGCGTGAAATCCTCTCCCTGTTCCGCCAGATCGTGGCGCTGGAGAGGACCGCGCTGGTCGTGGCGACCCACGCCCCGGTCATCTACGACTTCGCCACTGCCGTCTACAAACTCGACGACGGCCAATTGACCCACTCTTCCCAGCCCGGGGAAGCGCCGGATGTCTGATTCGCCGCCTCGCACGCTCCGCCTGCTCCTGTGGCTGGCTCTGCTGCTCGCTGTCGGTGTGGCCGTGCCGGCCGTCGTCGTGACACATCAGACCCGCACGCAGGGCCGGCCCGAAGGCTTCCCCACGCCCGTGGCCGAGGCCGACGTGCCCATCCTGGGCGTCAACGTCGCGCTAGAGCAGTACGACGACGAGGAACTGGAGGCCGCGCTGGCCCGCATCGCCGCGGGCGGCTTCGTCTGGGTGCGCCAATCCTTCTATTGGAGCCAGATCGAGCCAGAGGTAGGGGCGCGGTCACCGCGTCCCTACGACTGGAGCGTCCCTGACCGCATCCTGGCCGCGCTGGCCCGCCACCCCCAACTGCGGCTGGTGGCCGTCCTCGACGATAGCCCCCCCACCCCACCCGCCGACCATTCGACTGTGCTCACGGCGGGCTCTGACCGCTTCGCCAGTTTCGCTCGCGCCTTCGCTGCCCGCTACGGGGCGCAGGTGGACTACTACCAGGTCTGGGACGAACCGAACCTGGCGGACCACTGGGGCGGCGGCCCGGTCAACCCACCCGCCTACGCCGATCTGCTGGCCCGCACTGCCCGCGCGATCCGCGCCGCCGACCGTTCGTCTACACTCACGGCAGGCCCTGACGCCCACATCCTCCTGGCTGGCCTGGCCCCCACCGTCGAAACCGGCCCTCAGAACCTGAGCGACGTGCGCTACCTGGAACAACTCTACCAGGCAGGGGCCGCTCCTTACTTCGACATCGTGGTTGGCAAGCCTTATGGCTTCGACACTGGTCCCGACGACCGCCGCGCCGACGAAGCGGTGCTGAACTTCTCGCGGTTGCTCCTGCTGCGAGAGGTGATGGTCGAGCACGGCGACGCGGGCAAGGCAATCTGGGCCAGCCACTGGGGGTGGAACGCGCTGCCGCCGGGCTGGACGGGCGCGCCCTCCCTATGGGGCCAGACCGACGAAGCGACCCAGGCGGCCCGCACCGTCGCAGCGCTGGAGCGGGCGCGTGCCGAGTGGCCCTGGGCTGGCGCGCTCATCCTGGAGCACTTCCAGCCCGCCGCTGCCCCCTCGACTACGCTCGGGGCAGGCCCTGACGACCCGCGCTGGGGCTTCGCGCTGGTGGGGCCCGACGGTGCACCCCGCCCGGTCTACGAGGCGGTGGCCGCGTGGGCCGCCGCACTCCCCGACGGTGGGCCGGTCGGAGGCTACCCGGCGCTCAACCCCTGGGCGACCTATGAAGGAGACTGGCGCGTGGGGCCGATGGGAGCCGATGTCGGCCGTTCGACCGTGCTCACGGCAGGCTCCGGCGGCGGTCGGGCCACCTTCCGCTTCGATGGGACGGCCGTCGCGCTGACGGTGCGGCGGGGGCCGTACCGTGCCTTTCTCTACGTCACGGTGGATGGCACGCCAGCCAACCGGTTGCCCCGGGACGAGGCGGGGCGCGCCTACGTCGTGCTTTACGACGACGATCCCGCCGTCGCTACCGTCCCCCTGGCGACCGGCCTCTCCCCCGGCCTGCACACCGTCACGGTCGTGGCCGAGGGCGGGCAGGGCCAATGGGCGCTGGTGGACTGGCGCGTGGGGGTGGAGCCAGCCCGCGACGGCTACGGCTGGAAGGTGACCGGGCTAGCCGTGGCGGGACTGGTGCTGGCGACGCTCCTGGTGCGCGACGCGCGGCGGGTGAAGTGGGCAGCGCTGGGGCAGATGTTCCTCGGCTGGCCCGAGTGGGCGCAGGTGGCGCTAATCGTGGGACTGACCGCCCTGCTCTGGGCCACCGCCGGAACCAGTTGGGGACGCGACCTCTCTTCTACTTCCTGCCTCCTGCCTCCTGCCTCCTGCCTCCTATTCAGCCTGCTCACGCTGCCTGCGCTGGCCGCACTCTTCGCGCTGCGGCCCGACCTGGGCTTAGCGCTGGTCGCCTTCACAGCGCCGTTCTATTTGCACCCTGGGGGCATGCTCTACCGGGCGCTCAGTTTGCCGGAGGTGCTGGTGGTGTTGTGTGGGGTAGGAATTGCGAATGGCAAATGGCGAATGGCGAGGAGGAGAATCCCCTTTACCCCCCTCGACTGGGCCGTCGTGTTGCTGGTGGTGGCGGCGGTGGTGACGAGCCTGGCCGCCGCTGACCGATGGGCGGCGCTCTTTGAATTGCGGGCCGTCTTCCTGCTCCCGGCGCTCTACTACGTGCTGCTGCGACAGGCCCATCTGGACGGGCGGGCCAGGTGGCGGATCGTGGACGGCTGGGTGCTGGGTGCCGTCGGGGTGGCGCTCATCGGGCTGGTGCAGTACGCCCTGGGGCGCAACGTTGCCGTCGCCGAAGGCGGGCTGCCGCGCCTGCAGAGTGTCTACTACTCGCCCAACAACGTCGGGCTGTACCTGGGGCGGGTATGGCCGCTGTTGGTGGCCGTCGCACTGTGGGCCCCCTCCCCCGGCCCTCCCCCACGGGGGGAGGGAGAAGGACGGGGAGGGAGGACTCCCCCTTCCCTGGTGGGGAAGGGAGAAGGGCAGGGAGGGGGAACTCCCCCTTCCCTGGTGGGGAAGGGAGAAGGGCAGGGAGGGGGAACTCCCCCTTCCCTGGTGGGGAAGGGAGAAGAGCAGGGCGGGGGAACTCCCCCTTCCCTGGTGGGGAAGAGAGAAGGGCAGGGCGGGAGGACTCCCCCTTCCCTGGTAGGGAAGGAAGAAGAGCGGGGAGGGAGGACTCCCCCTTCCCTGGTAGGGAAGGGGGCTGGGGGGTTAGGTCACCGCCGGGCGCTCTACGCGCTGGCGCTGGTGGCGGTGACACTGGCGCTGGTGTTCAGTTTCTCGCGAGGGGCATTGCTCCTGGGGCTGCCGGCGGCGCTGTTGGTGATGGGCTGGCGGGCCGGGGGAGGGGCGCGGTCATCGCGCCCCTACCGCTGGGCGATGCTGGCGCTCGTCGTGGTTAGTGCGCTGATGTTAGTCCCGCTCCTGCGCCTGCCACGCTTCGCCTCAATGTTCGACCTGCAGCAGGGAAGCACATTCTTCCGGCTGGAACTATGGCGCAGCAGCCTGGCGCTAATACGCGAGCATCCCTGGTTCGGCGTCGGGCCGGGCAACTTCCCGGCCGCCTACCGTACCCGCTACGTCCTCCCCTCCGCCTGGCAGGAGTTCAATCTGGAGCACCCGCACAACGTCTACCTGGACCACTGGACGCGGCTGGGGCTGCTGGGACTGCTGGCGGGGGTGGCGGTGCAGGTGGCGTTCTGGCACCTCTCCCCCGGCCCCTCCCCGAAGCGGGGAGGGGAGTCTTCTCCCCCTTCCCTCGCAGGGAAGGGGGCCGGGGGGTTAGGTCGAGACCCCTCCCCCGGCCCCTCCCCGAAGCGGGGAGGGGAGTCTTCTCCCCCTTCCCTCGCAGGGAAG
>Ga0307430_1000244_pt1 | contig 52626 bp, 46 predicted proteins | sample SalMarWE160130MG_FD_202159 | JGI IMG/M metagenome (GOLD analysis project Ga0307430, IMG submission 202159) | Salt marsh sediment microbial communities from the Plum Island Ecosystem LTER, Massachusetts, United States - WE1603-130 | ecosystem: Environmental > Aquatic > Marine > Intertidal zone >... | reverse complement strand
CAGTTTTGGTGGCTAATCGATTGAAATACGTCGATACTCGCTGCTAGAGCTGAGAATTCGTAGTCTTTTGGCTGCTTTTCACACGGTCTGGCGAGTGGTTAGGCGAATATCTCTCATGACTCAAATTAAAGATCATTTTCGCACATTGTTAAAAGATCAAGATTCAATAGATTAGTTTCATCATCCCTGACGGCATAAGCATACTTCAACAGATCGGGGGACAATACTGGATATGGTTGACTCGATAAATGAATCGCATAGATTGGTGGAGAAATTACTCTCATCTCTCCAGAGCTAAGATCAAAATCCACAAATTCCCAATACCTCTGATCGGTTGAATAATCGAGTATCACCATACTTTCTTCACCTGGATACCACCAATGGAATCTTGAGTGAACAGGAAGAAGAATATCACCCCCCTCAGAATAATCCTTCATCCACATTGAATCATCATATGAGTAAATGATCTTCTCGCCACTAGGAGAGATGGAGTACACATATGAACCGATCGGATCGAATTTATTGAATTCACCGAATGAAATAAGTGACAGGGTATATGTAAACCGGCCGTAAGGACTACTCCTCCCAAATATCAGATAAAGAATCCCGTTTACTTCATCCCAGCGAACTTCATCAATTCCACCTCGAATTTGACCGAGAAACTTATAGTCATCAGATTGGAGATCAATAAAATAAAAATTGCTAATTGGGTGTCCTATGAATGTTTCCCCCATCAATTGACCAGTTGGCGTTGAGAGATATGATTCGAGGATATATACGAGTTTTGTGCCAGATGGGGATTTGTATATATGACGCGGCTTCACTTCATCAGGCAATAAATCGCCATATTGCTCGATTACTGATGGAAGTGAGATAGGTGGAATTGGATTTAGTTCGTTTGTAACTGTGTCAAATTCATGCCATTCCCTGTCGTTGTGTTCGCTAAGTCGAAATCGAAGATAACGACTATCGGCACTCCAAGATAATTCGCCACGCAAACCAGTCGCTATATTATTAATTATTGGTGTGCAATCGTCTTCTGGAATTTCTGTAGAAGATATGGGAGGAATTATTTCCGACGGTTCAGTTGTAATTGTGCTAGGAACAGGAGTATCTGACAATTTAAAATCAGCAGTAGTATCTTTTGAAAGCGGAGAACAAGAGTAAATGGCAATTGCAAATATGATAATCACTATAACTGTTGCTTTGCGATTCAACTCCGACATGCATTTCATCTATTTACTTTTCCCTCATATGGATAAAAACTGGGAATATTCGCCTAACGGCTTTGAGCTGAGCAGCTCGCCCTCAACTCCGATCGCTCACCAACCCTAGGCAAATCCGGCTGAATCTCGAGTCTGCTCCAGCGAATGGTTAGGAAGCCGATTTAATCATTGGTAAGAAACGGATTATCGATTACCTAAATCATCATTGGATAAACTACTGCTAAAACGAGCCCAACAAGGATAGAAATAAAGGCGAGACGTTCAAACCACTTCGCCCAACATAACCCTTTATTAAGCGATGCTTTGATTTCAGAGAAAGCAGGATGTGTATCTTCAATGAGTTGTTTCATTTCGTTTGGATCTTCTGTCTCTTCCTTAACTCTGATCCGATGAAGATCAATAGTGGCAAGCTTATTAATAAAATACTTGTCATCCCGAACTTGAACTTCATCAACTAGGAAATGAGTGACAACTGAGAAGAACACTGCAAACAACCACGGCAATGAGAGAATAAATAATTGTTCAGTGTTCAATGGTTTGCCCGCGAGTTTTGCCCAGTATGGTTCTCCATTTATTAACACATATCCAGATATTGCCACAAACCACACAAGTCTTGTTAGTGCTGATGCTCTCGTTTGTGATACAAATTCTCTCGACTTACTGAACGTTTGAAAATAGCTTTCTACAACTTCTAATCTAGTCATTTCTGTATCCCTCCTTTTAAGAATATTACCAATCGGCTTCCTAACTTATAATTAGACTGCAACCTTGCGCCTTATTCACATCTTCTAGAATATTCTCATACCGATATGTGAGAGATTACCCCCTCAGGGTATGGAAACGCGCGAATTAGTAGTATAGCATTGCATCTAAGGCGGAATGGATGTACCTTTGAATAGCATACACCTTCAAGTACACGGTTTTAAGAAGCTAGCGGAATCCGCTTTGAATTCCCTGATCCTCCAACTCCCTGTTGAATTCGTTTCCGGCTGCGTATCAGGCTAAACCCAGCGCTTTGGCAACACCATCACCGTATGCCGGGTCTGCCTTTCGGAAGTGGGCGACCATCGTTTCTTGCAGGCCCTGCGGGATTTTCTTCAGGCTGCCGGCGATGTTTTCTGCCAGCTCTTTCTGCTGCTTGGGCGACATCAGCCTGTAGAGGTCGCCGGGATGGATGCAATCATCGTTGACGCCGCGCTCCTGTTCGTAGCGGTCAGCATCCCCGGATATCTTCAGGGGTGGCGAGCACGACCGCCTTCGAGCAGCTACTTCTCTTTCTCCTTCTCCTTCTTTCTTTTCCTTTTCTCTTTAATTGTCAGCTTGGGCTTTTTTTGACTTTCTCTTTTCGATTTGTCTCGTTTTCCTTTATCACCCATGTCAACCTCTCATGTATTGGAAATGGCAAAATCAGCGGGTTTGTTCTCGTCCGTTTTCCGGCATGGCGTACATCTAATGAAGCGTACAACTCGTGATCCTGTGGCGTATTCAACACCTATTATTCTATCAAAAGATGATCCTTTCAAATTGGGATGTACCATCACTCCACTGTGCAGGTCGGCAGCTAGATCTACTTGCTCGCCGCGCTGCGCCAGGTCCGAGGCGAGGCTGGAATCGCGTACGTGGTCGATCATCTCCTCGACGGAATGCGCCATCGGGATGAGGAAGGGAAGCGCGCCGCAGTTTATCGTTCGACCGCTCACCCACAGCATGGATGACGTCTCATCTCCCACAGCCCAAGCGCTAGCCAGATCATAATGCCTACGATGCCGGCGAAACCGCCAATGAGTGGGTTTATGGATGGAAAGATGATAGTCCATACACCTAGCTTCTGACTATTGAATACACCGTGAACCCAACCCGCTAAAATTGTACTCCTGTGACGCAGAGTCAACTCGTTTAGATAAATCCCAAGTGTGGTGGTCAGCGCGATGAAGGCCAATAAGCCAAGTATGGGTTGGCCAGGATACGTGAATCCAATCAAGATGAGCGGCATATGCCACAAGCCCCAGATGATTCCTAGAAGCAGGTAAGCTTTGCATTTGCCAAGCACCATCAGCTTGGGCAGCAGATAACCGCGCCAACCGAGTTCTTCGCCGAGACCAAACAGCGTATTGACGAAAGGCGATACGATGAGCGTCAACCCAAACAGCGCAGCGAGCACCAAGGATGGCGCAGGCGTGGGAGGAAGCGTGGTCCCGGCGGTTTCGCTGACCGCTGCCAGGAACTGCTCCATCTTCCAATCTGGTTGGCCTAGATCCAGCAGCCAAGTCAAACCGTAAATGAGAACAAAGCAGATTGGCACGAGCAGGCCTGAGGTCAAGTAAGGTTTCCATGAGCCAAAGCGAAAATTTAAGACCGTAAAACCTTCACGCGTAACGCGTTTGATGGTAAGCCACGTCGCCAACGCCGGCACCCACATGACTGCAGCGATGATCAGCTGACCATAGATGGCCGGTAGCCGTGTTATACGGAAACCGCTTAAGATTAATGCCCCTTCAAGCCCATATGTGATGACAAATGTGATGGCGAGGAAAGAAAAGATGCCTCTGCGGTCAAGATTGGTTTCTTCCATCCGACACAACCTTCCACTATTCCAGTAATGCGAGTTGGCCGACTCGTGAATCTTTGGCTCTTTTGCTGCCGATCGTGCTATAAGGGAATGTCATGAATACAAACTGATGCATATCTTCCCCAGCTGGCGATAGATCAGCGTGAAATTGGGTTGGACCATCGAGCGGGCTGGCGACCTAAGCATACCACCAATCACAGCGTTGAAGACTAGCGCGCCTGATCCGAGCCGCGCCACCAGGCGAAGGTCGCCATGGTGCCTACGAGGAAAGCAATGAGCACCACGACCAGGCTGTGCGCCGGGAGCGTACCGACGGGAGCGCCGTCCAAACTGACCAGCAGCGCCGGTGCGGCCCAGGGGAACCATTCCGCCCGACCGAGCACGCCGTAGAACTTGGCTGGAACCCCGTGAGAAAAACCCACGCCATGGGGCGCGGATTTTCTGTTACTGGCTACGGTTCACGTTAAACCCAGTGCTTTGGCAACACCATCACCGTATGCCAGGTCTGCCTTTCTGAAGTGGGCGACCATCGCTTCTTGCAGGCCCTACGGGACTTTCTTCAGGCTGCCGGCGATGTTTTCTACCAGCTCTTTCTGTTGTCGGGCAGGTATTATGATTCTTCGATCGGGAGTTTCTTCTGAATTACCCGGAAATTCCAACCTACGCTTCCATGTGATATCGGGAATCTTCCAGTTTCTTGGTCAGGATTTTCTATCTGTCTTGAGCCTGTGATGTGACCTGTCAAGGGGTCACCGGAATCAAGCATCTCCTGAAGCGTGATCGAGGGCGTGCCTCCCATGAACCCATGTGCAAGCACCGAGTAAAAATTCTTGAAAGGAAAACTCTGATTTACGGCGGTAACACATTCAGGGGGATCACCCTGCTCGCCTTGGAAATTCCAGTGCTGATTGATGGTTGCGGAACCAGAGCCGGGGAGTATCTTGAAGTTGTCCATGACGAACTCGAACCCATCGTAAGATCCTTTGGCGGTCAACATGGGTTTGACAGTCGGGATTAGAGTATAGGTGATCTTCATCGGGCATTCTTCTGAGGCGTCGTACTTAACTACCGGAAATAGGTACATGACGCTGTCCTCGGCGCGCGAGGCAAACGTTTCAACATTCGTCCCTATCCTGACGGTGTGGATTTCTATCCAGGTGTTTCCCGACACACGTGTAAAACTATCATCGTGTGGAGCGGTTTCCAATGTCGGCATATGGACAATTATCTTTCCTTCCCAAATATCACAGTCATCCACCAAATCCGCATAGGTTTCGACTATTTGAGTTGCAAGAGCGTTATTAGCAAACAGAAAATTCTGTTCAGCAATCCGAAATGCTTCTTTGAACTTTCCGCAATCGGGATTCTTAAGGATTTTATCCCCCATTTCTTTTGAGATCTTCGCGGCTTCATCAATCATAGCCTGTTGCAAGTCATCTGTTCCAGCAAGGGATGCTATTTCTGCAGCCAACATAAGATGATATTTGCCACTTTCGTTTCTGTTGGCGTTCGCGTAACGCAGCGCGGCATCTATAAGATCGTCGAGAAGATCGAGGAACTCAGGATCAGTCAAAAGGTCGAACTCGTCGTCCGAAGGTGTGTAAAATTTGAATTGATTTTGCTTGATCCAATCCATTAGCTTGTCTCTCGCCTGTTTGTAAGCTCCATCAAGATTCTCGTCCTGCAGAAGCGGTGACCACATGATGAGGCTTAATTGGTGCCCGCCACCGGACTCGGATTGATTATTTCTCGCATCGGGCATATGAACGGATGTTGCTCGTTCCATTTCGCTGAAGATACCGAAGCTGGGCGAGAGCCTATTCAAATCACAGATCAGAGTAGTGCTGGATTCTGATGTACACAAATCCGTGAGGGCTTCCCATTCACCATCGATTGGATTGAAAACAGCAAGAATCGGTAGGCCTTCAAATTCGTCAGGAAGATAGATATGGGTAGTGAAAACCGAGCCCATTTCTGCGCTTTGCTCAACCCAGGCTGCATCGAAAGCCTGCAGTGCGAAGGCGTAATGAAGGTTCAAGTCGTCGCGATCGTCTACGGTCTCGTGTGCTGGTCCAATATCAAGGGGATCAACTTCAGTAAGTGCGATCGTAATTGGAGTTACCGCAAACGAATCCGCGGAAATCTCCACTTCGACATCGAATGCATCTTCTTCACCGAGAGACAAGGTTACCATTTCACCTGACTCTAATGTAGCAATGGCTGCGAATGGCGTAAGGCGAGCCTCAAACAATTCCACTCCCTCAATTTCACCAAATGATTCGGTAAATCCGGTCGCATATCCCGATGACTCGACTTCAAGCCATCCACTTTCGCTTACCTCAAGATCCCCGGAAATCACGCCATTGAAATCGCCAATCTCACCACCGACTTCGGCAAGTGGAATGGGTATGCCAGCGGGATCCAGGGCTACGCCCATCATCTCCGGAAGTTCTAACTCTTCTGGAACTGTTACGCTTTCAGGAGATGATGATGGCCTCATGCTGTTGCAGAAAACCAGCGATAGCGTGGCGAGAAGAATGATGAAGATTTTGCCTAGAAATTTATAGGAGGGGATATGGTAATGCATGTTGCGCTCCTTTCGAGGTTTAATACTCATAAGGTACTAGACCTGTCATGGAAATGGATCTACTTCATATGCATCTTCCGATAAAATGTGGGTTCATTCCGATTTCCTATGGCGTTTCCGAGAATCGGATTAATATGAATATACTCTAAAGTTAAGGACGTTGCAAATATCTACTCATTCTCTCGATAACCCGCACAAATCCAAAATTTGGATTCAATCACTAAGTGCAGCAGCGTGTGAATGATTAAAGCAAGGCTTGTTTGTAGAATTTTGGTGGGCATACGGCAAGATTTCCGATCAAGTAACATCCGCTAAGCCACGCGGCTATTCAACCCTGTGCAGTAGCGTGAAGTTCGGTTGCCCCATCCCGCGTGACTCGAGCCTACCACCAATCACAGCGTTGAAGACTAGCGCGCCTGATCCGAGCCGCGCCACCAGGCGAAGGTCGCCATGGTGCCTACGAGGAAAGCAATGAGCACCACGACCAGGCTGTGCGCCGGGATCGGTCCCGCGGGTCCGCCGTCCATACTGACCAGCAGCGCCGGTGCGGCCCAGGGGAACCATTCCGCCCAACCGAGCACGCCCATGATCTGGGCTGCCGCTAACGTGAGTACCGCCCAGCCCAGCGGGAGAAGGTAGCCACGGCCCGCGCTGGCGAAGAAGGCCACGAAGGGCATCATCAGCAGGGTCAACAGCGAAATGAGCAGCAGCGTCCCGAAGGATTCCCGAATCAGTTCGGGCGACCCGCCCGGGATGTCCACGACCGCGCCCATCCCCAGCCCGAGCACAAAGATCAGCAGCGTGATACCCAGTACCCAAAGCGATATCAAAGCCAGCTTGGCAGTGACGATCGTCTCTCGCCGCGTGGGCGTAGCCAACAATTCCTTTGCGGTGCGGTCGCTGTGTTCGCGCCCGAAAACCCAGGCGGTGATGAAAGCAAAGAGGATGGCGCCGGCGATGGCGGCCCCCAACAGCAGCACCTGAAAGAACGTGGGCCAATCGGCCACGGCGGCTGTGATCTGCGCCTTGACGTTGATCAGCCCCATCGACTTGGCACGCTCGGGGTCCTTGATGATGAACATAAACAGTCCATCGATAATGGGCAGGATCGTGGCGGCCGCGGTCGTGAGGATCAAGATTTTAGAACGACGCGCCTTGAGCGCCTCGGCCCAAAGGGCGGGGAAGAAACCGTTCATGCCGCACCGCCCGTCAGGCGCAGGAAGTAATCTTCGAGATTCTCCTGAGTCACGACCAGCCGCGTGGGCGGCACGCCCTCTTCGACCAGAATCGTAGCGATCACATCCGGCGCCTCCAGGGCGTGATCTTCGTGTAAATAGAGTGAGTCTTCATTCACGATTGCGGCATAGCCAGCCAGGGTGAGTGTTTCCTCCGCAGCCGCGAGATCGCGCGTCTTCACCTCCAGGCGCCGCCCCCGCAGGGCCTCCAGCTGGTCATGATCGAGCTCTTCCAGCAAGTGCCCTTTGTGGATGATGCCGATGCGCGTCGCCAGACGATCCACCTCGGTGAGGATGTGGCTGGACATGAAGACGGTCATGCCGCGTTCTTTGGTCAGATGGGCCAGTAGTTTGCGAATCTCGACCACGCCGGCCGGGTCCAGGCCGTTGGCCGGTTCATCGAGGATCAGCAGTTCGGGTTCGTGCAGCAGGGCGCGCGCCAGCCCCAGGCGCTGCAGGTTGCCCGTCGACAGCCCGCCCGCTTTGCGATCGGCGTAAGTGCCGAGCCCCAGGCGTTCGATGGCTTTGGGCGTGGCACCCCGATCCGCGATCTTTTGCAGGCGGCGGGCAATTTCGAGATTTTCACGCACGCTCAATTCAGGATAGGCGCTGGGCCGTTCGACCATGTGGCCTACCTGACGCCAGGGGCCGCGCCCGTTGGGGCCAATCGGTTGATCGAGTAATTTAACCGAACCCGCGCCCGGTTTGATCATGCCCAGTAGGGCGCGGATGGTCGTCGTCTTGCCGGCGCCGTTCAGGCCCAGGAAGCCGTAGATTTCGCCGCGCTCCACGCGCAAGCTGACCCCCTCGACGGCGCGGACTTCCCCGTAGGATTTGGATAAATTATGGGTTTCGATGGCAGGGTTCATGTTGTCTCTCCCCGCGACAAACGCTTCGCCCCGAAATAAGCCACCAGAAGCAGGGCGAAGGCGCCGCGCAGCACGGTACCGTAGTACATCTTGCCCCACCAGGCGGATTCGATGTCCGCAAACTTGAACACCGCGGCGAACAAACCCGTGTTCAACAATGCGTGATAGAGGTAGCAGATGAAGATGCTGCCGCGTGTGTTGTTGAAGAGCCAGGTCATGACTATCGAGATGAAAACGGCGTTGAACACGAAGATGATGAACAGGGTGGGGTTGAGTTCGACCGGGAAGTTGGCGCCGGGAACCAGACTGATCGGCAGGTGCCACACGCCCCAGATCAAGCCGATGATCACGCTGGCGCGCAGCGCGCTATGGTTCTCCTGCAAGCGGGGCAGGGCGTAGCCGCGCCAGCCGGTTTCCTCGGCGATGGCACCGCCAAGGATCGCCGACCGCAGGAAGGTCGGGAGGAAGCCGGCCAAATTGCCCCAATCGATCTGCGGGGTGGTGTTAGCGTAGCCGATGTAGAGCTGCGTAGCGAGGTACTCGATCGCCAACTGGCTGAGGAAGAAGGCCAGGTACCAGAGCAGCCCGACACGCCACAACTTCCAGCCTGAGAGCAATTCCTTGATTCCCTCACGGCCATCCTCCAGACCGGACAGGATCAGTGCGGCAAATGTAGGCCCGAAAAAGCCCAGAAAGGCCAGCAGGATGAGGTAGACGGGCGTATCGGCGAACGAGATAGGAAATGGATTGCGGTGATACTGGATCACGATCGGAGTCCAGATCGCCCAGGAGATCAGGGTGGTCAGGGTGAAGTAAGAAATCAGTGGATATCGGATGAGCAGGTTTAATCTCTTGACCATGGGTTTCCTCTTGTCCGGCATTGTAGTGTGTATTGGGTGATGCATCAAGCCGGAGCTGCAAATTTCCTTTTTCACTGCAAGCGCGTTTTCATGCGCTGCACAAAGAAGATCAACTAGGTTGATTGGGATCTATACGATCGGAGTGGTGCACAAACGAACGACGCCCGGTTTGGTTTTCGACAGTATTCCAACTTGCCGTTACCTATCACGGCTTGTGGCCAACATATAGTCCATAGCCGAAATATTCTTCCAGATTTTTCGGTACGATGCCGCCTTGGCTTATTTTTTTCACGAAAGCCCGATAGTCGCTGCTGCGAATATACAGGCCGATGAGCCGCCCGTAGATACGTAAGATAGCGCGGCAGCCGTAGCGTCCCATCATGCCCTTGGCTTCATCGGCGATCTTGATCGGGGAGACGATACCCTGGACATCCTGTAGGCCGGCGTTCTCGAGCATCGCCTTCCACGCTTCCGCCGTTTGCGGTTCGGCGTTCCCGCCTACGTCCTGTTTTACCCAAGCTTCCATTTCCGCTGTCGGGGGGTATTTGATCCAGGTTGATTCGTTCAATCCCACATAGCCACCGGGTTTGGTAACACGGAAATACTCGTTCACGGCTTTCTGCTTGTCCTCGGGAAGGGCGGTGACAGATTCGGTAATTACGATGTCGAATAAATCGTTTTCGAAGGGAAGATCCTGGGCGTCGCCGACGCGGCATTCGACCAGATTGGAGACGCCGGCGCGGGCGGCAGCTTCATTGGCGCGCTCGACCATGCGCGCTTTGAGGTCCACGCAGAGGACCCGACAGCCGTATTCCTTGGCGATGAAGACCGGCGTGGCGCCTGCGCCGCAGCCTACATCGAGCACCTGCTCCTCCTGGTCGATGCCGCAAAGGGAGAGCAACTTTTTGGTGGCTTCCAGACTACCGATGTGTTTCGTCAGGCCAACCTCGGCCGCAAAATCGAAAAAGTCCGGTTTCCGGGTCATTTCGAGTATCCTTTATGTGAATCTCTACCTCACGGGTGAGGTAGAGAACTGCTGTAAGCATAAACCATACGGAAAGGTGTTGTTTGACATAGGGGGGACAATCTACGGACAATCCTGGGACGGGAAGGCACCTCCCCATTTTTCGAAGGCGAGGATTTTGCTAGCTGCGCTTGAAATTGAGCACACCATTCCGTTTGATGGAAAATGTGAAAAATCCCGATCTAGTGATCGATCGCCGCATCCAGCTCGCCGGCCACACAACCAGCACACCGTCCAGTTTGAGGATGCGCTGTACTTCGGGAAGGAGCCGATCCAGGGGCAGCATGGGGGCAGGAATAACGCCGAAGAGAAGCACGGCATCCACGCTCTGATCGTCCAACTTAGTGTTAAAGGCATCCCCCTGGACCACGCGCACGTTGTTCAAATTGGCGGTTTGAACCTTCTTTGTGACTACTTCCACCGACTGCGGCAGGATGTCCATGGCAATCAAAGTGCCTCGTTCGCCGAGACGGCTTGCGATCGTGGGGGTGAAGAAACCAGTACCACATCCCAACTCCAGGATGGTTTGCCCGGGCTGGAGTTCTGCGCCGTCTACGACAGGCTGGGGTTGGAAGAAGCGAGAGCGGAAGCGGCTCTCCATCAAGCTGGCCATGATGCGAATGAAGAGATGCCCGATTTTGGATGAAGAGAATTCTAAAACGCCCACCTTCGTTTTATCCTTCGGGTAATATGTTATGGGTTGATTGTACCGTTCTGCGAAAGAGGATGGCCAATAAAATGGATACTACAGGGAAGCTGAGGCACCAAATAACCAGCGAGAGCATGGTCACGATCCACCATTCCAGGAAACCGGCGATGACCACAGCGACCTGGACTCCATTGAGGATCAAGAGCCTGCGGATCCAGGTTTCGAGTTTACCTCCGGAAAACACGGGTCCGGCGAAGAGCATCGATAATCCCATCAGGCTGTAGCCCAAACCTTCCAGTGAGAAGGCGATGGAAACCGGGCTGCCGATCACGAAGGGGGTCAGCCCTTCGGTGTGGCCGGCGACCATCGCAGGGGAAACCACAGAAAGTTGGATCCAGTAATTCAAACCCAGGATCACAGCGTAGATCAGGGCGAAGACCAGACCGAGCAGCCCCCAGATTTTCTTATCGTTCGATGCGAGCTGGTAGATGCTGGCCATTAAAACGGGAAAGGTCAGGGCGAGTAAAACACAGGGCACGACCCAAGCCAGGAATGGGGCGGATTGGAACGCAGCGGCGTAGGTTTGGATGTCCCGCCATTCGCTGGGTGGGGAGACGGCGTACCAGGCGAAGAACGCAACGGTGAACCAGATGGTGAAAATTGCCGTCAGTATCCCCGACCAGAAACCGATTCGGCTTAAAGGTTTGCGCATAGCCAACATTGATGTCTCCGTTTTTGTTAAGAATAGGTTGAATGATTTGTCAATCGAGATCCAGGATGCAGGGATCAATCTCCAACCATTCGCAAGCCTCGGCTGACGTGCGGAAGACAGCAACATCTTCTGCATTCTCGTCCGTGATGCTGTCGTACATGCGACTCAGTCCGAAGGAAAGGTCGTCGGGGGCGACGATAGCCACTTTCGACATCGCATCGGTATCGGCGTAATGGCTTCTCGTCTGCTCAGACAAGTAACGCAGTGCCTGCGAACTCCTGCTCCGGCTGTCGGCTTCGCGCAGATCGATCAACTTGGAGAATGCGGGGTCGAAAGCAGGATCGGCATACAACGCAGTGTATGCTACGATCATCTCATCATCTTCCGTAGCACCTTGATGGCGAGATACGACCAAGCCTACACTCTCGTGGATTTCGTATGAAACCGCCATTCAAGTAACCTCCATTAATTCTAGAAATGCCAAAGCGCTGTTTCAGATTGTAATACATTCTATATCGGATTACGGAACTGGCAAATCGGGAATTGTATGTCAAAATGAAACATAACAATGACGCGGATGGCTGTTGCGGGGAGTTATTTTGCTGCGGGGGAAGTTACCATCAAACAGAAGGAAATGCCGTGAGTGATGAATTTGGGATGGTCAGGATAATCTTGGACTGTATTGAACCCCAGTCTTTTAAAGGAGGATTGCGACGTATTCCGTGCAATCGTCTTGATCTTGATCGGAGAGGAGATCGACATCTTGTCGATCAAATATTGAACCAACGCTGTTCCGTTTCCCCTTCTTTGGTATGACTCTTTCACAGCAATGTGGCGGATTTCATACTTGCTGGTGTTGGATGAATTCACGACCATTGCTCCTACAATGCGATCGTTTACCCGGGCAATCAGCCGGATCTCTTTGCTGTCCAGTTTGAATTCGTCCCGGACGCCTCGCTCGAAACCCAACGGTCGCCAGAGGACTTCCCAGAGTAAGGTTTCAAGTGCTTCATTCTAGTCTTCAGCAGCAATGGAGATCTGCACTGCATCAGGATTCATCATCGTGCTCAACGAGTTGACCCGCAAGTCGCCGTCGCTTTTCGTAGGCCTCCTGAGTAATGCGGATATCCTCCAGAAAGGCGGGCAGTTCGTCCAGGTAGAGGGCTTGCGGTCCGTCCACCAGGGCGGTGTGGGGCTCGGGATGAAAATCGGCCAGAACTGCATTGGCGCCAGCGATGACGCCTTGGGCTGTGGCGTGAAAGATTTCCAGAAGGCCATCCGGTGCTTTATCGCGTACGCCGACGGAATGCGATGGGTCGACACACACGGGCATGCGAGTCAACCGTTTCACCACCGGTACGTGGGAGAAGTCCACGAAGTTGCGGTGCGGATCGCCGAAAGAGGTCTTCATACCGCGCAAGCAGAAGATGATGTTGGCGTTGCCTTCAATGGCCAGGTACTCGGCCGCGTTCAACGATTCGCTCAGCGTGATTCCAAAGCCGCGTTTCAATAACACCGGGAATTCCTGCTGCCGCCCGATTTCTTTGAGAAGTTCGAAATTCTGGCTGTTGCGCGTGCCGATCTGCAGGATGACGCCGGTGGGCTGACCGGTTTGTGCCAGACATTCGCTGATTTCAGCGATCTGACGTTCGTGGGTGACTTCCATGGCGATGACTTTAATGCCGTACTTCCCGGCCAGTTCGAAGATGTACGGAAGACAGCCCTTGCCGTGTCCCTGGAATGAATAGGGATTCGTGCGCGGTTTGTAGGCGCCCATGCGCGTGCAGCACTGTCCGTTTTCCTGAAGCGCTTTCATCATTTCTTCCGTATGTTCCTTGGTGTCGACCGCACAGAGTCCGGCAAAGACGTGCAGGTTATCCTGGTTGAATTGAACGCCGTTGTATTCGAAACCAACGGCGCGTTTGGTGTCGTGATGCCGGCCAAGGATGCGGTATCCCTCGGAAATCCGGATCACCCGCTCTACGGCCGGGAGTGCGGCGATCTGTTCTTGCTCGACTCTGGATGTGTCACCGATGAGGTATATCTCCGTGAGAATTTGCTGTTTTCCGGTGACGATGTGCTTCTTGAGCTTGATATCCTGGAGATGGGTTAGGAAATCCAAGGTCTGGATGAATTCTTCTGAATTTTCATTCGTGTTTGGGCGCAGGATGACGAGCATTGATAGACTCCATGATCATGATGTGAGATTATTGCGATGGTGAAGAGAACGATTCTAAAACCCACTCAAAAATTTCTATCGGCATTCCACCTGACCAACCATATACTCTAGCAATACCAATTCCAGGGCAAATCCAATTACTGGTTGTGTCAGGCTGCGTGGTCAATTGAATTAGGCAGCAACCGTCAATTATGCCCAATCCGGTTTCGACGCTTTCAATGTCGAGTATTGACCAATTGTAGTATGAAGTAGCTCCTTGCGGTTCTGCGAGATCATCCCAGGGATCCCAGATTGCTCCCACCTCGAGAGGCCATTTAATCCAGCGCATCGATTCGTCATAGATACTATTATTCTTGACGATTAATCGCATTTCTTTGTCGTCTGTAACGATTCCTTCATGCTTGAGTTTCGGAAAATCCTCGATCTTGACGATGAAAGTAGGATAGCCATCAGGGGGATCTTCGACTTGTTCGATGATTTGTTGCGTCACCAGACCGGTCCACGTATCCGGTGTTGGCATGATTAATTCGCCATCTTCGGTATACGAACCAGCACCCATCGAATACTCGATTGTAACTCGATACACCCATGTCGTACCTACTTCAAGCGGAAAGTCTTGCATTATCTTTGCCAGGGGTATCTCTGGAGTGGCGGTGGTAGAAGGCGTTCGCGCCTCGACGGTCAATAATGCGTTCTTCGTTGAAGCGAGAAGATACTCATGGGCAGTTTTTGTGGCTGAGATTGAATTTCGTGTTGATGTTTTTTTCTTCGAAAGCGTGGAATTGGCCGTAGAATCGGAGGCAACTACACTCGTTGGGTTTTTTGCGAGTGTGCATGACGTAATCCATGTTAGAGCAAGCAAGAAAAGGCATAATCTCAGATATTTCATCGAATTGCATTAGTCCATTGGTTAGAAGCGTTTTTTTTCGCGATTACTCCACGCGATGCAGCAGGGTGAAATTGGGAATTCCCATGGCGCCAATCGGCAAGCTGGCGACGAGAACGACCTGATCGCCGCGCTGCAGTAGGCCTGAGTCCAGGCTGGATTCACGCACGTGATCACTCATCTCTTCCACGGAATGAGCCATGGGCATGAGGAACGGTTGTACGCCCCAGAGCAGCGCCAGGAGTTGATAGGTAGTTGGATCCGGGGTGAAAGCCCAGATGGGCACGCGCGGCCGCACGCTAGACATTAATTTCGCCGTACGTCCTGAACGGGTGAAAACGGCGATTGCCGCCACATCGCGATCGTGGGCCAGCATGCGCGCGGCATGAGTGGTGGCCACGGCGTCATCGTTAGTCTCCAGGATGTTGTTGTAGGTGTTTTGACCCCATTCGGACATATGTGCTTCAGCGTCAATAATAATGCGGGCCATAGTCTCTATGGACTTAATTGGATATTTGCCCACAGCGGTCTCGCCGGAGAGCATCAAGGCATCACTGCCGTCAAACACGGCGTTGGCCACGTCCGAGGCTTCGGCGCGTGTAGGGTGGGGATGCTCCATCATTGTTTCCAGCATCTGCGTGGCAGTGATCACGATGCGGTGTTCTTCGTTGGCGCGTTGGATGATCTCCTTTTGTATGGAAGGCACGCGTTCCGGTGCGACTTCCACGCCCAGGTCGCCGCGAGCCACCATCACCCCATCGGAAGCCTCCAGGATGGGATCGAGGCGATCGACTGCTTCTGGGCGTTCCAATTTGGCGATCACCGGCAGGTCCTGGCGTTCGGCACAGCAGGCAGCAATCGCGCCGCGCAATGTGTGAATATCCTCAGCGCGTCGAATGAAAGATAGCGCCACAGCATCAACGCCTTGATCGATGCCGAATGCCAGATCAGCGAGGTCTTGTTTGGAGAGAGCAGGGGTGGAAAGGACCACGCCAGGCAGGTTGATGCCTTTGTCGTTGCCCAGTAAGCCGCCGGTAACAATCTCGGCCCGAACTTCGTTTTCCGTCGTCTTCAGAACGCATAGTTCGATGCTGCCATCGTCGAGCAGGATGCGGTCGCCGGCTTTCAAGTCGGATGGCAGCGACTCGTAATCGACGTAGATGTGTTCGGTCGTCCCAAGAACGGGTTTTGTGGTCAGGGTGATTTTGTTTCCGCCTTCGAGTGGGATGGGCTCGTCGTTTTCCGTTTTGCCCGTGCGCAATTTCGGGCCACTCAGGTCCTGAAGGATGGCGATGGCCTTGCCGGTTTCCTCGCTGACCTGGCGCAGCTGGCGTATCGTCTCGGCGTGAAAATCGTGATCGCCGTGGGAGAAATTCAGGCGGGCGACGTCCATACCGGCGGCGACGAGTGCTTTTAACTTATCGACGCCAATCGATGCGGGTCCAATTGTGGCGACGATTTTGGCGCGCCGGTTCATGGCTGCATCCTGAGATTACGATAGATCGATTGTTGTAATGGATTAAGTCCTATCAAATCAATATTTCTCCATGTGAGCTAAATCAGGCCAACAAATCAGCCAGGATGGCCTTCTGGGCATGCATGCGGTTCTCGGCTTGTTGGAAAACACGCGACTGTTCGCCATCCATGACCTCATTAGTGATTTCCTGGCCGCGGTGAGCGGGCAGGCAGTGCAGCACGATGGCGTTCGGATCAGCTTGCGCGACGAGTCCTTGGTTCACCTGAAAAGGTGGAAATACTTTTTCGCGTTTTTTCGTTTCCTCTTCCTGTCCCATGCTCACCCAGGTATCGGTGTAAATCACCTGCGTTCCTTTGACGGCTTCGTGCGGATCTTGAATTGAACGAAAGGCGGGACAGGATTTTCCCGCCAGCGATTTTGCCTCGGCAAACACGCTGTCCGGAAGGGAATATCCCGAGGGAGATGCGATGGTGAAGTTCATGCCCAGCAGCGCGCAGGCAAAGAGCAGGGAAACCGCCACGTTGTTGCCATCGCCTACGTAGGTCACATTGATCCCGTCGAACGATCCGAAATGTTCCAGGATGGTGAGGACGTCTGCCAGCGCTTGGCAAGGATGGTTGTAATCACTCAGGCCGTTGATCACAGGTACACCGGCGTGGCGCGCCAATTCGAGTACATGCTCGTGGGCGAAGACCCGTGCCATGATCCCATCGACGTACCCGGAAAGCACTCGACTTACATCGGATATCGCTTCACGTTTTCCCAGGCCGGTCTCGTTTGGGGATAAATAGAGCGCATCACCGCCAAGATGACGCATCCCCATTTCAAAAGAAACCCGCGTGCGCAGGCTGGGTTTCTGGAAAACCATGGCCAGGTTCTTGCCAGCCAAAATGGGTTTGTTCGAACCTGCACGCCGCTCTTCCTTCAAGCGAATGGCCAGATCCAACAACGCCTGGATTTCTTCGCGGTTGAAATCGGATATGGCTAGGAAATGTTTCATCGTATGTTCTCCGTGTACATTGTTGGTATCGGATGGAGTATAGCACAATCGGAACTCCGTCTATACCGGGGATATTCTAATACCAAATTTACGATTCTATTTGAATGATGACTTAGTTGTTTCGCCGGAACCTCGGACGCAGCCAGCGCAGCCAGCCTTGCGAGCGGGGCGGCGAGGGGGTTGGCTTATCCGATCCGACCAGGATCAAAGCGGCCATAAGCAGCAGAGGCCTGGGTTTGCAGGATACGGGAGATCAGCAATCTGGCGTCGGCATGATCATCGACGATGAGGATATTGTGAATGCGGTCAGTGTCGACCAATTCGAGGGCGGCCAACAAACCCTCTTCAGGTTGTTCCGAAGGCGTGAAGTCTGGGAGGACCACATCCTGTGCCCATCCGTCGTGCAGCAAGCTCTTTTCGATCGGCATGGTATGGCCGGAGCTGTTAACCAAGATGGTCTGCTGCGGATCGATCTTTCCGTTGCGAGCGAGTTTGAACAGCACGGCGAAAGCAACCGCAGCGGCCGGTTCGATCGACAGTCCTTCCATTTTCGCCAGCGTATGCATGGCCTGGAAGACTTCTTCATCCGTTACGCTCTCCATCGCCCCGCCTGCGCTGTCGAGCATACTCGAACGAAGCAGCGTGTACGTTCGCCCTGGATTGCCGGTGCTCAATGTGGATATGAGTGTGCTGGGCGAGTGAACAGGCACGACTTCTTCAAGCTCTTTGTGCCAGGCGTCGACCAATGGCCGCGATTGGTCATACGTTCCCAATTGTTCGCCGATTTCATAGGCAAGAGTTTTCATCGATTCCACTGCGGCGATGCTGCGTACGCCGAGGTCGATGTAAAGCCCGCGTTCTTGAGCGAATTGGTCGGCCAACTGCTTGGTTAAATCGTAGGTGTTGGCGACTTTGATCAAACGTGTTCCGTAAATTGCCATTTCATGCATTTTCGAGGCGGGAGCCAGGCTGGTTATAAACGCCCATAGTTTGACGCCCGCTCTGTCGCAGTAGGCTGAAAAGGCGATGGCCACATTCCCCGTAGATGCAATGATGGTTTCATCCAGGTCAGCTTCCAGGAGCACTGAAACCGTCAGTGCAGCTTGACGATCTTTGAAGGAAGCCGTCGGTCCCTGTCGTTCGTCCTTGATGAATAGATGGGGTAAGCCCAGCAAGCGGCCGAGATTTTGCGCTCGAAGAAGAGGCGTACCCCCTTCGCACATCATCATGGAAGGCTGCATTTCGCGGTAACGCCATAGGTTAAAAGCACGTGAAGGCAAGTTTTCGATCAAGGATTGACGGGCGTAATCGAGATCGTACTCAGCCTAACGTCAGGCGCTGTCGCATGACGGGCAGCTGAAATCAAGTGGATGGAATGGGGTTGACGCACAGCAGTCGATGCAGGTGATTTTGTAATGCTGAGCCATCACAATAGTCTGGTGGTAAATCTATCGGCTGCTAACAAATTTGGTATGTTTGTTCGCAGAAAGGACTCTCGAATAGGCTGGAGCAGAAGGGGGAGATGACGCATCCAGCATCCGAGCCCTGACTACTCCGCGCCAGTATCTTTGTTCGGTATCGCGGCTGCTGTAGGTTTGACGGGCAGCGTAAAGTAGAACACACTGCCTTCGCCTGGCGTACTGTTGACCCAGATCTCGCCACCGTGCAGCTCGACAAGATGTCGGCAGATGGACAAGCCTAATCCCGTGCCGCCGGTTTTACGGGTAGGAGAAGCGTCCACCTGGGAGAAGGGTTCGAACAGTCTCTCCTGATCGGCTTCTTCAATCCCTTGCCCGGTGTCAAAAACCGAGATCCGGATTTTTTCAGGTTCTTCGTCATCTACAATGCGTACTGTAATCCCAATCTTGCCTTGGGATGTGAACTTGGCTGCGTTGGAGAACAAATTAAGCAAGATCTGACGTACACGGATGTTATCCGCCCATACTGATGGAAGTTCGTCCGGGATATCGGAGATGATCTCGATGTTTTTATCTTTGACCATGCCAACTGCTGTTGCAAGTATGCCGCGGATGATTTCCTTGACGTCAACTTCGGAGAACGTCAATTCCATCTTGCCGGCTTCGATCCTGGAGACGTCTAGCATGTCATTGATCAGACCAAGCAGGTGATGTCCGGCGTTGTAGATGGCGTTCAAATCTTGTTCCTGGGTTTCGGTGACAGGTCCGTCAATACCTTTTAGGATGACTCTTGAAAAACCGATAATGGAATTAAGCGGTGTGCGCAACTCGTGGCTCATATTCGCCAAGAATTGGCTTTTGAGTCGGTCGACTTCACGCATTTCATCCAGCGCTTGTTGGGTTAACTGGTATGTACGGGCGCTTTGCAGGGCGAGGGCAAGGTCATTGGCCACACCTTCAGCGATGTCGCTTTCCTCGATATCCCAATGCTCCGTATCGAATGGTTTTTCAAGTTCGATCACGCCGAGCACACGTTCCTGGTCGCGAATGGGAATGCGAAGGACGTTATCATTGGGTTCATCGTCCAAAGCGATGAGGTCATGGGGAAGCGAAAGCGGTCGGGCACCCATTTCATCCGCAAGGTACCCTGCCGTCTCTCCCCAGAATATACCGGGAGAGAGATATTTCAGCGTGGCAAATCTGGCTTCGTCCGTCGGTGCGGCTTCTTGTACCGGGGGTGTTTCTTCGAAGAAGATCGCTTGCGCGACGCCGCGGTAACCGAGTCGGACGCCGGCAGGATCGGCTCTTACCAGGGCGTTGAACAACAGCGTCAGCAGTTTTCCCGACGGATTGCGAGCTTGTACTCGAAAATTGTAGATCGGCTGCCCAGACTCGATACGTTCTTTGAAATCGTCTATTTTTGACGACGAAGAAGCGATATCAAAAATCGATGTGCCTTCAAGTTCGTCAGGAGATTGGCCGAGGATGCGTTCGACTTCCGGGCTGCACCATGCGAAATTACCTTCCAGATCGGTTTCGAAAACGAAACCCTCCGGTTCGAGTTTCTGGGACGGTGTGATGGTCTCTGCACCGAGGGTGCCAGTTCGTGGCGTAACCTCAAGCAGCCCAGAAAGAAGACTCTCGAGTCGATTACGGAGATTTTCCAGCGAATTCATGGACATACTTCCTCACTTCTTTCGCTAAATCACTATATTGTTGGGCACCACGACTGGAAGGTGCATAGACAGTGATCGGTTGGCTGAATAAAGGACTTTCTCTAATCTTTGTGTCGGTTTGAATGATCGTTTTGAAAACAGCTGTTCCGAAAGCTTTATTGATTTGCTCCAATAAGCTGCGGTGCATGCGATTGCGAAGATCGACCATGGTCATAAGAACCCGATAGTGCAAATGTGGATTGGCTTCCTGTCGTACCGATCGGATGAGATTGAGCATATTCCGCAGCGCGTTGGCCGAGAAGAATTCACATTGGGTCGGTATGATGAGTAAATTGGCTGCCACCAACGCGGAGTGGGTGATCGGTCCTAATGCAGGCGGGCAGTCAATTAGAATGAAATCGCGGGATGCGCTGTTTGCGAGGGCGCCCCGTAATATATACTCGTAGCCATCGCGCACTGTGAGATAGCGCTCAGCCATACTGAGATCCTGATTCGATGGGGCTATAGACAGGCCTGGAACCTCGGTTTCCTGGGATATCGAGTCGATATTATGGTTTCCGAGAAGGATGTCGGTCACCGTGCGGTGTTGGGCTTTTGGTTTGATGCCCAAGGCCAGCGTCAGATTCGCTTGCGGGTCGAGGTCGACAACAAGCACTTGTTGCCCCTTTTGAGCGAGTGCAGCGCCCAAGGACAAGGTTGAAGTTGTCTTGGCGACGCCGCCTTTTTCATTGGCTATCGTAATTACACAGGTCATACTGCTCCTTCTTCTGTGAATAATCCCCCGGTCTCAAGGGAATCGTCAGCAGGGCGATGGCTTTCATCCGGAATATCTCCGTCTGTGTCGGGACGTATAGCTTCTTCGGCCAGTTGGATTTTTACTCGTCGAGCCCCAAGCGTATTCTTCATCTCCTCAACGGCTGTGCGCAGCATGTCATCGATATTGGCTTTGGAACGGACTTTCATGGTGATATCCATGACGGCTTGTTCACGTTTGGCCCGAGATAGCGCTTCTTCGTAGTTCTTGGCGTTTTGAACGGCAACGGCAAGTTGATCGCCGAGAATTTCAAGCACGGCGATGTCGTCTTCGCTGAAGGTATGCGGCGTCGTATGATGCACATCCATGGCGCCAATGACATAATCACCGATACGAAGGGGTACTCCCAATTGGGTCCGTGTGTCTGGAAGCAGCGGATTGGATTGATAGAATGGATCCTGGTAGACATCGTGGGCGACATAACATTTTCCGGTTTGGGTGACGTGGCCAATTACAGATGTGGGCTCGATGGGGAGAGAAAAACCCTCTCGCTTCATCGTTTCACCAGCGTCACCGGTGCCTTCCTTGATGATGATATTTTCGCCATCATCGTCAAGAAGGAACAAGGAGACGTGGTACAAATTGAAACGCTCACGGATAAGATTGACCGTTCTCCCCAGCAAGGTGTCGAGATCAAGCAAACCCGTTGCATCTCGAGCGACTTCTGCGGCGGTTTGAAGCTGGGTGGCCCGGCGTTGTAATTCTTCCATGAGCCGGGCTTGTTCGAGAGCGCTCGCGACTTCATCTGCCACCGCTTCCAGAATGGCTTGATCGTCCTCGGTCCAATCATCCGTGCTTTTACGAAGGATGTTGAGGCTTCCAATGATCTCACCGCGCAGTGAGATATCTGTTTCAAGTGCGGGCGCGTTCTCCGGGATGTCCATCGGTGTATGCCCGCTGCCGTATTCGACGATCGTTCCTTGATCAATTGCGCGCAGCGAATCGAAAAGATCGTCCCATGCGCCTGTTGTTTGTTGTTGAAGCAATGCATCGACGTGTTGAAGACTCTGCTGCATCTCACCCAGGAGCTTTGTATTATCGAGTGTAATCGAAGCTTGGTTAGCCAACATCTCCAGCACTTCAATATCTCGCTCACCCGGGCGAATTCCTTCAAAAGTCACAGCGAGCGCGCCAACAACCTCGCCACTTGAAAATATAGGGGCACAGATTGTGGTGGGTATCCCCTCGAGAGAAGCCGTGACTCCTGTAACGGTCCGCTGTGGTGTGCCGACAGTGACAAGGGGTTTCTTTGCTTCGATGACTCGTCCGTAGATGCCATGGCCGAGTGGAACACTCATGCCTACCGGTGTTTTTAACCGAGGTTCGCTGGCAGCGGAGCTTTGGACGACGATCTCATTTCCCTCGACCAAGGCGAGAGAAATGCCGCCAAAATTTAGGTTGTCTCGCATGATCTGTGGAATTTCGTTCAACAGCTGTGTGTAGTCCGACTGGCTGGACAACCTGTTGTAGATTTCGATGATTCTGCGCAGCGTATATGCAGTTTGCATCTCGTCTTGCAGCAACCGGGAATTTTCGACTGCAACAGATAATTGATCCGTCATGGTCTGCAAAATCAGGACGTCCTCTTCATTGAAGGAATCCGGCTGTGTGCTTTGTACGTCAAGTACACCAATCAGCCTCTCGCCTGAGAGCATGGGCAATGCCATTTCGGACCTTGTTTCGGGAAGGTCGGGATTGGCGAAAACGTGCGATTCGCTGCCAACATCTGAAACGATGCGAGATTTCATGTTGCTTGCAACGTAACCGACTACGCCAGCTTTAACTACCGGCATGCTGTGGCCGCGATTGAGCATGCGCTGACCGCCCTCGGAAGACGCAGCCTTCAAAACGACGTTCTCTCCGAGTTCGTCGAGAAGAAATACGCCAACGTGGTAATAGCCGAACCTTCTCGAAATGAGGTTGACAACTTGAACAAGCAGTCGATTGAAATCCCGAATCGTTACAGCGTCGCGAGCGACCTCCGAAGCGGCGCGGAGTAATTGTGTGCGGTCACGTACACGATCTTCGAGGGCAAGATATGTATTCTGCAGCTCATCAAGCATCTCGTTGAGTGCAAGACCCAACCTTCCAAATTCATCTTCATTCTTGACGGTAACCCGATGCCCCCATTCTCCTCGCGAAATATGTTCGATGAGCTCGGTCACTTCCGTTATCGGCATGAGAGAGCTCTGCGTAAACTGGAGGATGACCGTTGAGACCAGAAAGGCCATGATTACGATAATGATGATGAAAAGTGGGCTTGTGAGGTTGATGATCCCGGACAATATCAGCAGAATAACTGCGATCAGTAAAATTGTCAGCAGTGAGATCAGCGCCAGCCGGGTTGCAAATCCAACGCGGCGTGAGCGAAGACGTATACGGGAGAAGAAAAGCGCAATTCTTGGGATCATAGGACGGACTCCTCGGGGGACTCGTCAGCATCACCTGTCTCCTGATCGTCACCGTCTTCAGGAAGTTCCTGCGGCAATTCACTCTCTTTGGTTTCACCCAGGCTGACGGTGATTTTGGAGGCATGCAACGCTTGACTGAGTTCGCGAGCCGTGGTCTGCAGAATATTGCGCATATCCGGGGCTCTACGAACCTTACTGGCGATTTCTCGTGTCAGTCGCTCTCTCCTGGCTGCGCGCTGTACCTGGCCAAGAAGTCGTTCGTTCTGGATGGCGGAAGCAACCTGACTCGCAATCGTGCTTAAAAGTGCGACATCATCTTCCGTATAGCGATGCTCGTATTCCAGATCCTGGACGGTAATTACGCCAATGACTTCATCACCGATCATCATGGGAACACCAAGCCATGATTTCGCCAGCGCGCCGATTTGCCTTGCGCCCAGTGCGGATGCAATTCGTTCCGCATCTTCGACCAGAAGAAGAGGTTGTCGAGATCGTATCACCGTGGAAGTCAAACCATCACCTAAAGGAACGGGTTCCAAATCGAGAATTTCACCTGCTTCGGAGGTATAGGGGAAATTAACCATTCCATTTTCAGGGTTGTAAATGGCTACGGACATGTCAGTATCGCCGAGGATTTGGTGAATTTGTCGGTGAACGACGCGATAGAGTGTGTCTAATTGAATCATCTGTGAGACAGCCTGGCTGACGCGGTTGAGGACTTCGAGTTCGCTCAGGCGGCGCTGTTCTTCCGCACGTTGACGGGCGTTTTCCATCGAAAGCGCGGCTTGCCCGGCAACAGCTTCGAAGAAGGCAACTTCATCATCCGCCCAACTTTCCTCCAGGTAGGGTTTGCGGGCTGCAATCGTGGCGACAATTTCACCGCGTACGATAATCGGAACGGCAATCTCACGATCATTGTCAGTTCGAGCGGGGCTGCGTGTCTCGGTCGCCATCTGGATGGATGGGAAATCTTCATCCACGAGTGGTGTAATTTCACCGGATGGGCTGAGGTGAATTACAGGAGACACATTGCTGCGGCTCATCCTCTGCCAGGATTCGCGTGTCTGAACGCGGGAGATTTTATCAAGGCGTTCCATCTCGTCCATCATCTGGCGTTGTGTCGTGGCGGTGTCGATAGAAGATGACAGCTCCTCAGCAATCGCTTCCATGGTGTGCACATCCGCTTCCAAAAATGCATTTAATTCCTTGCTTTGAATATCAAGCGCGCCCAAGAGAACATTCCCGACCATTAGTGGTACGGCCATCTCGGAACGAGTATCCGGAAGAAAAGGATTTGCAAAGTGGAATGGATCTTGTGTGACATCGTTGGCCACGCGGGGGAGGCGGTTTCCAGTGGCCCAGCCGACGATGCTTGCACTACCGACGCCCAATCGATGTCCTCTGGCCAACATGCGCTGGCCTACATCACCCGTACTCGCAGCGAGCTCAGCCCAGTTCCCTGTGGTATCCATGGTGAATACCGAGGCGTGGTAGTAGCCAAAGCGATCGCGGATCAAATCTACTGCGCGGGAGATAATCATGCTGGGGTCGCGAATTTCATTGGTTAATTTCGCGATCTCGGCCGTTGTATGGAGTTGAAGCGCACGTCTTTGAAGGTCTTGTGTGCGTTCTTGAACGAGTTCTTCCAGGCTGCTGCTGTGCGTTTGCAATTCTTTTGCCAATGAACGCTCGCGGCTTAACGCATTTTCCATCTCGCGCATCGCCAACCAGTTCATGACCACGATAACGACAAGCCCCAGGCCGAGGCCGATGGCGTCCAGTTCGATGGATGAGGTGGGCGGAACTGCTGTTGGAATGAGATCGTGTAACTGCGCAGTACCCGCCAGGAAATAGGCTGCCACGCTTAGAAAGGAAAACAATACGGACGCACTCAACCCGATCAGGACACCGGCGGTCAAAATCACCATGGCGAAGCCGATGATGGTGACGTGTCCGATGCCGAGGAAGAAGGATCCAGTGGCCATGATCAGGAAGATGGACATGGTGGGGATGTAGCCGGCGATGGTGACTTTTTCGCGCCTTCCCAGCCAGTAGGCGAGTATGTAAAAAAGTTGTACGCCTAATCCGGATATTGCTCCAATCGCTGCAGCCGGGGTCGGGCCAATGAGCCAAATAACGGCCATGATGAGGCCGAACAGAAAACCGGGCCCTGCGAGCCCGAGCAATACGATATTGAGGATATATTGCCGGTGTGCGATTTCGGGATTTTTAGATGTCGGTTGGAGAATGGTTTTCAAACGTTCGAGCATATTATTCCTTCCAATTATTCGCTACCGAGTTAACCCTGAATGCCAAATGTTCCGACAATTTCCTTGTAAATTGCCGAAGTCGTGTGCTTTGGTTTCCAGCCTGCATCGCGGAGTTTGTTGTTTCTGGCGATGAACGGATGCAGGCTAATGAGAATCCACTCCAGTGCAGCAATCGTTTTTCCTGTTCGCCATAAAAGCCAAAGCAACGGTTTCACAATGAAGAGTGGCAGGGCTACAACGCGTCCGCCTCTGGATTCGGCAGCTTGTCGCAGGCTCTGTGTACCATCCCCTGTAACTTTGAAAATCCCGGGAAGATCCTTGTGGATGGCGAGTTTCAACGCCTGTATAACGTCGTCTTCATGGACCAGTTGTGCAGGTGGATCGTAACCCCGAACGACGATGGCCGGATCGCAGATATATGCGTCGAATTGACCTGGCGGTGCGTTCCGGCCGGCAATCGCGCAGGGTCGCAGTATTGTTATCAGCATTTGCGGATGTTTTGCTCGGATTTCATGCATCTTATTTTCGCAAGCCGCTTTATGCATGCCGTAATAAAGTCCTGCATTTGGGCGTAATGGATGTTCCTCTGTAAGCGGTATTGGATTATCCGCATGGATGCCGTATGCAACCGTGCTGCTGGTAAAGATCAATATCTTTACATTTGCGTTCAAGGCCGCATCGAAAAATTTGCAGGATGCTTGAACATTGACCTTGTCGAGGTCCTTCGAATCGGGATAGCGCCACAAGATATAAGCCATGTGGACCAGAACATCAACTCCGCTAATCGTCTTGCTGATGTCATCTTTGCACACGTCGATTTGGATAAACTCGACCTTTTTCGATTTATGTGGCTTCGATGGCGGCAATATATCCATGGCGATGACACGTTCAACTTTCCGGTCCTTTGCTAGTGCAGATAAAAGCAATTTACCTAAATAACCCGATGCTCCAGTGATAGCGACGATGGATCGGCTCATGGCGATATTTTCCCCATAGCGAATTTCAAGCTCATCATTCCGATTCGCTTGATGTGGGGTATTCCGTATAGAAACTCGACTCTTCTTCCGACCTATGCAAGCGAACAACAATTTCGGGATTTCCCAAGGCGCGATGGAGTGATTTCGCCGTCGTTTGCATTACATCCTCTACTGTCATCTGACGACTGAGTTCTTGCGTTACCTGACTCATGAGGCGCGCGCGATCGGCGGCTGTGATGGATGAAATTGCCAGCTGTGCGTTTTGGATGGCAGCACAGAATTGATCGGCCAGAGTTTGCAGGATTTCTATATCCTGCGGTGAGAAAGCTTCCGGTTGTGTGCTTTGTACATCGAGTGCACCCAAAACTCGACCAGCCACTTGAAGTGGAACGGCAGCTTCCGAGCGTGTTTCTGGGAGCAGTTCATTTGCCAGGTGCAATGGGTCCTGTGTTACGTCATAGGCGATACGCGGTTGGTTGTTGGCGGTAACCCAGCCGATAACGGATTGGCCTCCAATTTTCAGGCTGTGGCCGCGTGCCTTGAGCGCTTGCCCGACTTCACCGGATGATTCTGCGAGACGAGCGCTTTCTCCATCATCATCGACCAGGAAAATGGAGACATGATAGTAACCGAATTGGGACTTAATCAGCTCGACACCACGTCGCAGGAGATCCGCTAGCGATGGTGATGAAATAACAACTCTTGCGACTTGGGAGGCAATGCGCAATTGGCGAGTACGGTCGGATACACGTTCTTCCAGGGAGCGATAGGATTCGCTAATCTCTTCAGCCATCATGTTCAAGGAACTCGAGAGCATGCCGACCTCGTCTTCACTCTCAATGGGAATACGATACTCATAATCGCCTTGCACCATACGTTGGGCAAACTCCGTTAAATTTGTAAGTGGCCGCAATAGTCGATTGCTCGCAATTGGTACGACAATGGCCGTAAACAACAATGCCAGGAGAATCAGAAGGATAGAGTAAGGAGTGAACGAGTTGATTTCAGAAAGGTAAGCGCTTCGGGGAAGCTCTGCCGTAATGCCTATCCCGGCTTCGGGTAGCCAGGCAAACGAGCCGATAACGCTGTCGCCAAAGATGTCATTGTATTCCATGGTTCGAGGGGACGAGAGATTGGGATTGGCCAGGGTGGGGTGGTCGCTACTGACGCGACGTACCGTTATTGGGCCGTCAGGATAAATGTCAAGAAATATATTCGGTGTGAACATGATATAGGCATTCAATCCACCGGTATCTTTTTCCGTTGATGAAAGCCATTTTCTTTGAATGTCTTCGATGATCTCTGACTTGAAGGTGTTTGTGCTCACGCCAACGAGAATGGCTTCATAAATTCCACTTTCATCTGTAGTAATTGTTGTGTGGGTAAGAACAGCAAAATTTTCTTCCTCAGAAATATAGAACAAGGGATGATCATAGACAGTGTATGTATTGGTCGCGCCGAGTATGATATCCCGCATGGTGTCCGCTTCAATGCTCTCGCCTTCCCAGGCTTCTTGTGTCGATACGAGAATCTCTCCATTAGAAGTCCGAATAACGAGATAATCATCAAATGTGATAGTGGCAGATGAAAGAAGATTGTCGAGCAGGCCGTTGACTGTATTTTTCCGTTCAACATACAACGAATCGGACCTTTGTGTATTAATCAGTAGAGAAACGCTATTGGGCAAAAAACCTTCTTGCGCGACTAAATCCAGTTGTTCTTCGCGATCGGAAACCCAGTCTGTGAGATCGATAAGCTTGTCGCTTACGCGTGAGGCCAACTTATCTTCGAGTTGCTCCTGCATGATGTTGCGTGCCTGGATGTATGCAGCAGCTCCCATGACAATCATGGGAACAAGAACGAGCGGCATAAGCACGACCATCAATTTTCGGCTCAGGCTGGACTGTTGCTCGAAACTGGAAAATCTTGGACCAAGGAAGTCTAGAAATCTTTGTAGCACGGCTAATTTAACTCCCATACCTGCTCGCCAGCAATTATACGGCGAACTTGCTCTGGAAAACGATCGGCGTCGAGTGGCTTACCCAGAAAACCATCAAAACCGGCTTTAAGGGATTTCTTCATTTGTTTTTGACTTGCATAAGCGGTCACAGCGACCACGGGAATATCCTTCAGATTGGATGATCGCAATTTTTCTAGGGCTTGATAACCGTCTTCATAAGGCAAGCGAATATCCATCAGAATCAAGTCGACGTGCGGGATTGTATATGCATATTCAACGACTTCATAGCCGGATGAATTCCATTCACAGCACACACCCAAAGGTCGTAACAATCTTGCCATTAATGAAAAATTCGCCACATTATCTTCCACAATCAATACAACCAGATCTTTGATCATTGTATTCATCAACGCAACTCTCGTAGTTCACGATTGAGTGGGTTGTATAATAAAGTGTTTGATCTGCGACGGAAACAGGTCGACATCGATCGGTTTCTGGATATAGCCGTCGCAGCCTGCCCGAAGACTTCGTTCGCGATCGCCGCGCAGGACATTCGCAGTGAGCGCAACGATAGGTACGTTAGCTAATTTCGGATTGGATTTCAACCGTTTCGTAAACGTCAACCCATCCACCTCGGGTAGATTGATATCGACGAGAATTAAATCAGGATGCTCAGAAAGAGCGAGTTGCAACCCTTCTTGCGCAGACTCTGCTTCAAGAAGGGTATAGCCTTCCGCTTGAAGGATACGTCGCACGAGGATTAGGTTGTCGACAGTGTCTTCGACATAGAGAACCGTATAGGATTCCATCGTCGCTACCGCACCCATGTTCAGACCTAAAATAATGGATAGCTAGATTATAGTGCAGACAATCCCCAAGGCAAGTGCTGCACCGATTTCCTTACATAACATATAACAAAGTAGAGCCCCCGTGCCAGCGAGGGCTCTGAGGAGGAGGAGAGCAATAAGCCTGACCTACTTGGGTATCTCGAGGACTTTGATTATCGAGATCCTTACGGGTTTTATGTGGGTGCCCGTAGGACTTACTCAGCCTGAGATGTGTTTATTTGTGTTCTTCCCCTGATACCGACACGGCGGCTATTGCTTGACCCATCTTAGCATTTTAAAAGGAATGACTAGCTTACGAAAAGCTAACAGATCCGATAGGTATTGTAGGGATTTCTTGGGATCGTGATCAGTCGATTCCGAAATAGCTTTTCTGGACGATCGGGTTATTGCGCAAGGCTTCTGCGGTGTCACTGATGACGATTTCGCCAGTTTGCAGGACGTAGCCGCGATGGGCGACTTGAAGTGCCATGTGTGCATTTTGTTCTACGAGGAGAATGGTTCTGCCTTCACGATTGATTTCCTGGATGGTGTCGAAAATGCTTTCGACAAGCACGGGAGCCAGGCCCATGGAAGGCTCATCGAGCAGCATCAGGCTGGGATGTGCCATAAGGGCGCGGCCCGTGGCCAGCATTTGTTGTTCTCCGCCGCTCAGCGTTCCGGCAACTTGATGTTCCCGTTCTTTAAGGCGAGGAAATAAAGTAAATACGCGGTCCAAATCTTCTTCAATACCGTCGCCATCCGTACGGTGGTAGGCACCCATGTCCAGGTTTTCGGTGACGGTTAGCCGAGAAAAAATACGTCTACCTTCAGGGACCATGGCGATTCCTTTGTAGACAATTTCATGCATTTTATATGGCGACAAATCCTCTCCGGAAAATCGAACCGATCCCTCGCGTGGTTTGAGCACACCGCAGATGGTCCGTAGTGTGGTTGTTTTACCGGCGCCATTCGTGCCGATCAAGGTGACGATCTCGCCCTCATCGACGTCGATGGAAATCCCTTTCAAGGCGTGGATGTTGCCGTAATAACTGTGTACGTCTCGAAGTTCGAGCAAGGACATTAATCAGGCTCCTGAAATACTATGTGGATGCATATGTCGTAATGCCGGAAGCAGCGCCGCGTCCGAGATACGCTTCGATCACTCTTGGATTGTTCTGAATATCTTCGGGTGTTCCTTCGGCGATTTTTTGACCGTAATCCAAAACCGTGATCCGCTCTGAAATACCCATAACCACGCGCATGTCGTGTTCGATCAAAATGATCGTGATGCCCAATTCATTTCGTAATTGTTGGATGAAGTGCATCGTTTCCACGCTTTCGGTGATGTTCATACCTGCGGTTGGTTCATCCAGCAGCAGCAATTCGGGTTTGCTGGCCAGCGCACGTGCAATTTCCAGGCGCCGCTGGTCACCGTAGGAAAAGTTCTTTGCAAGATCGTCGGCTTCGGGCGAAATGCCGACAAATTCGAGCAGGTGGACAGCTTCCGCATGCGCCAGTCGTTCTTCATCTCGAGTGAATTTCGAGCGAATCATGGAGCCGAAAAATGTAGATCGCAAGTGAGGCTCCATGCCAACCAGGATATTCTCTACGCCCGTCATGTTGGAAAAAAGGCGAATGTTTTGATAGGTTCGCGCGATCCCGCTGCGGGTGATGCGGTCGGGTGAGCGGTCGTTAATAAGATCCCCTCTGAAATGGATCTCGCCACCGTCAATCTTATAGAAACCGGTGATGCAATTAAACACAGTCGTTTTCCCTGCGCCATTGGGACCGATAATGCTCACGATCGAGCCCTCTTCGCATTGGAAATCGAAATTATTTACGGCTCCAAGGCCGCCAAAGCGTTTCACCAAATCGCGAATTTCGAAGAAAGGCGTCATATCTAACTCGTTCATTCGGAGGCTATTCCGGATTCAGCTATGGCTTCACCGCGCAACTCGCGTTGCCGTCTTGCAGACGGCAACAATCCTTCTGGACGCAGGATCATCATCACTACCAATAGCGCACCGAAGGTTAGGATGCGGTACTCATTTACACTGCGTAAAATTTCCGGAAGACCGATGAGCGCGATCGAGCCGAGAACGACTCCCTCGATGCTGCCCAGTCCGCCGATGATAATCAGCGAAAGCACGTCGATGGACACGAGAAGCGTGAAATTATCCGGAAATATGTTAACCTGCCTGGATGCATACAACGCTCCCGCAGCGGCGGCAAATGCAGCGCCCGTGGCGAAAGCAAGAAGCTTGATTGCTACCAGGTTGATGCCCATCGCTCGGGCAACGTCTTCATCTTCGCGTAAGGCGATCCACGATCTCCCTAAGCGAGAATCACGCAAGCGGATTGTTATAAAAGCTACGATACCGCTAAAAAGCATGCCTAGATAGAATATTCCCTTTGGATTTCCCAGGTCTACTCCGAATACAATGGGGGCAGGAATGTTGAGTACACCGCCAGGACCTCCGGTGAAATCGCGCAGGTTGAGTAACAGCAGACGAATAATTTCGCCAAAACCCAAGGTAACGATCGCCAGGTAGTCGCCGCGCATTCGCAACACCGGAATGCCAAGCAGGACGCCTGTAATTACTCCAGCAAGGATAGCGATCGGCAGACCACTCCAAAAAGTGACGCCACCAAAAGCAGGCAGGTTTACGAGGACGAATGATTCGGGGGCAGAGAGCAGTCCGAAAGTATAAGCGCCGATGCCAAAAAAGGCGACGTAGCCGAGATCGAGTAAACCCGCATACCCCACGACGATGTTAAGCCCCAGCCCCATAACAACGAAAATTATCACCGCACTGAGAACGGCATTTTGAAAGAGATCAGTAAGTTGAGGCAATACCAGTATAAGAAAAACGATCGCGATCGAGATTAATTTTCGTTCATTGCCCGGCCTGGCACCGCGAAATGCAAACAATGCTGTGCTGATGAAAAGAAATACAAGCAATAACCCAAGTGTGTTCTCATCTTCGCCGCCGATTTGTACCCCCTCGACTTTTAAGAGCATGAAGGAACCAAAGAGCAGAAAGGGCAGGACTAAAAGTGCATAGCGGCCATATGGAGAAGAAGAAAATTGCTTTGTTCTTGAACTGGTCTTGTCACTCTGTAAAGCGGTCAATCCCCCGCCAATGGTTCCGGCCACAATAAACAGGATGCAAAGTTTCAATATACCAGGCCAGATACTGGCGCCGGATAAAACTTCCACCTTGGTCAGACCCGTGAGGGCGCCGGTGTGTTCGGGGAGAATCTGTGCAAACACTTTATTGACGCGAATGCCGTCTGCCTGCAATCTGGCGAATATTGTCGTGATTGTAACTATGCCGATGCTGCTAATCGCCCCAATTATCGATCCACTGATCGAAGCGTTGAGAAGAGTGCTCCGCTCTCCGTTTCGGTTGCGCAGCATTAAGAAGGAGAGTAATCCGACGACGATTGTAAAAATAAATACGATAGCGCTGCCGGATGTAAGTGGCAAACCGATCAAGTCCAGGAAGATGAGTATTCCGGATGTGATTAAACCGAGGCGTATGCTTTCTTTGAAGTTCATGGATCAAGCCTTTTCCTCGGCAAGGACTTCACCCAATAAGCCCATCGGCCGGAAGATTAGAACAAGAACAAGCAGTGAAAAAGCGATTACGTCTTTATACTCAGTCGGTAATCCAAGAGCGCTTGGCCCAAGCGCCTCAAGGACACCGAGTAGAATCGCACCAAACATGGCGCCTGGAATGTTTCCAATACCGCCGAGGACGGCGGCAGTAAAGGCTTTTAATCCTGGAATAAATCCAGTATTAAATTTCATAAGTGTATTGTGGAACCCGATCATCACGCCGCCGGCACCGGCAAGCGCTGAACCGAGTGCAAAGGTAAAAGCGATAACTTTATCGATATCGATACCCATCAGCGAGGCGGTTTCCTTGTCCTCGGCGACGGCTCGCATGGCGCGCCCGATTTTACTGCGACGTACGATGATGAAGAGGCCTATCATCATCAGGGTGGAAATCACAGCGATCAGCACACCTGTGCGCGTGACGATAATTCCGGTTTCACCAAGCGACCAGCCACCTGCGATTAGCGTAGGCTTTCGGTAATTCACCGGAGAAGGGCCGAAAATACGCAACGCAGCATATTGCAGGAAGAAAGATGCGCCAATGGCGCTGATCAGCGGAACCAGGCGAGGTGCCGTGCGTAAAGGCCGGTAGGCAATGCGCTCCAGAGTCATACCAGTTAGCACGGATGCAACCATCCCCGCTGCGATGACCAATAGAATTGATAGGACGGCAAGATAGGCAGGACCTTCAGTCCAACCCAGGGTAGTAAATATTTGCAGGGTAAAGTAACCTGCAAATCCTCCAATCATCATTACTTCACCATGGGCGAAATTGATCATAAAGAGGATCCCATATACCAGGGTGTAACCCAGGGCGACGAGTGCGTAAACGCCACCGAGTAATAGACCGTTAATGGTCTGAGAAACCCAGTACTGAGACGTGTAGGATGTTTGCTCAGCAACGACAACAATGCGCCAGATGAGAAGGCTGGTGATGATAATGCCAAATGAATAAATCAGGATCCTGCTAAGAGTCCTTTGGCGAATCCCCCCCAATATTTTTTTACGTGAAGCGGATTTTGTCGAAGTCTGCATTTGAAGGTGTTCACTCGTACAGAATTTTGTTCAGAATGAAAAAATAATTGCATAGAATTGTAATCGAGAAGACTGGGGTAGAAAGCTCTACCCCAGTCATTGTTCTATCGATCAGATACAGAAGTGGTTACTCGAGGCCAAAGCCCGATACCTGAACCCAGGCGCCATCCTGAACCTGGAAGACCTGGATACCACCGGCACCACAATCGCCGATCGCATTACAGTTCATCACACCAGCCAGACCTTGCAGCCCAGTTGTGGTGCGAACAGCAGTAATAACCGCCTCGCGCTCGATGATCAAGTAACCTTCACCTGCATCATCGGCCATGGCGACGCTTTTAATCGCCTCTGCGAGAAGATTGATTGCGTCGTATGTCTGAGCGTGGAACGGCCCAAGAGAATCCGGAGCGACGCCGTATTTTTCGAGATATTTAGCATCGAATTCAGCGTTGGCATCTTCGGTCTCATCGCCGGCCACGAAGCTGGCATAAGCACCTTCGGCGGCCGCCCCCGCTGTGTCCAGATACTGTTGCGTGTATGTGCCATCGTCGCTGAAGAAGATCGTATCCTGCAGACCTTCTACTTCGTCCATTTGAATGGTGATCAAACCGGCTTCCGTGGAGTAGCCACCGAAGAAAATCAATTCAGGATTACTCGGTGCAATCTGGCCTAGAACCGAACGGAAATCAGTGTCACCAACCTGAGCACCCTGGAAATCAGTGACCGTGCCACCGAGCAACTCAAACGCAGTTTGGAAGAGTTCGGCGATCCCAAGCCCATAATCCGAGTTGTCGTGCATGATCGCGACTGAAGTGACATTTAGCACATTTGTGATGTAGTCGGCATCAACGTCGGCTTGCAGTTTGTCGCTAAGCACAACGCGGTTACAGACGTCACATTCCTCGCTCGTGACGGCTGGGTTGGTGGAACTGGCTGTAACGAAGGGGATGCGCGCTTCGGTGAAGATCGGGATCAATGCCAGAGTCTCACCCGTGCACATGCCGCCCTGAATGGCTACGATCGAGGGATCGGCAGCGAATTTGTTTCCGACTACCGTTCCGGCATCACCGTCGCAGGCGCCGTCTTCAGTTATGAGTTCCCAATCGTGACCTTCGAAGCCGCCTGCGGCATTGAGGTCATCAACTGCGAGTTCGGCGGCTTGTTGAATATCGAGACCTGGGTCAGGGAGCGGCCCAGTCAGACCGACGGATTGGCCAATGCGGATGGTGCAACCAGGGCCGACGACGACGTAACCAGCATCAGCAAGTTCGCTGGCAGTCATGCCCATGGTGAGCACAGCATCGGGATCAACTTCACATTTACCGCCTGAGCAACTTACGAGAAGCAAGCTGGCAACGAGAATTACGAATAGTGGCGAATGACGTTTCATGGTTATCCTCTCCTCCTACATTCAAATTGACTTTGATTAGCCAAAGTCGTTTTCGGGGATGTTTTCGTAAGTGGAAATGTTTGATCTGTGGCGCGAATTCCTCCTTTCGATTGGTATAAAACGTATGCAAATAATTCAGGAAATTAAAATTGGATTGAAACGGATTGTCAAGAAAATTCCCTTGCCAGTAAACAACAAACACCTCCCGGCTGGGAGGTGTCCCACGCGAGCCTTCACGATCCTGTCGCGCACCGCCCTGGACACCGGATACTTTTTGGATTACGTCCGGACGCCAATTCAAGGTGCAGGACATCCAAACGACAAAGATATTTTTACCACAGCTATTACATATATACGAAAATAGCGGAATTATATAGCTATTAATCTATCATAGCTTTGATGCTTGTCAATAATCAATTGTCAGACAAGTGCTCCGATGATAAAAAAGAGCGGGTGATGGGATTCGAACCCACGAATGGTAGCTTGGGAAGCTACTGCCTTACCACTTGGCGACACCCGCATCTTCGTGGCGGATTATAGAAGTCGCTGATCGGGTTGTCAAGCAAGATGGCGGCGCAAACGATCGAGGGCCACATTCGCTGCCCATTGTGCTGCATACGATGGAGGACCGCCGTAGGTACGTGTCAGCAACTCATTTCCGACCGGTGAGTTGATGAAAATCTTGCAGATGTGGCGCTCACCTTCCGATGTCAAATATACACCCATTCCAAGTCGTGCCATTTGGGATTGCTGCAGAAGCCTCAATGCGGCGGAGAATTGCTCTTGATCTTCATCGTGAGTCAAGATCTGACCGCACACAAATGGATCTTCCATTGGAGCCAGCGCGGCGGTGAGTGCTCCGTTCGTGCCACATTCAACGACAACCAGGCGCAAACGGTAGGCTGCGACACGGGCCAATGTGGCGGCTTCCAAAGTGTGGTCGTCTACGCCATAAACATGCTCGCCCAGGCGTTGACGGATCGTGGATTCGAAACGAGAGATCAACTCATCCGCCTGATCGATAGTTTTCGCCTTCGCCGTGATGCGAACATCAACACATCCGGGGTGTGCCGCCAAACCCACAGTAGGGTTGTTGAGTTTCTCCAGGTCCTCGATGCGTGTATCCACGGCGGATTCGCCCAGGCCTGAAGTGCGAATAATGCGTGTCTTGATGACACTCTTCAAGTTAAATTTTTCGCGCAGATATGGAATCACAGCATTTTCCACCGCGTACTCCATCTCTGCTGGAACGCCTTGAAGGGCGAAGATGACGGATGTAGCGCTTTCGAAATAGAATCCTGGGGCCGTACCGATGGGATTCTCGATCGCCGTTGCACCGCGTGGCAGGTGCGCTTGACGGCGATTGTTCTTTGTAGGTTTTCGCCCAAAGCGGGCGAAACGGTCCTGGATCTGCCGCCAAAGTTCAGGACGGAATTCGAGCACTCGCTCGAGCGCCAACGCAATGCCTTCTCGTGTGGCATCATCGATCGTTGGACCCAGGCCGCCTGTTGTGATCACGATTTGCGCACGCTGAGTGCTCTCGCGAATGGCCTCGGCAATTCGATCGGCGTTATCCCCGACAGTGGATGTGCGGAAAACATTCACGCCAATTTCGCGCAGCGCTCGTGCAATGAGGCGCGTGTTGGTGTCGACGATTTCGCCCAGTAGCAATTCAGTGCCGATAGAGATGATCTCTGCTTGCATGATATTCTTTATGGACAGCTCGTTTTTCTATGAGTCGATGATTTGATTATGCCTATTATATTCGCGCGGACCGGATTCTGGTCCATGAATCCTGTACAATGATATGGTTTACCGTGGAGTGAATATTGTGATGCGATCGCATGAATTGGGCAAATGGGGAGAAGATGTGGCAGCGCGCTATCTGCAGTCGAAGGGATTTGAAATATTGGACCGAAATTGGTGCTGCGAGGAAGGCGAGATCGATATCGTCGCTCTGGACAATGAAACCCTGGTGATTGTGGAGGTTCGCACACGTACATCGGATGCCTACGGTACGCCTGAGGAAAGCCTGACGAGAGATAAACGCCGACACATTCAACAAGCGGCTTTAAGTTATCTGCAAGAACACGATCACTTTGATACGAGTTGGAGAATCGACGTTGTAGCCATTGATGCCCATCGATACGGGAGTGTGGATCGCATCGCACATTACGAAAATGCGATCGAAGAGGAGCAGGGATTGTGAATATCGCCAATCGGGTTGCTGCCGTTTTCGGGCCCACCGCCGTTGGTAAGACCGATGCGGCGATACTCGCAGCCCGAGAAATGAATTCGGAAATTATCTCTGTGGATTCACGTCAGATCTACCGCGGCATGGATATCGGCACGGCGAAACCGACACCGCAACAAAGGGCACAGGTTCCCCATCATCTCATCGATGTGGCCGATCCTGAAACGCCTTGGTCATTGGTCGATTATTGTCAGGCTGCATTGGATGCGATTGGTGAAATCCATGCGCGAGAGCGACTGCCGATGCTCGTCGGGGGGACGGGGCAATATTTTGCCGCCATTTTAGAAGGATGGCAGCCACCGCCGAAGGAAAGCGATCCAGAACTGCGGCGCGAATTCGAGGCGTATGCAAGGGAACATGGCTCCCAGGCGTTGCACGAAAGACTTAACGAAATCGATCCGGTTTCGGCGCAGCGTATCGATCATCGAAATGTGCGCCGCGTGGTTCGTGCCTTGGAAATCAGCCATATCAGCGGCGTGCCGGCAAGCAGTATGCGCAGAAAAGCGCCGCCAAAATTTGATGTGCTGCGGATTGGACTTCAAATGCCGCGTAAGCAGCTGTATGCCAGAATCGATGCACGCATCGATGCCATGATCGAAGCAGGTTTTATCGAGGAGGTCCGGACGCTGTTATCCAAAGGCGTAGGTCCGAAGAACGTGGCGATGTCCGCAATTGGATACAAGCAAATTGCAGAGCACTTGCAGGGAAAAATAACTCTGGATGAAGCTATCCTGCAAATCCGCCGTTTAACGAGGCAATTTGTACGCAGGCAAGCGAACTGGTTTAAACCGGATGACCCAAAGATTCATTGGCTGGATGCAAACCTGGATGTTGGTAAAGAGATGGTTTCGATAATATCGGCGTGGTGCATGGAAACGGATTAGAAGGCTTCGAAAATCAGGAACAAGAGGGCAGATAATCCGGCTGTAAGGGGGATGGTAAAAAGCCAGGCTACGACCATCTCGCCCAAAACCTGCCAACGCACCATGTTCATGCGCTGACCCGCACCAACACCCACGATGGCGGAGCTCATGACTTGAGTCGTGCTGACCGGTCCGCCAAAGATAGCAGCGCTGAGAATTACGGCCGATCCAGCGACTTGAGATGAGAAGGCGTGCACGGGGCGGATGCGGAAGATCTTGCCGCCAAGTGTGCGGATCAGGCGCCAGCCGCCGATTGCAGTTCCCAACGCAATGGCGGCCGCGCTGATCGTAATTACCCAGATCGGTACGGTAAAAGTGGATATTCTCCCCATTAATACCAGGCCCAGGGTAATAACGCCCATTGTTTTCTGGGCGTCGTTGGCGCCATGGCTCAGAGCCAGACCGAGAAGGGTCAAAACCTGAATGCGTCGAAAAAGGGTGTTGACTTTTGGTGTTGCTTTGCGAAACAACCAGAGAATAAGTCGAATGAAGAAGAATCCGACCAGCATCCCGAGCAGAGGTGAAATCAGCAATGTGAGTAAGATTTTGAGTAGACCAGCGATTTGAACGACTTTAAAGCCATCCGCAAGAATGGCGCCGCCCAAAAGACCGCCGATCAGTGCGTGTGAAGATGATGATGGGATACCAATATACCAGGTGATCACATTCCAAAGGATCGCTGATGTCAGTGCGGCTGTGACAACGTTCAGATCGATAGCGTCGATGTCGAGCAGGCCATCGCCAACAGTCTTGGCAACTGCCACGCCAAACAAGAATGGACCGATGAAATTTGCCACCGCAGAAAGCGCCAACGCGTTTTTGGGCCGCATGGCGCGAGACGAAATCACACCGGCAACGATGTTGGAGCTGTCGTGAATGCCGTTTAGAAAGTCAAAAATCAGTGCCAATGCCAGCAGGGTGACGATCAAGTCGTTTGCCTATCTGACCGAAGTATCTATCTGTGAGAGGGCAATAAGCCAAGCCATAATCCCATTAATCACAGCACAGGAACGATGTTGATCCAGTTTACCACACTGAATATCAGATTGGCACTCAGCGAATGTGTGCAGGGAATTCCGGAGCGGTAAACGAAGCACCGATGTGGTGGATGGACAAAATGGTCATCGTAATCGCGGACCCTGGCGCCAAGACGAACCAGGGCGCTTGTGTGAGAAAGGAACGACCTTGATTGAGGATCGATCCCCAATCTGGAAGGGATGGATCGCCGGCCAGGCCGAGGAACGTCAGAGTGGTGATACCCATGAACGCCCAGGCATAGTGGGTCGTGGCGAGGATGACGATCTGGCCGGCAGCGTTGGGAAGCAGATGTCGAAACACGATGTGCGGACGAGTGGCGCCCAAAGCCTCTGCGGCGTAGATGTATTCTTTTTCCATTAACTGCAGACAGATCGTGCGCGTCACACGCGCGAAGGCAGGCGCGCCACCCAGGCCGATCGCCACAATTACCGTCGTGATGCCCGGACCGAAACCGGCAACAAGAAGCATGGCCAGTAAAAGAGCCGGGACAGCAAGCGCAGCGTTGACAACTGCGGAGAGGATACGATCGATCTTCCCGCCCAGAATGGCGGCGACGAATCCCAGTAGACTGCCAATGACCAACGTTAGTAGTGCTGAGAGCAGAGCAGCGCCAGGGCTGATCCGGCAACCGAACAGCAGCCGCGACCAGAGATCGCGGCCAAGATTATCTGTCCCAAGGGGAGGGTGGGCATGCGGCGACAAGAGCGGATCGGCGACGGGGTGGTAGGGATTTGCAGGTGCGATCCAGGGAGCGAGGATGGCGAGGATCACAACCAGCGACAGCCAGAAGAATGCCAGGTAATCCGCCAGTCGTTTCATTGGGAACGCCTGCGAAGACGGGGGTCGATTGCCACAGAGACGAGATCGGCGAAGATGTGACTCAATGTGTAGAAAATGGCGACGATGGCAACGATTCCCATGGCGATGGGATAATCCCCATCGAGGATCGAATCGATCAACAACCTTCCAAGTCCCGGGCGGGCGAAGATCGTCTCCGTGACAACGGTTCCGGAGAGCAAGAAAGCTGCTTCCAAGGCGCTCATGGAGACAGCAGGTGGGAGGGAAGGTTTCAACGCGTGCCAGAGGAATCGAAAGCCTCGCTGTATGCCTCGAGCTTGCACGGCGAGCATGTAGGGCTTGCGCATACTCTCTCGCAATCCGGCATGAACCACACGCGCAATGCCGCCTGCCGAAGCGAATCCGAGCACGAGTGCAGGAAGTACGAGATGCTGAATGGGGGATAAAGATCCATTGGGTAGATGTTGGTAGCTGGTTCGTACGGCGTAGAGGGCAAGGATGCCTGTGAAGGCGACGGGAAAACCAGTCGCCATGCCGGTGACCAACGCGGCAAGTTTCCCAGTGAAGTGATGCTCTCTCCAGGCAGATAGAATCCCAAGAACGAAGCCGAGCGAAATGGCAATCAACAGTCCAGAGAAGGCCAATTCCAGTGTCGACGGGAGCTGCGCGAAGATTTCCTGGCTGACAGGACGACGCGTGTAGAGCGAAACGCCCAGGTCGCCGCGAAAGATGCCGGCTAAATAACGAAGATACTGAATGAGTAATGGGGCATCGAGGCCAAGGCTGATGCGAGTGGTTTCGATCTGTTCTTGAGTCGCAAGGCCTCGGCTGAACAAACCCGAGAGCGGATCACCGGCAGTGAGATGAAGCGCAAAAAACGTAACCGTTACCGCTGCCCAGGCGGTGATCAAACCCTCAAGCAATCGGCGAGCGACGGTTCTTAGCGCGCCGTTTCCAGATCGATCAGTAAAGGAAACCATCCTTGGGCTGAGAAATGTAAACCTTCCAGGCGATTGCTGGTCACCACGAGATTGACGTAATCCCGAATCGGTATCAGCAACGCCTGATCGCGTATCAGTGTGGCTGCTGCCGCGTACAACTCCCAACGCAGTTCAGCGTCCAGGGAAGCCTGTGCAGCCTGATTGAGTATGCGATCTAGATCCGGATCGGAATATCCGCTCCAATTATAAAACCCCTCGCTGGTGTAAAAGGACCGCAGCAGATCGGGATCGGAATCAAAAAGATTGATTCCAATAAGATGATACGCTCCCGATGCTTGGACTTCGTTGAGTGGGCCGAAACCCGGGGCGATCTCGATTTCGACGGTGGCGCCCACTTTATCCCATGCCGCACGCAGCAGTTGGGCGACTTCTGAATTCGAGCCCCAGGGTGGCGCGACGATGTGAATGTGAAGCTCTTCACCTTCACGCCTGCGGATTCCATCACCGTCATCGTCTTGCCATCCGGCTGCTTCCAGCAGATCTGCCGCATGGCCCGGATCGTAGCCGGGGAAGGGCGCCTCGGGCGAGTAACCTTTTGTGACGGCAGACAACGGGCCATTTGCGACCGGGGAGTGTGTCCCAAATACAGTCTTGACCACATCGGCGCGATCGACGGCGGCGATTAACGCTTCACGTACACGCACATCGTCGGTTGGGCTGCGCAGCGTGTTGAACAAGAATTGCATTGGCTGGCCGGGTATGGCGATGGGGTGCAGCTCGAAATCCTCATCCGCATCCAGCCGGGTGGCATCGAGATGCGGCACCTCGCCAATAACATCGACTTCACCACTTTCCAGCGCAAGGGCGCGTGTGGCGGAATCTTCATAGAAACGGAAGACAATGGTTTCGATCGAAGCGCTGCGTTGATTGTAAATCGATGGCGCCCAGTTGTAATCTTCATAGCGGGAAAGGGTAAGGTGATCGTTGGGAACGTATTCAACGAATCGATAAGGACCCGTGCCTACTTGATGGTATTGATATTCACTCGGTCCCCAGGTTTCCAGGGCAAGCGGCGATGCCATTCCCAGATAGACCTGTGAGAGGGCGTCCAGCAGCGGTGCATAGGGTTCTTCGAGGCGGAAAACGACGGTGTATTCGTCGAGTACTTCGACGCCCGCCAATGGCCCCAGCATGAGAGCGGCTTTAAAAGAATGGTTCTCGGGATCGGTGGTGTAGTCGATATTGGCGATCACGGCGTCGGCATTGAATGGGGTTCCGTCGTGAAAAATGACGTCGTCGCGCAGGTCGAACGTGTAGGTAAGACCGTCGTCGCTGATCGTCCATTCTTCGGCGAGCCCGGGAACGAACGCACCGCTGTCCGGATCTTGAAAGATCAGCGTGTCGTACACCGAACTGAGTGGGATACCCAGTTCGGCGGAGGCGTTCAAATGCGGGTCGATGCCGGAGGGTGCCAGCGTGAGTCCGTAGACGATCGAATTCGCCTCGTTTGAACTCGAACAAGCACATACGATCAGCGCGCAGGCAAGGATAGTGATGGTCAATTTTGATGTGATTTTATTTTCCATGTTTATATTTGATGGGCGAGAATCATTGCGCCTACGAGCCCGGCATCGTCCCCCAAAGCCGCAGGGATGATACGCAGACCCTCTAGATAAAACGGGTGAATGACGTACTTTCGAATGGCTTCTCGGATGGGCTCAAAGAATGGTTCTCCGATCTGCGAGACTCCTCCACCGAGAACGAAAATTTCAGGATTGAATGTGTGCGCCAAATTCGCCAGGTGATTGCCGAGAATGTCTCCGATTTCGTTGAGCGTTTCCAGGGCCAGGGAATCGCCTTGGTGCGCTGCCTGGCCGATGTCTTCGGCTCGGATTTCTCCTCCGGCTTCGTACTTCTCGCGCAACGAAGATTCCTGGCCGGCGGATAATTTATCGTTTGCCCGACGGGCGATTGCAGGGCCGGCGGCCAATGCCTCCACGTGTCCGTATTGGCCGCAGCCACAGCGGGGCCCGTCGAGCGATATGCTGACATGGCCCACTTCGCCGGCATAACCATGCGCGCCGGTCAGCAGACGCCCGTCGATGATAATCCCGCCGCCAATCCCGGTGCTGATGGTCAAATAAACGAGATGCTGCGTGCCTGCGCCGGCGCCGAAGCGCCACTCGGCAAGCGCGGCCATGTTGGCGTCGTTGCCCAGCAAGACCGGGCAGTTGAAATACGCCTGGATCCGCTCGACAAGGGGGATGTTTTTCCATCCAGGCAGATTGGGCGCCTCGAGGATCACGCCGGTGGCCGGATCGAGCGGGCCCGGCGCGCCGATGCCGATGCGGATTTGATTGTTTTCAACGTTATCGGAAATCTGGGATTCGATCGTTTTGGCGATGCGTTCGATGACCGCATCCGGACCTTCAGCGGCGAGCGTTTCGATTTTGGTCTGCGTAGCCGGGGTCGGTTCGAATGTCGGGAAGAACGCCGCCCGAATGTGCGTACCGCCAAGGTCAACGGATACGATTTGCGACATGCGGCGAGTATATCATAGACGCTTGAAGTTTGAACGTGCAGCGCTTAGAATGCAACTGTCATGAGTGCCAAAATCACCCCGGTTCGTAAACAGTATCTCGAGATCAAGAAGCAGCATCCCGATGCGATTCTCTTCTTCCGTCTGGGGGATTTCTACGAGACCTTCGACGAAGATGCGGAGATCACCTCCCGGGAATTGGACATCGTGCTTACTTCGCGCAACGTGGCCAAGGGCGCGCGTGTGCCCATGGCGGGCATCCCCCATCACGCCGCTGAAAATTACCTCTCCCGCCTGATCGAGAAGGGCTATCACGTTGCAATTTGCGAACAGGTCGGGGACGGACCGGTGAGCGGTTTATTCCCCCGCGAGGTCGTACGTGTAATCACGCCGGGCACGGTCGTCGAGGCGGAATTGCTGCCGGGGGATGCGAATAACTACTTGCTTGCTATCGTCGTGGAGGACGATGGCGTCGGAATCGCCTATGCCGATGTTAGCACGAGTGAATTCGCCGCCACGCAGGTGGAGACATCGACGGCGATGGCCGTGATTCGACAGGAATTAATTCGCCTGCGGCCGGCGGAAGTGATCCTGCCCGAGTCGCTCGATCTCGAGGGGGAATGGTCCGGGCACAGCACGAAACTGCCGGATTGGCGCTTCGAATTGGACCGTGCAGCGGAGACCCTGAAAGATCATTTCAAAGCGGGGACGCTGGATGGATTCGGTTTGGGTAAAAAGCCGCAGGCCGCACGCGCCGCGGCTGCCATTCTCGAATATCTGAAGTCGACTCAGAATGAAGCCGTCAAGCTGATGACCGGATTGTCGAGCTATTCGCTCAGCGAGGCGATGGTGTTGGATGCGGCTACGCGTCGGAACCTGGAGTTGACCGAGACCCTGCGCACGGGAAAAGTGCAGGGGTCGCTGCTCGGCGTTGTGGACGCGACCTTGACTCCAATGGGAAAACGCCTGATCCGGCATTGGATCGGCAATCCGCTGCTCGACATCGAACGGATCGAGGTACGTCTGGACCAAGTGGACGCATTTTACGCTGATGGGCTCTGGCGGGCCGAGATGCGGGAACACCTGAAGAAAATTGGCGATATCGAACGGCTGACCAACCGTATTTCGATCGGGGTCGCCGGCCCGAACGATCTGACCAGCCTACGGGAGCTGCTTGGGCGGATACCCGCGTTGATCGAATTGATGCAAGGACACAAAGATGGACCATTCGCATCGACAGGCGAGCAGTTGGATGCATGTGAGGATGTGTGTGATTTGCTGCATCGCGCCATTGCCGAAGATCCGCCGGCGACGTTGGCCCACACTGGTGTGATCCGTGAAGGGTTTTCCCAAGCGTTGGACGATGTGGTTGAGGGAACCAGAGAAGCGCGGGAGTGGATCGGAGCACTGGAATCGGTGGAGCGGGAACGCACGGGGATCAAAAGCTTGAAGGTCGGCTACAACAAAGTCTTCGGATACTACATCGAGGTCACCCGCACGCACAGCGAAGAAGTCCCAGAAGAATATATCCGCAAGCAGACGCTGGTCAACGCCGAAAGATTCATCACGCCGGAGATGAAGGATTACGAATCGCGCGTGCTTACGGCGGAAGAGCAAATCCGTGAAATGGAAACACAGTTGTTTCGAGAGATATGTCAGGAAATCGGCGAACAGGCGCGGCGTTTGTTGAACACCGCTCGCGCCTTGGCGCGTTTGGACGTGGTCGCCGGTTTGGCGGATGTGGCAGCTAACGAGGGCTACGTGCGCCCCCAATTGATTGAAGGCGACGCGCTCGATATCTACGGCGCACGGCATCCGGTTGTCGAAAAGTTCCTCGAATCGAAACGCTTTGTCCCCAATGACGCTGTATTCGAGGACGGCGAGAAGATTCGCATCATCACCGGACCGAACATGTCCGGCAAATCAACCTATCTTCGGCAGGTGGCCTTGATCGTCCTCCTGGCGCAGATGGGCAGTTTCGTACCGGCGAAATCGGCGCGCCTGGGAATAACCGATCGTATTTTCACGCGCATAGGCGCGCAAGATGAAATTCACGCCGGCCAATCGACGTTCATGGTGGAGATGGTGGAAACGGCCAATATCCTCAATCATGCCACAAACCGAAGTCTGCTTGTCCTGGACGAGGTCGGGCGCGGTACGAGTACATATGATGGCGTCTCGATCGCCTGGGCGGTCGTGGAATACGTGCATAATCACCCACGTTTACGCGCCCGAACACTCTTCGCCACGCATTATCATGAATTGACGCAGTTATCCGAAGTGTTACCCGGCGTACGAAATTACAACGTGGCAGTGTCGGAAGAAGGGGGTGAAGTCGTATTCCTGCACGCCATTGTGCCCGGCGGTGCGGATAAATCGTACGGTATTCACGTGGCGGAATTGGCGGGCATGCCTCGTCCGGTGATCCACAGGGCACAGGAGATCCTGAATCATTTTGAAATGGATTCGAACGCCATGCGTGATGAGAAGAATGTACCGGATCGTCAGCTAAACCTGTTCCCGCAGAAAAACCCCATACTCGAAGAATTAAAGAAAATCGACCTCAATAGTCTTCCGCCGTTGGAAGCGCTCAATCGTCTGTATGAATGGCAGCAGCGTTTCATGGATGATAACGGTGATGATCCTTCGGATGGCGAATCAAAAGCCTAGCCATACAGCCGGACAATTTATGGAGTATTAATCCGAGACAAGCTGCGGATATTCCGTCCGTACGGTATCGGCATCTCCCGCGCCCAGCGCATGAAGAAGACGGGAAATTTTGTCCGCCTTTTGCTGCGCATCGCGTCGCGACCACGTGCGGCTTTTAATTTCCAGGAAGCAGCATTCCGATTTGGGCTTAATCAGCCGGTCGATGTTAACGAAGAGTTCGACACCTTCGTAGCGCAGCAGCCAGCGGAGACGGTCCTTATTGACCTCGATGGAGGAAGCGGGGTTGAAGTACTCCTGATAGAAACGGAGGCTGTGGATCGCCGGGGCGATGAAACGTGAACGCGAGAGGAAGATGGCGTCGTGGTATTCACCTTCGGCTGCCGGGCCCGTTAGCGTCAGGCGGTAGCGCATGTTGAAAACCTCACCGTCAGCGTCGATGAATTCATCTTCCCGATAGCGCAGACGATTGACTTCCGGGGCGTCGAAAGCGAAATAGGTATCGTATTCCAGATAGTGCGCCGTGCGAACGATTTCGAATTCGCCGCTGTTCAATCTTTCGACAAACGGTGCTGAATCGGGGATGCGCACTTTGATCTGTACCTCGTAGCTCTCTTCCTGCTCGGCACCGCCGATGGCGATCAGCTTGGATAGGACCGAACCTTCGCGTTCGATGAGGAAGGCGTCTATTTTAGCGGCATACTCGTCGGCTTCTTTGAGTAAAGGCTCGAGATCGATGGTTTGTAATTGTCGCTCTCGAAGCACCCATTTGCCATCGATGATCACATCCGTCACGTCGGTCGCTTTGGCGGTGTAGACCAGACGAGAATAGACCGCATCGGGGCTGCGGGCGAAGTGGGGGGCGTTGTGCACGGACTGGAGGTCGAGCATGATGATATCGGCGCGTTTGCCGGCTTCGAGTGAGCCGGTGATATCGCCGAGGTAGAGCACCTTCGCGGCCATGCGCGTAGCCATATCGAATACCGTTTTCGCAGGCAGCGCCGTCGGATTCTCGCCGTAGGCTTTGGCGATGAACGAAGCCAGGCGCATCTCCTCCCACATGTCGAGGTCGTTGTTGGAAGATGGACCGTCTGTGGCAACGCCGACGTTGAGTCCGGTTTCCAGCATTTCGGTGACCGGTGCGAAACCGGATGCAAGTTTAAGGTTGCTGGAAGGGTTGTGCGAAATTCCCGTGCCCGCGTGTTCCAGGGTATGAATCTCGCCATCGTCGATGTGCACACAGTGGGCGGCAACGACTTTGGCGTCCAAGAGACCAAGTTTCTTGACCCAGGGTACAACGGGCATGTCGTAGGTGTCGCGCCAGTTTTCCACCTCGTCCATTGTCTCAGCGATATGAGTGAGCAGGGGAACATCGAATTCCATGGCAAGTTCGGTACAGGCTTTGAGAATCTCCTCTGTGGTTGTATACGGTGCGTGCGGCGCGATGGCAGGTATGACGAGTGGATGATCCCGCCACTTTTCCATATAACTGCGTGCGTAATCGAGCGCATCTTCATAGGATTCCGCATCCGGCGAGGGAAATTTAAGCACCGTTTGACCGCATATCGCCCGTATGCCGGCTTCTGCAGCAGCTTCGGCGACCGCCTCTTCGTAGTAGTACATATCCGCAAAACATGTCGTCCCGCCGCGGATCATCTCGGCGCAGCCCAAAAGTGTGCCCAGGCGGCAGAATTCCGGCGAGACGAACTCACGCTCGACGGGCATCATGTAGCCCAGCAGCCAGACATCCAGGCGCAGGTCATCGGCAAGACCGCGCAGCAGCGTCATCGCTGCATGGGTGTGCGAATTGACCAGGCCAGGGGTTATCGTTTTACCGGCGCAGTCGATCGTTTCCTCGGCTTTGTATTCGCTGGTGATCTCTTTGGTCTCGCCGACGGCTTGAATCGAATCGCCGCTTATGGCGATGGCGCCGTCTGCAAGCACACGCTCGTCCTCGTCCATTGTGACGATCAAGGCGTTTTTTAGAATAACATCAACCTTTTGCATAGGATCCTCTGTAAATGGAATACATCATGACGGATAGAGAAACATCAAATGGAAGAGTGAAATCGTTGGATGTTGTTAAATCGTATCACGGATACGTTCGTTTCGCTTGATAATCAGCGTATCAAAATGAATGAAGTGCGAAGCTATGTGGCGAGTTACAGGCTGGAAAGTATAATCAATACACGATCCAGGAGGCGATGTATGCGCGCCGTAGACATTGTGATCAAAAAGCGTGAAGGGATGGAACTCAGCCGGGATGAGATCCGATATTTCATCGAGGGCTTCACGCGCGGGGAAATCCCGGATTATCAGGTTGCAGCCTGGTGTATGGCGGTGCTGTTCCGCGGGATGACGCCGCGCGAAACGGCGGAATTGACACAAGTGATCGTCGAATCCGGTGAACAGATCGATCTGTCGAGCGTCGTGCCCATCGCAGTCGATAAACATTCCACAGGTGGTGTGGGAGATAAAACCTCGCTCGTCGTTCTGCCGACGGTGGCGGCATGTGGTCTTGCGGTCGGTAAAATGTCCGGCAGGGCTTTGGGATTCAGCGGCGGCACGCTGGACAAGATGGAGTCGATCAGCGGCTTTCGATCCGATCTAAACAAGGATGAGTTTCTGGCTCAGCTGGGCGAAGTAGGGATCGTGTTATCCGGTCAGACGGCGAAACTCACCCCGGCAGACGGCAAGCTTTACGCGCTGCGGGACGTCACCGGGACGGTGCCGTCCATTCCGTTAATCGCTTCGTCGATCATGAGTAAGAAAATCGCCGGCGGCGCACAGGGGATCGTGCTGGATGTTAAAGTTGGCAGAGGGGCGTTCATGCGAACGATGGATCAAGCGGTCGAGCTGGCGGAGTTGATGGTTGAAATCGCCCGCCATGCGGACCGTCGCGCTGTGGCGCTGTTATCGGATATGAATCAGCCACTGGGGGATGCCGTGGGCAATGCGTTGGAGGTAAAAGAAGCGATTGCCACGCTGCATGGAGAAGGTCCGCAGGATTTTCTCGAACACTGCATCGAAGTAGCGAGTCATATGCTCGTGCTCGGGAAGCGCGCAGAGGACGTAGAATCCGCTCGGGCGATGGCACATTCGGTCATCGAGAGCGGCAAGTCCTATGATAAGTTCCTCGATCTCGTGCGGGCACAGGGCGGCGATACAGGTATGGTGGATGATCCCGGTCGTTTACCTCAAGCCAAATATATCAAGATCGTATCTGCGCCTTCGAGTGGAACGGTTGCGCAGATCGACGCGCGTGAAGTGGCTCTCACGGCCGTGGATTTGGGCGCTGGACGGGAAAAGAAAGGTGATTCCATCGATCATGCCGTGGGTGTGATCGTGCACACCAACATCGGGGATCGTATCCAGGCGGGAGATCCCCTGTTCGAAGTCCATGCCAATGACAAGAAACTTATTAATGAATCCGCCCAGCGCTTGCTTGACGCGCATCGGATAGAAGATAAGAAAATCGAACCGCTGCCGTTGTTTTATCGGACTGTGGGTGATTAATACATTGTGTAATCGAATACTAAGAATTATTGGATAGCCTAGGCAGCCTGATGGCAGCCAGGATTCCCGCCAGTAGATAAAACCCGGCGGCAAAAACGAACGTGGCCTGATTGCTAAACCAGGTTGCGATTCCGGCGCCGAGGAGGGGAGCTACGGAGCGTGCGCCGGCGCGCAGCGAATTCGACAACCCGTATACCGTTCCTTCCTCTCCCTGAACGGTGAGTTTAGCCAGCAAGGCGCCGATCGATGGCAGTATGCCCCCCATGGAAATACCCGATAAAGATTGAAAAATTAGAATCTGCCAGGCTTCATCCACGTAAGCTTGCGGAAAGTAAAAAATCGCAAGCGTGATCAAACTAACGATCAAGATCATGCGGTGGCCGATGCGATCTCCCAGTTTGCCCAGGTAGATTGCACTCAAGGTCATTGTTGCCGAATACACACCGAAAACGACGCCGGTGATAGTGTTGACGGTACCGAGGTCGGTGATGAAGGATTGGATCAGAATGGGCAAGATCGGTATGACCATCATGCGCGCAAGCTGCGAGATCATATCCAAAGCATACGTAGTCGTAACGCCGGGGGATTGGAAGATGTGGCGCCAGTCGGAGAAGAACCCACGCAGATCGATCCTTGGCGCAGTCGTTGGAACGTAGGTTTCTTCTACACCGAAGTGGACCATGATCCCCGCGATGAGCAGGAGAGCCGCGGTGATATAAAATGCGGCGCTGTATCCGAAAGCGTCTGCAATGGCGCCGCCGATGAGTGGTCCCAAAGCGATGCCAATTCCGAGACCCGTCTGCAGCAATCCCAGGGCGTATCCGGTTCTCGTGCGAGGGGCTTCTGCGGCAATTAACGCACTGGATGCTGCAACAGAACCGGTCATCAGCCCTTGTATGGCACGCAAAAACACCAACTCCTCGGCGGAACGTACAAAGGCCATGAGAAAAATGACCGCAACACCGCCAAAACAGGCGCGCTGCACCATGAGTTTCCTTCCATAGCGATCCGCAATCGCGCCCCAAATGGGGGAAGCAAGCATCATGCAGAAAGCTTGGGCAGAGTACACCAAACCCGCAAGGAATTCGATGCTTAGCTGGGATGAAGAACCCAGCGACTCAACGTACAGCGGCAAGAAAGGAAAGATACTAGAAAATCCGATCGCCGTAAGAATCTGGGCGATGAAAGTGATATACAGCGTGCGCTGCCATGATTCTGAAAATTGAAGACGAACGCGGTTTCCAAACATCCATTTATCCTGTTGGAATTTGAAGAAGAGATTTACGTGAGATGTTGAATTGTAATCGCTGCGAATGGATCAGCAAGGTCGAATTCGAAAATCTGTGCGTAGAACGAGAGCTCGGCTTCGAGGCTGCGCTTGATGCTATCGGCACGTCGAAACCCATGGCCTTCACCGGAGAAGGTCAGATAGGCGTGGGGCAATTTCTTTTCTTGCAAAGCTTTAACCAAGATCTCCGCTTGCGATGGGGGAACGACATTGTCGTCCAGGCCTTGAAAAACGATCAGTGGGCATGAAATGCTGTCCGTGTGATGGATCGGCGAGCGTTTGACATAAAGCTGCCTTTCATCGGGATAGGGCCCGATAAGATATTCAAGGTAATCGGCTTCAAACTTATGAGTAGTTTTCGCCAATTTCTCGGCGTCCGCAATTCCGTAATAAATGGCGCCGGCCTTGAACAGATCGTGAAATGTAAGCGCACACAAGGTCGTCCAGCCCCCTGCGCTTCCCCCGCGCATAATCAATCTCTTTGGATCCGCCTCACCCCGATCGACAAGATAAAGCGCTGCGGTAATGCAATCCTGCGTGTCGAAAATGCCCCATTTCCCCTTCAATGCCTCACGATAGGATCGACCGTAGCCGGAACTGCCGCGGTAATTCACGTCGAGGATGCCGAAGCCGCGGCTGGTGAAATATTGGAATGTGGGCTGCAGGAAGGGATGCGCAGCAGAGGTCGGTCCGCCGTGGCAGCGCACGATGAGCGGGATCAATTCGTCCGTTGGTGCAGCATAATCCTTATTCGTCGGGGGGTAATACAGGGCGTGGGCGACCTGATCGTCGGAAGCCGGAAAATCTATGGGCTGGGGATTGGAAATGTATCCGGAATCAAAAATAAAAGACGAATTACGATAGACAACTTCAGGGTTCGAGCCATTCATCTTCAAGCGGACGACCGAAGGTTTCAATTGGAAGTTGCCGCCCAGAAACCAGAGTTCGTCCTCGCCGTTGCTGGTGATGTAGGGGATGGCTGAGTAGTC
>Ga0307430_1000241_pt1 | contig 52895 bp, 50 predicted proteins | sample SalMarWE160130MG_FD_202159 | JGI IMG/M metagenome (GOLD analysis project Ga0307430, IMG submission 202159) | Salt marsh sediment microbial communities from the Plum Island Ecosystem LTER, Massachusetts, United States - WE1603-130 | ecosystem: Environmental > Aquatic > Marine > Intertidal zone >... | reverse complement strand
GGAGATGGAAGCGTTGAACTTGCACCGACGAAGAGTGTGTCCCAGATGGAATTATGTCATCAAGCCACGTTTGGCATTACCGTGATTGGGTTGTAAAAGTACGAAGTTGTTTTTGAACAGGTCCTTACGCCTGGGTTGAAGCAAGGCGAGGGTGAACCTGACCTCCCGATAACCGGAGGATTCTTATGGCCGACACTAATGGTCTTGACCCGCGAGCCAAGCCAGCCCGCCCTTTGGTGTATCGTGTAGATAGGGGGGACAAAGCATAGTGGTGTTGTCACTTGTTCTAGGGATCTCTATTCTGCTTCAATTCACAGCGGCGTTCCTGGCCTTGAGGCTGATTCGGGTCACCGGGCGACGCACAGCGTGGGCGTTTATTGCGGCGGCCGTTTCCCTGATGGCGCTCCGGCGCTGCATCACATTGTTCGGGTTGATCTCCGGGGGCTTGCCCCGACCACCCGACCTGTTAGCCGAATTGGTTGCGCTTGGCACATCGGCACTCATGGTGGTCGGAATGGCCCAGATTGCTCCCTTTTTCCTCTCCATCAAACACTCGGAGGAGGCGCTACGGCAGCGCAACCGCGAACTGGCGCTGCTCAACCGGGCGGGCCGGGCGTTCAGCACCACGCTTGACCTGGACCAGGTGCTCGCCACCATCCTGGAAGAGATGTGCAGCCTGTTGGATGTGGTCGCCGGCTCGGTCTGGTTGATTGACCTGGCGACGGACGAACTGGTCTGCCGGCAGGCCGTCGGCCCCCAAAGCGAGATTGTGCACAGATGGCGGCTGGCGCCGGGCCAGGGGCTTGCCGGCTGGGTGGCGCACAGCGGCGAGAGCCTGATCGTGCCGGATGTGCAGGCCGACGAGCGCCACTTCAAGGAGGTGGACCGGCAAACCGGACTGGGTCTGCGCTCCATCCTCAGCGTTCCACTGAGGGCCGAACAGAATGTGATCGGCGTGCTCCAGGTGATGGATATAGAGGCCGACCGCTTCAGCCCAACAGACCTGGGGTTGCTGGAGCCACTGGCCGCGACTGCGGCCATCGCCATCCGCAACGCCCGGCTATACGAGCAGGCCCAACACCGCATGGAGAGCCTGACCAATCTTAACCGCACCTCGCAGGTTATTACCTCCTCCCTGGATATGGAAGAGGTATTGGAGCAGATCGTGGAGCTGGCGGGGTCCGTGGTCAACTCGGACTACACCAGTGTGGTGCTGGTGGACGAGGAAGGGAAGCCAGCGAGAGAGACCGAGCATTTCACTGGCATGCCTCCTATATCGCAGCGCATCCGTGGCAGGGGTGTCACCCGCCTTGTGATAGGTAGTGGGCAGGCGGTGGTCGTTGATGCTATCTCCGGCGAGGGGGAGATGAGCCCTCCAGTCCGCTGGTCCAATGGGGAGTTGATGAAAGCCAACCCCGTCGCCGTCACAGCAGGCATCCACTCCTTCGCCGCCGTACCTATCCGGGCCCGGGGGAGAGCGATGGGCATACTGTTCGTGCACAGTCTCCAGCCCCGTACTTTCCACGGGCAACTCCCGCTGCTGACCACCTTCGCCAACCAGGCCGCCGCGGCCATCGAAAACGCGCGGCTGTATGAACAGGCGCGGCGGGATGCCGAAGCCAGGTCTACGCTGCTGGACGAGGTCAACCACCGCGTCAAGAACAACCTGTCCGCCATCATCGGCCTGCTCTACGCCGAACGACGGCACGCTGGGATGGAGGATCAGGCCGTCTATCAGTCCATCACGCAGGCCTTGGTCAACCGGGTGCAGGGGCTGGCCACGGTGCATAGCCTGCTCTCCGCGTCCGAGTGGGCGCCCTTGCGCTTGAACGAACTGGCAGCCCAGGTCATTCGCTCTTCCCTGCAGATGCTCCCGCGCGATAAGCACGTGTCCGTAGACGTGACTTCCTCTGCGGTCCAGGTGACGGCTGACCAGGCGCAGAACCTGGCGCTGGTGATCAACGAACTGGCGACCAACACGGTCAAGCACGCCTTGCGGGAGCGCGACACAGCGCACATCGCCATCTGCATCGCTCTCGAAGAAGATACGGTGCTGTTCGAGTTTCGAGACGATGGGCCGGGCTATCCAGAAGAGGTACTGCGGTTGGAGCGGTACAGCGTGGGGTTTGATTTGATACAGAACATTGTGCGCAAGAGTCTGCGCGGGGAACTGTCACTGCATAACGATCGCGGCGCAGTGGCTGTGATTCGATTCGCAGCCCAGGCGTAGGGGAAGTAGCAGATGAGCAACCAGTATCTTCAGCGTGAAGGTGTCCGTGTACTGATCGCCGAGGACAACTACCTGGTCAGCGAAATGATCAGGGGGCTATTGGAAGAGTTGGGGTACACCGTCGCCGGGGAAGCAGCGGACGGGTTTGAGGCTGTGGAGATGACGCAGTCCCTGCGGCCCGACATCGTACTGATGGACATCAAGATGCCCGATATGGACGGCATCGAGGCCACGCGGTTGATTTACGAGCGTTGCCCCACGCCGGTGGTGGTGCTGAGCGCCTACGAAACGCCGGAACTGGTCGAGAGGGTCAGCGCGGCCGGCGTGGGGGCCTACCTGGTCAAGCCACCCAACGCGCACGAAATGGAGCGCGCCATCGCCATCGCCATGGCCCGTTTTGATGACATAATGGAACTGCGCAACTACGCCGGGCAGTTGGAGCAGCGGGTACAGGAGCGCACCGCCCAACTGCAGGCCCAGTACGCCCGCCTGGAGGCGATCCTCCACAGCGCCTCCGACGGCATCGTCGTCACCGGCGCCGGGGGTGAGATCATCCAGGCCAACCCGGTCGCGCGGACGTGGCTCACCCAGACTCTCTCCCCGGAGGACGCGGCCCGGCTGCGGGAGACGGTGCGGGACCTGGCGCGGCAGGCCAGGGAGCAGCCGGAGACGGTCCTGGAACTGAGCGGGCTGGACCTGGAACTAAAGGCTGCGCCCATCTCGCGGCCAGGGGCGGAGGAAGCCCTGCGACCGGTTCAGGGCGAGCCGGCAGCGGTGGTGGACATCCACGACGTGAGCCACCTCAAGGCGTTAGGCCGCATGAAATCTCGCTTCGTCGAAAACATCTCCCACGAACTGCGCACGCCCCTCACGACGATCAAATTATACACGGAGTTGATGCGGCGGACACTGCCGGAGGAGGAGAAACGGCGAGAGTACCTGGATGCGCTGGCGCAGGGTGTGGACTGGCTGGCGCGGCTGGTGAAGGACATCCTGGAAATCTCGCACATTGATACCGGGCGGCTGGAGATGAAGCCCCACCCAACCTCGCTCAACCAGTTGACTGAGGCGGCCGTCGTCAGCCACCGGGTGCTGGCCCAGGAGCGGGGGCTGACGTTGGAATACCACCCGGCGGATCCGGAACCGGTGGCGCTGGTGGACGCGGAGCGAATGACGCAGGTGTTGGACAACCTGGTGGGGAACGCCATTCAGTATACGCCGGCAGGTGGAAGGGTGATGCTGTCCACCGGGAGGGAGGAAGCGGAGGGACGCGTCTGGGCCACGGCGACGGTGTCGGACACGGGGATGGGGATACCGGAGGAGGAGTTGCCGCACGTCTTCGAGCGGTTCTTCCGGGGGGAGAAACCACGGGCGATGCAGCTATCCGGGACCGGCCTGGGACTGGCGACCGCGAAGGAAATTGTGGAATTGCACGGGGGACGGGTGACAGTGGAGAGCCAGGTGGACGTGGGCACCACCTTCACCGTCTGGCTGCCCCTCACCGACGGTCAGGCATAAGCGTCCGCCGGAAATGGACCTCCCGGTACCACTCCGGCCCCAGGGGCACCACCGTCTCGCCGTCCTCCGTCTGAATCGTCAGGGCGCGCTCCAGCGCGCCCTGGAGTAGCAGCCGCAGTAGCTGATTGACAGGAGAGCGTGTTGAGGCTATAATGGGCTCAAATCATGCCCAGGAGGACAAGATAATGGCTGTCACAACGGTGCAAGAGGCCTTCGAGAGCATCGCCAGCGCGGATCCGGCGAAGATCCAGGGGATCAACGGCGTTATCCTCTTCGACCTGAGTGGGAAGGGGGGCGGCAAGTGGACGTTGACGCTGGAGGACGGGGAGGCAAAACTGGAGGAAGGGGAAACGACCTCACCCAGTATGACCCTCTCTATGGACACCCAGGACTTCGTCGCGATGTCAAACGGCGAACTGAACGCGATGGCCGCGTTTATGCAGGGCAAGATCAAGGTCACCGGAGACATGTCGCTCGCGATGCGGCTCCAGAGCATCCTGACATAACGCAGGCTGGCCGCCAGGCAAAGTCCGCTCCCGGCATGGGAGCGGTTTATTGTTTTGTGGTAACTTTCTGCCGGATAACACGATGGGTGGTTACGATCAAACGACAGGAAGCAGTCATAGAAGGAGAACATAAGATGAATCTATTTGAACAGATGGTGGAGGCCACTGTAGATGAAGATGAAGAGCGCTGCGTGGCCCTGGCCCAGCAGGCGCTCGACGAGGGCACGGATCCATTTCAGGCCATCCAGGAGGGCTACACCCAAGGGATGCACATCGTCGGTGAGAAATTCGCCAGGCTGGATTGCTACCTGCCTGACCTCATACTCTCCGCCAGGGCTATGAACGCCGCCGTGGAGGTACTCAAACCCCGTCTGATGCAGCGTGACGACCATGGATCCCAGGGCACTATCGTCCTGGGTACGATCCAGGGCGACTTGCACGACCTGGGCAAGAACATCGTCAAAATTATGCTCCAGGCGGCTGGCTTCACCATCCACGACCTGGGTTACAACGTGCCCGTCCGCCAGTTCGTGGAAGAAGCGGAAAAGGTGGGGGCCGATATCATCGCCGCTTCAGCCATACTGACCACTACCATGGCATACATGCCTGACATCGCAGCGCTCCTGAGCGAGTTGGGCCGGCGCGACAAGTACCTGATCATGCTTGGCGGCGCATCGGTGATGGCCGAGTGGGCGGTAGAGGCCGGAGCGGATGGCTACGGGGAGAACGCGGTTGAGGCCGTCGAGGTGGCCAAGCGCCTGATGCGGGAGAAAAAAGGAGGGGAGAGAAAATGATCGGTTTCTGGGATATAATCGGACGCAGCGAAAGCGGTCCTCTGGTCAAGGAAGAGGAATTTGACCTGCAGGTGGGGCAGATGGCCCGCCATAAGGTCGAGAAATACGGCATCCGGTACGACCCGGAACAGGTCATCCCGGCCGACGACGATCTGGCGGATCGGGTTTACCAGGCCGGCTTCGATCTGTTCCTGGAACTGGGCATCTACTGCCGGGACACTGGCCGTTTGATGAAGTTCACCCGCGATGAGGTGGAATGGGCTCTGAAGTATGCCCCGACCACAGTCACCTACGGGCAGGGTCGGGACGTGGCGGTGATGACCTACCGGGCCGTCGAGGACCCTAGCCCGCCCTTCTGCCTGATGACGCCGGTGGGCACCCCGGTGGCCGAGGAACGTTTCGTCCCCATGGTGCAGAGTTACGTCCAGGAGCCGCTGGCCCAGACCTTCTCCAGCGCCTTCAGTCAGACGGTCCACGGCCGCCCTATCAAGGCGGGCACACCCCAGGAGGTGGAGGCAGCGATCTGGAACGTGATCAAACTGCGCGAGGCAGCCCGGGCGGCCGGACGTCCGCAGATCGGCATCCACAACCTGATCTCCAACGCCGAGGCGACAGATGCTACCCTGGCTGCTATCCAGGCTGACCTGGGGGTGCAGCCAAATGACGGACTGTGCATCGCTGCCACCGCCGAGTTGAAGATTGACTACGAGCGGGTGAAGAAGGTAGCCTTCCTGCGACACAGCGGGCACAACAAATATGCGTTGTACGGACCGTTGATGGGGGGGTATTCTGGCGGGCCGGAAGCGACGGCCATCGTGCACGTGGCTTATCATTTCCTGGGGCTCCTGGCCCTCGAGGCGCAGTGGCATTGTGGCTTCCCATTGCACATCCATCACGGTTGCAATACTACGCGGGAACTGCTGTGGTTGGTCAGCATCACCGCGCAAGCACTGAGCCGCAACACCCATCTCCTGGTCACGGTCAACACCTTCGCTGCGGCTGGGCCGTGCACCGAGATGGTGGTCTACGAGATCGTAGCCAGCGCCCTGGCCGCCACGGTGGCGGGAGCAGACCTGGACTTGGTAGCCGTGGCCCGCAACCGGCATCCAGAACGGGCCAGCGGGATGGAGGCGCGCATCGGGGCCGAGGCAGGACACCTGGTAGCCCGGCAGGGGGTGACGCGGGAGCAGGCCAACGAGATAGTGAAACAGATCCTACCTCAGTACGAGGCACAGGTGGGCGAGGCCCCCATCGGCAAGCGGTTCGATGAATGTTACGATCTGGAGATACTGCAGCCAACCCAGGAGTACCTGGACCTGTACGAACGGTGCAAGGAGAAGTTGAGCGGATTTGGGCTGGACTATTCGCTGTTATAACCACGCTACGCGGGGCTGAAGTCCCCGCGCTGAGAGAACGAAGCCCCTCCAGGGCTGGATTTTAGCCCGGACCGTAGATCACCACCAGCAGCCCTGGCGTCATGAGCACCTTCATCTCCTGCGGAGCGTTCTGGTTCACACCGACGAGGTTAATGGTCACTGATACGCAGGTGCACAATACGACGACAGCCACGTCGAAGGCAGACAGTTTCCTCCGCTTGAGAGAAGACCTCTCGGCCCTGGCCGCGGCGTTGGCAGACAGCGACGCTTGGGCTAAGGTCAGATCACTCTGTCGCTCGCTCGGTCAACAGCTCGATCAGCGGGTTCAACAACGGACCGAATTGCCTGCCACCAGCACCGCCGCCCGGCCTGCCAGGCATACCGCCGCCACCGGCCTCCATGGTTGCGCGCATATTGGCTCGCTCCTCTTCGCTCATGTCGCCAAATTGCCCACCCCCCGGCATGCCGCCGCCAGCCTCGACAGTTGCGCGCATATTGGCTCGCTCCTCTTCGCTCATGTCGCCAAATGGCCCACCCCCTGGCATGCCCCCGCCAGCCTCGACAGTCGCGCGCAGGCTCTCCTGTTCCTCCTCGCTCATGTCTCCACCGGTCTCGGGGAAACCACCTCTCATGCCCAGTCCTTGCTCCTGCATCCAGGCTTGCAGATCCTCCTGTGTGAGTTGCATGGCCGCGATGGCTGCCAACTGCTCCGGGGTCATCGTCCCCTCGATTTGCTTCAGAACGGCGTTCACCTCGGCCTGGGCCGTCACGCCGCCCTGGAGCGCTTGCCAAAGCGGGAGCAAGGCCGTCGCCTGATCGGGCATGACGGGCTTCTCTGTCTCCTCCAGGCGGAGCGTACCCAGCGCCAGTTGATTGCTCACGCTCAACGCATCGGAGTAGGACGCATCCAGAACCGCGCTGGTGTAAGTCTCCCCGACACCTTCGTCCACCGGCTCTGGCGTGGCCTCTCCTCCACCACACCCGGCCAATACCCCAACCGCCAGAACCAACACCAATCCAATGTACCAACTTTTCACCGTTTTCCTCCATATTCTAAATTTGCTGATTCGCTGATTCGCTGACTCGCTCACTCCCGCCGCAACGCCTCAATCGGATCCAACTGCGCCGCCTGAGTCGCCGGATAGTAGCCGAAGAAGATACCGATCACCGCCGCCGCGCCAAAAGCCAGTGGGATAGAAGCCGTCACCAACTCGGTGCGCATGGTGCCCAGCTCGTTGAAGAGATACGAACCGCCCACCCCGGCGGCTACACCCACCACACCACCGATCAGGCTCAACATCACTGCCTCCAGTAGAAACTGCAGCCGCACGTCGCGGGGGCGTGCGCCAAGCGCCTGGCGCAAACCAATCTCTCGCGTCCGCTCGGTGACACTGACCAGCATGATGTTCATGATGCCGATGCCACCTACCACCAGCGAGATCCCCGCCACCCAGGCCAGCAGATCGCGGAACGCCTTGGTCGTTGAAGCCGCCGTATCAATGATGCTGTCCTGCGTCATCAGGCTAAAGCCGGGCGACGACGGGTCTGCGTCATGCTCCCGGATCAGCACCGATGTCACCTGCGACATCACATCCTCCATCACTTCCTTGCTCTCGGCGGAAACGTAGATGGTGTGCACATCGTCGCCGCCGAACCGTGCGAAGGTGAACTTTTTGAACACCACAGTGAGGGGGATGTACGCCCGGCCGTCATAGTCGGTGTTGCCGACCACGCCCTTATTCTCCATCACGCCGACGACGGTGAACTTGGTCGAGCCGATCTTGATGGACTGTCCCACCGCACCCTGGTCGCCAAAAAGTTCTTGAGCAATGTCGTACCCCAAGACGACGACCTTATTGACCCGGTCATTGTCATCGTCGGTCAGAAAGCGACCCTCTGCCACGCGGTAGTCGCGCACATCGGGAAAACCAGCAGTCGTGCCAACGATCGAAATATCCTCCAACGTCGTACTGCCAGCCTTTATGATTTGGCTCGTAGTCTGCTCTGCCGAGACGCCGTTGATGCCGGTCACTTTTTGGGCGATGGCGTTGATGTCGTCGTAAGTGAGACCTTGCGGTCTTCTGGCACCGCCGCCCATACCCGGGCCGAAACCGCCCCGGCTGAACGAGGGCATCACCATAACCAGATTGGCGCCCAGGGCGTTGATCTGGTCGGCGATCTCCGCTTCGGCCCCGGCGCTGACCGCCATCATCACGATGACGGCCCCCACGCCGATGATAACACCCAGGGTCGTCAGAAACGAACGCACTTTGTTGAGGGTCAACCCCTCCCAGGCCACTTTGAACGTCCGCCACAGGCTCATAGTTTCCCCCCCTTCCTTCTTGCCCCGTTCAGCCTGTCGGAGACGATCTGCCCATCGCGGAGGAAGATGACTCGCTCCGCGTGGCCGGCGATACCGGGCTCGTGCGTCACCATGACGATGGTCGCACCCTGGTCGTGCAGTTGGTACAGCAGGTCCATAATCTCCTCGCTGGACTGGGTATCCAGGTTGCCAGTAGGCTCGTCGGCCAGAATGATCGAGGGATTGTTGACCAACGCCCTGGCGATGGCCACCCGCTGCTGCTGCCCGCCCGAGAGTTCGTTAGGCCGGTGATGCGTCCGATCGCCCAGCCCCACCGACTCGAGCGCAGCGATAGCGCGTTCGTAACACGCCTTGTCGGGCAGAGGCTCGTGGCCGTTGTACAACAAGGGCAACATCACGTTCTTGGCCGCGCTCAACCGGGGCAGCAAGTTGTACGACTGGAAGACGAAGCCGATCTGGCGGTTCCGCACACTGGCCAGTTTGTTCTTGCTCAACCGGCTCACATCCTCCCCATCCAGCACGTAGGCCCCCTCGGTGGGCCGATCCAGGCAACCAAGAATGTTCATCAGCGTGGATTTGCCCGAACCGGAAGGCCCCATGATGGCCAGGAACTCGCCTCTCTCGACATTCGCGCTTATGCCCCGCAGCGCGTGGACGGCTATGTCGCCGGACCCGTAGACCTTGGTCAAATCAGTAATCTCAATGAGTTGCTCTTTCATGGCTTTCTCCGTTGCAGTTCCACAGGAACTGCCTAAGGTCCTCCAGGAGGTCCTCCTCCTCCTGGCATCATAATAATCCCTCCACCGGGCATCATCATTTCCTGTTCAGGTACCTCCGTCTCCACGCTTTCCTCCACGCCTGTGCTGACAATCTCGCCCATCTCCAGGCCGGAGACGATCTCGGCGTTGACAAAGTCCTGAAGCCCCACCTCGACTGGGCGCAGTTCCATCTCGCCGTCCGGCTGCACCACAAAGACGGCGTACTGGCCCTCTCCCAACTCGCGCAGCGCCTGCACCGGCACGAGCAGCGTGTCTCTGGACTCGGCGGATATGACTTCGACCTCGGCGTTCATACCGCCGAGGAGATTGGCCGGGTGCGAGGCCAGGTCCACGCTCGCCCAGGCCTGGACGGCCAATGTGCGATCCACTGTCACCAATGCCGGGTCCACGCGGATGACCTCTCCAGTGAACGTATCGTCCGGCAGGGCCTCAAAGACGATTTCCACCCGGTTGCCCACCGCCACGCCGCTCATATCCGACTCCTCCACCCAGAACTGGAGCAACGGCTTCTCCAGATCGGCCAGGGTGATGATCGGAGCCGTGCCAACGTCCTCGCCGGGCATCGCCGTCACGTCCACCACAGTGCCGGCGAAAGGCGCACGGAGTTCAGTCGATTCCAAAGCGTCGCGCGCCTCCTCGAGCGCCAGCGCCGCCTGATTCGCCTTCAGTTCGGCCCGCACGATTGTGTCCGTGGTGGGGCCGCTCTGCAGTAACTCCAGATTCTCCTGCGCCTGGTAGACCCTGTTCTGGGCCTGGTCCACCTGGTTCCAGGCATCGAGTTGCTCCATCTCCGCCTGGCGCAGGGCCACGTTCAAGTCGTACTCGGTGGAGGCCCAGTCGCTCCACGCACCATCCAGACGGTCCTGGCTAACGTTGTCGCCATCCTCAATTTCCCAGTATTGATCGACGGACCGCTGAAACTCGATCAGGCGGGCACGCACGGCAGCGTCAAAGTCAGAGTTTAGCGCGGTATCATAAGTGTACTGTGCGACCGTCAGTACAACTTGCGCACTTTGAAGAGACGCCCTGGCGTTCGCCATTTCAGCGTCAGTAGCCCCCTCGCTGGCGTCGGCCAGGTCGAGTTGAGCCTCGCGCGCTTTGATGTCGGCCTTGGCCACGGCCAATTCCAGGTCGTCCGTCTCCAGACGGGCCAGCACGTCACCTTCCTGCACGCGATCCCCTACCTCCACCAGCACCTCGTCCAGGTAGCCCCCGGTCTCGAAGCCGAGATCTACCTCGGAGGCCGGAGACAACGTGCCGGACCCGCTGACGGAGACAACCAGATCGCCGCGAGACACCTGGGCGGTGGCGATGACCGGCTCGACTGGCTCCTGGCCTGGCAGGTAGACGTAGGTGTAGTACGCATATCCACCGCCGCCTGCCAGTGCGAGTACGACGAATAAACCAATCCAAAATACTTTTTTACGAAACATAGCTCCTCCACCATATCTCACCAGGACACAGATTAACGCTGATAAGCGCTGATTCTTTGACCCTATCTGCGAAAATCTGCGTGAAGCTGCGTTTTATCATTGCGCCTCCCCTACGCTCACGACATCTCCGAGTTCCAGACCGTCGAGAATCTCAGCGTAAGTGAAATCCACCAGTCCTACCTCAACCGCCCGCATTTCCAGTTCTCCATCCGGCTTGACGAAGAAAACTGCATAGTCCCCCGACGACATTTCCCGCAGCGCCTCCACCGGCACGAGCAGCGCGTTTCGGGCCTCGGCGGCGACGACCTCGACTTCGGCCGTCATGCCAGAGAGGAGATTGACTTTTTGAGCGCCGAGGTCCACGCTTGCCCAGACCTGAACTGCCGATGTATTATCCACCGTCACCAGCACCGGATCCACGCGCACGATCTCTCCGGTGAAGGCGGCGTCCGGCAAGGCTTCGAAGACAACGTTCACTGAGTTGCCCAGCACGACGCTGCTCATATCTGTCTCCTCCACCCAGAAACACAGCAGCGGCTCCTGCAGGTCGGCCAGGGTGAGAATGGGCGCATTGGCGCCCACTTGTTCGCCAACTATCGCCGCAACGTCCATCACGGTGCCGTCAAAGGGCGCGTAGAGTTGTGCCGCTTCCAGGTCGGCAACTGCTTCTTCATGCGCCAACAACGCTTGATCCACCGCCAGGGTGGCCCGGGTAAGCGTATCCGTCAGCGGTTCGCTTTCCAAGAGTTGCAGAGCCTCCCGCGCCTGGTAGACCCCATTCTGGGCCTGGGTCACCCGGCTCCTGGTCTGGGTTTCCTCTGCGAGTGCCTGGTTGATGGCCTCTTGCCATTGCCCCTCCGCTGCGATCATGGCAGCCATCGCCCAGTCGTGATCGGCCTGGCTGAGATGACCCTCCTCGTACTTGCCTTTCTGCATCTGATAGTAACCAACCCACCAGTCGTAGTCGGCCTTGCGAGAATCCACAATAGCATCGAGGTTGGAGGCGGACGTGCTCTCGTAGGCATCCTGCGCAAGCGTCAACTCGACCTGGGCGTTGCGCAGGGCGGCCTGGGCATCAGCCAACTCCGCGTCAGTTGGCCCCTCCTGGACATCGGCCAGGTCAAGGCGGGCCAATTCCAACTCAACGCTGGCTTCGGCTATGGCCCGTTCCAGATCATCCGTCTCCAGCCGGGCCAGCACGTCCTCCTCTTGTACCTGGTCACCGACCTCTACCAACACCTCCCCCAGCACACCGCTGGTGTGGAAGGTCAGTTCCAGTTCGGTCGCCGGTACGAGTTCACCGCTGCCATCGGCCGTAATCACGATATCCCCTCGTGTCACCGTCGCCGTCTCCAGCGTTGGCTCCGGGGGCTCTTCAGCCAGGGCCAGGGCAAAGTGGCGCGTGTAGACCACATAGCCGCCCCCGGCTGCCAATAACAGCACAACAATCAAAATGATCCAAGTTTTGCGTCTTTTCATCACACTATCTCCACCTCTTGATTTGGGATTTGCTGACTTGCTGATTTGGAATTGGGATCGTCACGTCTGTGGTCGTTCTTCCAACGTCACCACGACGGTCCGTTCCTCGCCATCACGGATGATAGTCAGTTCTACCGTATCGCCGACGGTGGTTTGTGTCTCCAGGTACACCGTCAGGTCCTGGAAGCCCTCAATCGATTCGCCATTCACCGCAGTGATAATGTCGCCATCCAATGGGATTTGATAGCGCCCAATGCGCACCATGCGGGTGCCGCCCCGCACGCCAGCCTTGTCCGCCGGTGCGCCCTTTACAACCTCAATCACCAGTAGCCCTGTATCTACAGGCACGTTCATCCCGGCTTCGCGGAGCGTCTCCGCCGTAGCAGGCGTCAAGGTCAACATCTGTGTGCCCAGCCAGGGGTGGGGATAGTACCCGTTTGCGAGCAGTTCCGGCACCACGGAGCGCACTGTATTGGACGACACAGCGAAGCCGACGCCGGACGAGGTTCCACTGGCGCTGATGATCTGCGAAGTGACGCCGATGACGCGCCCTTCCAGGTCGAGCAGCGGGCCGCCCGAGTTGCCGGGATTGATCGCCGCATCGGTCTGGATGGCCTCGCCGATGAAGCTGCCGTCAGAGCTCTCAATGACCCGGCCCAACGCGCTGACCACACCGGTAGTCAGCGTCTGTTCCAGACCAAAGGGATTGCCGATGGCAACCACGAATTGCCCCACCCGCAGATCATCCGAATCACCCAACGCCACCGGCTCCGGCAGGTCTGCGCCGGCGTCAATGCGAATCACCGCCAGATCGTTGGCCGGGTCTGCGCCGACGATTTCGGCCTCGTATACCTTGCCATCGGCCAGAGTGACCAGGAGTTCCTCTGCATTTTCAACCACGTGATAGTTGGTGACAATATGCCCCTCCGTGTCGTACACGAAGCCGGAACCGGTTCCCTCCTGTGGAACCGCCTGCATGAATCTGCTATAAACATAGCTGCGGTTGGTGATGTTGACCACCGCTGGACTGACCGCCTCGTACACGGAGATCACTTGTGCCTCCAAGACATTGACTGCCTCGGTCTCACTCTCGTTGGGAACGGCCGTCACTACTGGAGACGCTGTCGTTGCCGTGGGAGAGGCGAGGACTGGCTCAGGTGTAGGGTTAAAAGCCGAAACACCGATCAAGCCACACCCAATCCCCGCAAACAGCAGTAAAAGGGAAACGACGATCAAGTTCCAATACTTTTGAGATTTTGTGTTCATTATCGCACTACTCCTTGCACAACTGTTTCACTTGTAGTCACTATTCCTTAATTTGCTGGTCTCAATCATATCACACAATCATAAAAATCTGATGAAGAACAGATAAACATACGGTGTAGCATGGCCCTACCAATCAGGACTCGGCCACCGGCAGCGTGAAGGTGAACTGCGTCCCTTTTGCAGCAGTGGGCGACCACGAGGGTTCGCCCCTACTCTCCACCTCGATCTGCCCCCCGTGGGCCTCGACCAGTTGCTTGACGATGGCCAGCCCCAGTCCCGCCCCGCCGGTAGCCCGCGACCGCGACTTGTCGGCCCGGTAGAAACGCTCGAACACGTAGGGCAGGTCCTCGGCGGCGATGCCGGTGCCGGTGTCACGCACGCTGACCTCGATCCAATGGCCGCTCCTTCGACCTGGCTCAAGACAAGTGGCGCGGGCGGCAACAGCGATCTCCCCGCCCGACGCTGTGTGGGTCAGTCCGTTTTCGAGCAGATTGCGCAATACCTGGCCGATCCGGCGAGGGTCCACGTCCACGAGGGGTAGGTCCTCCGGCAAGTCAGCCTGCAAGACCACCCCCTTGGCCTCCGCCCGGGGACGCACCGCCTCAATTGCTCTATCCACCACATCGGCCAGCGCCACCGGCTGGCGCTCCAGCCTGAGTTGCCCTGCCTCGGCCAGAGAGAGAGCCTGCAGGTCATCCACTAACCGGTTGAGGAGCATGGCCTCTTCGTGAAGGGAATCAATGACATGCCTCTCCGGCTCCACCACGCCATCCTGGAGCGCCTCCAGGTAACCCCGGATGTTGGTGAGGGGAGTGCGCAGTTCATGGGCCACATCGCTCACCAATTGGCGGCGCAGTTCTTCGAGCCGGGCCAGCCCATCGGCCATACCGTTGAAAGCCCGGGCCAGGTCGCCGATTTCGTCCCGGGATGTGATCTCCACGCGCTGGCTCAAGTCCCCCGCCTCCATGCACCGCGCGGCCGTCGTCAGCGCCTCTACCGGCCCGAGGATACGGCGCGAGAGACCCAGGATGAGCAACACAGCAATGAGACCGGCGGCCACGGCGACCACCAGCAAGGTGCGATTGGCGGAAGTCAGCAAGCCCTCGCTTCCAGGGCTGCCAGGCCAATCGGGGAGACCGACGTATAAAGCGCCCACCGGGGCTCCGTTGTGGACAATTAGCGCGGCCGGCGCGCCCCAATCCTGTTCCACGGGCTGTCCGATCAATTCCCCTTCGGAGTCGGCGACGACTTGCCCCTTCCCATCGGCCAGGACCACCCGTTCCCCCGTGATCTGCCCCATCCGCTCCAGTTCCAACTGCACGCCGGACCAGTTTCCATGCTGGATATAGTGCCCGACCAGGAACCCTTCGAAGCGCCGGTCGCGCATCATCCCCCGGCGCTCCTCGTAGCCCTGGAATGTCCTGGTGGTGACCCGGGTACTGACGAGGGCGATACCCCCCACCATGGCTATCACTACCAGGATCAGCACCACGATCAGGCGGAAACGGAGGGTGTGGAACACGTCAAACCTCCTCGAACTTGTAGCCCACGCCGTAGACAGTCTTGACGTAGGCCGGCCGCTTTGGATCTGGCTCGATCTTCTTGCGCAGGTTCTTCACGTGGACGTCTACCGTGCGCTCGAAGCCCTCGAAATCGTAGCCAAAGACCCGGTCCAGGAGTTCCAGCCGGGTGAAGGCCCGCCCCGGTTCCCCGGCCAGCACCTCAAGGAGCCTGAACTCGGTAGGAGTGAGATCCACGACCTCGCCTCGCACCTGCACCTCGTGGCGGCGGCGGTCAATCACCAGATCGGCGAAGCGCATCTCCGACGGACCCTGGGGGGTCCCTTTGCCAACCCGTCGCAGCACTGCCCGCGCCCGGGCCACCACCTCGCGGGGATTGAATGGCTTGGTGATGTAATCGTCGGCACCCAGTTCCAGGCCGACGAGCTTGTCCTCGTCGGTGGTCCTGGCCGTGAGCATGATGATCGGCACCTCGGACTCGGCTTGCAGGATGCGGCAGACGTCAAAGCCGTCCATGCCCGGTAGCAGCAGGTCCAGCAGGATAAGGTCCGGCTGCTTCTGGCGGGCCAACTCCAGTGCTCTCAGACCATCGTAGGCGACGAACACCCGGTAGCCGTCCCTTTCCAGATAGAGCCGCACCAGGTCCACGATCTTCCGGTCGTCGTCAACCACCAGGACCTTGCTCTTGGTCATCTTCTCGTGTGCTTCTCTCCCTATCTAATCTCCGACCTGCCCCTTATTATACCGGAAAAATGTGAAGAGGCTATGAAGAAGTCGTGAAGGTTCAATATGTAAAGAGCCATAGTACCTTTTTCCCATTGACCGCAGTTTCCCAAAACCATATAATTTACAAAGAGTGGAACAATTCTTAAGTTCTCACAGTTCGTCTGTGCCGACGCGACAGTGATTGTCTGAGTAGGAAGCGAGAGATGTCCGAGACCAAACCCCTAACCACTGGACAGGCTGCCCGGTATTGTCACGTTTCCCAGGCCACCATCATCAACTGGATCAAGAAAGGCAAACTCAAGGCCTACGCCACGCCGGGTGGGCACTACCGCATCTTATTGCCTGATTTCCTGTCCTTTCTGGAGACGTACGGAATGCCCGTGGATTCAACGCTGAGAACATCGTCTCGATCACGAGTGTTGGTCGTGAGCGACAGACCAAACGGTACGCTGCTTGCACAAACGCTTCAGGGAAGCGGGCGCTTCGACGTCGCCTGGGCTGGCAACGACTACGAGGCCGGCGCACAGGTGGCGCGCTGGGAGCCTGATGCTGTGGTGCTCGACACGACGAGCGTGACGCTGAACTGCCTGGCCCTGTGCCGGTGGTTGCGAGCCTCTTCAGACTCAGAGGGAAAGCCAATGGCCGTGCTGGCCGTGGGCGGTGCGGAGGACGAGGATGCTGCACGGGCCGCTGGTGCCGACGTTTATGTACCCACCGCTGCCGTCGCCGACAGGCTAGAGGAGAGACTGGAAACCATGCTCACATTGGAACAGAACAGGGGGGAAGGCTGATCGCGAACCAGCCGAACTGGACGACGAGGCAGTGGAAAGTTCCCTGTACCGTCACCCGACCGGCGTGCGCATCCTGCCGGCCCCGATGAACTCCGAGGAGGCGGAGACCATCTCCGACACGCACGTCAACGGTATCCTGCCCATACTTAAGGATCGCTACCCCTACCTGGTGGCGGACCTGGCCAGCGACTTGCAGGAGGTCACGCTAATCACCCTGGACCACGCCGACCAGATTCTGCTCGTCCTGGCCCCGGAACTGGCGTCGGTGAGAGCCACGGTTGGGGCGCTTGACATCTTTGCCTCCCTCGGCTATCCGGACGAGAAGATCAAACTGGTGCTGAATTGGACTTTCCAACGCCGTGGCCTGCCCCAGAAGAACATCGAAGCAGCCCTGCACCGGCCGATAGACCTGGTGCTGCCGTTCGCCCCCGATCTCTTCATATCTGCCTTCAACCAGGGCATCCCACTGGTTGTCAGTACTCCCGATTCCGATGTCACAGCCCGGATCGAGGATTTTACCTTTCACCTCACACGGCCCGAGCGGTTGCCGGGGCCGGGTGAGAAGATGACACCTATGCTGGCACGTGTGCGGAAGCGGCTGGGCGTGTAGAGCGGCCGCCCGCCCACAATGGGCTGGGTTGGGCCGCGCTGCAGATGGATGATTGCGATGCTGCCCGCGCCGCCTTCGAGGAGGCGCTGGCACTGCAGCCCGAGGGTTGGACCGGCGCACAGACGCCCCAGGCCGGGCTGGAAGCATGCCGCTGATTGGAGCGAGGAGGATCAACTGTGGCCGATGAAACTATCCTAATCGTCGAAGACAGCCTGCTCAACCGCAAACTGGCGGAGGCGGTGCTGCAGCCCTACGGCTACCGCCTGTTGATCGCCGTGGACGGCGCGGAGGGGATCGAGATCGCCACCCGCGAGCGGCCGGACCTCATCCTGATGGACATGCAGATGCCCAAAGTGAGCGGGTACGATGCCACCCGCACCCTGAAGGCACAGCCAGAGACTGCCCGCATCCCCATTGTGGCCCTCACAGCCTGTGCGATGGCGGATGAGCGCGAGCGAGCGATGGCGGCCGGCTGTGATGGCTACATCACCAAGCCGATTGACACCCGCGCTTTGCCGGGCCAGGTGAGGCAGTACCTGGATGCAAAGGAATGATCCTTGTTTCTCCCGTTCGGCAAGGTCTCCTGACCGCAGCCGGGCTCGGTCGGAGACCTCGCCCAAGACCACTGGGGCGAACGTGCAAGTTTGATGGGCCAGCCTCGCGGTCCCTGTCGGCGAGGCCGGGGCATTGCCCCGAATCTATCTATACAGAGAGAGAGACATGTCACGCAAAGTTCTAACAACCATAGCGCTTGTTGGTATCCTGATTACGCTGGTGGGCTGTGGAGCAAAACCGACCTCACTACTCACGCCCACCCTTCCGCCACTGGCGAAAGAACTGGCTTTCTATGATTGGGAGGAAGACATGCCCCAGTCCGTCCTGGACGCCTTTACCGAGGAGTACGGCGTCGAGGTAACCTACCTGACCTATGAGTCACAGGAAGAGGCTGAGGAAAACATCAAGGCCGGAGAGGTATACGATGTGGTCGTTCTCGAAAACGATGCCATACCGTGGTTGGTGGCGGATGGCCTGCTAGGCGAGATTGACTACCGCAACGTGCCGAACTTTGATAATATCTCGGTCAACTTTCGCGACCTGGCGTACGACCCGGGCAACAGACATTCGGTGCCGTTCAACTGGGGCACCACCGGACTGGTGGTTCGCAGTGACCTGGTGGGCGAACTGCCCACCCACTGGGCCGATTTGTGGGATCCACGCTACGCGGGGAAAATTGCGGTACGAGTAGATGTACCGTATGACTTGATCGGCCTAACTCTCAAGTCGTTGGGATACTCGATCAACTCGGAGAACCCCGACGAACTGGAAGCGGCGCTGGAGCGTATGCTCGAGCTCAGGCAGGCCGCTTTCTCCATCGGCTCCTACGCTGAAGATGCGGTGCCCGCGCTCTTGAGCGGCGAAGCCGTAATTTTGGTGGGTTGGGCCGAAGATGTGCTGTTGGCCCGGGAGGAGAACGAGGACATCGTCTACGTCTTGCCTGAAGAGGGCACCATGTTGTGGGGCGATAATTTTGTCATCCCGGCCAACAGTCCCCACAAGTACACCGCCGAGGTCTTTCTGAACTTCTTGCTGCGGCCGGATATCAGCGCGCAGATCACCAACGAGAATTACTACGCCACTCCTAACGAGGCGGCCTACCCTTTCATTGATCCGGACATCCTGAATGACCCGGTGATCTTTCCCCCCAACGAGGACCTGGAAAACGCCGAGGTCTTTTTGCCACATAGCCCGGAAGGGGATGCGTTGTGGACCGAAATCTGGGAACGCTTTATGGCTGGGGGCCAATAGGAGGCACGTATGAGCCACAGGGGACAGAAGTCTTCCAGTCTATCGCTGTCCCGTTCAAGCCGCCGGCAGAACCTGCGATGGCGTCTCCTGGCCTTACTGGGGGCGGTGTTGCTGATCACGCTGCTAATCATCGGGGCGGGTGTGTCCTATTTTGTTTTTCTCACCGAGCAGGAGGCATGGCAAGGCCGTCAGGGGGAAGCCGCCCGCAATGCGGTCGAAACGGTGGAGGCGTTCATACAGGACTTGGAGGATTCTCTAACCATGGTGAGCTTGCTGGACCGCGACTACCTGACAGCAGAGCCGCAGGTGATGCGCGACTTGCTCCAGCAAAATCCGGCCTTGCTGGAGATGGTCCGTCTGGACGCAAGTGGCAAGGTGTTCGCCAGTGCCTATCAGGATACACCGCTGCTGGCTAATCTGTTTACGATTCCGCAATCTACCTGGTTCCTTCAAGCCGCTGCTGGCGAGCTTTACCTTGGCAACATCCAGATTTCTCCTGCTGGTGATCCCTACCTGGTCATAGCGGTCCCTGCGCCAGATGGGGGCGTCGTGGCAGCCCGGTTGTGCATGAACATGCTTTGGGACATGGTCGCAGCCATCCGGTTTGGTGAAACTGGTCATGCGTACATTGTCAATCAGGAGAGTCGAATCGTAGCCCACACCAAGCCCGAGGTGGTCCTGGCAAAGACGAGCCTCGCCGGGCGAGCCGAAGTGGCTGCACTATCGCAGTCGCCCGGCCACAAATGGAACGGGGTATACGTAAATTTTGAGGGAATCCCGGTGGTGGGCACGATGGTCCTGGTGCCAGGGACTAGCTGGGTGGTGATCACCGAACTCACACAATCCGAGGCCTTCGCAGTCAGTCGGACAGCCGGCCTATTACTCGGCGGCGGGATGTTGCTCCTTGGGGTTCTGGTGTTGTGGGTGACTACCCCACTCTTGGAGCGACAGATCTTTGAGCCAATGGAGAAGCTCCGTGCTGGGGCAGAACGAATCGGGAGAGGCGACCTGAGTCACCGGATTGACATCGCCCGGCAGGACGAAGTCGGCCAGGTAGCCGCAGCATTTAATGAAATGGTCGTGCGCCTGCGCGAGCGCGAGGATCAGTTGACCACGAGAACGGCTGCGCTGGCCGCCGAGGTAGCCGAGCGGATGCGGGCGGAGGAGGCGGTGCGGCAAGAGAGGGACAGGGTACAGAAATACCTTGACATCGCAGGGGTTATAATCGTAGCTATTGGCGTCAAGGAAGAGGTTTCGCTGATCAACCAAGAAGGGTGTGAGATCCTTGGATACGAGCAGGAGGAAATCCTCGGCAAGAACTGGTTCGATAATTTTCTCCCAGAAACAATTCGGGATGAAGCAAGAGTCGTTTTCCAAAAGTTGGTGGCCGGGGAGGTCGAACCGGTTGAGCATTTTGAAAACCCTGTTCTGACCAAAAGTGATGAGGAAAGGATTGTCGCATGGCACAACACCATCCTGAGGAATGAAGCGGGCAGTATCATTGGCACTCTCAGTTCGGGAGAGGACATCACCGAGCGCAAGCGGGCGGAGGCAAAACGGGCATATCGCCTGCAGATGGAGCGCGCGCTAAGCCAGGCCTCCAGCCGCTTTGTGAACCCCCAGAACCTGGATCAGGCGATCAACGAGATGCTGAGGGATACCGGCACCGTGCTGAACGCCAGCCGGGCCTATCTGTTCAAGATCCACGACGACGGCGCGAAGATGGACAACACCCACGAGTGGGTGGCCGAAGGGACCACGCCGCAGATCGAGAACCTGCAGGGACTGGATACAGACATCTTCCCCTGGTGGATGAACAAACTGTACGACAATGAGATCATTGCAGCCTCCGACGTAAGTCAATTGCCTTCCCCTGAGAAGAAGATTCTGGAAGAACAGGACATCCTCTCCATCCTCGCCATCCCCATCTTCACCCACGGCACCCTGTATGGCTTCTTCGGCTTCGACGAGACAGAGCGGCACCGGGAGTGGGAGAGCGAGGAGATTGGCTTCCTGAAAAGCGCAGCCCGGATTCTCGGCCGGGCCCTCGAGCGCGCGCAGGCCGAGGAGTCACTGCACAGGCGGGCCAGACAACTGGCCACGCTCAACGCCATTGGCCATCGCGCGGCCGCCATCCTCGACGAGCAGGAACTGCTCCAGACAATCGTGGACAACGTCGCGCGGGAACTGGACTACTTCCGGGTGGCCATCCTGCTCATGGCGGGCGACACCCCCGACGAACTCTACGTCGCCGCTGCCAACGATGACTTCTGGACGGTCATCCCCGACAACTACCGGCAGCGCGTGGGGGAGGGGTTGATCGGCGCAGCGGCGGCTACTGGCGAGACCCAACTGGCCAACCAGGCTCTCTCCGACCCGCGCTTCTATCGGGCGGGCGAATGGGGCTCCCCTTCCTCGCTCTCGGTGCCTATCAAAGCCGGTGGCGAGGTGATCGGCGTGCTGGAGGTCGAGGAGCAGATCCCCGATGCCTTCGATCAGCAGGACGTAGACGTGCTTGAGACGGTGGCGGGCCAGTTGTCTGTGGCCATCGCCAATGCCAGGCTGTACGAGGAGACGCAGCGGCGGGCGACAGAATTTAGCGTCCTTTATAGCGTGGCGACGGCTGGCACTACGTCTCTTCACCTGGACGAAATCCTCCAGCACAGCCTAGATGCGTTGCATGAGGCTCTTCGGCCGGACGACATCGCGATACTGTTGGTGGAACCGGAGACAGGGGAATTGGTCATTCGAGCCTGGACGGGCTTCCCCGAGGGCCCCAAACTCATGCGCCGCCAGATTGGAGTCGGGACCCCCGGTTGGGTGGTTCAGACGGGTGAGCCGGTTCTATCGGCCGACGTGCGCCAGGATGACCGTTACCACGCCTGTGACGCAGACACCCGTTCTGAAATGTGCGTTCCGCTGCGTGTGAGCGAACGGATCATCGGAGCCTTGAACCTGGAGAGCCGCCGGCAGGGCGACTTCAGTGAGGAGGACCTGCGCCTCGCCTCCACCCTGGCCGGCAACCTCGCCATGCTCATTGAGCGCGCCCGCCTGTTCGACGAAGTGGAGGCGGCCAGGAGCAAGTTGCAGCAGCGGGCGGAGACGCTGGAGCAGCGCGCCGCCCAGTTGGCGCTCCTCAACGACATCGGTGGAAAGATCGCGGCCGTGCTGGATTTGGACAGCGTGCTGGACGGAGCCGCCCGCCTGGTGCAGGGACGCTTTGGCTACCATCACGTGGCCCTTCTCACGCTGGACCGCGAGCGGGATGAGTTAGTGATGAGGGCCAGGGCCGGCCCTCACGCCCATCCTTTCCCTCCGGGCCACCGGCTGAAGTTGGGTCAAGGCATGGTCGGCTGGGTGGGCCGCCACGGCGAGACGCTGCTGGCTAACAATGTGGACACCGAGCCACGCTACATCAACCTTTACCCCGACACGATACCGATCCGGTCTGAACTGAGCGTGCCTATCCGGATAGGCGAGGAGATCATGGGGGTGCTCGATATCCAGAGCCCGCAGTTCAACACCTTCGGCGATGGCGACGTGATGGTGATGGAGACCCTGGCCGGCCAGATTGCCGTGGCGATCGAGAATGCGCGGCTGTATGAGGCGGTTCGGCAAGAACTGACCGAGCGCAAGCGGGCGGAGGAGCAACTGGAACGCTACGCCGCCGAGTTGGAACAGCGCAACAAGGAAGTCAAGCAATTCGCCTACATCGTCTCCCACGACCTGCGGGCCTCGCTGATCAACCTGAAGGGTTTTTCTGCCGAACTCCGCTCCGCCCTGGAGGTGGTCGGTCCCGCGCTGGACACCGCCCTGCCCCACCTGGACGATGGGCAGCGGCAGGCCGTGACCGTGGCCCTCGAGGAAGACATTCCCGAAGCCCTGGGCTTCATTGACTCCTCCGTGACCCGTATGGATCACTTCATCAACGCCGTCTTGCGGCTGTCCCGTTTGGGCCGCCGCGAGCTCAAACCGGGGCCGATTGATATGAACGCCCTTGTCCAGGCCACCTTGCAGACCCTGGCCCACCAGATCGAGGAGCGCCAGGTGAGCGTGACCGTGGGATCGCTGCCCGAAGTAAGCGCCGACCGGACCTCAATGGAGCAGATTATGGGCAATCTCCTGACCAATGCCGTACTGTATCTCGACCCCGGCCGCCCGGGAGAGATCGAGGTCGGTGCCGGGGAAAGAAACCAGGTTATTAAGAAAGAACCTGGTTTCACGACCTTCTGGGTGCGCGACAACGGGCGCGGGATCGCGGAGGAGGACATGGACAAGGTGTTCGCGCCTTTCCGCCGGGCCGGGAGGCAGGACGTGCCGGGCGAAGGCATGGGCCTGGCCTACGTGCAAACGCTGGTGCGTCGCCACGGTGGGCGCATTGGGGTGAAGTCAGAGCCTGGAAAGGGCTCCACGTTCTACTTTACAATCCCGGTGGACGTGAAGCGTGAAACGTCAAACGTCAACTTTCTACTGGCATGAGCCGCTGGATCGTTCGGCTGAGCGTTCGACCGCGCTCATGCCGAGGGCTCACGACGAAGTCTGGCGCTCCAGCGGGAGCATAAGTACCACGCGAAAAAGGAGGCGATCATGCCCGGCATGCAAGAGGTCACGATTCTCCTGGTGGAAGACGATCCAGGCCACGCCCGCTTAATCGAGAAGAATCTGCGTCGCTCGAACATCACAAACGATCTCATCGTGGTCAGCGACGGTCAGCAGGCGCTCGACTATCTGTTCGGCGAGGAGCCGCCCAACACCGGCCCTTCGACTCTGCTCAGGACAGGCTCTTCAGGCCGGCGGCACGGGGGCGAGCGCGCCTCGCCGCTGCTGGTGCTCTTGGACCTGAACCTGCCAGTGTTCGATGGCTACCAGGTGCTCGAGCGCATGAAGGCGGATGATCGAACGAAGCGCATCCCGGTGATCATCCTGACGACCACGGATGACGCCCGCGAGGTGTTCCGGTGCTATGACCTGGGCTGCAACATCTACGTGACCAAACCGGTGGACTATGGACAGTTCGCCGAGGCGATCCGCAAGATCGGGTTGTTCCTGTCGATTGTCACCGTACCGGACGGGGAGTGAGCGTTATGTCTGAATCCAAACCGATCCGCATCCTCTATATGGAGGATGACCCTGGCCTGGCTCGCCTCTTCAAGAAGAAACTGGAGCGGGCGGGCTACGTCGTAGACCTGGCCCGCGACGGCGAGGAGGGGCTGGCTATGTACGCCGCCGGCTCCTACGATGTGCTGGCCGTGGATCAGGCGATGCCCGTCCACGATGGGCTGGAGGTGATTCGCAACCTGGCCTCACGGGGGCCGTTGCCGCCCACGATCATGATCACCGGCACCGGCGACGAGCAGATCGCCGTAGAGGCGATGAAACTGGGCGCGAGCGATTACATCGTCAAGGACGTGGACGGCGGGTATCTCGATTTGCTGCCCACCGTGATCGAGCATGTGCTCCAGCGGCAGCGCCTCGTCGAGGAGAGGCAGCGGGCGGAGATGGAGCGGGAACGTCTGCTGGCAGCCGAACACGAGCAGCGTCTGCTGGCAGAAACGCTGAGAGAGGTGACATTGGCGCTCACCTCACAAACCAGCCACGCGGCCGTGCTGGACGAGATCCTGCGCCAGGCACAGCGCATCGTCCCTCACAGCACCGCCAACATCGCACTGCTGGAGGATGATATCCTGCGCGTCGTCCGCTGGCGGGGCTACGAGATGCATGGTGGTGAGGAATGCATTTCCAGCCTGGTTCGGCCATTGACTGACCTGCCGCTGAATGCCGAGGCTGTCCGGTCTCGGGAGCCTGTGGTCATCCGCGACACGCACCAAGAGCCGCGCTGGGCGATGCTTGAAGGGACGGCCTGGATCAGGTCATTCCTCATTATACCCATCTGCCTGCGCGACCGGGTGCTGGGGCAGATCAATCTGGCCAGCGATACCCCCGCTGAATTCTCAGCCGAAGATGCCGAACGGCTGCAACCCATGGCCAGCGCCGCCGCCATCGCCATTGAGAACGCCCGGCTGGTGGAGGGGCTGGAGGCGGAGGTGGCGGCCCGCACGGCCGAGATCCGGGCCGAGCAGGAAAAGAGCGAGGCCATCCTGCGCAGCGTGGGCGACGCCATCGTCATGTTCGGCCTGGAGGGGCAGGTTCAATACGTCAACGACGCTTTCACAGCCCTGACCGGCTACACGGCCGAAGAAGCCTTGGGGCAGCGGACGAGCGCGTTGATGGGAGGGGAGATGTCTGAGCAGGCCCAGCGGTCGCTGCGGCTTGCCCTGGCCAAGGGCGAGGTCTGGCAGGGCGAAGTGACTCACCGGCGCAAGGACGGCCGCACCTACGATGCCGCGGTGACCATCGCCTCCATGCGCGACGCTGCCGGCAACCTGGTGGGCTATGTCTCCAGCCACCGGGACATCAGCCAACCCAAGAACCTGGAGCGAGCCCGGAGCCGGTTCATCACCAACGTCTCCCACCAACTGCGCACCCCGGTGACGACCATCCAGCTTTATGCGCACCTGCTGCGGAAAGGGAGGCAGCCGGAGAAAACTGAGGTTTATCTCCAGATGGTGGAGGAGGAGACAGCCCATCTGATCCACCTGATCCAGGACACCCTGGAGATGACGGTGTTGGACAGTGGCCAGGCAGTGACTGCCTGGGAACCGGTCTCTCTGTCCACCGTTATCGGAGACATCGTCACCCGCTACCAGGGCCGGGCTGAAGCGTCCGGGCTGACGCTGGTGGCTAAGCCGATTCCGCCTGATTTACCGGCTGTGAAAGGGGACCAGGCCCGGCTGTCCCGGGCGCTGAGAGAGATCGTGGAGAACGCGATCATATTTACCCCAACCGGCGGGCGGGTGACGATGGATGCGGGAACCGTCGAGGATGAAGGCCGGCTGTGGGTGACGATCGTCGTGCGGGATACCGGCCCCGGCATCTCGCCCGAGGAGCAGGAGCGGGTATTCGACCGCTTTTACCGGGGGAGCCTGGCCGAATCGGGGCACGTCCCCGGCACCGGCCTGGGGCTGAGCATCGCGCAAGAAATCATGCGCGCTCACGGCGGCCGGGTAACGGTGGAGAGCCCTTCGACGGGGCTCAGGACAGGCGCGGTGGGGAAGGGCAGCACGTTCAGAATGTGGCTATTGCCGGAGGAACGTGAAGCATATAAGGCGAGGGGGGAGACATCAACGAGACGGGGGCGGCTATTTTCGGAGCAGTCATCATGAACTACGTTCACCCTCAAGGACGAAAATGCTTGCACGCGAGCCGCGCTTCCGCATGGGAGCAGTGCCGTTTATTTTCGAGGCAGATAACCATGATAGGTTCCTCCACCGGTGGAGTTGGGGAGTGAGCGTTATGTCTGGATCCAAACCGATCCGCGTTCTCTATATGGAGGATGACCCTGGCCTGGCCCGCCTCTTCAAGAGGAAACTGGAACAGGCAGGCTACGTCGTAGACCTGGCCCGCGACGGCGAAGAGGGGCTGGCTATGTACGCGGCCCGCCCCTACGACGTGATGGCTGTGGATCAGACGATGCCCGTCCACGGTGGGCTGGAGGTGATTCGCATTCTGGCTTCCCAGGGTGCACTGCCACCCACAGTTATGGTCACCGGCACCAGCGATGAGCAGATCGCCGTAGAGGCGATGAAACTGGGCGCGAGCGATTACATCGTCAAGGACGTGGAAGGCGGGTATCTCGAATTACTACCCCACCTGATCGAGCGGGCGCTCCATCAGCAGCGCCTCTGTGAGGAAAAGCAGCAAGCGGAGGAGGCGCGGCGGGAGAGTGAAGAAAGGTTCAGGAAGATAACCGCTGCGGCTCAAGATGCTATCATTATGATGGATAACAAAGGGAATATCTCCTTTTGGAATGAGGCGGCGGAGAAGACCTTCGGCTATTCCTGTCAAGAGGCCCTGGGCGAGGAACTGCACACGCTTCTTGCCCCTGAGCGCTACCACGAAGCCTATCGAAAGGGTTTTGCCAGGTACAAGACGACAGGCCAGGGGGCGGCCGTCGGACAGACGCTTGAATTGACGGCGGTGAAAAAGGACGGGACGGTGTTCCCGATCGAGCTTTCTCTTTCGGCGGTGAAGTTGAAAGGCGAATGGAACGCCATAGGGATCATCAGAGACATCACCGAGCGGGCTCGCCTGTTCGAGGCAGTGGAGGCTGGCAGGATCGAGTTGCAGCAGCGGGCGGAGGCACTGGAAGAGGCAAACGTCCGCCTGCAGGAACTCGACCGCCTCAAGAGCCAGTTCCTCGCTAACATGAGCCACGAACTTCGGACACCGCTCAACTCCATCATTGGCTTCTCCGAGGTTCTCATTGATGGACTGGTGGGCGAGATGCCTCCTGGACAGAAGGAATGTGTGCAGGACATCCACTCCAGCGGGGAGCACCTCCTGGCCCTGATCAACGACATCCTCGACCTATCCAAAATTGAGGCCGGGCGTATGAGGCTGGAACCGACAACTTTCGAGGTGGCAGAGTTGCTGACGGAGGCACAGACGACGATTTCGCCGCTGATCGAGAAGAAGTCGCAGGTGCTGACGATAGAACGGGCCGAGGGCCTGCCACCACTCACCGCCGATCGCTTCCGGGTCAAACAGGTGCTGCTCAACTTGCTCAGCAACGCTCATAAATTCACGCCCGCCGGGGGGCGCATCACCCTTTCCTGCCGTCCGGCCAACTCGGCCACGATGCTCCTCTGCGTGGCCGATACGGGCATCGGCATCAAACCCGAAGATCAGGAGATCATCTTTGAGGAGTTCTGCCAGGCAGACGGCTCACCGACGCGGGAGATGACAGGGACCGGATTGGGACTGGCCATCAGCAAGCGGCTGGTCGAGATGCACGGGGGCCGCATGTGGGTGGAAAGCGAGTACGGGCACGGCGCGACCTTCTCCTTCCTGCTCCCGCTCGCCCTCCCACTGGAGGCAGAACCGGAGTCGCCTGACGAAACCGCGCTGCCTTCCGACGGCAAGACAGTGTTGGTGGTCGAGGATGACCGTCAGTTCAGCAATCTCCTGGCGCTCTACCTGCGCCAGGAGGGATATACACCTGTCCAGCACTACAACGGTGCCGGTGTGCCGGATCGGGCTCGTGAGTTGAGACCCGCCTTGATCACCCTTGACGTCATGCTTCCCGACCAAGACGGTTGGGACATCCTGCGTGCCCTCAAGTCAGACCCTCGGACCAAAGACATCCCGGTGCTGGTCATATCAGTGCTGGAAAACAGTGAGTTGGCGCTCAGCCTGGGAGCGACAGATTACCTGGTCAAACCGGTGCGCAGGGATGACCTGCAGGCTTTGCTCGGCCGGCTGGCGCCACCTGCACCCACGGCCCGGGAAGTCAAAGTGTTGGTCGTGGACGACGACGCCGAAATGGTCTCACTGCTGCAAGCGATGTTACGCGCCGAGTGGTACACGCTGCTTCCGGCATACGACGGCGAGGAGGGGTTAACCCTGGCGCGCAGTGAGCACCCCGATGCAATCCTGCTCGACCTGATGATGCCGGGCATGAATGGCTTTGAGGTACTGGAAAGGCTGCGGGCCGACGCCGAAACGGCGGACGTCCCGGTCATCGTGGTCACGGCCAAGGACGTGACCGCAGAGGAACGCAAACTCCTCGACGATCACATCCAGGGGCTGGTGCGTAAAACTGCGCTCACCCCGCAATCCCTGCTGACGGAATTGCGCCGACTGGAGGCGCTACAGCCGTAGAGGTGTCGTATGATGGACCTTTCAGCCTATCAGACAATTTACATCACAGAGGCGCGCCGGAACCTGGCGGAGTTGCAGCGGCAACTGGCACGCCTGGAAGCCGGCGCACTCGATCCCGAAGGGTTAGAGGCAGCCTACCGGGCTGCCCATACTCTCAAAGGCGACTCGGCCACGATGGGCTACGAGGAATTGGTCGCCCTGGCCCAGGAGATCGAAGCCCCGCTGAGGAAAGCAGTGCAGGAAGGGCTCCCCCTGCCGGCCGAATTTGTCGCCCCTCTCAAGACAGCCCTCAGCCACCTGGAGGAGGCGCTGGAGGCCACGAACCAGCCGGCTCCACGTGTATGAATGCCAGATCCACCACCGGCAGTGCCTCAACCCGCGCCTGCACCTGGTCGGCGATGGCGTGGGCCTGGCGAAGCGTCATCTCGCCGTCCACGTCAATGTGGATGTCCGCCCGCAACCGCGGCCCGACGTGGTCGGCGATAACCTGGTGAACGCCGAGGACGCCTGGCACGGCCGACGCGGCGGCGACGATCTGGACTGTGAGTTCCGGCGGTGCACCACGGCCGGTGAGGTAGCCCAGGTTCTCGTACAGGATCTCCCAGGTCGTGCGGAAAATCCACAACGAAACTACCACCCCTGCCACCGGGTCGAACAGCGGGTGGACTAAACGAGAGCCCCACACACCGAGCAGCGCCGCGGTAGAGGCCAGGACGTCGGCCAAATTGTCGCGGGCGCTGGCGCGGATGGCGGGGCTGTGCACCAGTCGCCCGATACGCCCGACCAGCAGGTACATCGCCACCTTAACCAACACACTGCCCACCAGCGCAGCCGTAGGCCAGCCCGGTTCAATCGCCGTCGCGCCGGAAAGGAAGCGCAGCACTCCCTCACGCATCGCCGTGAAACCCGCCGCTCCCATTGCAACGGCAATCAGCATGCTCACCAGCGGTTCAAAGCGGCTGTGCCCCTGCGGGTGACTCTCGTCGGCCGGCTGCTGGGCAAAGTACAGCCCGGCCGCCATCAGCAGACTATACAGCGTATCCGAGAGCGAGTTAACGGCATCCGACAGCACCGCGCTGCTGTCCGAAAGCCGGGCCACCGCCGCCTTGGTCACGACCAGCAGGCCATTGCCTACGATGGCGATCAGGATTGCCTGCTGATAGAGGCGCTGACGATGGGGATCGAGGTGCTCTCGCCGTACCCTCTGGAAAGCCATGCGATGCCTTTCCCAACTCCAGTGTGTGTGTTACAATAGCCAGTATAGCAAAATACCTCTTGCCTGTCAAGGCTGGAAGAATGATTAACCTGCTGCTCGCTTCTCAATCCCCTCGCCGCCGCGAGTTGCTGGCGCTGCTGGGGCTGCCTTTCGAGGTGAGGGTTCTACGCCAACGTGATGGGGCTTCCTCCCTGCCATCTCACCCGCTGCCTGCGCCTCCGGGGAGTCGAACCTCTCCACGACGTTCCTGCTGCCTGCCAGGCCCACACCAGCCACCACTGCGCGGCCTACGCAACCATTCTGAATGACCGATGACAAATCTCAAAATCGTTATTCATAATTCGCCATTCGCAATTCTGGCTGTGCTTCTACTGGTTGGCTGTAGCAGCCCTCCAACCGCTGCGCCTGCCTCGCCTGTCCCCGTCCTCACTCCCACCTCCGCTCCCACTCTCACATCGCCGCCGCCCTCTCCTGACGCGACGGCCGCCGCGTACCTTTCCGCCTGGGAGACGGGCGACTACGCGACGATGTATGCTCGCCTCTCCCCCGCCAGCCGGGTTGCCATTGACGCCGAGAGTTTCACTCAGCGCTACCAGAATGCTCTCACCACCGCCACTGTGCTCACTGTCACCACGCGTCTTCAGTCCGCCCTGCGGGAGGACAACCGGGCTCACGTCTCCTTCTGGATGGCATTGGATACAGCGCTGGTAGGCACATTGATCACCGACACAGTTATGTCGCTCAGCCTGCACGAGGGGCAATGGTGGGTGGACTGGGACGAGGGGCTGATCTGGCCGCAACTGGCGGGCGGTCACTACTTCCGGATGGATTACAGCATCCCCGTCCGCGCCAATATATACGACCGTGCCGGATTGGGCCTGGCGACTGCGGGCACGATTGTCACCATCGGCGCTATCCCTGGCCAAATTGAGGACGAGAATGCGCTCCTGGCGGCGCTGACACTGGTCACAGGGCTCTCGCCGGACGAGATACGCAGCCGGTACGCCGCTGCTCCCGCCGACTGGAAGGTGCCCATCGCCGACATCCCCGCCGAAGTGAGCGTGGATCACAACGACCTGCTGGCCTCTATTCCTGGCATTTACCGGGATGAGAAAGATGGGCGCGTCTATCCCCAAGGAGGCGTTGCGCCGCATGTTGTCGGCTGGGTATCACCGGTGCCAGCCGAGCGACTTGTAGAATACCGTGCCCAGGGCTACCGGGGCGATGAATGGGTGGGCGTTTCTGGGCTGGAGGCATGGGGGGAGGAGATTCTGGCCGGTCGGCACGGCGGTGTGCTCACCATCGTCACCCCGGCAGGGGAAAAGGTCGCCACAGTGGCGGAAAGCCCGGCTGTGCCCAGCCGCGCTATCTATACCACCTTCGACCGCGACTTCCAGGAGCAGGTGCAGCGCATATTAGGCGGTCGCAAAGGAGCCATCGTCGTACTCGACGTGCACACCGGCGCGGTGCTGGCGCTGGCCAGCGGTCCTGGCTTCGATCCCAACGTCTTCGTCGGGCCGGCCGGGGCGGTGGGCCGCTCCCAGATTCTGGCCGACCCCCGCCGCCCGCTCTTCAACCGCGCCACCCAGGGCACCTATCCCTCCGCCTCCGTCTTCAAGATCGTCACCATGGCGGCGGCGATGGAGGAGGCGGGAATGGACCCCGATAACACGTTCTTTTACTGCCCCGGCTACTGGGAGGGGCTGGGACCAGCGTCCCGCAAGACGTGCTGGAAAACCGACGGACACGGCGACATCAGCCTCAAGGATGCTCTCACTGCTTCCTGCGACGTCACTTTCTACGCCGTAGGACAGACGCTCGACGGGGTAGGGCAGGACGTGCTCCCCCGGTTCGGACGGGGCTTCGGGTTCGGGGAAGCGACTGGACTGGAGGGGGTGCTTGAGGAAGGCGGGCTGATGCCCGATCCCACCTGGAAGACCAATGCCATCGGCGAAGCCTGGTGGGTGGGCGACACGGTCAACCTGGCCATCGGACAGGGCTATCTGCTGGTGACACCGCTGCAGGTGGCGCGCATGATGGCAGCGGTCGCCAACGGTGGCACACTCTACCGTCCCTACGTCGTGGAGCGCACCGCTGGTTACGAGGCCGGAGAGGTGGAGGCCGAGCAGGTGACCCAGCCCCAGGTTGTTGGCACGTTGCCGACCAGCCCGGAGCACCTGGCGGCCATTCAGGAGGCGCTGCTGGGGGTGACCACCAAATCTATCGGCACCGCGCCCCACCGCTTCGCTGGGCTGAGCATCCCCGTCGCCGGCAAGACTGGCACCGCCGAGGTCGGCGGGCCAGATACTGTACCCCATTCCTGGTTCGCCGCCTACGCCCCGGCCGACAGCCCCGAGATCGCCATCGTCACCATGGTCGAGAACGCCGGCGAAGGAACGAGCGTGGCCGCGCCGCTGGCGCGCCAGGTAGTAGAGGCCTATTACGGCCGGCCCCTTTCTCCGCTGCCGCCTCAGGCGGAGGAGGATTACGTGCCGCCTACACCCACTCCGCAGCCGTAAGCAGGCAGCGCTGGCGCTCTCCCTCTCCCAGTGGGGGAGGGCCGGGGTGGGGGCCTCCAGCACTTTGCACCCCGGCGAACTGGTGCAGGCCACGGCGAGCGACGGCGTGCTGGCTAGCAACGGCACCACCGGAAAACCCTCACAACAAGTTCAACTCGTGCAGCACCTCGATCACATCGGGGTGAGCCTCGCCTTCCCCGGGCCACAGCCACTCAGCCCGCAGCCACAGGCCTGGGATGGTCATCGAATGGTACGCGCCACCCGTGAACGGTATGACCCTGAGTCTCCCCGTTGCCTCATCACGCACCAGCATCTGCGTCCCCTCTATTCCATAGGGATCCAGCAGCCACAATTCTCCCACCCCGTTGCGCTCGTAGCCCTCCCGCTTGACGCCGACATCGTAGTGATAGGTGCTGGCGGAGAGAATCTCCACTACCAGGTCCGGCGCGCCGTCCACCTGCTTCTCGCCGATGATGCCCGCCCGCTCACGGCGGATGAACAGCAGATCAGGCTCGTAGACGTGCCCCTCCTTAAATTATACCCCATCTCCCCAGTTGAACAAGCCTCCTACGGCTCTAATGGCTCTGCCAGGCGCAGGGCGATGTAGGCCGGACGGTAGGAACCATCGGGCCGCAGCAGGCTGTAGGCGGAGACTGGATTCCCTGGACCCCAGGTAGTCGCCAGGTTCAGGTTCCACAGGAACATCGGCCCTACCCAGGGTCGCTCGTCTCCCATCTGAAAGGCGCGCACAATGTAGTCCGCCTGCTGGGCCTCGCTCACCTGACGTGCGTACTCCCAGCCTGTCGTGTCCATCGGCCCTATCCCCTCAGTTGAAGGCCAGCCGAATTCCGTGACCCAGATCTGATGCCCAGTGTCGCCGTCAGCGAGCATGATGGCGTGGTAATCCTCCAGCGTGTCGCGGAAGAAGAAACTGGGATGGTCGTTGTGACTGGAGGCGACGTGTGGGAGAAATTCAGGGTCCTGCCAACTCTCGTCGGGCGGGTTGGCGAAGCCATAGGGATGAGCGCCGATGCCATCCACCCACTGAGTGATGCCGGCCTCATACATTCCGCGCAGGAAGACACGGTCGTCAATCGCCTCCACGCCGTCGTTGATGCCAGTGACGGCCGGTGCGCCGCTGACGACCAGGGCGCCCGGGTCGGCCGCCCGCACGCCCCTGGCTCCCTCGGCCACTAACGCGACGAAGCGGGCCGGGTCGAGGGTATCGCCCCGCCACTCGCGGGCCAGATTAGGCTCGTTCCACAGTTCGTAGGCCGCCACGCGGCCCCGGTAGCGGGTCGCCAGTTGCCCCATAAAGCGGCCAAATTCAGCGTAGTTGGCCGGTGGACCGCCTTCGAGTTCGGAGACGCGGGTCCAGTCGGGGGCGTGGGTCACGCCAAGCAACACCTCGAAACCGAACCCATTGCACGCTTCTATGGCACGGTCCAGCGGCCCCCATTCAAAGTTATCCGGCCCGTGCTCGATGGTGTGCCACTCTACCTGTTGCTTGACCCACCCCACGCCCAGCCCTTGCGCCCAGCGCAGGGTCTCCTCCACGTCACCTGCGAAAAGGTGCACCTGCACGCCGTAGCCGGGCTTGGGGACCGGCGGTGGTAGCGGTGTGGGGCTGGAGGGAGGCTGCTCGGTCGGCGCAAGGGGCGTTGGGACAGATGTGGAGGCAGGAACAGTGGATGTTCCGCCACTGCCGACGCCCGGCAGGTAGATGGTGTACGGCGCCGGGGAAGGGGATGAAGTCGGACCAGGAGTGAGGGGTGGGCGCCCGATGCAGCCAGTGAGAGCGAGGGACAGCAGCACAACGAGGGCCACCCACCCCAGGATGTTGCGGAAAAAAGTCTGCATTGTCAGGTTCGGAACCTTCGGGAGGCTTAATAGCGCTGCTATCTGCCTGCGTTCACCAGCGCCAATCTGTGTCCTATCTCCTCCGTTCAGGCGTCAGCCCCCTCGCCAAGCATCGCCCTGGCGTACTCGTACCCCATGTGGAACGCTTTCATATTCAGTTCCTCCGTACCCCTGGGCACGCTGTCGAGAACCGCCTTGCGCATTGCCTCTTTGGAGACTACCGTGGTCAGTGCAGTCAGCGATCCCATCATCACGATATTGGCCACGATCCGCCGCCCCAATTCGTGCTCGGCGATGCGGGTTGCCGGGATAGAAATGACCTGCTGACCGGCGGTCGGATCTGGTTGCACCAAGTCGGCGTCAATCAACAACACTCCTCCCTCGGCCAACTGCCTATGGTACGTGGTGTAGGCCTCCTGGGACATCGCCACCATCACACAGGGATGGGTGACGTGGGGGTACAGGATGAGACTATCGGAGATGATGAGGGCTGTGCTGCAAGCCCCACCTCTCGACTCGGGGCCATAAGACCGGGTCAGCGTAACCTCCCGCTCGTCATATAGCGCCGCCCCCGCGCCAGCGATCCTACCGGACAGGATGATCCCCTGCCCCCCAAAACCGCACAGCCGGACCTCCAAACTCCCGGCCGCACCCTCTACACATGGCGCTTCGGAGACAGGCGCTCCAAGCCGAACGGCGGCGGTCTCTGGTGACGGTGGCGGCAGTTTAGCCCGCCCCACCCTCTCTCCGAAGGGCGCTTCCAACTCCACCGGCGGGCGGTGGAGCAACCCCAGGTCCTCCGAGGGATGCAATTCCCCGAACCTCTCTTGAAGCCGCTCCTGAAAAGTGGGGCGCTCAATGTCTACGAATTCCCCGCAGATGATCTCCCCGCCCAGTTCGATGTCCACCTCCCACGGTCGGGCGTCGTGACGGATGACTGCCTTCTGGTGATAGTATTCCATCATATCGGTGCCGTAGCTGGCACGGTTGAAACGCCCGTAGAGCGTGGGGCAAGGAGAAATGACCTCAACGACGCTAAAACCTGGCTTCAGCAGTGCTTTATGAATGGACTTCTCCAGCCGGCGAGCATGGAGCACCGTCCAGCGGGCGATGTAGGTCGCACCAGCCGCCGCTGCCAGATTCGGGATGTTGAACGGGTGCTCCAAATTGCCCCGAGGCGAGGTGCTGGTACGGGCTTCAGTCGGCGTCGTCGGCCCCATCTGTCCACCGGTCATCCCGTAGTTGAAATTGTTGACACAGATAACCGTAAGGTCCATGTTGCGGCGAGCGGCGTGAATGAAATGGTTGCCGCCGATGGCGATCAGGTCCCCGTCGCCGGAGAAGACGACCACTTTCAGGTCACTATTAGCCAGTTTAAGCCCTGTGGCGAAGGGAATGGCCCGCCCGTGGGTCGTGTGGAAGCCATCGAGTCGCAGGTAGCCAGCCACCCGTCCGGTGCAGCCGATACCAGATACGATGGCCACCTTATCCAAATCCAGCCCCGAGCGCACGAGCGCACTGACAAAGCAACTCAACGCCGTACCCAGCCCACAGCCAGGGCACCACATGTGCGGCAGTCGCTCCGTGCGCAACAAGTCATCCATCGGGTGGCGCTCGATCTCCTCCCGAGTCGGCACGCCTGCCAGTTCGTCCTGTACACTCATCTCCTCTGCTTCCTTGCTCACCTTGCTCCCTCCCGAATCGCGTCCAGGATGTCCTCTGGCTTGTGGATGTCCCCGCCGGGATGGGTGACGGGAACGACACTCGCCTGGCCGCCTGCGCACCGCTCCACCTCCAACACAATCTGGCCCATGTTGAGTTCTGGCACGACGAACGCCTGTACCTGCCCCGCCAGTTGGCGGATGCGATCCTCAGCGAAGGGCCAGACGGTCACTAACTTGAGCAGCCCCACGCGCAGCCCCTCCTCCCGTGCCATCCGCACCGGCAGCAGCGCCGTGCGAGCCGAGGTGCCGTAGGCGACAACCACGACCTCGGCATCTTCGACGCCGTCCTCGACCAGGGTAATGATATCGTGCCGGTGGTCCCGGATCTTGGCAATGAGGCGAGGAATGAGTTTGGCCTGCGCCGCCGCCGTCGTCGCCGGATACCCGCGCTCATCGTGGGTCAGGCCGGTCATGTGGATACGATAGCCCATCCCCGCGACAGGGAAAGGCGGCACGCCGTCCTCGTCCGGCGCATAAGGAAGGTAGTCGGGGCCAGGTGGCACCCTCGGCTTGCGCCAGGGGTAGATCGGGATCTGCTCCGCTGGCGGGATGACCACTCGCTCGGTCATGTGGCCTACCGTCTCATCGGTCATCAAGAAAACAGGGGTGCGGTACTCCTCGGCCAGATTGAAGGCGTGAATGGCCAGGTTAAACGCCTCCTGAGGGGAACCGGGCGCGAGGGCAATGACCTCGTAGTGGCCGTGGGAACCCCACCTGACCTGCATCATATCCCCCTGGCTGGTCAGTGTCGGCAGGCCGGTGGAGGGACCACCGCGCTGTACGTTCACCACGACGCAGGGGGTTTCGGTCATGATGGCCAGGCCGATGTTCTCCAGCATCAGACTCAGGCCGGGACCGGAGGTGGCAGTCATCGCCCGCGCACCTCCCCAGGCCGCCCCGACCACCGAGTTCATTGAAGCCAGTTCATCCTCCATCTGAATGAAGACGCCGCCGATCTCCGGCAGCCGCGCCGCCATACACTCGGCGATCTCGGTGGCGGGGGTGATGGGATAGCCACCGAAGAAACGGCAGCCAGCACATATCGCCCCCTCGGCGATGGCAGTGTCGCCATCCAGGAAAAACCTGCCCTCCAACACGCCGGGTTCACTCACGTTCTTTCACCTCCACTACGTAGATACAGAACTCCGGGCACAGCAACTCGCACAGCCGGCAGGCGACACACTGCTCCGGGTGGACGGCCCGGGGAGGGTGGTAACCCTTCTCGTTCATCTCATCCGAAATCTCCAGCACGTCTCGAGGGCAGTAGTGCACGCACAGCCCGCACCCCTTACAACGCGCTTTGAGGATGTGCATCTCGCCGTGCGGAGAAGTGAATTTATCAACGTCTAACGGTGTACGCCAAAGCTTCAAGGCCGACCCCTGATAAGAAAGAGTAGTATCCTGATTCCGAAATCTGGCCTCCAACATCTATCCCCCGGCAACCAGCCGCTCCAGCGACTCTTTCGACGCCGCCTCCACCTCGTCGTGGATGCTCTGCCCGTGGCTGTCCATCGTCACCACCACGGGGAAGCCCTCAACGCGGATGACCCAGAAGGCCTCTGGCACACCAAACTCCTTCTTCTTGTGAACTGCCAGCACCTCCTGGACCGCATCAGCGATCAGGGAGGCCGCCCCCCCGACAGCGTGAAAGTAGACCGCGCCATGCTCCTGGCAGGCCTGCAGCGTCCCCGGCCCCATACCCCCCTTACCGATGACGCCGCGCAGCCCGAAGTGGGCAATGACCTCCGGCTCGTAGACCTCTTCGCGGATGGAGGTGGTCGGCCCGGCGGCGACGAACTGCCACCTGCCGTCCTCGTCCTGCCGCACGACCGGCCCGCAGTGGTAGATGACGCCGCCGCGCAGGAGACGCCGGAGTTCCTCGTACAAGGGCCGTTCGCTTTCGGGCGCTGCCTCGGCGCGGATGAAGTTCTCGATCAGGTACTTATGCGCCGCATCCCGCCCGGTGACCATCACGCCGGAGAGACCCACGGTGTCACCGATGTGGAGGGCACGGATAGCGTCTTCGGAGATGGGAATGTCCAGTTCATACGTTGCCATAGATGACTTGCTCCTTTTAACACCTTATCGCCCGCCCTGCTCACTCCGCAGATTCCCTTCGGCCCAGCGGACCACCGCCTCGGCAAGGGCGAGGGCTTCCTGGTATTCCTCACGGCTGGTCGGCGGCGCGAGGCCAGGATAGCGGGCGAAAACGGCAAACCGTGTGAGCCGCTCGGCCTGTCTGACGGATTCTGGAATTTCGTGACCAGCCCTTTCGAGCAATGTCAGCAACCCGGCAAGATCGTGAACGTAAGGGAATCCTACGTTGTGCTGGATCAAAAGGGCTTTGATCGCTTTCTCCGCAGCCTGTTACGCGTTGAAACATAGGTCTTCCAAGTAAATGCCCGGCTCTTCTGCCCGGGCCACCATCAGGTTACTTCGGGCTCTGTTTAGCCACTCCCTGGGGTCATCCGGGGGGTAGCGTTCGGGCATGATAGACCTCCTTTCCTTCTCGTAAAGCGGGGGCGATAACGAGGCAGTGGGTGTGGCGGTATCGCTCCACCTGCTCCGGGGTGACCAGAATCACATCCACCGCCTGTCCCACTCCGTGCAAATTCACATAAATGTCGCTGACAAGACGACTCTGGTCGAATTCCCCGCTTTTGATCACCAGCAAATCCACGTCGCTGTGAGGTCTCATCTCTCCCCGAGCCGCTGAGCCAAACAGGATAATCCTCTCTGGCTGAGCCGCCTGCACGATTCGCCGGATGATTTCCTCAAGGGTCTCCTGGCTCAACACCGTTTTTCTCTCCATAACCCAATGCCCCTGCTCCAACGACAGACCGTCGCTGAACAATTGAGACTGGCTATAAGCACATCCCGCCCAACATCACCGCATCCCCGCACCCGACCTCAGCTTCACCTACCCCAACCTGCCCTCCCTCATCGAGGAGATTGAGGAGTACCTCGGATAAGGATTTTTTACTCCCCTCCCATCTTTGCGATCAAACTCATTAGGAAATCCTCTTGGGTTTTATCAAGGTATCGGTATGTTCCTTACCTCCAATGTACTCCAAGAATCTCTTTTGCGCGCAAGCCTTTAACCCATCTCTCCTCGGACATAGGTTGAAATTCTTCAAAATATACTTTGTTGCCCTCGACTCTCTTCACTTTTGACCTACCCCATAGAACAAGTGAACCATCAACATCTGGAAAAACAAAGAACACAGTGCCTGTTGCTCTTTTACCAAAGTTCCCCCGAAAGTTTTCCCAATAACACTCGGTGCAGAGAGTCTTTTCCACACAGTGTTCTCCCTTACAATTTCCAAGTTCATCTATTTCGGCCCTCACATCGACGGTATTAGTTGTACATTTACTAAACCGAGGATCGTTGGATACATTCGTGCACTTACCCATCCAATTCTGGTTATTGAATGCTACTCGAATTATCATTCCCATCGCAATACGCTCCTTTCAGCATAGTGCGATTTCATCAGCCTTCAAACGAAGGAGATGATGCCGCGTGAACAATCACTTGACCTCAGTTTCACTCGCCCAAACCTGCCATTCCTCATCGGGGGAGATTGAGCAGGAACTATAGCCGCAGCAGACCCCCGCCCCCATCCCCTTGGGCTTTGGCATTTGTCATTTGCTCATTTGTGATTCAAACCTCACTTCTCCATCCCGAACCTCCATCCGCGCCCGCCGGCAAGCCCAGCACATGTAGGCGACGCTCACAAAGTAGCAGGCCGGGAGGCGGTGGTAGGCCCCGATTTTGACGCCAAAGACGGTCGTCTTTCCCCCGAAGCCCATCGGCCCGATACCCAGTTCGTTACACTCGCGCAGCAACCGTTCCTCCAGCGCCGCCAGTTCCGGCACCGGGTTGACCCCGTCCAGTGAGCGGAAAAGTTGCTCCTTGGCGTGCACATAGCCTGTGCCCCGGTCGCTGCCGATGGCGACCCCCAGCACCCCTGGCGCGCACCCTTTCCCCTGCGCCTGGTAGACCACGTCCAGCACCACCCGCCGGACCCCCTCCAGGTCCCGCCCGGCCTTCAGCGGGGCGTAGGGCAGTTTGTACTGCGCGCCCACGTTTTCACTCCCGCCGCCCTTGAGGAGCAAGCCCACTCGCAGGTAGTCCTCCCCCCACTCCTCGAAGTGGAAGGTGGGAAAACCCACCCCCAGGTTGTTCCCACTGTTGCGACCAGTGAGGGGATCCACGGCATTGGGCCGCAGATAGGCCCGGCGGGTAGCCTCGGCCACCGCCGCCTCGACCTGCGCTCGCAGTTGACGGGTGCTCATCCCCTGGGGATGAGAGACGTGGAAGATGGGCACGCCGGTGTCCTGGCATATAGGGGTGGAGTTGGCACGGGCCAGGGCCACGTTCTCCAAGATGGTCGCCAGCGCGTCCACGGCGGCCGAGCCCGGCTCTTCGCGAGCCTGGGCTGCCCGTAGCGCCGCCTCCACGTCCGCCGGCAGGTCGGTTGACGCCCGGCGGACCAATTCGACGAAAGGCTCAGTCAGATCGTTGAAATTAGTCACCTTGAAACCACCAATGTACAAAGTTTCTGGCCGTCGCAAGCGAGCGCCGGGCCAGTTTCAGCGCCTCTTCACCTTCGGGTTCTGCGTAACGATCCGCCGGCAATACGATCCTGCCCCCTTCCAGACGCGGGTACCGACTCCACGTTGCCGCTGGCTCTAACTGCTCGGCATCACCCGCCAGTTGGGCCAGACGTGCCTCCCATCCTGGCACAGACTGGGATTCTGCCTCCTGTCGGAGCAGCGAAGCCACATAGTGGGACCGCTCCAGACGGCCAAAGCAAGCCAGCACTGCTTTGACGCTCTTTTCAGTGACCTGCTGGCAATGGGTTACGCAGCGGTCGTAGAGGCAACCAGCAAACAGGCTCTCCGCAGCCTTCAGGTCACGCTCGGCGTCTGCGAGCCACTTCTCGGTCCAGGCCGCGTTGTCCAGCGGCGAGAGGGGGGTCCGTCGCCGATACCGGACAGGGAAACGCCACCCTCCTGTCTCGGTACGTTGAATGCCACGCACCGCCACATCCCGGCGTGTCCGCTGGAGCAGCGAGCGCAGTTCACCATCGCCGTGGATGATCTGACCATCGAAGGCGACGTCCAGCAGCAAGGGAAAACGGGAGAACAGACCAGCACGGAACTCTGCCTCGGTGTAAATCAGCACATCCACATCGAATCCTAACGGACCAATGGCCCGCCGGAGGGCAATTACCTGAGCCCCCCGTTCTCGTTGTGCTTTCCCGGCTTCCCGAACGACGACCAATACGTCCACGTCGTGGGCCGGCTTGCCTCGGGCGAAGGAGCCGAAGAGAATTACGCTGCTCACATCATCGCAAGCAGTCAACACCCCGGCCCGTATGCGCTCGATCAATGCCTCCCTAATCACCACTCACACACTCACCGCCTCTCTACTACCAGTTTACCAACCCTATGGCTTCGGAATCGCCAGATCGGGCGACCCCAGATCAGACAGTTTCAAGTCCGGGTTATTCTCCTGGATGATCTCGTGGAGAATCTGGGCGTATTTGACTTTGACCCGCCCCCAGTTGGCCAGCATACCCTCGTCAACCCACGGCTTATAGAGAGCCGCCCCGGTTGCAGCACACGCCGGTCCGGGCTCAATCTTGAAGTAGCAGGGAGAGCATACGCGAGCCATCTCCGGGCTGTCGTAGAAGCGCATATAGCCGCCGAAGGACTCGGTGATGATGACGTGCACATCGAGAGGGATGTCAACCACCTGCCGGATGGCGGCGAACTGGGGCAGCGTCAGGTCGGCGACCGGATTGAACGTCCCCGCCCCCAACATCTCCAGCACCTTGCCACCGGCAGGGTTGGCGTGCCCGGCGTAGATGCTCACCTTGAAGATCACGTCTTCAGGAATATCGCCGTTCTTCTTCATCTCGTTGAGCAGCCAGAGTTCCCCCTCGTCCACCACCAGGAAACCGCGGAAGCCGAGGTCAATGCACATCATAATGTCGGCGATGGTTTGATTCAGCATCTTGGAACCCCGGCAGCGGACGCCGGAGAGCACCCCCTCAGGCGTAGCCAATTGCCGCCCGATGTCCCACCCCGCGCGCGGCCCCGGCGTGAGGATGACTTCCATCCTGGCGTCGGCGGCCATCTGCGCGAAGTCCTTCAGTTCGGCCTTGTCCAGCAGCGTCGCACCCATCACCACCGAGATGAGGCGATGAATAGGGATATTGCGCTTGTTCGCCTCGTCAATCACCGCCTCCAGCACCTTCGGGCGCTCCACGCCGGAGACCTCCATGCGGTAGTGGGCCCCATCCGGGAACGTCTTGGTGCTGCTGGGCAAGTCATAGGCATCCTGTCCAGGGATACCAACCTTCTCCATCATCTTGCCGACTTGTTCCATAGTGGGCATAGCCTTTCCTCCTATGATCGTGATCTGTTCACTCTGGGCCGACCAGCCATCGGCCATCCACAACAAAGCGGCGACGGCCACCTACATCCATCGCCTTCCACACCCGTCCCTCAGGCTGGGCCAATGGCCCCTCCACCGTGACGGCCATGCGCCCCAATTGATCCCAGGCAGGGATAAACGCTTCGTAAGAGAAATGCTTCGTCACGCCATCGTAAGCGTCCACCAGGTACAGCCCCTCCTCGTCGTAGCCAACGGCGATGAAGGTATGTTGCCACTTCACCACGACAGAGGTGGCGCCGTCCGAAGACGCCCAGGTCTCCACACCTGGCAACTGCATATCGTAGGTCGCCCATACGATGACTGGCCTTCCGGCGGCCAGTTCTGCCTTCAGGTTCTCCAGGCTCCACTCTCGCTGGGCCTGTGCGTCGAGCCCGAAACTGCGCAAGTTGGCCGCGATCGGCCCGACGTAGACACCATAACCGACAGGGGGCATACTCCCCGGCGGCAAATCCACATCGCCCAGGAAGCCCCGGCAGGGGTTATCGGACTTGGGCAGACGACGGAAGAAGTCATCTTCGGCAAACGCCACCCCCCAGAAGGCAGCCAGGTCCGTCGCCGAGCGGGATTCACAACTCAGATTATGCTCCTGCGGATGGCCGACCACTCCTTCCACGGATGCCGACGGCGGTGGCTCGTCGGCGCGGGCGGTCCAGGGCAGAAGCGACGCAACAATGCAGAGGGCAATGACCGCGTGAACCAGAAACCAGGTTTTGCGGAAAAAACCTGGTTTCATCACAGCGCCTCCAGCGTAGCCACGATTTTCCGCGCCTCCTCAACGGCCCTGGGAGCAGCGTCGAAGATCCCCTCGCCCTGCAAGTCCGCTTCAGTCAACTCAGGATTGGTGGAGAGATACCCCAGCACTGGCACGGGGCTGCTGGCCTGAATGAAAGCCCAATCGCTCTCGCCGCGTACCTTGTTGCCCACCGCATACACGCGGTTGATACCGATGTCCTCTGCCAACTCGCGAATACGCCCCGCCGTGGCCAGGCTGCGCCGCCCCGGCTCGACGACGACCAGGAACGCATCCACCGCCCGGGCCGTTGCCCGGCCCAGGTGCTCTACCCCGGCCTCCATGTCGAGAATTAGCATCTCGTCGCGATAGAGCAGCAGGTGAGTAACCAGCGCCCTGAGCAACGCACTCTCAGGGCAGATACAGCCGCTACCGCCGGATTCGATGGTGCCCAGCCGGAGAAAACGAATCCCTCGGTGGGAGACGCTGAAACGGTCGGGGATGTCGTCCACGCGAGGGTTGATCTTGAAGAAGCCGCCGAGGGTGCCGGGCTTTGCGCCCGTGCGCTCGTAAATCAGTTCCTCCATCCCGGCCACCGGCGTGACCTGAGCGGCCAGGTCAGGCGGAAACCCTAACGCCTCGGCCAACCCACCGACCGGGTCGGCGTCAATGGCGATGACACTGCGGTCCCACTCTGCGTAAATGTGGGCCAACAGCGCAGCGAGAGTGGTCTTGCCCACCCCACCTTTGCCACTGATGGCGATTTTGTTCAACTGGGTCATTTAGTCGCTTCCCCACGCAGGCGAGCCAGTTCGGCCCGCAGCCGCTCCAGTTCCGCCTCGGCCTGCTGACGGGCTGTAGACTCCGCCGCCACTCGCCGCTCTGCTCGATAGCGGGCTGCGGTCTCCTCTGCTGTCCGGGCCTCCGCCCGACGACGGGCCTCCTGCGCTTCCAGCGGCGCCAGCAACTTTTCCCCCGTCTGTGGGTCAACCAACCGGAGTGTCTCCCCTTCCACTCGCAACTCCAGCCCCAGGACGCGGCTCACCAGCGGCTCCTCCTCGATGTGCCGATACCCCCACTCCGCCAGCCGAAAGCCCACCAGTCGCGGCTCCAGGTGCTCTCCCAGCGGGTCGAAGATGAAGTACTCCTCCACCCCCAGCATCTCGTAGATGCCCTTCTTAGGCCCCAGGTCTTCCTGCCGGGTGCTCCGCGAGGTTAACTCGAAGACCACGTCCGGCCCTTTCTCCTCTTTCCACACCTGGTAGGTGCGGCGATCCTGCTTCGCCACCCCCTTGATGACAAATACGTCCGGCGCGACAACCTTGGTAGGATCCCCCTCCTGGTAGTAGACGAAGAGATTGCCGGCGACGTAGACATTAGGATCATCGCGGAAATAATCGGCCAACGCCTCGCGCAGATAGATCAGCAGATTGATGCGCTTATCAGTCTCGGCCATAGGCTTCCCATCCGATTCAGGGTAGTAGACAGGCGGCCGGAACATGACGCGAGGTCGCGCCTCATATTCGACTGCAGCCACTTCCTTCACCTCTGCCATTATGCTCCTCCCATCACCAATCTAGTCTGACGAGGTGTATTGTATCACAGACACCACTCTCACGCCAACGCCATCTCGACGAACTGGGTCAGATCCAGCACCCGGATGCGCACCCGCTGAGCGCGAGCCGCCTTGGAGAGGGTGCGCACGCACTGGGGGCAGGCCGAGACCAGGACCGTAGCGCCCACCTCCGCCGCCTGAGCAACGCGCCGCGCTGCCACATCCTGCACCAGATCCGGGTCGAACGTCTCCAGGTTGCCGCCGCCACCGCAACACAGCGCGTGCTCCCGTGACTGCTGCATCTCGACGAAGGTATAGCCCGGCACCTGGCGGAGGACTTCACGCGGCGCGTCGTAGATACCGCTCTTGCGCCCCAGGTCGCACGGATCGTGATAGGTAACCACGCCCGTGCGCCGGGGCTCCGTTAACACTAACTGCCCCTCCGCCACCAGGTCACGCAACACCTCCACGGCATGCACGACCTCGAAGCCCAACGGCTCGCCAAGGACTTCGGGGTAAGTATGATGCCACATGTGATAACAAGAGGGACAGGTAGTGACCATGCGGGGTATCCCCAGCGCTCGCATCTGCTCCACGTTGTGGCGGATCAACGCCCGCGCCTGCTTCAACTGGCCAGCCATCATCAGTGGGAAGCCACAACACTGCTCGTCGTCGCCCAGGGTCGTGAAACGGACACCAGCGCGGCTCAGCACGGTGGCGAAACTCTGAGGAATGCCGTAACTCATGGGGAACATGGCGGAGACACAGCCCACGAAATAGGCCAAGTCGGCCCCGGTATCGCGTACTAATCCCTCCGGCCGATTTTCAGGGGCCAGGTTGTCGGTCCAGGCCAGGCGGGCAGCGTTATCCTCGCCGGAGACGTTGTAGTACGTGCCGATGCGCTCGCCCAACATGCCGAGGGCCCGCACCCCCTGGCGCAGCGCCTCATCCCCGTCCAACGCGTCCGGCCCCTGGGCCAGATAGCCCTGCATCACCTTCTGGCGCATGACCTCCACCAGACGGCGCACACTGACGTTGTGGGGGCAGTGGGCGGTGCACGTGTCGCAGCCCACGCAGCGCCAGATACTGGCATCAGTAGCCAGCAGGTCCCCCAGCCCAAACTGCGCCAGGCGCATCATCTGAGCCGGGCGATACCGCATCGCCGAGACAGTGGGGCAGCCCGAGGAACAGCGCTCGCATTGGTAGCACAGATAGACGTTCTCGCCGCACTCCTCGCGGACAAACTTCGCCAGGTCGGTGCTCAACGTGATCGCCATCTCACACTCCTCCCCCCTTAGAGGGGGGGACGGGGGGGGTCGGGCGCGGCAGCAGCCCCGCTCCCTCGACAATAGGCCGTACCGCCGCCTCCCACTCGATGGCCATGATGTGTATGCCGGCCACTCCCTCGATCTCGCGGAGTTCCTGAATCTGCTCAATGCAGATCTTGATCCCCTCCTGCCGCCAGGCCTGCCGCCGGGCTTTCTTCTCCTCCTTGGGGATGCCCTTGATGGCCGCCTTCATCCGGTCCACGTACTCATCCCGCACGATCATCCCCGGCACCTGATCGCGCATGTAACGGGCCATGCCGGAGGACTTGAGGGGACCAACGCCGGCCAGGATGTAGACCTTCTCGTGCAGCCCCATGTCCACCACTCGTCTCATAAATTCGCGGAAGCGGGGGATGTCGTAGATTAACTGGGTCTGGATGAAGTCAGCCCCGGCGGCCACTTTCTTGGCCAGCCGGTAGGGGCGGAACTCGAAGGGATCACCGAAGGGATTGGAGGCCGCGCCGATGAAGAAGCGAGGCGCCAGCGCCTTGATCTCATCCCCGCACTGGAAACGGGCCTCGTCGCGCATATCTTTGACCATGCAGAGCAATTGAATCGAGTCCAGGTCATGCACATTCTTGGCCGTGGGATGATTGCCGAAACTCTGATGGTCGCCGGTCAGGCACAGCAAGTTGCGCACTCCCAGCGCGTAGGCTCCCAGGAGGTCGGATTGAATCGCCAGCCGATTCCTGTCTCGGCAGGTCATCTGCACCACCGGCTCCAGCCCTTCGCCTATCACCAGCACCCCCGAACCGATGCTGGACATGCGGACGATGGCGGTCTGGTTGTCGGTGATGTTGACCGCGTCCGCCACGTCCTTGAGGAGGTGCGCCTTGCGGCGGATCACCTCCGGGTCGGCCCCCTGCGGCGGCCCCAACTCCCCTGTCACCGCAAAGTGACCTGCTCGCAGGATGCGTTCCAGGTTGCTGCCCGACTTGTAGCCGTTCCCACCGGCCTGAAGAGCCGGTGTTAGGTTCGTTCTTTCTTCTGTCATGATTCACCTCACTCTGCTTCCACCAACCGCAGGTCCTCGCGCACGATCTTGCGCTGGCCTCCATCACGACTCTTCGACCAGTCCTTAGGGGGTTGTATCTCCAGCAATTGATCCATCCTCCCCAGTTTGACCGCTCGCTCCCAGATCAGTTGCCAGGCACAGGGGACGTCAGGGTCCACTTCGCACTTCCCATCCTGGGAGCCACCACAGGGTCCATTGAGCAGTTGTTTGGCGCAGCGGGCGATGGGGCAGATGCCAGCGGTGAGACCCAGGATGCAGTCGCCACAGGCCTGGCATCGTTCCTCCCACACCCCCTGCTCCACCGGCAGGCCCATGAAGGCAGTGTTGAGCCCAGGCAGCGTGATGACGTCGGGGAAGCGCTCGTTCATCGCCTGCACGCCGATGCCGCAAGCCATGCTGAGAACGACGTCATACCTTTTTTCGCCTCTTTCGTCTTCCAGCCGCTCCCCCAGCGGGTCAATGTATTCCCACTCGCACTGCCGCTGCACCGTGACCTCGTCCACCTCCATTGGGTGGTGCTCCAGTTTGCTCATCATCCGCAGTGCCGAGGCCAGGATACCGACCTCCTTCTCGCCGCCGGCGAAGCAGACGGTCACGCAGGTGCCGCAGCCCACGACCAGCACCTTCCGGGCATCGCCCAGCAGTTCCATGATTTCCGCAAGTGGTTTCTGTTCACCGATAATCATTACAATCTCCTTAATTAGCTGTCAGCAGTCAGTAGTTAGCGGTCAGCGACTAACGGCTTTGTTCACCGGTCATTGTTCATCGATTCATTGTTCATTGCCCAGCGGGTTGGGTCCTAACTCCCGCACTTTCTCCGTCATCTCCGTCACCACCTCCGCAAACTGCGCTCCCATCGCCGAGGACAGGTTCACCATCGCGACGCGCCCTCCCCCTAGTCCAATCTGGTCGAGCAGGTCAGCGACGTACTTTAATCTCCGTTTCGCGTTGATATTACCTTCCAGGTAATGGCAATCGCCCTCCAGTCAGCCGGCCACCATCACGCCGTCCACGCCGTGCTCAAAGGCGTGGAGGACCTCCGTCACCTCCACCCGGCCTGAACAGGGCACCTCAATGATGCGCACGCTGGGCGGATATTGGATGCGCATACTCCCCGCCAGGTCGGCGGCGGTGTAGGCGCAGTGGCGGCAGCAGAAGGCCAGAATCTTGGGCTCAAATTGTGTCTCGTTCATTGGTTCCGTCCTTCCTCGTAGCACTACAAACCGCCTATGGGTACGTCCTCCATCTGGTCGGAAAGGATCTAACAAGGTGATGGTGAGCCTAGTAGTGATAGCGTGCCTGAAGAAAATCCACCCTGTCTTGGCCTACCAGATACACGATACGATGTTCTTGTGTCAATCGCCGAGACCACACACCCGCGGCGAGATACTTCAGCGGCTCCGGCTTTCCTATTCCCTTGAATGGGTCACGCAGAATGTCTTCTACTATGCTCAGGGCACGCAAGGCTATCTTTCGATCAGTTTTGACCCAGTACCGTAGATCCTCCAGAAACTCGGGGTGAAAGACTGCCTCACGCCGGGTTCTATCGGTTCTACCCTTCTGGCGTGGTTTCATCAAGGCCGACCTCTTCTCTCAATTCATCTATAGTCTGAGGAGCACCTTCTTTTCGTTGTGCCCGCCCCAATGCACTCAACAGACGTTCTGCGTTCTTAGGCGACCTCAACAGATAGGCAGTTTCCATCAAGCCGGCCAGTTCAGCGGCCGAGATGAGAGCGACAGCCTCCGCGCCACGCCGCTCAATGATTACGACTTCTCGATTAGCCGTGACTTCATCCCAAAGTGAGGCCAGGTTTGCGCGTGCCTGTGTATAGGTTGTTTGAATTGGCATAGTACCTCCAAGAGGGTATATGTACAGCGATACTGTACAACACTTCGCCTGAGTTGTCAAGCGAACACGAACTGCCTCTCACACAGCGACTTATCAGGCAGCCCCGCCACCCACAACGTGTCATTCCAAATTCTCCAAGTCCGCTAAATCCTGCAATCGCCCTGCCGCCTTCTTTTCCATTTTAACGATTGTATAAACTCTCTGAAGTCTTGGTTCAGCACCGTACCGCCACCGATGATATTCCTGCCGGATTTGCTCCAGGGCTGCCAGGCGAACCTGATAGGGTTGTGTTTGCCAATAGGCAAAATCGCTTTTCTGGCTGCGGATACTTACTTTAGTGTAGCACTTCTTTATCCTTGACCTAACTTCCATGACCTGTTCCGTTCTCGTTACAACTCATATTTCCCGCACCGGGCTCTTCAGAGATACTCGCTTCCGCTCATTCCTCACGCTTCGGGCGAACGACGAGTCCTTCTTCTGCGGTTCTGTGTTTCCACTGGCCCTTGGGCAGCAATACTCGCATCTGCTCAATGATTGCTACTTTCTCTTCCCAGGATAATGCTGCAAGTGCCTGTCTTCGCTGTGCTTTGGCGGATAGTATCCTGGAAATGTCTGGATAGGTTTGCTGCATGAGCCACTCCTATTACCCGTTCTCGTTCAGAAATCGCCTTCGAAAACTCTCCCACCGCGCTGTCAAGCCATGACGGGCGACGATGTCTTCCAAAGTGGCCCGGTTCAGCACGTCGAATTCAAAGAACTGGGTCAGGTGCGCATGATCTTTTGGTCGCCCTGTCTCCAGCATAATAGCAGCCAGGTGCTCCGCGCTCAAAACGCGGGTGGGCGTTGAGCCAAAATCCACATCAATCGCTCGTGCTAACGCCTCTTTTATCAATTCGTTGTAGACAGGAAGAAACTGCACGGGCCAGCCTTCGATGACTATACATTCTCCTTCCGGTGTGTAGCCGCGCTGGGTGAGATAGGCATAGATGGGCGTGAGCGAAACGAGTCCATAAGGAGAGACGGGGAGAATCACAAAGATGTCAAGATCATAAGTCTGAACTGGTTCTACGTACCGCGTGGCCGCAACTGCCCCGCCGATTGCGTAGCGTCCAATGATGCCTTCCTTCTCCAACTGGTTAATAACTGCCAGTGTCTTTTCCATAACGAGAGTATAGACAGCCAGGTGATATTATCACATCTTCGATTAGCGGTGCTGATGCGCGTGCATCGCGGTAGGACTGTCAATTGCCCAACAGCCCCCGCACAGATCCCGGCGTGCGGTTTTCCCGCACCGGGCTCTTCAGAGATACTCGCTTCCGCTCATCCCCACGCTTTGGGCGAACGAATCGCAGTGCGTGGTTTCGAGCGAACGGATCGCAGAGCAAGGGTTAGGCGGCGCCCGTCATGAACTTCAAACCTTGATGACTACCACATACACTTGGCCGTCCTGGTACTTACGCACACTCTCAAACCCTGGTTGAACTTCGCCCTTCTGAAAAACGATGATGGCACTTTGAACTAGACCAGTAGCAGCCATAAATGCAGATACCTGTTCAATCGCACTTTCGACGACCATCTGAGTGTAGCCTTTATGAGAAAACTTCGTTTCTACCAGAACCCTGTATTGCCCGAACCCCAACACAATATCGGGTCTAACCTGAATGGCTCTTGCACCAACCTGGAATGCCTCTTCTACCAAAGCCTCTGCTGCTTTCGTCCGTCCGAAGTAGTCAAGGATAATAGAGATTGCGTCCATCTCGGTGTTGATTTCTATTGGGGCTTTTTCTTCGATGTATCTTTTCAGGCCAATGAGGGCAACTTCCAGTTCAACCGTGCTCCCAAGATAAGCCAGCCAATTGTAGACCGTATCAATTACGAATCTTGCCTCAGAGGAAGCAACTTTTCGACCTGAATGAGTGACTCTGTTTCTGATTTCTTTTGCTTTCTTGTAATCTTGCCAGAGGCGAGATTGTTTATCTATGGGGCGTCCAATAGCTACTGGCGTTAGCACAGAGAGCCTTGAATCGAAGTCCATTCTTGTCTTTCTCTCAAGCCATTCGACAAGTGCAGGGTCTATTTTGCTTTTCAGAGCGGAGAAAACAATAGCTTGCACATAGGCCTCAAGAGCTGTTATTGCTTCGAGAACCACTCCCCTCATCATTTTGGGATTACCAAAAGAAAACAAGACCTCTGCACCATCTAATAACTCTTCAGGCGTATGTAGATCCGCTAATGGGGTTTTTCGTTGCTGTGACGAACTCATAGGTTTTTCCTGCTGATACAACGAGCGGCCTAACTATAGTTGGCTCTACGTGGATTCGTGGGGTAAAAACCACGCTATCCCATATTTGACGACCTTTTAGGCCCAAAGTGGGGGAACCCGCCCTGTTCTTGGCGCATTCTAGCGTTCGAGTGGGGCAAATGCCTTCCCTACCCCTCGAATCCGCGTAGAGCCCTATAGTTTAGTGACAGATGTGTCGCTTAGCGTACCTATTCTGGCCTCCAAGCCCCCTTTGCTTCATCGGGTTGCACATCCCGGTAGTGAAGCATTTGTATCGCCTTGGCCGGGCTCGGCGACGGCAGTTGACAGCACGCGAACGCTGTGCTATACTATTATCAAGATAGAGAGTAAATCCGGGGCCAGGCGGGACGGCTGTATGCAGCACTCCACCTGGGCAACCAGGTAAACGCCTGCCGGTTTCTCTATCATTTCTTTTTCTCCAGTTGCCGCCACTTCACCACCTTCCCCGCGACGATCCTACGCTCGATCAAGTCCACGAACTCGCCTCTGCCCTCAAACTCACACCTCACGGCTCCAGCGACAAAGTCGGCCAGTTGGATGATGCCTTGCGGCTGGCCTTCTTGACCACCCTTCGTAACCCACGTGGGTTTGAGGTGACAATGGCCGCGAACGCCACATATCTGTCGTTGGGATCAGGCAAGTTTCCAGATTCGTCCGTCCAGGCAACAGCAGATTCTCGCTCAGTCATTCGGCGTCACTTGTTTCATCCACTGTAATGCTACGCCTCGCTGCCACCTTCTCCGGCACCAGCAGCGCCGCGATCTCCGCCTCTACCTGCGTGTCACGGTAACGGAGCAACTGGATAGCCTTGGCCGGGCACTCGGCGACGCAGATGCCACAGCCGTGGCACTGGGCCGGCTCGATGTAGGCCGCGCCGACGATGCCCCCCACCCCAGTGAGGTCGACCCGGATCTGTGGCACGTTATACGGGCAAATGCGCATGCAGGTCATGCAGGCGACGCATTTCTCCGCGTCCACCTGGGCCACGATGCCGCCGACCTCGAGCACGTCCCTGCTTACGATTGTCATCGCCCGAGCCGCGGCCGCCTGCGCCTGCACGATCGCCTCGTCCAGGAACTTGGGATAATGAGCCATCCCGGCCATGAACACGCCGTCGCTGGCAAAGTCCACAGGGCGCAGTTTGACGTGCGCTTCCAGGAAGAAACCGTCCAGGTCTACCGGCACCTTGAGCCGCGTCGCCAGTCCCTCCGTCCCCTCCGGCGGCACCACTGGCATGCTGAGCATCACCAGATCGGGATGAAGCACCAACTCCTCACCCAACACTGGCTCCCAGACTGAGACCTGCAGCCCCCCCTCAGTCCCCCCCAACTCTGGGGGGGAAGTCCGCACCCCCTCAGTCCCCCCCAACTCTGGGGGGGAAGTCCGCACCCCCTCAGTCCCCCCCAACTCTGGGGGGGAAGTCCGCACCCCCTCCGCTCCCCCCAACTCTGGGG
>Ga0307430_1000240_pt1 | contig 52895 bp, 48 predicted proteins | sample SalMarWE160130MG_FD_202159 | JGI IMG/M metagenome (GOLD analysis project Ga0307430, IMG submission 202159) | Salt marsh sediment microbial communities from the Plum Island Ecosystem LTER, Massachusetts, United States - WE1603-130 | ecosystem: Environmental > Aquatic > Marine > Intertidal zone >... | reverse complement strand
ACATATTTACCTCTTTCAATTAAGTTCTCATTAAGCATTTGGTTCCTCCTTTTGTCTCTTTTTATAAGGCAAAAGGAGGTTCTTTTCAATGCCCTTTTTTGTATGACTACACTATAGCATTCTTAACTGATTTTTGGCTCATGACTTTGGACAAATTGAAAATCTTGTGTTAATCTTGTGTAATCTCGTGGTTAAAATTTGAGGTGTTGGGTGGTTTTGTGTCTCTGCGATAAAATCGGAATTTTGTTTTTATAGTTGAATGTGCTAAGTTACACACAAATTCCACTTTCCCTTGACTTTATAAGTAAGAGGGATATATTTGCTTATATGAGAACAGGTTATGTTTCGATAATTGGAGAACCTAATGTGGGGAAATCTACGTTAGTAAACCGTCTGGTAGGTAGCAATATTTCCATTATTACAAAAAAACCTCAGACAACAAGGAATAAAATTGCGGGGATTTGGACCGAAAATGACAATCAGATTATTTTTATGGATACTCCCGGTCAATTCAAACCGGGAAACGAGATGGAAAATGCAATGCAATACCAGATAAAAACAGCTATAGATGACGCGGATGTTATCATACTGATGGCTGATCATCGAACGCATATAGAAAATATAGAAGCGCCTTCAACAAACGGCAAACCGGTTTTTTTGATTATAAATAAGATAGATTTGATTGCCGAAAATGATCTAAATAAAATAATAGATGATATCGATATACACGCTTTTGATAAAATTTTCCCCATATCTGCCTTAATAGGAGATAATGTTGAGAAAATAATACCTTTCTTACTTGAATATATGCCCGAAGGGCATCCGCTTTATCCTGAGGATTATCTGTCCGATCGGCCTGAGCGTTTCTTTATAGAAGAATTTGTAAGAGAACGGATACTTGAGGAATATTCTCAGGAAATACCATATTCTGTAGCCGTTAAAGTGGAAAATATGGAAGACAATAAAATTGATATTAAAATTTTTGTCGAGCGAGAGTCTCAAAAAGGCATTATAATTGGTAAAGGTGGAAAGAAATTAAAAAAAGTTGTAAGTGAAGCAAGAAAAAGCATCGAAGAACTTATTGGTAGAAAGGTATATATGAACACCTGGGTAGCAGTCAAAAAAAACTGGAGAAAAGTAAAAGAGGAAGTAAAAAGATTAGGATATTATGAATAGAAAAAACTTTTTATTTGCTCTTATTGGAATTTTTCTTGTGTTAAACAAGAAAATATCATTAATGTTTAAAAAAGATAGCACAATAACCGAAGAATCGCTTAAAACCAATAATAAACTGCTGGGATAAATTTATGATCTGTTTTTTACTTTTAATTACTCTTATATCTGCCGAGATCCGATCCCCTGAGGAAAGATTAAAAGTTCTCAGGCAACAGTTAAAAGAACAAAAAGAAAAAATAGCGGAGTTAAGATTTGAAAAAACCGACATTTTAAAAAACATACAGGAACTTGACAAGGAAATAAGTTTAAATGCTGAACTCATCAATGTACTCAGAAGGAAAAAGGGAATAACAAATGAAGAGAAAAAGAACATTGAACTCCTTATGAATGAAATACATTATCGACTTCAAGAGAAGAGAGAAATATTAGGTGAAAGAATTAAAGAAATATATATACATGGGCCGCTACACCCAATAGAAGTTATACTGCTCTCTTACTCTTTTTCTGACGCGGTAAAGAGGGCAAAATTCCTTACTATAATTGCCGATCAGGATAAAAGAGTTCTCGATGAAATCGAACGATTAGAGGGACGCCTTCAATTACAAAAAGAAAGAACCGATAAGAAGGCGAAAACCCTGGACGAAATATTATTTGAGGTAAAAGATCAAGAAACCGCATTAGAAAAGACAAAAAACGATAAAAACGAATATTTAAATGAAATTGAGGGAGAGAGCAAAAAAGCTGTAGCTATGTCCAGGGAAATGGAAAAAGCAATGAGAGATCTTGAAAAATTGATAAGAAGCCTTTCCAGAGAAGAAAGCGCTCCCGGCAGCAGATACTTTTCTGAAAAAATACTTACTTTACCGGTAGATGGAATGGTAACCGGGTATTTCGGAAAAGAAAAAGAAGAGCGGTATGGGACGGAAACGATAAACAGAGGGATAGACATTGAAATTCCCTGGGGAACAGACGTAGAAGCAGTAGCGCCCGGAAAGGTCGTATACAGTGATATTTTTCTTGGTTATGGCAAGTTAATCCTAATAGAACACGGATCTGGTTTTATCACCTTATATAGTCACCTCGCCTCCGCTAGCGTGGAAAACGGAACGGAAGTAGAGGCAGGAGATATAATTGGTAAGGTAGGTCAAACTGGTTCTGTTAAAAAGCCTTCACTTCATTTTGAAATAAGAAAAAACGGCAAAGCGGTTAATCCTTTCAATTATATAAAACTATAAGTATATGGAAGAAGTAAGAGAACAAAAAATTCCAAAACAAATCTTATCCTCAACACTAAAAACAGGGAAATTTCCTTCTTCCTTTCTGTTTTATGGGCCAGCCGGGATAGGTAAGTTCACTACAGCACTGCATTTTTCTGCGGGAATACTTAAAGATGAAAAGAAGGTATTTAGAGGCACTCACCCTGATCTCGCGATTATCTTTCCGGAATTTGAAGGATATGAAAAGAACGAAATAATGAATTTACGCAGAAATAAGGAGTATTTCACCATTAGACAAAATAAGGGAAGTATTTCTATCGATACGATAAGAAAGCTGCAAGATTACGTATACATTACCCCTATGGAGAACAAGTGGCGAATCGTAATAATTGTTCAATCTGAACGCATTACAAAAGAAGGACTTAATGCATTTTTGAAAATACTCGAAGAACCGCCCGAAAATGTCATTTTTATTCTAATAACACCGGAAAAACACATTTTACCTGATACAATAATATCCAGAAGCCGCGTTATAAAATTCAAGCCCCTTTCCTCTGAACTACAGAAACAAATCTTACAAGACAAATCTATAACCCGTTTTGGTCGAGGAATAGAGGAAACCCTATTTGTTAATTCCCAAAAAACCCTTGAGAAAAAAATAGAAGAATTGTTTTTTGGTCTTTCACCAAAATCGCGCATAAAAAACTGGTCGGAAACATTGAAAAAAGAATGGAAAATAGAATTTCTTTTACAGTATTTACAAAAACGGATAGAAGACAAATATAAAAACAAAGAAATAACATTTGCCAAGACCTGGGATTCTTTTAACTACCTTAAGAACGCCTATAGATATTACTATTCAAACATAGGACCGGAAAAAATAATCTTTTACCTTCTATTAAAAGTCTAATGTTGTATTTTGTAAAATTTCACGGCGTAAAATACCCCATGGAATCTGAGTTTACCCTCAAAAATGGGGAATATATCCTCTGCGAGATAAAAAACGAACGCTTTGTAGGCAAAGCGGGAAACGAAATTCATTGTAAACTACATCCGGAAGGCAAGGTATTGCACCTCATTTATGATAGTGAGAAAGAGAAATTAAAGGAAATCTTAAAAGATGAGAAAAAAACTCTTATCTACTGTAAAAAGAGAATTAAACACCACAAACTTGCAATGAAAGTAGTCGGAGTTGATAAGGAATGGAATGGAAAAAGGTATAAATTTTATTTTCTTGCCGATAAAAGAATAGACTTTAGGGCTCTTGTCAAAGATTTAAAGAATGACTTTAATTGTATAATAGAACTAAGACATATAGGAGTAAGGGATTATGCCGGATTTGCCGGAGGGTTAGGTTTATGCGGAAACCCGCTTTGCTGCAATACTTTCTTAACTGAAAAACCAAGAGTAAAGCTTGAAACCGCGAGAAATCAGGATATATATATTAGCCCTTCAAAAATTTCCGGTCTGTGCGGAAGGCTACTCTGTTGTTTGCAGTTCGAACACAATTTTTACGATGAAATCAGTCTTAAGTTCCCCGAAAGAGATAACAAAGTTAAGACTGAAAAAGGAGAAGGTACAGTACTACACAGAAACATGCTGACCGGTATTGTAACCGTCTCACATCCGGATGAAACTCAGGAAGAAATTCCCATTGACGAAATAAAAAGAAAAGGCGATACGTGGGTAAGAATACAGAAAAAAGAAAAACAATAGTAACAGGTGCATTGCCCTACGCAAATGGACCCATACATATTGGACATCTCGCGGGTGTTTATCTTCCTGCCGATATTTATACCCGATTTTTAAGAAAAAAAAATGAAGATGTAATTTACATTTGCGGTACAGACGAAAACGGGGTCCCGATAACACTTTCCGCAGAGAAAGAAGGAATTTCTCCCGGGGAACTTGTAAATCGCTACCATAATATTATACATGAATCTTTAAAAAAATTAGGCGTGGAATTTGATAATTTTTCCGGAACTTCAAGAAAAATCCACCATGATTTATCACAAAAAATATTTCTTGAATTATACGAAAAAGGTTATATAGAGGCAAAAATAACCAAAGAGTTCTATTGTGAAAACTGCAAGAAATTCCTTCCCGATAGATACGTTGAAGGAATCTGTCCGTATTGTAACTACGAAGAAGCAAGAGGAGACTCCTGCGATTCCTGTGGAAGCTGGTTGGAATCAGATCAATTAAAAAATCCAATCTGCAAATTATGCGGGTCGACACCAATAAAAAAAGAAACTAAACATTGGTATCTTCTACTTGATAAATTTCAAGGCCAGCTGGAAAAATGGATAGAAAAAAAGAATTGGAGAAAAAACGTAAAAAGCTACCTTAAAGGCTGGTTAAAAGAGGGTCTTCGACCACGACCAATTACAAGAGATCTCCAGTGGGGTATACCGGTACCTTTAGCGGATGCTCCGAAGAATAAAGTTCTTTATGTATGGTTTGATGCGCCCCTCGGTTACATTTCTTCGACAATAGAATGGGCAAAAAAGATTGGGCAAGAGGATAAATGGAAAGATTATTGGCAGGACCCCGAAACTCGATTGGTTCATTTTATAGGCAAGGATAATATTGTCTTTCACGGTATCATATGGCCGGCTATTATTATGGGAACGGGCGAATATACTTTACCTGACAAGATACCGGCTAACGAATACTTAAATCTTGAAGGAAAACAAATTTCTACGAGCAGAAACTGGGCTATATGGCTGCACGAATACCTGGAATATTTCGAGCCTGACTTTTTAAGATATTACCTGGGAAGTATAATGCCCGAAACAAAGGACTCGGAATTTAAATGGAAGGAATTTCAGGAAAGAGTAAACCAGGAACTTATAAACAATCTGGGAAATTTCATAAACAGAACGTTGAAATTCATTGACAAATATAATGATGGCATAATTCCCGAACAGGGTGAATTAACAAAAGAAGATAAAAGTATGTTATCTGAAGTTAACTCTTTAATAGACAAATTAGACTCCGCTCTTTCAAAATTCAAATTCAAGCAGGCTATAAGATTATGGATGCGAATGAGTACAATCGGAAACAAATATTACGATCAAATGAAACCCTGGGAAAGCAGAAAAGCCGATCCCGATCGAATGGCTACAACGATCTATCTTTGTTCTCATTTGACCCATGTTCTCGGTACTATCGGAAAACTTTTTATACCTTTTAGCGCGGAAAAAATCCTTAACCAGTTAAAATTAAAAGAAAAAGAATGGGATAAATTAAAGTGTATAGAGCTGCCATGCAAACATAAAACCGGAAAGATCGAACCGCTTTTTCAAAAAATTGAAGACGCTGATGTAGAAAAACAATTGAGGAGGTTAAAAATGTCTCATGTTACAATAGATGATTTTACACAAATGGGTTTAAAAATAGGAATAATAGAAAAGGTGGAGGATGTAGAGGGCGCCGACAAACTTTATAAACTTACCGTTAACACCGGAGAAAAACGTACGCTCATAGCGGGGGTAAAACAACAATACACTCCCGAACAGCTGCAAAATAAAAAAGTCGTTGTTATAACAAATTTAGAACCCGCGACAATACGAGGAATTACCTCGGAAGGCATGTTACTTGCGGCAAGTAGTGGAGATAAATTATCAATTATCTCTCCGGATGATGATATCCCTGCCGGTTCAAAAGTCTCATAGTAATGCAAAAATCAAATATCAAAATGGAAAAATACAGATTAAAATTTGTTAGTGTGTTAGTGTGTGGGTGGGTTGGTGTGTTTTTTCTACGGACCAACGGACTAACTGACCCACAGACCAACCGATTTATATAATGAGGATTATTAACGCGCTAATGGCCGGAGGAGTTGTAATTCTTGGCGGTTTTCTCACCCCAGCCTTTATAGGAATTCATGTTTATCTCGCGGCATTATCTGTAATACTAATAACCATAGCCGGAAATCTCATCAATGATTACTTCGACGTCACAACGGACCAGATAAATAAACCTGACAGATTAATACCTTCCGGAAGATTAAAGAAAAAACAAGCATTGCTAATTTCAATCTTATTTTTTATATCAGGCAATATTTTACTATTCTTTATTGACTGGAACTTATTAAAGCTTGGATTAGCAGCCACGTTTTTACTAATTATCTACACCCCTTTTCTAAAAAGACATCCTCTAATCGGAAACATAACAGTGGCTTTATTGCTTTCTATGACTATAATTGTTGGGGCTATTGCCTCTTTTGCCTTTCTTAATCTAAGAAACTCAATATTGCCTTTTTCACTAATATTTTTGCTTAGCCTGCCCAGAGAAATATTGAAAGACGGAGAGGACATAATAGGAGACAGGAAAGCGGGCTTACGTACCTTCCCTGTCGTATTCGGAATAAGACGGACTAGACAACTGGTTGTTTTTACATTATGGCTCCTGATTTTTTGGATATGTGCTGCATCATTTGTATTCGGTAAACTTTTTGCAGCTTGTGCTATTCCAGGTATCGTGTTCCCTATTCTTATTATGATAAAAAGATCAAGGTCTAATCCTATTTGGTTCAGCAATACACAAAGAATACTGAAAATTTTAATCATCCCGGGTTTCATATCACTCATCCTAAGTAAATTTCAATGAAATCGTTAATATTAGGAATCGTTCAGGGCTTAACAGAATTTCTACCGGTATCCAGTTCTGGACACTTAGTTATCTTGAAACATTGGATCAATTTCCCTGGTGAAGGTGTGGTAATGGAAGTAACACTTCATTTCGCAACCCTATTAGCAATACTTATATTCTTCCGAAAAAAAATATTGGATTATGCGACTAAAGAAAAAATACTTTTAATAATTGTGGGAACAATACCAATAGCTCTTATAGGTGTCTTTTTAAAAGATGAAATCGAGCTATTATTTAACAATTATTTACTGGTAACTTTAACTCTTTCGCTAACCGGATTTATACTTTTTCTAAGTAGAAAATCAAAAGAAGATAAGGAAGATATAGATTTAAAAACAGCTCTTATCATAGGCAGCGTTCAAGCTCTTGCTTTGACACCCGGAATTTCCCGTTCGGGTGTTACAGTTGCTGCGGCGCTTCTACTCGGAGTAACACGTAAGAAAGCTTTTGAATTCTCATTTATTCTCGCCATACCTGCCCTTTTAGGAGCTTTTATAATTAATCTCCCCGATATTTGCGAGACTGATATAGACTCCTTAAGTCTAATTACAGGAGGTATATTTGCTTTCCTTTCCGGACTTCTTGCCTTGTGGATATTCTATAGAATAATAAGAAAAAAGGATTTGTATTTATTCAGCTACTATCTTTGGCTTGTTTCGGCAGTGAGTCTGTTTCTTTATTTAATCGCTCAAACTCATTAATAATAAATTGCCGTATTTCTCTGTTTTCATAAGTTATAATAGCCCCTGCTATCCAGTCCCATTCTTCTTCAATCATATCAAGCACTTTATACACCGAATCCTGTTTCCTTTCCCAGTTTCCCCGAAGAGAATCCCAGGCGGCTACAGCCGCAGGGTATTTTTCTTTGTACTCATCATCATCAAGTTCAGTCATGCTTGATGAAATACCATGTTTTTTCCTGAGCTCCGCAAGTTTCACGGCTTCATCTTCTGCAATTTTTGTAAGAGCAATGGAAATCGTAACGTACCTTGTAGCCATTTTCTCCGTTACGATACCATCTTCAGGCGGCGTAAATTTACTTTCATTACATCCAAGGGCTAAAAACATCAAAGCCAGAACAAATATATATTTAATGTTTTGAATTCTCATTTACTATCTCCTCCTTCCCATAATTCAAAATAATTCAAGATTCTTTTATGTCAAGTCCTTTAATACGGGTTTTGACAAATTTAATAGCTTCTTCTTTTGTTTTGATTTCTCCCTCTTCGTAAGCCATCTGTACTTTGCTTAATATCTCACCGAAAATAGGTCCCGGGGTAAGATTTAAATGCTCAATAAGATCGTGTCCCATTAGCAAAGGTTCTTCTACTTCATCTTTCATTGAAAAATAATAAGCAATAATTTGCTTGCAAACTTCAATAAGATGAGGATCTTTTTCCCCCGTTGTAGCTATCTGATCGGCTACCGAAAATAGAGCTAAACCTATAATATCACTACCCAATTCGAAACACAGTCTTCTCTTAGCTCGCTCGGTTATCTCTTCTTGAGCAGCAAGAAGGTGTATCCACATATGATACATAATCAATTTTGTAATATAATTTCTCTCCTTAGAAGAAAACTTTAATTTTTTACCGATTTTTTTAAACCAATCTGAAGCCATTTTATCATGGCCGTAAAAATGAACCTTATCCCCTTCGATTTTCTTGGCATCCGGCTTTTTTATATCGTGCAAAAGGGCAGCCAGTTTCAATCCTGTTTTATTTTCCGAATAATATGCTTCCACCTTTTTTTTATAAACTCCAAAAACAGAGAAATCTTTGGAAAGAGAACCGATTTCCTCAAGAGTTAATATAGAATGACCCATAAGATCTTCGGTTATTTTTCCTCCTTTAATTTCTTTCATCTTTAAAAACCCGGGAAAGATTTTATCAAAAACCTCCGGCACTATCGCAAGGTGTGAATTTTCGGCTTTAAATATTGAAAGAAGCTCAAACTGTATTCTCTCCGGAGCAACAGAGGTAAGCTTCTCCGCATACTCCATAAATAAATCCGCTGTTTTTTCTTCAATTTTAAACCCAAAAGAAGCTCTAAAACGTAAGCCCCGGAGTATTCTACAACTGTCTTCTACTATATTTTTCCTTCCCATCGCCCTAATGATACCCTTCTCAAGATCTTTAACACCGTTAAAAGGGTCTATAAAACGTTTATCAAGAAGATTATAAGCCATAGCATTTATTGTAAAATCTCTTCTCCCAAGATCTTCTAAAATTTCTGTGGAACCAAGGCCCAAAACATCAATATTCATATCCCCGTTTGTTACTCTGAATTCATTGAGATCCTTTTTTAATCTAAAGCTCTTACCGAGAGCCTGCGCGAACTCCTTTCCTTTACCGCTTATCGCAATATCTATATCGTTTATTTCGAGCCCAAGCAGAAGATCTCTGAGCATTCCTCCTACAAGATAAACCTTTTTATTTGCTTTGTTTGCGTATTCTTTTATTTTTGTTAAAGGTTTTATTTTTCTAAGAATACTCTCAAGATTCTGTTTTTTTATCATTTTTTCTTTTTCCTATATATAATTAGCAATAAGCTAAAAAATAAAAACAACCATCCGAAAGTATTCCCGATTTTAGAATAAACCGTTTTTCCATCTAATATAGGAACTTTACAAACAATACAATCTTCATGAAATATCTGAGTTTTTTTCAAAATCCTACCGTAAGGGCTACAGACGAATGAAACACCAGTGTTTGCAGACCTTACAAGAGCTCTTCGGAATATTATCGATTGAAAGGCAGCCATTTGAGCATGCTGATAGGGGCCGCTTGTTCTGCCAAACCAACCATCCTCTGTAATATTTACAAGCAGTTCAGCCCCACCCGTCACAAATTCTCTTACAAACTGAGGGAAGATTGCTTCATAACAAATGTAAACGGAAAATTTTATACTATCAGCCTCAAAAACGGTAAAGTCAGAACCCGGAGTATAGCCTCCCTGTCCTAAATTAATCTCCTTTAGTTTTGGAATTACATCATCAAAAGGTAATCTTTCTACAAAAGGAACAAGGAAAACCTTTCTATAAATTCCCCTAACACCGGATGAATCAACAATCGACGCGGCATTATAATATACAACTTCTCCTTCTTTCCGCTGGAAATCAAGCATGCCGGTAATAATAGGGGCTGTTTTTTCTTTCGCAAGGTTCCGGAAAAGAATCTCTGCTCTATAATTGCTGGAAAGAGAAAACGGAGAGGCTGTTTCCGGCAAAACATATAAATCGGCATCGGGACTTTTTTCAATAATATTTTTTATTCTGATTAATCGCTCAAAATCACTCTTTCTTTTGTCTGATGGTAAAACGTTAGGCTGTATTACTCCAATGGTTTTATATTCACAAGAGGAAATCTCTCTATGAAGTATTATTTGGGAATATACAAAAGGTATGATTAGAAAAGAAATGAAAGAACACAGGTAGATTATTTTCGCTTTTGTTTTTGAATTAAAATGGGTAATAAATAAATATAGAAATATGTTCAGAAAAAGGACCCATAATGTAACAAGGGGTAACCCTCCGATAGCTGCAAATTGAATCAGATTAATTAAGTTGCTCTGGGAAAAACCAATAGAACCCCAGGTAAAACCCCAAACAGATGAAAGACTTCGCAAAAATTCTAATCCGGCAAAGACAATCGGAAACAAATAGGAATAACCCAGTTGATTCAACTTATTATAAAAAATACCTGAAAAACCGAAAAAAGAAGAAAGATAAATTATTAACAGGAAAAAACCAAATATTACTTGCGGTAAAACCGTACCCTCCACATCCGAGAAGGGAACCCAGTAAAGAAGCGTAGAAAAAAAAGCAATGCCCATTATAAAACCCTTTAAAAAAGGAGATTTACCATTACGAAGCGAATAAAACAAAGGGATAAAAGAAAACCAGGCGAGAACGGAAAAATTAAAAGGGGCAAAAGAAAAGGTTAAGGAAACTCCACCTAAGACAAGTAGAAAATAATCAAAAAAAGGGTTCTTAAAACGATCGAGAAAATTCGACATAATCTATAAGGAAATTCAGTCCAGGTAAATTTCTTTTTTCTCCTCCGCAGACCTGTAGGCAGCATCTACTATCCTGGCAACGGCGTAAGCATCCTTCCAGGTATTTTCAGCCAGATGTCTTGACCTGACAGCATTTATGAAATGATCAATTAGACCCTGATAAGAACTTTTTACCGGATGTTTAGGAATATTAAGAGGAGTAATATCTTTAACTTTATTATCCTCCAACTTCTTTATCTTCAGAGGATTCAAAAGCCCAACCCCATCACTTCCGTAAAGGTTAAAATAAGTAAAATCCTTTTCAAAAAGAAGAGTCCAACCCACTTCAAGCAGAAGGTATCTTCCATCCGTATAGCGCAAGAATATTATTCCCGAATCTTCAATTTTATCAGTGGTATGAAATCCCGCGTTCACAGAAGAAATATTCCAACCGAAAAGGTAAGTAACATAACCGAGAATTTGTATCCCTAAAGTCATTATTGCCCCGCCTCCGGATTTCAAAGGATCTCTTCTCCAACCATCCAAATGTTCTTCGTGTAATGATTTCAGCCACCCTGCTTTGGCAAAGGAAAGTTTGCCTAACTCCCCGGAAAAAACAAGTTCCTTTAGTATCTCAACATCCGGTCTGAATCTTCCATTAAACGCCGGCATTAAAATGAGCTCGGAGGAGTCAACGACTTCCCCCAATCGCTTTACTTCTTTGGAATCAAGACCAAGAGGCATCTCACAGAGAACATCTTTCCCATACTCGATTGCTGAGATAGCCATCGGAGTATGCAGATAATTAGGTGTCGCAATTATAACAGCGTCAATTTCCGGATCCTGTAACATTTTCTCATAATCCACAAATGCTTTTTTTATTTTGTATCTTCTCGAAAGAATTTCTACTTTTTCTTTGTTTGATTCACAAACCGCTTCAAGGACCAGGTCCTCCCTTTCTGTAATAACCGGTAAATATCCAATCTGCGCAACAGCTCCTGCACCAACTAATCCTATTCTTATTTTATTTTCCATTAGTTTCCTCAATAAAAACTTTATTGTTTCTAATTTTTAATTTGTTCCTGGAAAAAAGATCTATAACCTCCGGATAAATTCTATGTTCTTCTTTTAATATTCTGTCAGAAAGACTCTCCTCGGTATCATCCTGATAAACTGGAACCACCGCCTGTAAGATTATGGGACCTCCGTCTACGTCTCCGCTAACAAAGTGAACGGTAGCACCTGCAAAACGCACCCCATAATCCAACGCTTTTTTCTGTACATTAAGACCTTTAAAGGACGGCAGGAGTGAGGGATGAATATTTATCATCTTCCATTTGAATTCAGATATTAACTTTTCTTTTACTATCCTCATAAATCCTGCGAGACAGACAAGATCAACGTTATGTTCTTTCAGGGTATTTATATAATTATCTTCTGCCTTACCGGTTAATAGTGGCTTTGCATTTTCAGGGTCAATATAATAAGCTTTAATTCCTGTCTTTTTTGCTCTCTGGAGAGCATACGCTTCGGGATTGTCGGAAATAACAACTGCAACCTCAGCATCTATCTCTGAAGACGCACTCTTATCAATAATAGATTGAAGATTTGAGCCTCGACCTGAAACTAAAACACCTACTCTACACGACACTCTTTTCCTCCTCTGTAAGCTTAAAATAAACTTCTTCCAAAGTCGAATAAATTTTTCCCATACTTCCTTTAAGTTCGGACACCTTTCCTGTTTTCAATAAATTCCCATTATCAATTACTCCAACTCTATCAGATATTTCTTCCGCAAGTGAAAGAGAATGCGTGGACATAAAAACAGATGCCCCATTGGAAACCCTATCTCTTAAGATTTTTCTCACCGTTCTTGCGGAAACAGGATCCAATCCTACCATAGGTTCATCAATTATCATGGCATCCGGATTATGAATTAATGCCTGTATAAATATAACCTTTTGCCTCATGCCATGCGAATATTCACAAGAAGGCAAGTCAATCCACTCACCCACTCTAAATTCTCGAAATAAATACTCCATCCCTTCTTCAATAGTTTTTTTTTCCAAGCCGTAAAGTCTGGAGACAAAAAATATAAACTCTCTTCCTGTTAATTCAGGATAAAGAAAGGGCTCATCGGGAATGTATGAAATCATACTTTTAGCTTTTTCCGGTTCCTTTAGAATGTCAACATTATTAATATAAATTTCTCCCTCTGTCGGCAATATAAGCCCTGTAATCATTTTTGCAGTCGTGGTTTTACCCGCCCCATTTGGCCCCAGCAGCGTAAATAATTCTCCCCCGGGTATTACAAGTGTTAAATCATTAACGGCTCTAACCTTCCCGAAACTTTTGGAAAGATTTCTAAGTTCAATCATAATCTAAAACTGAAATTTGAAGTTTATTTATAACTTTATATAACTTGGCCTGATTCTCAAAACCTCCGTATTCTAATTTTACATGAGTAGGATCAGCAATTTCCTGTCCAAAAGTAGGATCGGTTGAGATCCATTTCCCTCCCAGATAAACTCCAACCCAGGCATGATAATAAAAAGCCTGGTTAACATAAACAAGCCCAACTTCCACCCTCGCTGGTATTCCCACAGCCCGCAGAAGTGCCACGGCAAGAGCCGAATGTTCATTGCAATCCCCTTCTCCGGACTTTAAAGCGTCAAGAGCGTTTGGTATAGAAAATGTGGGTTTATCTGCTAATGTTTCATCAACATAGGATATAATCTTCCCTACGGCATCAAGACCCTCTTCTTCTCCGATAACATCTTTTGCGATTTCCTTAATTTTTTCATCATCCGAGGGGATAAAAGGGGTAGCTTTCAAAAATTCTTTTACTTCTTGGGGAATGAGCGATGATTTCCCGGGAGAAATTTTCCTTATGGTAAGAATGTTACCATTAAGAGTTTGCCTATCGTCCTTTATCCTGAGACCCGTAAGATCAACAGAATCGAGACGAATAGTTAACATAGATATATTACGAGGATTATTTATTTCTTTTTCAACTTTGATAGCATAAGAATCATACAATTTAAATCCAACTACTTCGATATCCTCCTTGACTATCCTTTCTTCCTTCTTCATAACTAGCCCTATTGGGGATTCGGATCGGAGAAGTTCTCCTTTATCGGAAATCCAGAAAAACATTTCTATCCCTGACTGCTTTACCGCATACTTCGTGACTGGCTTATTATCTAATATATCTTCCCCCAGATTAGCGACTTCTATTTCGAATAATGACTGTAAGGTAGGATCGAAAAACTCAAACTTACCGGTTTTTCCACTCTTAACTAAACCTTCTATGGTGGCCGGCATGTAAGCAGATCGGATATCATATTCCTGCTTTCTTCTTTGCCCCCCAACATTCACCTCAACTAACAGTTTACCATTTTGTCTTTTTCCTTGCGCTTCAAACAAATAATTATCCGAAAACATTGAAAACTCAAAATCCTTTAAATTATAAGTCAAATCGGTACCGGCAGATACTTTATACATAATCTCTTTCTCCATACCAGCTATAGGAGATAATTTCATATAAGTGCTTGAGTAAACCTTATATCCATCCTCAACAGTATCAATCCTGGAAGCAAGATAACCAACTTTATAACCTTTAAGATATATACCTAAATACTCGGTATTGGACCCACTCGTGAAAAAATCTTCAGAAAAGACCTCTTTTGAATTGGAATTGCCTTTTTTTATATAAAAAATCACACCAATTCCTAACAATAAGAATATAACCGGTAACCAAACTCGAAATTTTTTCAATCCCTCTCCTTTTCGAAAAGAATAACTTTGTTTATTTTAAAGTCAAGGGGCGAAGAACGACTAAACAACCCCTATAACCCCCCAAAAAAATTTACCACAGAGGACACAGAGAAAAACAAAACACACAGAGAAAAAAGATTATATTTGTTTTACCCTTCACAACCCGAAAATTTTGACAGGATTAACAAGATTTACAGGATTTATTGTTATTGTTTTATTCCCCTAACTACCTAATAATTACCATCCAGAACTTCGAACTCTATTTTTCACATTTCAATGCTTGACCCTGTTACTGCTCTCTTTTATTAAATAAACATCTTTTTCTACTTTAATAATGCTACCCCAATCCTCATCTGTCTTAAATAATTCAAAAATCAAAACCTGATTCCTTAAATGCATCTGAATTACAGTCTAAATATTGCTGCATTATTTTTCAACCAATTTCTGCGTTCTTGATAATCTGGCAATGCGAGAGAGACAAGTTTCCAGAAATCTTGGGAATGATTTTTGATTTTTAAATGACTTAGTTCATGCATTACGATATAATCTATGATAGAAATTGGTGCTATTGCCACTCTCCAGTTAAATCTTAGTATCCCATTACTCGAACAACTTCCCCAACGCTTTTTTTGATTCTTTATCTTAATATCCTTTGGTTTTATATCTAACATCTTACTGTATCTATTAACCCTTGATTTAATAATTTGCTCAGATTTAGAAAAATACCAATTAATTAATGCATCTTTTATTATTTTCTTCCTGTCCTTTGGACTCAATTTTCTATTGACAGAAATATATATTCTCCTACCTACCAATTTAGGTTCACTTGAGCATTCCTTTCCTACTTGTTTCACCTTCAATCGATACTTATGTCCTAAATATAAAATTTGCTCCCCGCTGATAAATTCCTTTTCCGGATATAATGCTGCCAGCGCTCTGAAAAATTCTTGTTTCTCAAGAATCCACCGTGCTTTTTTCTTAATAATTGTGCCAATATCATACCTGCTTAAAAAATGAGGCGCTAAAACAATAACCTGCGCGGCGGGTGTTATATTAATAGCTAATGTTTTCTTTCGCTTACCTCTTTTAATTTTATAATCTATTCGCTTCTTGCCGTAGTTAATATGTTCCATTATAATCCTTAAATCTTGTCCTTGCCACTTCTAAAATTTCCCTGGTGAAAAACTCAAGTTTATCTAATGGAAAACCAATCTTTCTTAAGATATTCTTGATTTCTCTGCGCATTTCTTTTTGAACATCTTCTTTTTCAACCCAGTCAATGACCATCTTATCCTTTATGATATTGACTATATCCTTAGTAACCAAACATCTTTTTTCATCATTATCTTTAAACAGTTTATCTTTGTATGGTTCTAATAACCCATAAAACGCGAATTCGCCCGATGTAAGCCCTTTTTCTTTCGCGATAAATTCTCTTCTATCGCTTTGTTTCTTGATATTCATCAAGCCCTTTAACAACTCGGCTTCATCTTTGCGCCTCTTGCGATCTGCTTCTATTAATGATTCGACTTTATCCTTTAAAGATTCATAGAATGTAGGATCCTCATCTATTTTTGCGCTAATCGTTTCGCGAATGGCATATTCAACATGACTTGCCCTGGCTTTTGTACTGCCCTTAACTTTAAGTTTTTCTTCAAAATCAGGCGCGGTAACATTTATAGGCGATAATATCTCTTGAATCCCTGTATCCATTATATGCGCGTGAATAAGATTTTCGACCTTTTTACTGCAATTTTCTAAGCTCAACCGGTCATCACGATACAGATTTCTGGCTCCTTCCCGAATCATACCAAGGAACTTGAAGTCTTTCAAAAAGACATCAACACAAGGATCAGGCATCAGCATATCCATACTCTTCGCAAAACTTCTAAACAACACCTCGAATTCCGATCTTACATCTTCAGGCTTCAATATTTCAAGACACTGCTGGATTACATTAGTTGGTTTCGCGTCACGCTTTATTCTTTTGAACAGCGCCATCGCTTTTTCATGCGATTCTTTTAACGAGGCGATTTCATTCTTAATATCATCCACACTAAAGATACCATATAAATCCTCTTTATCAAAAATCGCCAGGGCACCCGCTAATTCCCGTCCTACTCCCACATAATCTACAACCAGACCATATTCTTTTCTGGAATATGGTCTATTAGTACGCGCAATTGCCTGAAGGAGTGTGTGTTCTTTCATTCTTTGATCAAGATACATAACTTGTAAAATAGGAGCATCAAAGCCTGTTAACAATTTATCACAAACGATTAAAAATTTCATGGGATCTGACGGATTCTGAAAAACTTCCTTTCCCGTAAGATAATCTTCTTCACTGGCTGTGCGCCGATAATTTTCTTTCCATTCTTGCGGATCATCATTATTTACAGAAATAATTACAGTTGACCAGGAAGGATCTATTAATTTGTCCAGGGCTTCTTTATATTTGATTGCAGTTGCTCTATCTAACGCGACAATCTGTGCTTTAAAACCATTTGGTGCTATCTTATTATTGTAATGGTTAACTATATCCATTGCTATACGTTCTATTCTTCTTGGCGCGCTCAATATGGTTTCAACTGTTGCGTAGCGTCTTTTAATCTCGGTAAGTTCTTTTGGAGATTTTCCCGGGAAAAGTTCCTTAAGCAATTCATCTATAGAAGTACCTACAACCTGCAAATTTGTCATTCGGCTTTGATATTTTATCGGTACGGTTGCTCCATCTTTCATTGATTGACGCATATCATATCTATCCAAATATTTCTCACCAGGCGGGCTGAAATGGCGGTAGGTATTTCTGTCACGCTTGTTTAACGGTGTTCCGGTAAAAGCAAAGAAACACGCGTTAGGCAGTGCTTTTCTCAAATTCAGGGCAAAGTTACCATACTGGGTTCTATGAGCTTCGTCGGTCATAACAATAATATTTTTTGCCTCTGACAACGGTTTTTCCAGAGGTTTGCGAAACTTATGTACTGTTGTCATAATAGTACAGCCAGTACTACTGCTAAGCAGAGAATAAAGTTCTTTCATATTCTTTGCTCGAATAGGATTCGGGAAATTACAATTCTCGAATGTCTCGGTTATTTGTCGATCTAATTTCCTTCTATCTGTAACAATCAATATTATCGGGTTCTTTAATTTTTCCTGCTCTCTCCGTAATTTAACTGCGGAAAAAACCATAATAAGCGACTTACCTGAACCCTGCCAGTGCCAGATAATTCCCCGTTTATATGATTCGCCAGTCACTCTTCTTACAATCTTATTAACTGCGGAGAACTGCTGATAACGACAGATTTTCTTAATAACTTTGTGCTCTTCTTTGCTGTAATCGAAAACAATAAAATTCTGAATAATATTGAGTAAATTTTGTTTTTTGAGAAGACCGGCAATTAAAACTTCCTGCATAGGAGGGTGAGTACCCAAATCTTTTTTATCTATCAAACACAACTTGAGCATCTCTTTCACAGTTGGATGCTCAGCCATATCAGGCAATCTTTCGTCACCGTTGATTTTCCATTTATGATACTGTTTTAAAGAAGCCTCTATGGTTCCATATCTGGCGTCAAAAAGATTGCAGCCAATAAGGAACTCATTTGTTCTAAAAAGTTGAGGGATTTCTTTTTGATAACGAATCATTTGATGCTGGGCATTAAGAACACCCGTGTCTTTCGCCACGGGACTTTTGCATTCTATAACAACGACGGGAATTCCATTGATGAATATAACAATATCAGGGCGGTCACATTCTTTACCGCGCCTGACCCAGAATTGATTGACCACTAAGAATTCGTTCTTCTCAATATCGTTGAAATCTATGAAGTTAATTGATTGTTTTTGTCTGCGACCGCCAATATCCTGATCAATCGAAATGCCTGATATTAAATATTTATGAAAGATGCGATTCGCTTCAAGTGTGGTTTGAGCCTGAATATGTGTAATTTTTCTAACTGCCTTATTGATGGATTTTCCCGTAAGGAGAGGATTGATTTCCCCTAATTTCTTTTTGAGACGTTCTTCTAAAATAACGTCTCCTCGCGATTTTCGTTCACAGCCCTCAATTAAATCAGGGTCTAATTGGTCTCCGTGAACATAAATATAACCAAGCCGTTTAAGTTGCTCTATCGCAGGCTGTTCGGACAAACTGTCTTCGTTAAATTTATATTTCTCCATTTATACCTTTACTCTCTTTTTTCCCGTTAACAACACCTGCATCAATCCTTTTTTAATCCACTCAAGTTTTCCTTTATTCGCGGTTTCTTTCTCAATTTCTTCATCCACAGATGATAAAATTTCCGCAATTTTTTTCTGTTCAGGGAGATGGGGTATGGAAATTCTTATAGCACGGATACTCTTTTTTGACGTTTCCTTGAAAGTGCTACCGCTACCAAGTTTCCTAAGCTCCTTACTCATCGAAACAATCTTGTAAAAAACAAACCAATTATAGGCGTTTGCCTTACAGATTAAACTTGCAAAACCTTGGTTTGTAGCCATCGGTTTAGTGTTTATAGCACACGCCCCAATAGTTGCCCGACTTGTCAAGAGAATGCTGCCTTCAGGTAAAAGTTTAGCCGCGCAAGCAGACAATCCTGTTTTGGTTATTTTCTTCCCAGTATTGGAAATGATATTCCCTTTTAGCTTGGTTATATCCGTTGGTACTGCCCAAAGAATATCTCCGTTCCAATATTCCTTCTCATTTGTTGAAGGAGTGCTACCACCAACAACCTCACAAATGTCGCCCATTTTTACAACCGCCCAATCCACCGGTATCTCTCCGATTTCTGTTTTCTTAAATTTCTCATGTCCGATGCCGTTGGTGAGTAATTCCTGCATCAATCCTTTTTTCAATTCTTTTGTCTTTTCAATAATTGAATCACTTTTCTCAATGGCTTCGTCAACAATTGTCAAAATCTCAGCAATCTTTTTTTGTTCGGGGAGAGGGGGAATGGGGATAAAAAATTTTAGAAGATGGGGAACCTTTAGGCTTGGCTGGACAGCAGACATGACAACTTGCTTAATCTGTTTAATAAAAATATTGCAATTTGTATAATAATAGAAAAAATCAGGATTGGTTTTTGAATTTACTCGGATAGCCACAATATTTTGAGCAATGCACCCACGGTTCTCATTCATGATAGCTGTAACTCCAAGCGTTCCAACAGTTGGTATTAGAACATCACTTGTTGCTGGGTGTTCATCCCTAAACCAATTTAGATAAGTTTCCTTGTCGACATATTTTGCAACCTTTTTGTAGTTTGGGAATTTACTATTCGCCTCTATAGCGTTTACTTCTATAAGTTCGTAACCTTCGGATGATAAGGGAGGAGTTTTACCTCTGTTATCAATTATTCTTTCTGTTATTTCACCCATTCTTACAAGGCTCCAATCCACCGGTATCTCTCCAATTTCCGTTTTCTTAAATTTTTGTTCCGTTCCTAAGCTATCTACCTGTTCCATTTCGAGCTCCCAATACTTTTATTATAAAATTTTGAAATTCCTCTTCATATTCTGAGGGTTTTACTTCTCTGCCCGGAACCGGCGGCAAATCAAGCCGGCTCTTTTCAAATTCAAGACTTATCTCCTCCATTGCTTCCCGCAGTTTTGAACTTCTCATATAATCCGACTTACTCTTTTCGATCTCATTTAAAATGTTCCAGACATTCGTTAAAGCGGAACAAAGCGAAATCCAATCAAGCCAGACAGGTTTTTTTATATCTTCGAAGTTCATACCGGCAAGAAACTCCCACCATCTTTCCTGCGAAAGCCAGTATTCGATCTTTCTTTTCCCTTTTATTCTTGTAAGTACCAGTCCTGACTCCGCAAGTTCGATTAAAGTATCCTGTGCGGCTCTTGTTGAAACACCAATCGCGGCTGCTATTTCATTAGGATGTCCCGCTTCATGGGTCAATAAATAGAGAATACATTCCGCACGTGAACCAATACCAAAAAGTGATCTCAATAGAAAACGGATATTACTCTGAGTATTCACTGAAACCGGTTTTGTCATCGCACGTAAGGGAAAATCTTCTCGTATAAATCCGTACTCTTTAAAAACAGCGGATTTATGTCGCACCTGTGGATACGGTTCTCCCTTTTTTGTTATAAACAACATCTCATCTTGAGCGCCGGATTTCTTTCTATTCAATGAACTGAGAGTTCTCCATTTCCGACCATTTGTTTTCGATTCCTTTGAAACATAAAAGGCAACCGTGCTAATCAGACATTTAGTTATTGCGTCTTTTCTCCTTAGAATTCCCCGCAGCCGCTGAATATCAATCCGTTTACCATTTAAAACGAGCCAATCGAGAATCTCGTCAAAGAGCCGCGGTTCATATCGTGTTATTCGCAGAGAAAATATTAAAAGAGCCTCCGGGTCGATCACCCATTTCTCTTCCGCGCGCGCGCCGCCGGCAACTCCCAACGCGGACCACTGGCGCCAGAGAAAAGTAAGAATATTATCTAAATAGAAATCCCTAAAGCTTATCCGCGACATCTTTATGTCCTGTCTGTTCAAGGAAACTTTTCAATAATGTTTTGTATCCATCGGAGGGATCATGTGTCATACTCCAGCGGGCGGCTTTTTCTAATTCATCTGCCGCAGGGTTTAATGCCGTAAGGTCATCAAGATGCCTCCCTCCCTGATCTACCGACGCGTAGAGTTTAAAGTGAATTTGATCATATCTGCCAAGTAAATGTATTATCAAGTTTTTACCATAGGTACGGGTTTCCACTCTGTCCATAAGACCCTCAGGCAAACCGAGATCCATTATAGATGAAGGTCCGGCATTAAGCCAGTTCTTTTTTAAATCAAAATCCCGTTGTACCCGCCTAGCTGCCTCTAATAGCGCGGATTTCATGGGATTTGCTTTGACTAAAACATTCTTTCCCTGTTTGTCCTTATCTACAAATGCAATTACATCGACATCTTCGGTTGTACGCCGTACATATCCCAGAATATTCAAAGCGGCTCCTCCGCAAACAACCATTTCAATTAAACCTGAATAAAGAGCGTCCAGTTGTTCCGAAAGCGCCACAAACACTTCTTCTATATCCTTTTTACCTTCAAGCATTTTAAACCTTATAATTCAATTCTTTTAAGTAATCGGAAACTTTATCTTCAATTTTTCTGTATTCTTTCTTTAAATCTTTTAATTCATTTATAGTTTTCTGAACATCAATTTTTTCTTCCTCTTCTGTGATATCAATATACCTTGTAATATTAAGATTATAATCATTCTCCTGGATTTCGGAACGCGGAACCGGACGGCAATATTTCTGCAATGTTTTATATTCTCTGAACGCGTCTACTATTTTATTGATATCCTGCTTGCGCAATTTGTTCTGTTTTTTCCCCTCTAAATAGTCATTGGCTCCATAAAGAAAGAAAATCTTACCTTTTCTTTGTTTTGGTTTATTTTTATTAACTATTAATAAACAAGCAGGAATGCCTGTGCCATAAAATAGCTTAGGGGGCAATCCTATAATAGCTTCAATAAGGTCCTCTTCTATTATCCCCTTTCTTATTTTTCCTTCAGTACCGCCTCGGAATAATGCTCCGTGAGGCAACACAACACCTACTCTACCAGTTGGATTGACAGTCGTTATCATATGCTGTACAAAGGCATAATCCGCGTATCCTTTAGGAGGTATTCCAAATCTGAACCTTTTGTAAGGATCGCTCTGGGCTTGCTCATACCCCCAATTCTTAAGAGAGAATGGTGGGTTTGCGATTACAATATCAAATTTCATTAATTGACCCTTACTAAGCAATTGTGGATCGCGTAATGTGTCACACCTTTTAATCTGCGCGTTTTGTAAGTTGTGAAGCAGTAAATTCATCTTACAAATCGCCCACGTGCCGACATTTACTTCCTGTCCGTAGAGCGAAATGTTCTTAGGGTTTTGTTTATTGTCTTTTAAATGATAAACAGATTGTATTAGCATACCACCCGAACCGCACGCGGGATCACAAATTCTCATTCCTTCGGTTGGATCGAGAATGTCGATTAGCAGCTCGACAACCTCTTTGGGCGTATAGAACTCTCCACCTTTTTTGCCTGCGCTTGATGCGAATTGAGCTATCAAATATTCATATGCGTCGCCTAAGATATCAGGTTTTTCCAAATCAACATTTCTCAACCTTATTTTGGAGAAATGCCCAATAAGTTGAGAAAGTATATGATCGGGCAATCTATCCTTATCATTAAAATCTACCGCCGAAAGAACACCCTCCAGACTTTCTGGATTTTCTTCTTCAAGCGCATCATTTGCCTTATTTATCGCGGATCCTATGTCATGAGTTAAGGACTTAAGATAATCCCATCGCGCCCTTTGGGGAACAAAAAAGTCATGGTAGTCATGGTCTTCATAAGCTATTTTTTCATCCCCTGTTTTTAGAATTATCTTTTCAACTTCTTCATCAAAAACATCTGATATTCTCTTCAAAAACAAAAGCCCAAATATATAATTTTTGTAATCCGCGGCATCAATGTGCCCCCTTAGAATATCCGCAGATTTCCAGAGATGCGATTTTAAAATATCTAAATTTACTTTTCCCATAAACATTACTCCTTTAAAGTTCTATAACATACAATAATATATAATTATAATAGTAATTATATATTTGTCAAGTATAATTGTAGTTAATTTTATAGTTTAACTTCATTTTTATTGAAGGTAAACTATAATTTAGAGGTAGTTGTGCATTCTGCGGGTAGCCCCCGGAGAAATAACCGGACTATTTTATTTATATATCTAAATTTCTTTTCGTATTCAAATAATTTTGATTATATTTCTTAATAAGACCATCATCAGCGAAACTGAAATATTTATTATCGCCTATGATTATATGGTCAAGGACTTCTATTCGCATAAGATTACCGGCAAAAACCAGCTCTTTTGTTATATCTTGATCGCTCATTGAGGGTTCCGGATCGCCTGATGGATGATTATGAACAAAAATTAAAGCTACCGCGTCATATTTTATTGCCTTTTTGATTATTTGTCTGGGATAAACAGCGCTGGTGGTTAAATCTCCTTCGAATAAATCCTCTACCTCAATAAGTTTATTCTTTCCATCCAGAAACATTACTTTAAAAATCTCTTTTTTGTTCCTCTGCATTGATTGGTATAAATAATCAAAGACCGCCTTTGAGGACTTCAATTGAATCTTTTCGCCGATAATTTTTTCCTTCAGGTATCGCTCTGATATCTCCCGGATGAGTTTTATTCCAAAGACATTGTGAGGTCCAATCCCTTTAATTTTCTGAAGTTTTTCTGTTGATGCCTCAAGAACCCCTTTTAGCGATTTGAATTTTTTTATTGTCTCTTTCGCCTGTTGCTTACAGTCTTTACGAGGGGTACCAAGGGTTAGCAACAATTCAATTATCTCATAATCATGAAATCCGGAAACACCGGATTTTAAGAATTTCTCCCTTAATCTTTTCCGATGATCCTTTCTTTTATTTTCTGATTTCCCCATTTCCTATTACTTTAAACCTTATGATTGGCACTTTGATAGACCTATATTTCTTAGTGTTTTATTAAAATATGTCGAAACCTCGAAACTAATTACTTTCTACTCCTTGCCAACTAATTTTATTTTTCCTTAATCACAAACGCGTTATGAGTTATATGAACTATATATTTTTTATACTCTACTGCATCTTTAAATGAAGAAACCCCATAGACAGCATCAATACCGGGTATTTTTTCTCCATACTGCATCAACCATCTCCACATCATTGTCTCTTCAGCAATTTGATAAACACTACGCTCTTTTTCCTTTTCATCGTTAATTGAAACATAGCGCCCTGTTAATCGTGTAACCTGATATAAAGGTTTCATTCCGACCGTAACAAAAAAATTTTCCCATTTAATTATATGTCCTTCAATAACGAATTGCTGCCCTTTAACACGATAATACCTCGCGTTACTATTTTCCTCATCTAACGGAATAAATTTAAGTTCAAAATAGTTATCGCTTTTAATGGGGCACTCGATTGAAAAAATCGGCTTGGTATAAGTAAAATTCTTATACGCTTTCAAACTTGTATAAAGAAGCATAAACATAGAAGATATAAGAGCAAAAATTACAACGATAAGAAAGTGAATAATGCAGACAAGGATTCTTTTTCTCCTATTTTTTATTCTTTTTATAAAAAGAATAAAGAGTAATAATGAAATTAATCCCGAAACTACACCTGCAATTGGCACAAAACTCAAATAATTCATACAATAATAATACAAATTTTCAGAAAAAAATCAAGAGGCACAAAAGAATAAGCGCTTTTGCCTTGACAGGAAGTTGACTGCTATTTATTATCTCAATATGATAATAATTAAAAGCAACAATGAAATAAAAGGCATTAAAGAAGCTTCTAAGATACTGGCTGAAACTTTTGAATACATAAGCGATTTTATTCAAGAAGGAATGAAAACATTCGATCTTGATAAAAAAATTGAAAAATTCATCACGAAAAGAAATGCAGCTCCTGCATTTAAAGGCTACAGAGGTTTCCCCGCATCTTCTTGCATCTCGATCAACGAAGTTGTAATCCATGGTATTCCTGATGAACGAGTAATCAAGGAAGGCGATCTCGTGGGTGTTGATATAGGTGTTCAATACCGTGGGTTTTTTAGTGACGCCGCTTATACTTTTGGTATAGGTAATTTAAAAGAAGAATCGAAGAAATTAATAAACATTACAAAAACCGCGCTTTACAATGCGATAGGCGTTATGAAAAAGGACAATAGAGTGGGAGACATATCTTATATTATTCAAAAAACAGCCGAAGATGCTAACTTTAACGTCGTAAGAGATTTTGTCGGACACGGGGTCGGAAAAAGTTTACACGAAGACCCGGCTGTACCCAACTTTGGAGAAAAAGGAGTTGGACCCAGATTAAAAAACGGCATGATAATTGCAATTGAACCTATGATAAACGCCGGAAGTTATAAAGTTAAAGTTCTAGAAGACGGCTGGACAGTAACAACCAGGGACGGAAAACTTTCCGCGCATTTTGAACATACAATATTAATATCAGGTACTGGACCCGAAATATTAACAAATTCCTCTTTATATGAGCAATTTTAGACAACATCTTGAAGAAGTTGAAGAAAAAACTTTTGCACCTTATGCGGTCTTCTCCGGAAACAGTAAAAGCAGAACCCATTCTGAATTGCCTCCCAAATACCGTACTCATTTTATGCGGGACAGAGATAGAATCATTCACTCCACTGCTTTCAGGAGATTAGAATATAAAACACAGGTATTTGTAAACCACGAAGGAGATTACTACAGGACAAGACTAACCCATGCGCTTGAGGTTCAACAAATCGCCAGAACTATAGCAAAAGCGCTCGCTTTAAATGAATCTCTTACTGAAGCAATAAGCCTCGCGCATGACATAGGACACACTCCTTTTGGTCATGCCGGAGAGACTAAACTTAATGAACTTATGAAAAACCATGGCGGATTCGAACATAATGTCCAGGGGCTGCGGGTGGTAGATATTCTTGAACATAAATATAGTGATTTTAGGGGCTTGAACCTATGTTACGAAACAAGAGATGGAATAATAAAGCACGAAACCGACTATGATACTCCTAAACCGGTAAAAAGCGAATTTGACCCAACCTCTTCTCCTTCTCTTGAAGGTCAAATTGTAAATATTGCGGACGAAATCGCATACAATGCTCACGACCTTGACGATGGCCTTAAATCCGACTATATAAACCTGGAACAATTAAGTAAAGTCGACCTCTGGCACAATATTTACAAAAAAACAGACCGCAAACTTGAAAAGCAAGAAAGAATTTATATGGCTATAAGGAACTTTATTAAACTTGAAGTAAGGAACGCAATCGAAACGACATTAACCAATATTAGAGAAAACAATATAAAATCCTTAGAAGATGTTTACTCGAACCCTCCTCTTGTTGGGTTTTCAAAAGATTTAAAGAATCTCAATCGCGAATTAAAGGATTCCTTAATGCAAAACCTATATAAGCATTATAAAGTTATAAAAATGATGGAAAAATCCAAAAGAATTATCGAAGCACTTTTTTTGATTTACATAGAAGAAACAAATCAGTTTCCTCCTCAGTTCCAAAAAACAATACCTGAATTTGGCAAAGAAAGAGTCATTTGCGATTACATCGCGGGGATGACCGATCGCTTTGCCCAAAATGAATATGAAAGACTTTTCTTCCCATTCAAAAAAATGTAAAATTTCTCGCCTGAATAAATATCTGGTAAAACAGGCAACTATCCCATTTCTTTCAGGATTCTCACTTTTTAGTTGTATCCTTTTAATGGATAGAGCTTTTCAATTATTTGATTTTCTTATAGGTAAAAACGTCCCGCTATTATCGGTAATTGGCATTTTTGTATACAGTCTGCCTTTTATTTTCGCTTTAACTGTTCCAATGGGTGTACTGGTTTCAACTATTGCAACTTACGGAAGAATGAGCGGAGACTTCGAAATTCTCGCAATCCGTGCTCTTGGAATTAGTCCTTTAAGTTTAACCAAAGGATTCTTCCTGGCTTCTTTTGGAATAACAATCGGAATGGTGTTTTTTAATATCTACTTGCTGCCTGAGTCTAACTTCAGACTTAAAAAACTTTACCTGGAAGTTTCAAGAGCCAGGCCGACACTACACTTATTTCCCGAAAAATTCAACGAAATCAGCAATGGATATAACCTCTGGGCAAAATCAATCGACCACGGGAAATCTGAGCTTACAAATATTATGATACAGGAAGATTTACCTGGAAAACCTATACGAACAATATATGCCGAAAAGGGTGAAATGAAAGTTTCAGGCGACAGCTTAACGTTTTCTCTTAAGAAAGGGGAAACCCATATGTTTGATCAAAAAAATCCCTCGGAATACAGAATAATGAATTTTAATAATTATATTATAGTTATCCCTCTTGGACAAAAGAAAGAACGAACGGCCAATAGAAGTTACAGAGAAATGAATTTAAAACAACTATTAGAAAAGGCTCGAAGAACAGATGTTAAAAGAAGAAAATGGCGCTATTTACTGGAAGCCCATAAGAAATTTTCCATACCTTTTGCTTGTTTGGTTTTTGTACTGATTGGAGTACCTCTCGGAATACAAACAAGAAAGGGAGGACTTGGGAATGGAATAACTATGAGTTTCATTATGTTCATGCTTTACTATATATTATTAGTAGGAGGTGAAGAATTATGTGAAAGAGGGTCGCTTTATCCTTCTATTGCAATGTGGAGTCCAAATATTGTTATTGGAACAGCGGGTTTATATCTTTTTTACAGAATAATCTATGAAAAATAGAATTTTAGATACTTACATAACTAAGAAATTTCTCCTAGCGCTATTCTTTTCTTTAAGCGGATTTCTTTTTATCTACATAATCACAAATCTTTTCGAAAACATCGGGTATTTTGTAGACAGAAAAGCTACTTTCTTAATTGTTTTAAAATATTATCTATTGTTCTCGCCAAAAATTATCGTCCTTTTAATGCCTCTTGCCGTTTTAATGGGAATCTATTTTTCTATTGGACTAGTAACAAAACACAATGAAGTATTGGCTATAAGAGGGCTTGGAATCCCTCCCTTTAGAGTATATCGACCCATATTTCTTTACGGTTTTTTAGTTTCAACAATTGTTTTTGCTTTTAATCTCTCTTTAATTCCAAGGTCAAAACACCTCCTGAAAGAGTTTAAAAGCGGCGAAATCGATAAAGTACAGGATCATAACAAACGCTATGCCAGAAATATAAACTACATAACAGATACAGGTAAAATAGTAAACATCAATAGGCTAAACGAAAATGAAATTCATGGGATACACATTTTAACCTATAAAGATGGAAAAATCATATCAAGGGTTGACGCGGAAAGGGGAATGTGGGAAAATTCTTCATGGACTCTTTTCAATGTTTATATCAGAGATTTCGTTGACGATCTGGTCATACTTGAATCTAAAAAGACAGTAACAATCGAAGACTTTAAAAGTTCTCCCGATGAATTGGCCAAAAGTAAACACAACCCTATAAACATGTCTTTCTTATATCTTTTGCGTTATATTAAGAAACTTGACAGAAGTGGTCAGAAATCAAATGCGGAAAGAATTGAATTGTTTGAAAGAATCTCGTATCCCTTTGTCAGTTCTATCCTTCTACTTTTTGGCTGTCCTTTTGCCCTTGAAGTAAAAAGAAGAGGACTGCTCTTTGGCTTCGGACTCGGTACTCTTTCCGCCTTTACTTTCTGGGGTATAATTCAACTTTTTAAAGAGCTGGGGATAGAGGGCAATTTGCCGCCCTCACTCTCAATCTTAATCCCGGATGTTCTTTTTCTTACATTAGGACTTTACTTTCTGCTGAAAAAAGAATATTCCTAATGGAAAATAGAATTCAGAAGCCAGGAGACGGAATTCAGAATCTCTTCACTACCCCACATCTACATAAGAGAAACAACAAGTCTCAAAAAGAACACAAAAATTTTAACTACTAACTGCTCCCTGCTCTCTACTTACTAAAATTATTTGGCTACACAGTCTTCCCATTTTTTGGAAAATTCTTTAGAAAGACTTATTTTTCCTGTTTTATTATAAGCGTGTGCCAGAAGTTGGTATGAATCACATTTACCCGGGTCAACTTCAATTGCTTTTTTTAAGGCTTCTATAGCTTCACTGTATTTCTCTGTATAAATACCCGACATACCGAGAAGGATATAAGCCTCTGCTTTAGTGCCTGTTTCTACCTCAGGCAAATCAAGAATCTTTTCGGCAACCTCCGATGCCCTTACATAATCTTCTTTCTCTAAATAAGCGTGAGCTAGATTATACAGGACAGTCGAATCGTTGGTACTCATAGAAGATGCTTTCTCAAGAGTTTCAATGGCCTTATTGTATTTTTCTTGCTTAAGGTAATTCTGACCCAATAGTTTGTGCGCCAAAGAACTGTTAGGGTCTTTAGAAATAGCTTTTTCAAGTGAAGTAATAGCATCTTCAATTTTATTTTGATCGGTATAAACCTTCCCCAAATAAGCATATGCTTCCGCATTATTTTTATCAAGCTTAATAGCTTTAGTAAGGTAGTCTAGAGCCTCATTCATGTCTTTTTTCCTCATACTAATTTTGCCGTGAAGCACATAAGACATAGCTTTGAGTTTCTTATCTTCAACTTCTTCTGCTTCTTCTATAAGGCTTTCTGCTATTTCTAACTTCTCTTTCTCCAGAAATTCTTTTGCTCCCGTATAGAAGGTATTCCAGCTATAATTTTCTACTTCCAAGAGTTTCTCGTAAGACAAAACCGCTTTTTTAGCCGACTCTTTATCTATTGCAAAAGCTTTTTTCAGATATTCGGCAGATTTCGTGTAATTGTTTTTTATGCAGTAGGGAATAGATAGAGCAACATAAGGTTCCGCAGTATTCTTTCGTTTATTAGCCCATTTTTTATACTGCTCGGTAGCCTTCTCATATTCTCCGGTTTTCATGTAAATATCCCCACTTAGCTTATACTCCCTTGCGGTACAGCCTAAAATACACAATAAAACTAAAAGATGAAAAACAAACAGATTTTTAATTTTAACTCCTTTTTATAAATTTCATCTAAATATATACGATAAACACTCATCATGTCAAGCCAAAGGGTTGAAAAAAAGAAATATATTATTATTATTCTCATTATGAGACCTTCTCGGGTCGAAATAAACTTAAAAAATCTGGAAGAAAATATAAAAAACGCAAGAAGGAAACTTGCAAAGAAAAAACTCCTTGCTGTAGTAAAGGCGGACGCCTATGGACACGGCGCTGTGGCAGTTGCCTCCCGTGCAACAGCAATGGGAATTGATTTTCTCGGTGTAGGGATAGTCGAGGAAGGAATCGAGTTAAGAAATGCCGGCATACAGGCTCCAATTATAATCCTCGCTCAAGAATTAAAAGAAAGATCAGAAGAAATCGTTCTTTTTAATCTTATTCCGACCGTCTGCTCCAGAGGTTTTCTTGAAAGTTTGGAAAGAGAAGGAGAAAGACAGAATAAAAAAGTTTTCATATTTGTGATGGTAGACACCGGAATGGGAAGGTACGGAGTCTCCGCAGATGAATTTATATACTTCATAAAATTATTGAAGAATATGAACTTCGTTGAATTGAAAGGAGTAATGTCGCATTTCCCGGTTGCTGATTCGGACAAAGACTTTACTCAAAACCAAATCAATAAATTTAACGAACTAACAGAATTATCTGAATCGCTGGGTATAAAAATACCTATAAAAAGTATGGCAAACTCCGCAGCGTTTCTTTTATATGAGAATTCGATATTTAATATGGTAAGACTTGGTCTTTTGCTGTACGGAATATCACCTGTGCGGGACCTAAACCTATCTGAATATAAACCTGTAATGACCGTTAAGAGTAAAATATCTTTTATTAAGACAATACCTCCGGGACATTCTGTAAGTTACTCAAGAACTTTCGTCGCAAAGAAACCAACAACAATAGCCACCGTACCTTTAGGTTACGTTGATGGCTACGATAGAGCATTATCGAACAAGGGATGGATGGTAGTACACGGTAAAAAAGCTCCTGTTATCGGCAATGTTACTATGGATACAACAATAATAGACGTCTCCGATATTCAGGAAGCGAAAATCGGCGATGAAGTAATTGTTATGAATACACTGGTAACTGCCTGGGATATTGCAAAAACAATAGAAACAATACCCTACGAAATCGTATCCCGAATGGGGAAAAGACTTCCAAGATTGTATGTATAGTCTGTAAAACAAAGAATTTAGAAGTTGGTAGAGAGCAGTTATAAGGTATTAGGTCTTGGGTCTTAGGTCTTAGTAAAAACAAGATAAAAAAAATCCTTTTTAATCTGCGTTTATCTGCGTCCTATTATTGTGGTGGGGTGTGGCTTTGCGTCCTCTGCGTCTTTGCGGTAAAATCAGTTTTTTAGGAAAGTTTTTGCTCTACGAAAGAGCGTATTTTTTTGGAGCGATCACGGCTTAGATTTTTTAGTAGTTCCTCTGCCCGCACCCCTCCTATTTCCGCGACAGCCTTAACTGCACTAAATCTGAGATCATCAGGAAATAACGGTATCCCAAAAACTTTTTTTGCGCTAATTATATGTGTTAACGCTTCTACTGATTGACTGTTTCCCTTGTCCGCCAAAACATTACAGATACTTTCCTTTATCTCAGCCTCCTCCTCCTTAGAAAATTTTTCTAAAAGCAATCTTTTGTTCAAGGCTGTCACCCCTTCATCTGAAAGAATAGCGCTAAGAACAGAAAGTACATATTTTTGCACTTCCGAATAATCTGAATCTAAAAAAGCCAATAAATAAGGTTCTGCTTTTTCTTTTAAAATATGTCGGAGCGTCCTTATTATCTCTATCTGAACCTTCTCGTGGTCGTCTTTCAACGCGTAGATGTCGTCCAAAATTTCCTCATTGCCAATATTGCCCATAATTAAAACGGCATTTCTTCTAACATACCACCTTTTATCTTCAAGATATTTTTTTACAACTTCCAGAGCTTCTTTTCCAATACCTTGAATTATTCTTAAAAGAGAAAATCTGACCTCCTTATCCTCTGAATCTTTTAGTAATACCATCAGATAGGGAATAGATTCTACTCCAAGCCCATCAACTTTCTCCACCACAATTTTACTAAGGTCTTTTTCCCATAAAAGAGAGAGTAAAACGTTTATTGCTTCTTTTGTTTTGAACTCGGCTAAACGAGGGATAATAATCTTTGCTTTTGCCCTATTGCTTACTTCACCCGCATAAAAAGAAACAATGGAACTTACCAAAAAATCATACCCCGCAACGTTGCTCATAAGACCCACCCGACTCAGAGTATCCACATGCTTTGTGTAAACATCCTTGTTTTTCTCTTTCTTTGCGTGCTCCATCAAGGTATCTGTAATTCTACGGATAACGGTAACTTTCTCTCCCTTAAAGAACTGCTCTATCAGATTCCTAAGGTTTATAAGTGCATTCCCCCTGACTTCAGGTGACTCTGCTTCAAGGCTCTCATAAAGAGAATTAAGTAAAGATTTAATATCGGTTAAATCAATACTGGTTTTTAATTTATCTTGCAATCTCCCATATGCTCTCACGCTGACACCACCACTTCTTTTAACACTTTTCGGAGCAGTTGTCAACTTTTCCCAAAGTTCCAAAAATTCTTTTTTGTTTATTCCTATTTCTTTTAAATGTTCCTCCGCAAACTTACGTACCGAAGACAATTTCTCCTTATCCAAAGATGACAAAAACCCCCCAAGCATCTCTTTCTGCCCATCTTCGGTTAAAAAAACAACCATTGACATAATGCTTTCCGCGTCCATTAAAGGCAACAAGATTCTGGCCATTGTAATCCTTACAGGGCTTTTGCTTTTTATAATCTTGGCGAAAACTTCTTTTCTGATTTCATTTGGAACTTTTTCAAACGTTTTCCTGATCTTTACAGATTCATGTAATAAATTATCTTGCCCGAACTGTTTTATAAATTCCTTTACAAAGTTCTCAAGCCCCTCACTTATCTTACCTGTTTTATCCTTGTTATCCTTTTCAAGGGAACAAACCGAGCTAAAAAAACGCTCAATTTCATTTGCACCGTATTCTTCGGCAGAAACTTCGGAAAATTCACTTACAAAAGAAGTAATATTACCCGTACCAGCACCAACACTAGAAGCACTACCACCAGTACCACTCCTATCACCAGCTACTCCCGTCTTTCCTTGTCCTTTCTTGCCCGCCCCTATCTTTCCCCGAAGTTTCTTCTCAAGATCTACTATATATTCTTCCTCTATTTCCATCGACTTCAATTTTTCTCTAATCTCCGGCAAAATACTGTCCAGTCTTTCCGGCGTCAGATGCGTAAGTAACTCTTCAGCATCGAAAACTCCCAGAAGTTTAACCCTGTTTACAAAAATTTCTACAATTTCTTCATCAGAAAAAGTCATTATAATCGACTTTATTATTGAAGAAATCTGTTTAAGTTTCAATTTGTCCTGGAGTATAAATCTTTTAGCCTCTGGAGTTATTGAACTCATAACTTTCTCGAAAACAGTTTCACGAGCTCCTATATCCTCCTGCCCGGAAGTAGAAATCATATTATCATATAGTTCGACAAGTCCATCCGTAACCTTATCCGCTTCTACCGAAGGGGGATCTTTATCCTGCACTTTACAAGTAGACTCAAGAAAGTGAACTAGATCAAATTCCTCATCTTCGACTATATCTATAACCCCTCCTCGTCCTTCCCCATAGTCTTCTTCCCCTTTCGTTCTTATCTGAAACTCAACGGTATTAAAATAGATCTTATCCGCTTTTCTTTCTATCAAAAGAGTATTTATGTCTTCATAAGTATTAATATCCTTGGGAGGACTAGCTACAAGATCCAAGAATCCACCTATATCTATCTCATTACAACCCGTATCAAAAGTTATACTTTCAACATTCATTCTCTTGAGTTTCTTAACAAAAAAGTGCACGCTGGGATAATCCGAAAGATCCACATTTACATCTTCCACAATTACACTATCTCCCAGAAAAACTATTGATACTTCACCAGTTTCCTCTGAAAAAGAATTAATTTCATTAACGATTTTCTGCTGCTGTTCCTTTATAATTGGATGCTCTCCCGGATAGGCAATTTTGTGATTGACTCCAAGAGCAAGATCTCTCAGAAGCCTTATTAAAATTTTTTTTTCGATTTTTTCCTCCTGTATAGTAATTATACTGTTTTTTTATCATTTTTCAAGTTATTTATTTTTTATCAATACATCATCTTTAAATTCAACCCTTTAATTATATCTTTTAACCCTTTTTACGGTCTTATCGCTCATAATATTTAACTTCCTAACTGTACCACCATGTGCGTGAACTTTCCCTGACATCTCTTATTTAATACTTGACATTTAATCCTGTTATCCTTATAATACCTGAAACATTGGAAAAAAAGGAGGAAAAAATGAAAAAAGTGTTTTTATTGTTAGTAATCTTACTTGTTGTGCTACCCCTGAGTGCAAGACCAAAGCTTGAGTTTTCGCCGAGAGGAAGTCTTTATATTAGCAGCGTAAATTTTGGGATCGGTGCTGATGTTATAGTAAATCCCACCAAAACATTTGGTTTGAGAGTCAATTTGGCTGAAGTGGTTTTCGGAGACAATACTGCTTTTTCCCTAAATTCAGGGAACCTTTTTAGTTTTAGCAACTTTGATATTCTATATTATACTGATATCGCGGGTCTTTTCTCCTACGTCGATATAATATTCGGATTGCTTTCTCAGGATGCGGGAACAAGTATAGCAATTGGGGGAGGTCTTGGACTTGAAAAATACATGGGAAAAGGAAATTACGTATTTCTTGAACCAGCATTAATCTTCACAGATGGTCCCTTTACTGAAGATGATCTTGTTTTTAGAACTTCATTCGGCTTGAAATTAGGTATCTGATTAAGCAATAAACAACAAATAAATTAGAATCTTTTTTACTATAACGAGAACCGCCTGGGGCAACCCACGCGGTTTTTTTTATTTTTAAATCAAAATTTGCCCTTGTTTCAAACATGAAATATCTGTATAATTTTAAAACATAGGGGGAAAACAGTGGATAAAATAAAAAAGCACTTTGACGAAGAAGCGAAAGAATTCGATGAAATAGTACCGAAACTTATTCCTTTTTACAACGAAATGCTGGAAGCCTTACTGCTTGCTCTGCCGCATCCGGAAACGAAAAAGATAAGAGTAGCGGACATTGGTTGCGGAACCGGTACGGTTTCAAAAATGATTTTAGAAAGATACCCGAATGCGATATTAACATGCGTAGATTTTGCATCCAATATGATAAAGACGGCAAAAGATAAACTTAAAGAACATAACAATGTTGAATACTTAGTAGAAGATTTCTATAGTTTTAATTTCGACAGAAAATACGATGCCATTGTAAGCTCCCTTGCTCTTCACCATTTAAGAAACGACAACGACAAAAAAAAGTTTTTCAAAAAAATCTTTGATGCACTTAACAAAAACGGGGCGTTTTACAATGCCGACGTTGTCTTAGGTTCAAACGAAACCTTACAGAATTTATATATGAATAAGTGGAAAGAATTTATGCAGAGGAAAGTTCCTCTTTATGAAGTTGAGAATATATGGTGTCCCAAATATGAAGATGAAGACAAACCGGCAAAAACAATAGACCAAATCAAATGGTTAGAAGATGTAGGGTTTAAAAAGACAGATATAATCTGGAAATACTATAATTTTGCTGTTTACGGAGGAGTAAAACCTTAAATAATAATGAAGCTTTTAAGTGCAAAAACAGAAAAAGATATAGATAAAAAAATCATAGAGAACATACTAAAAGAAAACTATGGACTGGCAGTTAAAAATATATCTTTGGTTTTTGATAAACTCTACAAAAAAATTCCCGATAAAAAAAGAATTTCTTACGGAAGAGTTCATGTTATAAAACTCCTATCAAAAAATATTTATGAGAAATTATTCGAAAGCGGCTCTGTAAACTTCGATATTGCTGCTGATTTATACGAGAAAAGCAAAAACTTTAAAAGTAAAGGTGTATCCCTCGGAATAATATCTTTTTGCGGTTTAGAGGAACCTAAAAGAACTTTACCTTATTTTGTTTCCGCTGCCGACTCTCCCGATTTTGACCAGAGAGAGATGGCTCAAATGTTTTTTAGAAAAATTATAAAAAAACATCCCGCTACGGCGAAAAAAATATTACTAAACCTTGTAAATTCAAGCTACTCAAATGTGCGTCGATTCGTTAGTGAAACCTTAAGACCGGTTCAGGAAAACAAATGGTTTTATGAGAGACCGGAATATCCTTTATCTATACTTAGAAATTTATTCAAAGAAAGTTCTCCTTATCCCCGTACCTCCGTTGGCAACAATTTAAGCGATCTCGCAAAACACGATCCTGACCTCGTTTATAAACTAATAAAGGAACTGGTTGATAGCGGGAATGAAAATTCATACTGGATTGCATACAGGGCGTGTCGAAACCTGGTAAAAAAATACCCGAAAAAAGTTATGGCCTTACTAAAGATTGACGAATACAAATACAAAACTTATAAGAGAAGTGCGCGTAAAAAAAATTAAAGCAAAATCAATATTACGTAAAGCTAAAAAAATAGACTCGTGGTTTCTAATAAATTACGGAATGAATCTTTACAGGGGATGCGCTCATAACTGCGTATACTGTGACGGACGAAGCGAAGGGTATTATGTTAACGAAGAATTCGGATTTTTGCCACATTGGCAAAAGGAGGAATATTGTTTAAACTTAAATACTTGGTTCTCCCATGCATTTTTTTCTGTCTTTTAGGAGGCTGCGCAAAGGAAGAAAACGACTCTGATGTTTTATTTCAGATATCCACAATCAATGCGTTACTCGAAGGAATATATGACGGAGAAATCACTTTTAAAGAATTGAAACGCCACGGAAACTTAGGTCTTGGAACTTTTAACGCTCTTGACGGTGAGATGTTAATGCTTGACGGAGAAATTTATCGGGTAAGGGCAGACGGTAAAGTTTATCCGGTACCAGATTCGATGAAAACACCTTTTTCGGTAGTCACTTTTTTCGAAGAAGATACAATATTAGTTTTAGATTCTAACCTTGACTATAAATCACTGGAGGCATTTCTGGATAATATTCTACCTACAAAGAATATTATTTACGCGATTAAAATAGAGGGACTCTTTGAATATGTTCGTACACGCAGCGTGCCGGCTCAAGAAAAACCATACCCGCCCCTTGCTGAAGTTGTAAAAACTCAACCCGAATTTGAGTTTCATAACGTAAAAGGAACATTAGTTGGTTTTAGATTGCCGGAGTATTTAAGCGGAATTAACGTACCGAAATACCATCTTCATTTTATCACGGAAGACAAAAGAGGAGGAGGGCACCTGCTCGAATGCGAAACCACAAACGTACAAATCGGCATTGATTTTACAGAAAAACTTTTTGTATCTTTACCCGAAATAAAAGAATTTTACGATGCCGATTTAGACAAAGGAGAAAACCTGGAAAAAGTTGAAAGATAAATTCTTATGGAACTTACTTGAAATTCGTAAGGTTTTACTAAAATAAGGAGGTTTAAATGAGTTTTTTGAAAAACATTTTATTACTGAGTTTAGTACTATTATTTGTATCACCCATATTTGGCGAAACGAATATTGAAAGTACAGCAAAGCATAGAGCCGGTTTTTCCCTTGGGGTAGACGACTTCCCATGGAATGCTAATGAGGTATCTCTCCGATGGTGGCAAGAAAATGGCAAAGGAAAAGAATTAGCCGTTGATAGGTTCTATTTATCTATTGATCAAATAGCATCCACAGAAACAGAAACAAGAAAGAGAACTACGATAACTTTCCCGAATATAAAATATTACTTTCTTTCTCGCAGTCATTCAAGTTTTTCTGAAGATATTTATTTCATCAGAGGTTTTGGCTTAGGTTTGGGATTTGGTATAAACTTGATTACAACTGAATATCCCGCACAATCAACAAGGGAAAGAACAAATACTAACGACTACTGGAGTTCTTTTTCCTTTTATATCCCGATAGGAATAGAACACTTCTTTTGGGAAAAATTCCCCAATGTAAGCTATTCTATTGGCTTTGATTTGTACGGAAGTATTCAACTGAATTATCGTTCACAGCAGCAGATTTTTCGGGAACCACAATACGAGATTTGGCAAAAAAGTAAAGGTGGTAGTCTAAACTTTGGCATGTCCTCTCCTAAGTTCTTTATCAGATGGTGTTTTTAAAAAAACAGTTGCGCTTCAAAAATCTTTTTATTTTATATTTCAACAATTAGAAGCGAAAAAAGATTGATAAGAAAAACACGCTCAAACAACTCTTTTCAAATAAAAATGGAAGATTAAACAATTAAATTCGGAACTAAAATGTAATTCTTGAATCAAAATAGATAAACAACCCCAAAAGGAGGGATAAATGAAAAGAGTATCAATTATAACGTTTCTTCTAATAGTAAGTTTGCTCGCCATACCGATAAATGCCCAGTTAAAAGAAACTTCCGAAGAAAAGGACAGTTCCTCTCCATATTTTTTAGTACAGGGAGAAGCGGATGTGGAAAGTTTTCCGCTCCTTGAAACAAGAGCAGACGTAAATATTGCCGGAGTGACCGCAGAAGTAGAATTAACGCAAGTCTACAAGAACGACGGCAAAAAGACTATAGAAGCCGTATACATCTTCCCTCTCGGCACAAAATCTGCAATCCATGCCATGAGAATGGAAATAGGCGAACGCATAATAGATGCCGAAATAGAAGAGACGGAAAAAGCAAAACAAATATATGAAGATGCGAAAGCCGACGGGAAAGTCGCATCACTTCTGGAACAAAAACGTCCAAACGTCTTCCGGATGAAAGTTGCCAATATTATGCCCGGCGATGAAGTAAAAGTAATTGTTAAATATACCGAAATGCTTGTTCCGGAAAAAGGAATTTATGAATATGTATTTCCGACAGTAGTGGGACCAAGATTTACCGGAGAACAAAAAGACAAGGAAGACTGGACAGCCGCCCCCTACCTTCACGAAAAGGAAAACCCTCCTTATAAATTTGATATAAAAGTTAATCTCAAAACAGGAATTCCCCTATCAAAGGTTTCGGTCTCGACACATAAAGTTAATATAGATAAAAAACACGACGAAGCGGTAATAGCTTTATCCAAAAAAGATAAATACGGAGGCAATAGAGATTTCATCCTCCGATATTCACTTAAAGGGAATAAAGTACAGACCGGACTATTATTATATCCGGGAGAAAAAGAAAATTTCTTCCTTCTCATGCTTGAACCACCGGAAAGAATAAATATTAATATGGTCCCTCCCCGCGAATATCTTTTTGTCGTAGACGTCTCAGGCTCGATGCATGGCTTTCCTCTTGATGTTTCAAAAGCTTTGATGAAAGATATAATCGAAGGATTAAGAAAACGGGATTATTTTAATATTCTTTTCTTCGCAGGAGGCTCCTCTGTCCTTTCCTCCGAACCGCTCTCTGCAACAAGAGAAAACAAAAAGAAAGCAATCGAAATGGTTATGTCTCAAACTGGCGGAGGCGGAACGAGACTATTGGATGCCTTAAAGAGGATATCAACTCTTCCCAAAAAGGAAGGCCTCTCAAGAATTATCGTAACTGCTACCGATGGATACATATCCGTGGAGAAGGAAGCATTCGATCATATAAGGGAAAATCTCGGAGAAAACAATTTCTTTGCATTTGGTATTGGTTCGTCGGTAAATCGCTACCTTATCGAAGGAATGGCGAGAGCGGGAAAAGGTGAACCTTTTATCGTTACAAATCAGGGTGAAGCGAAAGAAACGGCTGATAAATTTTTAAATTACATACAACATCCGCTGCTTACCGATATAAAAACCAATTTTAAAGGATTCGATGCCTACGATATTGAACCTATCGCCCTGCCTGACCTTTTCGCGGAAAGACCGCTTATCCTTTTCGGTAAATACAAAAAAGCCTCAGGAAGCATAACAGTAACAGGTAAAATGGTAAGAGGTGAATACAAAAAAGAAATAAAGGTTAAATCCTCGATGGAAGATATGAGTAACTCTGCTATAAAGTATCTCTGGGCAAGAGAGAGGATTGCAAAGCTTGATGATTACGCAAAAGTTGGATCTGACGTAAAAGATGAAGTTACCAAACTCGGGCTCAAGTACCATTTAATGACTCAATATACGTCATTTGTCGCGGTAGACAAGATTATCCGCGAAACAGGAGAAATCGTTACCGTAAAACAGCCCCTGCCTCTTCCGCAGGGTGTTAGCGATTATGCGGTGGGAGAATCTTATTCCGCAACAAGATTTGGATATGGTGGGGGAGCCATGAAGATGCAAGCTCCGATGGCTGTCACAGCAAAAGAGGTAGATGCGGCATCCACATATACTCAAGATAAAAGAAAAACGAATCTTAATTTCTATATAAATACCGCTACGATGGGCCCAAAAACGGACTTAAAAAAATTGGAAGAATTCCTTGAAAGTGAACTTAAAGTAAGTTTTGAAAACATCTTAAAAAATTGGAACCTTAAGACTTTAACTCTTTCAATCGAAGTCGAGGCAGGAAAAGTTAAAAAGGTAGCAATTAAAAACTACAAAACATATCAAGGAAAAGCATGTGAAGAATGTATTGAGAAATCGGTAAAAAGAGAATTAAAAAACCTCAAGCTGCCGGCTGATTTAAAAGGCACTCTGGAACTAACCATAAACTACATTTAAAGTCAGATAAGAACACTCTCACTGTTCAAGACTCTGATAAGGCGTCCCTTACCCTTATCAGAGTCTTCTTTTTAACGAAAATCTTATATATGTTCTTGACTATCTATATTTTATTAATATAATCCTGTAAATGAGGCAATCAGTATGAAAATATGCGATATTTACAGAGATAAAAAAATTGTTTTTTCCTGTGAAGTCTTTCCTCCCAAACCGGGAGCAAAGAAAGACGGAATATTGGAGACCATAAAAGAGCTAAAGTCAACTTCACCCGACTTTGTAAGTGTTACCTACGGGGCTGGCGGCGGAACAAAGAGTAGAACCATCGAGATAGCAAGTAGAATAAAAAAAGAATACGCAATGGAACCACTTATGCACTTAACCTGCATAGATACAAAAAAAGAAGACATTGATGGGATATTGAACGAAATAAGTAAAAATGGCATTGAAAATATACTGGCGCTCCGGGGAGATATCCCGAATAACAGAGACCTTAAATCAGTAGTTTCTGATTTTTACTATGCTTCAGACTTGATAGATTATATAAAATCTCATCGAAATAATTTCTGTTTGGGAGTGGCAGGTTATCCGGAAGTTCATCCTGAAGCTTATTCTATGGAAAAGGACATAAAGAACTTAATAAAAAAGATTGAAGCTGGAGCTTCTTTTATAATAACCCAGCTGTTTTTTAAGAACGACTTTTTTTACCGCTATTTGGATAAGATACGTAAGATGGGAATTAAGGTTCCCGTTTCTGCCGGTATTATGCCTGTTTTTAGAGCAAAGCTTCTAACTAAAATGATAAAACTGAGCGGTGCCACGGTTCCATCCGATCTGATCTCAATAGTAGAAAAATACAGAGATAACGACACCGAAATGGAGAAAGCCGGAATAGAATATGCTGTAAAACAGATACAGGATTTGATAGACAACAAAGTAGAGGGGATTCATCTTTGTACAATGAATCGTGCTTCTCTTGCGAAGAAAATTTCTTCCTATTCGGGGTTGAGGTAGTTTTTCGATGAGATATATGTTTCTATTCATCTCTTCTTTCATATCTTTTTTCTTGGTGGCTCATCCGCATGTTTTTATTGACAACAGAGTCTCGGTGTTTTTCGATGATAAAGGGCTTGCAGGTTTTAGACATGAATGGAGCTTTGATGAGATGTTCAGCAGTACCATAATACAGGAATTTGACCTTAATGCAGATGGTAAGTTCGATGAAAAGGAAATCAAAGATGTAGAGAGAGGAGCTTTTTCTAATCTCAAAGAGTACAATTATTTTATTGACATAACCATAAATGGAAAGCAATTCAAAATACAGGGAATTAAAGATTTTTATGCCGAAATTGATAGTGGAATAATGGTTTACGAATTTTTTCTTCCGTGTAAAGTAACTGCTACCTTTGATAACCAAGAAGTAAAAATAGCTGTTTACGACCCAACTTATTTTGTTCAGGTACTATGGGTATCCGAGGACCCTTTTAGTTTTAAGGATACTTCAAACGTAGAGCACAGCTATGAAGCTATCGAAGATGGAAAAAATTCTTATTATTACGGACAAATAGTCCCAGAAGCTTTAAAAATAAAGTTTCGGAAGAAACCATGAGAAAAATTTTTATTCTGATGAGTTTGGTTTTTGTCCTTAATTCGGTTATAGCGCAGGAAAATCCTTTTTTGTCAAAAGGAAAATCAACTTCTGAAAGAAAAGAAAAAAGAAAGACGCCGCGCTATCCGGGTTTTACTCGGAAAATCATTGGCAAAATAGCTCTTCACCAACGTTCTTTAAATAAACGTCTCGCCGAATTAACTAAGAAAGTAAAAGAAACAAAATCAACGAAACTACTTTTTTTTATGATATTTATTACATATATTTACGGAATAATTCATGCACTTGGACCTGGACACGGTAAAACTTTAACCTTTTCATATTTCCTGTCAGAGGAAGCAAACATCAAGAAAGGAATTACCGTAGGATGCATAATAGGTTTCTTGCATGCCTTTTCAGCTTTAGCCTTGGTATTAATACTATATTTTACTATCAAAAAAGCTTACTTACATAATATTGAGAGTATGAGTCGAACAATTAAGATAATAAGCTATAGCTTAATAGCTGGTATAGGTTTGTTTTTGTTAATGAAAAATATATATGACATCAAGAGGACAAAAAACACAAAAGAGAAAAAAATTGGACCCCTTCAGAGTACAAAAAGTGTAATCCCCTTTTCCATTGCCGTAGGATTAATTCCTTGTACAGGAGCTACGATAGTACTGCTTTTTTCATTATCATTGGGAGTATTAAAAATTGGAATAATTTCTACGATTTTCATGGCTTTAGGTATGGCAACCACTATTTCTTCTGTTGGTATTTTAACCATCCTTGCTAAAGACAATGTTAAAAGAATTTTATCAAAAAGAAATAAGCTATATTCGCTCCTTCAGAAAATTTTCTCTGTTTCAGGGGCTTTTTTGATTTTTGCTCTGGGCATAATCTTACTTTTAGGCGTTTATTTAAGATAAAACCACAAGAAAGGGAGTATAAGGATTTAGACTAAAATATGAATTATGTAGAAAAGATAAAAGAGTTAAAAGAAGAAAAAGATGCGGTTATTCTGGTACATAACTATCAGCGAGGGGAAGTTCAGGATATAGGAGACTATATCGGCGATTCCCTGGAGCTGTCCAGGCAAGCACACAACACTGATGCCAGGATGATTGTTTTTTGCGGTGTCAGATTTATGGCAGAGACGGCAAAAATCCTTTCATCGGAAAAGAAAGTTTTAATTCCAAGAAATGAAGCAGGATGCCCAATGGCAAATATGGTAACACCCCAAGACGTATTGGCTTTGCGCAAAAAACACCCGAAGGCGAAAGTTGTTTCATATGTAAACACCAATGCTGACGTAAAAGCCCTGAGCGATGTATGCTGTACTTCGGCTAATGCGGTTAAAGTCGTAAAAAATATTGAATCGGATGAAATTATCTTTGTCCCGGATAAAAATCTGGGTTCATATGTCAAGCGATTTGTCGATAAAAATATTGTCCTCTGGGACGGATATTGTTATGTGCATAATAATATATCAAAGGAAGAAGTGCTTTCAGCAAAAAAGAAATTTCCGAAGGCTTTACTTTTAGTGCATCCCGAGTGTAGAGGGGAAGTTATCGATATTGCAGATGAGGTTTTATCCACTTCAGGTATGTTAAAGTTCGCAAAAGAATCCCATGCAAAAAGTTTTCTAATCGGGACCGAAGAAGGAATCCTGTATGGATTAAAAAAACAAAATCCCGAAAAACACTTTCACACAGCGGGAACTCCAAAAATTTGCTCCGACATGAAACTAACCCATTTAGAAGACGTGTACCTGGCTTTGAAAGAAGAAAAACATGAAATAACTCTCACTACTGATATAATGAATGCATCAAAGAAAGCTCTGGAAGAAATGTTAAGGTATGTCTAAAGAGAAAGTTCTTGTTGCGATGAGTGGGGGTGTGGATTCCTCTGTTACCTGCGCTCTTCTTAAGAAAAAAGGTTTTGATGTAACCGGCGTTACAATGAAAATTTGGGACGGAGAAGAATGTATCGGTTCTGCTGAACGTTCCCATTCATGTTATGGACCCGGAGAACTGCAGGATATTGAAGACGCAAGAAAAGTTGCAGATAAGCTTGGATTTCCTCATACCGTACTTGACCTCTGTAAAGAATACCGGGATATTGTTCTTGGTTATGTAGCCAATGAATACCTTTCGGGAAAAACACCCAATCCCTGTGTCTTATGCAACAGAATGGTAAAATTGAGCGTACTTTTAGATAAGGCTGCTGATGCAGGCATCAAGTTTGACTGGGTAGCTACAGGTCATTACGTAAGAAATAAGTTTGACGAGCAAAAAAATCGTTATCTTTTACTTAAAGCAAAAGACAAAGAAAAAGACCAATCATATTTCCTCTATTCGCTATCCCAGGAACAGATAGCAAAATGCGTTTTCCCTCTTGGCAATTATACTAAGGACGAAGTAAGGAAGCTTGCAAAAAAAATAAATCTGCCTGTAAAAGAGAAAAAAGAAAGCCAGGATTTTTTTTCTGGAGATATGTCATCTTTATTTGGAAAGAAAGGAAATTCAGGAGAAATTATCGATAAAGAAGGAAATGTCTTGGGCGAGCATAGAGGAATTCAGTATTACACTATAGGGCAGAGAAGGGGACTTGGAATAGCAAAAGGCTTACCTCTATACGTTATTGAAATTGACAAAGAGAACAATTCAATTATTGTGGGAAAGAAGGAAGATCTATTTGAAGACGAATTACTGGCGGATAAACTTAATTGGGTTTCTATCGAAAATATTAGCGAAGACCTGAAAGTAAATGCCAGGATACGCTATCGCCACAGGGAAGCAAAAGCAGTTGTTTCACCCTATAAAAACGATTCTGTTTTGGTCGAATTTAAAGAGCCTCAAAGCGCAATAACACCCGGACAGGCAGTCGTTTTTTATCAGGATGACGTAGTTGTAGGCGGCGGCACGATAAAGAAATAGCAGAGAATTCAGAGAGGCATAGCAAAAAATGCAAAAATTTAATAGAGAATTTAGAAGCAAGAAGCCAGAAGTCAGAATCCCACCACCACGCAACAAAAAAGAAACAACGAATTACACGAATAGCACAAATAGCCTTTTAGTCTTTGCTTTTAGAGGTAATGGATAATTTTACATTTTAATCTGTCATTTTGCTTTTTAATTTTTAATATTTTATTTACAATGATTGGTGAAATCAAATGAGATTTTCTTACAAAAAAAACAAAAAGTCGGTTGGTGATACTATAAAGGCCGCAAGTTTATTTTCCGGCGGGTTGGATAGTATCTTATCCGCCAAAATCATTCAACTCCAGAAAATAGAAGTTACCGCATTTTATTTTGTTTTACCTTTTTCTTATATCAAAGAAGGAGAGCAAATAGGCGCGGTAAAAACTGCTCACAAATTAGACATTCCAATAAAGATTTTTCGCGGAGGAAGAGATTATATAGAGATGTTAAAAAATCCAAAACATGGCTACGGAAAAAACATGAATCCGTGTATAGATTGCAAGATATTTATAATGAAAAAGGCTAAAATCTTTATGGAAGAAATTGGAGCGTCTTTTTTGTTCAGCGGTGAGGTTATAGGGCAACGACCCATGAGTCAAAGAAAGCACAGCATGGAGTTGATCGAGAAAGCCGCCGGTGTCGAAGGGCTTCTCCTGCGACCTCTTTCTGCTAAGCTACTTGAGCCTACCATTGCCGAAGAAAAAGGCTGGGTTAAAAGGGAAAATCTTTACGCTCTTGAAGGCAGAAACAGAAAACCTCAGATTGCTCTTGCGAAGGAATTCGGCATAACGGAATATCCATCCCCCGCCGGCGGGTGTTGTCTGACGGACCTTGATTTTTCTGTTAGATTACGCGACGCGTTTGAATATAACGAAGAAAGCATACCTGAATTACAATTACTACATTTCGGACGCCATTTCAGACTTAAAAGCGGAGTTAAGTTAATAGTAGGAAGAGACGAGAAAGAAAACCATATAATCGAGACTCTTGCAGAAGATAGCGATTTGCTCATCGAAGGAGTGGGGTTCGGTAGCCCTATCGTTTTACTTAAAAACAGCAAAAATCCTGAAGATATAGACATATCTTCTTCTATATGCGTCAGATATAGTAAAAAAAGAGATGATAAAAGTTCAAAAGTTAGCATAAGAACGAAAACGAAAAACATCACAGAAAAAGAAGTCATTCCCATGAAAAGAGAAATAGTAGATTCTCTATTGATTCACTAAAAGTGATTGTAACATCTAACTTTAAAAGAGTGTATTATGGAAAATTTGATTGTTGACATCTACAAAGAAATCTATTATAATAGTATATACTATTTTTTCTAAATTTAGTTAAGGAGGTAAAAATGGTTTATTTATTATCTATTTTATTAATATTTAGTCTTCCCTCTCAAACGAAGACTATGCCAACAAGCGATGAGATAGCGAAACAGATCTCCGAAAACCGCAAAAATTTATCATCTTCTCAAAGCAAAGTAATTTTGACTCCATCTAAATACAGCAGATATCCAACAAAGAGTAGAAGCTGGTTCAAATTGATTGATGAGGATTTCGAGTCTGGAATGCCTGCCGGGTGGACAGTGATAAACGGTGATGGTGATTCCTACACGTGGGTTGTTGGAACCTTTGGCTTAATTCCTCCTCCCGACTATGGAACCTCGTACTGCTGTTATGACGATGATGATGCAGGTGAATACAATATTTCTGGAGATTCAATCCAGACTCCCATTCTTGGCATACCCGATTCAACAACTTCTCTTTCTCTATCCTATGGATATGGACACATGGTATACGAGGACGAATCTCTTAAAGTGCAGGTCAGATATCATGACGGGATTTCGTAGGATAACTGGCAGCAAATCAGAAGTTATGGGGTAAATATCTCAGGGACAGACACCGTCATACTTAACGAGAATAACGATTCCCTTCAGGTGATGTGGTTGTACTGGGATGATAACGCTTATTCTTCCTGGGGATGGGGATCATCTTTCGATAATGTAGTGATTGAATATTTCTTACCTGTAGAAAACGACGCGGGGATGTACGCAATAAACGGTCCTGTATCGGATACAATTATTGGGGCATTTGTTCAGGTTAATGGAACAGTTAAAAACTATGGGACCAATACTTATTCCTTTGAAAGCGGCATAAACATATACGACCCTGATCTTATTATTGCATTCACGAACACAATCCAGGTTGACGATCTCGCTCCCTCAGATACACTCAATATAGACTTCGGCAGTTTCCAATTGACGAAAGAGGGCACTTACACCGTAGAGATGTTTACCCATGCATTGAATGACACGAACTCCTGGAATGACTCGCTAACTACAACTTTCAACTCTTTTGATTGTTACTGGGAAAGCTTACCGTTTCCTGGCATCAGGAACCAGAACCATGCAGTAGCCTACGATCCGGTTAATGATTTATTCTTCATAACAGGTGGCGATTCAACAGGTTCTAATAACCTTATGGATATTTGTCTAGAGTTTGACCCGGAAACCAATACATGGGATACCAGACAACCAATGCCTATAAAAAGAGCAGGACACCGTGCCGGGTATAGAAACGGTTTCATACACATTTTATGCGGAATGGACGAAAGTATCACCAAAATTACAAACCATGCAGTATATGACATAGACGGTAACTCCTGGGATACTGCGGCACCGACGCCCATTACGGTGACACGTCCATGTGTTGTAACTTGGAAAGATTCTCTGGTTTATCTTATAGGAGGTTATGACGAATACCATGACGCATTAACCGATGTTTATTTCTATGAAGCAACAACTAATTCTTGGTACACCGCCACCTTACTTCCCAGGAGAATACATGCCGGAGGAGCAGAAATAAAAGGCGACTCTATCTTCATTATCGGCGGAGCAGATGGTGTTTCACACTACTCGAACATCCTTCTAGGCGAAATCAACCCTGCTGACCCGAGAGACATAAACTGGTCATGGGGAGTTTCACTCCCTATAGAATGGAACGGAGACAATGGGATTTCGATTAAAGATGACAAAGCGTATATGATAGGCGGTGATTTCGATGATGGTACCAATGAAGTTTGGGAATACGATATAAAAAATGAAAGCTGGGATCCTCTTCCAGATTATCCTACGCCTTTCATATCCACAGGAGGAGGAGACTTTACAGAAAGAAGAGATGCCCCGGATTCCTTAGGAGTTTTTTACTGCTTTATGGGAGACACTGCAAGATATGGATATGCAAAGCCGACTGATGAATGTTATAAATTGATAAGAATACCTTCCTCTGCCGGTATCGAAGAAGAAGAAAAAACAACGAAGAATTCAATTTCACTAAATAGCACTATAAACTTAACAAACGAGATAATAATTAACTGCAACATCGTCGAGAGATGTGATCTAAGAATTCATATGCATGATGTATTAGGCAGACAGGTTTTTTCGCACTTAGAAAAAAACATCGCTACCGGACTGCATCAGCTAACCATAAAAGAAAATCTTGAAAACGGTATTTATTTCATAAGAATAGAGGCAGGGCCTATAGTTGGGAACCAAAAGGTGATTTTAATCCGTTAATTTAAACATTGCCGTGCATATTGAGAACAAGGGCTGTCAGCCAACAGACGTAGTTAAGATATCAAGTGTATCAGCATAAAAACAAGAAAAGAAGTTGAAACACTTACCACTTAATCCTAATTCTTGAACTGCTATCTCACACTTCTTCTAATCCTATTAATTATTTCTCTTCCTCTACTTCTTCTTGAAGCTCTTTAAACGACGCAGAATTTGAAAATCTTTTATAAAGCGCGTCGCTGGCTCTTATCTGTTCGAGCAGTCTTTGCCTTGCCTGCCCAAGAGGAGCTTCCATTACGATGTAAGCTTTGTAGATCTCCCCATCCTGCTTTACGTCTTTTTTCGTTATATGAGAACCAACTAAGGATTGGTCAACGACTATTTTGCTTGTTTTAGCAAACAAACCGAGAAGTTCCGAATCTTCCGTTATCCCTACTTCTTCATCGAATTTTTTTATAAGAGCCTGAACGTACGAATTAAGCTGTTGAGTCATTTCGACCCTCGCATCCATTTTTGCTTTATCTATTGCAAGCTGATAATCACGTGATGTCCCCATTGCCTCTGCGGACAACATATTAATATCTCCGGGAGAAGCACATTTAATCAAAAACACAAGAAATAATACACAAAGTATCTTCTTCATGATACCTCCTCTATACTCGGTTTTTATTGACATAATTAATTAAATATAATTTTCCGACATTCAAAGTCAACCTCAGGTTTTTTTCTCCTTGACAGAAGCTATCAAAATCTTTATTTTAAACTTTAAACAGAGAGAGGTACTAGTGGATTTTCTTAATTTTCTTAAGAGTAACAAAGTCATAATTTTAGACGGCGCAATGGGAACCGAGTTGGATAAACGAGGAGCTCTTGGGAGAGGAGATAGTAATTTAACACATCCCAAGATAGTTATAGAAATTCATGGGGAATACTTAAAAGCCGGAAGTCAGGCAGTAATCGCAAATACTTTTCCTATGAGCCGTATTTACATTGAAACTCACAAACTAAAAGTCGATGTCGCGGAAGTCAATCGTTCCGGAGTAAAATTGGCAAGAAGTGCCGTCGAAGACAAAGGATACGTCCTGGGAGATCTCGGCTCAACCGGACAAATGCTGGAACCGTACGGAACTTATAAAGAAGAAGAGCTCTATGCTTCTTTCAAAGAACAAGCTTCTTACCTTTCAGAAGGCGACATAGATGGCTTTATTATTGAAACAATGTTTGACCTCAGAGAAGCACTTTGCGCACTTCGTGCATGTAAAGATGTTTCCTCAATTCCGGTTATCGTTTCAATGGCTTTCCAAACAGAAAAAAATGGCGGAAGAACGATGATGGGTAATTCCGCAGAAGAATGTGCAATTAATCTCAGTAAGGAAGGAGCTAACGGCGTTGGTGCAAACTGCGGCGATCTCGGTCCTAAGGAAATGGCTGAAGTGGTGTCTGTCCTAAAGGAGTTCACAAATCTGCCCATAGTTGCCGAACCGAATGCAGGTAAGCCGAAACTGGAAGGGGAAAAAGTTTTTTATATGGAACCAAACCTATACGCAACCCAAACCCTGGAATGCTACAGAGCCGGGGCTCGTCTTATAGGAGGTTGCTGTGGTACGTCTCCACAACACATAAAAATCCTATCGGAATTGATTTCAAAAGAACAAGAGAATCAATAAAAATAGGAGGAATAAATTATGCGAAAAGGTATTAAACTATTAATTTCGGTAATCGTTGTTTTGCTATTAACCACATCCTGCGTTGTTAAAGATGCAAAAAAATATAAAGATGGCGAATTTGTGGGTATTTCCAGGTCAAAATACCTTATGGAAAACTTTTATGGGGTTACTACCGTTTCCATTTCGGAAGGAAAAATAAGTGAAGTTGATTTCAGTATTATAGATATGGATAATAAAGTTTTCTTTGATGAGAGCTATGAAATTAGATATAAAGACACTCCTGAATACTTGGAACAATGCAGAAACGAATGGAAAGCGATCAATATTTACCCGAAACTCCTTCTCGAAAACCAAAAAATAGATAGTCTTGATGCAATTTCAGGTGCAACCTGGGCATACAATATGTTTGAAAGTTCTCTTGCGGAAGCCCTAAAAAAAGCATCAAGATAAAAAACAACAAAAATCCATGTGTATCCGTCTCAATTCATGGGTAGTGGGCTGGGATTCTGACTTCCGGCTCCTGGCTTCTGGATTCTTTCTTGCTCTGTGCCTCTGTGTGAGATAATTTTTAACCTTGAATTTTTACGAAACAATACTAAAATAGCATAAATAATTTGCAAATATCTTGCCGCTCTTGCAAGGCGAACAAGTGAAATAAAAATTTTAAGGAGGAAAACATGGATTATAAACTTTCAGAAGAAGAACAAATGATACAGGAAGTGGCGAGAACCGTCGCGGAAGAAAAAATAAAACCTCTAAGAGAGGAAATGGACAGGGAGAGCCAACTTTCACCTGAAGTACGAAAGGAAATTGGTAGATCCGACTTAATAAGAGTTTTTATCCCTGAAGAATATGAAGGTCTGGGGATGGGAATGTTCGGTATGTGTCTTGCAACAGAACAAATATCCATAGTTGACGGCGGAACAGCCACTGCTTATGCAGCAAACGGTCTTGGTGCAATACCAATAATACTTTTTGGCAGTGAAGAACAGAAAAAGAAATACCTTCCTCCTATTGGATCCGGTGAGAAGTGGGGCGCTTTCGCATTAACAGAACCCGAAGCCGGTTCTGATGCCGGAAACGTTCAATTAAAAGCGATAAAAGATGGAGATCACTACTTATTTAACGGCAACAAAATATTTATTTCAAATGCAGGTGAAGCCGATATTTACGTCGTCATAGCAGCTACTACCCCGGGAAAAGGAATAAGAGGTCTTTCCGCAATTATTGTCGAGAAAGACACGGAAGGATTCTCCTTCGGAAAAAAAGAGGATAAAGTTGGAATAAGGGCAGCCGCTACCAGAGAACTTGTGTTTACGGATTGTAAAGTCCCAAAAGAAAATTTAATTGGTAGAGAAGGTTCGGGTTTTATGATGGCTATGAAAACATTCGATCAATCTCGCGTAGGAGTCGGGTCTCAAGCATTAGGAATTGCGGAAGGCGCCTTAAGAGAAGCGGTGTCTTATGCAAATATAAGAAAACAATTCGGTAAGAAAATCGGAGAATTTCAGGCTATTCAAGTTAAGCTTGCAGAAATGGCCACAAAAGTAGAAGCAGCCCGAGCTCTAATTTACCAGGTTGCTAGATACATAGATGGAGGTGCAAAAAAATTCTCTAAAGAGTCAGCAATGGCAAAATTATTCGCGTCTGACGTAGCAATGAACGTTACGATTGAAGCGGTACAGGTTTTGGGCGGTTACGGTTACATGAAGGATTATCCGGTGGAAAAAATGATGAGAGACGCTAAAATCACTCAAATATACGAAGGAACCAGCGAAATTCAAAAGCTGGTTATAGCCAACGAATTGCTAAAAGAAGAAATCAGAAGGAAGTAACGGATCCTTCGGATCAGTTGATTGGTTAATTAGTAAAACAGGACATTTGTCCTAATAGGTCAACTCTCAACCAAAATCTAAAAACAATTTCTATAATTGCAAGGTTTCTTTTGGTATTTTTCATTTTTTAAGTTTTTTTCAG